>UMLG01002595.1_pt1 | contig 67177 bp, 54 predicted proteins | sample 1966511 | NCBI WGS metagenome assembly UMLG01 (sample SAMEA4836195, study PRJEB28245) | human gut metagenome | biome: gut microbiome; material: fecal sample | place: Denmark | collected 2008
TGCGCCAGTCCCCCAGGGTGGGGTTATACACCAGCGTATTCCCGCTGAACGCCTGGCTGACTTTACCGTTCCAGCCAGCGTGCGGCAAGGTTCCCTGCTGCGCGGACGAAGCAGCAGAGCTGCCAGTCCCGCCGGAGGCGCTGCCAGATTGCCCAGCCCCCTGCTGTAAGGATGACGATGCAGACCCCGCAGCTGACGGCGCGGGCGATGGCTGCGCTGTCGCCACAGGAACATCCTGTGCGGGCTGGTTTACGGCGGCATCCGGTGAATCCCATACGTCTGTTCCCTCCTCCAGGGCCTGCTTTTGGATGCGGGTCAGGTCCTCGACCCCGCGCACCACGCTGCGGATGGCGGCAATTCCGGTAATGGTTGCCGCAAACACCAGCGCAAGGCAGACAAGATATAGCCCTTTTGCCTTCAAAAATGCTTTAATGCTGTTCATCTTCCCCCGTCCTTTGCTTGCCGTACGGCTAAAACATCGGGCGCAAAACCTGCCGCCCGGAATTTTTAACCGCACCGTTCGTGTTGTGTATGCCATTAGTGTTGCGCGGACAGATTGGATTTATGCACAAAGCGGGCAAAAATACTGCCCGGTTTTGCTATGCAGTTTGCCCCAACGGCACCGTTTTGTTTTGTTTAACCTTGCTCTTGCGTTTTGTTCCACCAGCGTTTATACTTATTATAGTAGGACTATTATGTCCATCACTATTATTATTTGTGAGGTGGAGACAATGAAGGACCCCCTGGTTATTACGATGGCGCGTGAATATGCATCCGGCGGCAGCGAGATTGCCCAGAAAGTTGCTGATCTTTTGGGGATTCCCCTGTACAACAAGGAGCTGATCACCATCGCCGCAAAAAAGAGCGGCCTGACGGAAGAAGCCATTGCCGCCAGCGAGACCCAGCGCAGCGGCAGCCTGATCTACAGCCTTTACATGATGGGCAACACCATGCCCCTGGCGGACCAGGTGTACATTTTGCAGTCCAATGTCATCAAGGAAGTTGCTTCCCAGGGTTCCTGTGTGATTTTGGGCCGTTGTGGTGACTATGTTCTGCGCGACCGCCCCAATGTGCTGCGCACCTTTGTGTTTGCTCCCATTGATATCCGCGTGGCCAACGCCAAAGTGCGCCCCGATGCCAAGGATATGCCCGATCGCCTATGGGAGACCCATCTGGCCAAGCATGACCGCGCCCGCGCAAGCTATTACAACTACTATACTGAAAACCGCTGGGGCGAAGCGAAAAACTATGATCTTTGCCTGAATGCAGCAATTGGCCAGGATGCCTGTGCCCAGCTGATTGTTCAGGCTGCAAAAGCAATGGAGGCAGCTAATCAGGAATGAGTGATTCTGTACAGAAATACTCTGCATCCCGAATGGGCAGCGCGCCGATAGGCCCGCTGCTCCTTTCGTGTTCAGTACCTATGATGATTTCGATGCTGGTTCAGGCACTTTATAACATTGTGGACAGCATCTTTGTCAGTCGTGTGAACGAAGCGGCGCTTTCCGCCGTTTCGCTGGCGTTCCCCATCCAGAACCTGATGATTGCCTTTGCCGTGGGCACTGCTGTTGGTGTAAACGCCTATCTTTCCCGCTGTTTGGGTGAGGGCAACCGGACCGAGGCCAGCCGCGCGGCGATGAACGGCCTGTTCTTAGCGTTCTGCGGCGGCATCGCCTTTCTGGTGTTCGGCATTTTGGGCGCGCGGGCGTTCATTGCGTCCCAGACCACCGATGCCCAGATCATGCAGTACGGTGCCGATTATCTTTCCATCTGCACGTTATGGTGCATGGGCTTGTTCCTGCAGTGCATGCTGGAAAAACTGCTGGTCGCCACCGGGCGCAGTGCGTTCGCCATGGCCAGCCAGCTGATTGGCGCTTTGGTCAACATTGCGCTGGATCCCATCTTCATCTTCGGTCTGTTCGGCGTGCCCCGCATGGAAGCAGCCGGTGCTGCTGTGGCTACCGTAGCCGGGCAGTGGATCGGCGCAGCTGCCGGGCTGACGATGAACCTGCTGTGCAATAAGGACATCAACCTAACGCTGAAAGGCTTCCGCCCGGCGGGGTCCACCATCAAACGCATTTACGCGGTGGGCATCCCCTCCATTGCCATGAACGCCATTGGCAGCGTGATGACCTTTGCGATGAACAACATCCTGATTGCCTTTTCCAGCACCGCCGTTGCGGTGTTTGGTGTTTACTTCAAGCTGCAAAGTTTTGTATTCATGCCTATTTTTGGCATCAACAACGGCATGGTGCCCATTATCGGCTACAATTACGGTGCCCGCCAGCCCAAGCGCATTACCCAAACTATCAAACTGGCTGTCTGCTTTGCCGAGTGCATTATGCTGTGCGGCTTGATTCTGGCCGAAGTTTTCCCACATGTGCTGCTGGGTGTGTTCAACGCCAGCCCCACCATGCTGGCCATGGGTATTCTGGCCTTGCGCATTATTGCCATCCATTTCCCGATGGCAGGTTTCAACGTAATTTTTTCCTCCGCGTTTCAGGCGCTGGGGCGCGGCACGCTGGCGCTGTTGGTTTCGGTGATCCGCCAGCTGGTTGTGCTGGTGCCTGCCGCCTGGCTGCTGAGCCACACCGGTAACGTAAACGCCGTGTGGTTTGCTTTTCCCATTGCAGAGCTGGTTGCCGTTACGCTGTGCGCTGTGTTTATGCGCAAGTGCCACCGCGACATTTTGCTGCCAATGGAAGCCGGCCAGAAAACGGCTGCCTCTGTATAAGGAGGGGTTTGTATGCTGCGCCATATCAAACCGGGCATGCTGGTGTTCAGTGTGCTGTACATTCTGCTTGGCCTGCTGTTGCTGCTTGCCCCGCAGGCGGTTGCCGATGTGTTCTGCATTGCGCTGGGCTTGTTGGTGGTTTTGTGCGGGCTGCAAAGCCTGTACGGTTATTTTAAGAAAGATAACGGCAGCATCCGAGCCGCCGTCAGCCTGCTGCTCAGCCTGCCCACCATTGCGCTGGGCATGTGGGCACTATTGTGTACCGTACAAAGCGCCATGACCTTTGAATGGCTGTTGCCGCTGCTGTTTGGCCTGATGCTGCTGGTGGATGGCGTGGTGCGCGCACAGTCTTCCTTTGCCCTTGCCAAGCGCAAGGGGCAAAAGTGGTGGGTGGTGCTGCTGCTCAGCATTGTTTCGCTGTTGTGCGGGGCATTGCTGGCGTGTTCTCAGCTGCTGAACAACCGCAACGTGGATCTTTTGCTGCTGTCCGGCATCTTTTTACTGGCAGAGGGCATTTTGAACCTGTGCTGCACCATTTATATTGCGATGGAGTTCCATGCGCTGGACAGGCTGGATGCTGCCAAGGCGGAAATGGAAACCGCTGCCGCACCGGAGCCATCCCCCGAAGCCCCCTCCCCTGCCCCGGCTGAACCCGCTGCAGAAGAATCTGCCGAAATGGACCTGCCCGATGTGCCAGCCCCGGAGCTGACCACCGAACCACCGGAACCCGACCAAGAGCCCACAGCGGATGCCGCAACCTGATGTTACCCTGCGCTGAACCGGCGCTTATTTGTAAATTTAAGGAGCAATTACCCTACATGAACAATTATGATCTGATTATCGTTGGCGCCGGCCCGGCCGGTATTTTTACCGCACTGGAACTGCTGCGCAAAAGCAGCAAAACTACCGGCCCGCGCATCTGCCTGATTGAAAAGGGCAAACCGGTAGAAAAGCGCCACTGCCCCAAAGATAAAACCGGCCACTGCGTGAACTGCAAGCCCACCTGCGCCATCACCACCGGCTTTTCCGGTGCCGGTGCGTTCTCGGACGGCAAGCTGTCCCTCTCCTATCAGGTTGGCGGCGAGCTGCCGGAGCTGATCGGTGAGGATTTTGCCCAGGAGCTGATCAACTACACTGACAAGATCTATCTGGAATTTGGCGCTGACCCGCATGTGGAAGGTATTTACGAGGGCAGCGAGATCAAGGAGATCCGCAAGCGCGCCATCCAGGCCGGCCTGCAGCTGGTGGACTGCCCCATCCGCCACCTTGGAACCGAAAAAGCCCAGCAGCTGTACCTGAACATCCAGAACTATCTGCTGGCCCGCGGTGTGGAGATGCTGTTCAACACCGAATGTGACAACATTCTGCTGGAAGGCAGCGAGTGCAAGGGCGTTGTGATCACCGAAAAGGGTGAGCGCCGCGAACTGCGCGCCGACCAGGTTGTGATTGCCACCGGCCGCCGCGGTGCAGATTGGCTGGAAAAGCTGTGCGCCGAGCACAACATTGCCCACAAGCCCGGCACCGTTGATATTGGTGTGCGTGTGGAGTGCCGCAACGAGATCATGGAGACCATCAACAAGGTTCTGTACGAAGGCAAGCTGATCGGTTACCCCAACCCGTGGAAGAACAAGGTCCGCACCTTCTGCCAGAACCCCGGCGGCTTTGTCGCGCAGGAAAACTATGACAATGACCTGGCGGTCGTCAACGGTCACAGCTACAAGGATCTGAAATCCGGCAACACCAACCTGGCCATTCTGGTCAGCCACAACTTTACCGAGCCGTTCAACCAGCCCATTGCCTATGCCCAGAAGGTTGGCGAACTGACCAACATGCTGGGTGCCGGGCACATTCTGGTACAGCGCTACGGTGATATTCTGGACGGCAAGCGCACTTGGGCCAAGGAGCTGGCACATTCCAATGTGCGCCCTACCCTGAAAGATGCCGTTGCGGGCGACATTACCGCCGCCATGCCGTACCGCGCCATGGTGAGCATTATTGAGTTCATCAAGATGGTGGACCATGTTGCCCCCGGCTTTGCCGCACCGGAAACCCTGCTGTACAGCCCGGAGCTGAAGTTCTATTCCAACAAGGTCAAGATGGACACCGACCTGGAAACGAACATTTCCGGCCTGCACTGCCTGGGCGATTCCTCCGGATGGACCCGCGGCCTGATGATGGCCTCCGTCATGGGCGTTCTGATGGGCCGAAAGCTGATTGAGAATCATGATATGTGAGGTTTTTACGGGGGATTTTGTTCCTTCTTTGAAAAGAAGGAAGCAGAAACTTTAATCATATTATCACATAAAATAAAATTAAGGCGCACCACACAATCCCTGTGTGATGCGCCTTAATTTTATTTTTTCTGTTTTGCTATACTAAAGGCAACACCGCACAATTCCCGCCTGACGGCTTAAGCACCGCTCCGGCGGCTGCGGCACGGCATCTGCGTTGCCAAAATGCTCGATAATACACAAAGTATTATCTGCGCTTTTGGCTTGGCATCTGCCGCACCTCGCTCGCCGTATCGGCACTTAGAATTATGCGGTATTGCCTAAAGTTTCTTCGGTCCCTTCTTTTCAAAGAAGGGACAAAAAACTCCCGTAAAGAACTTAGTTCCCGCTTTCAGCCGTTGCGGTGGACTGGGTGCTTTCGCCCAGGGTCACTTCGCAGCTGATGACCTTGCCATCACGCTCTACCTGCAGGGTAACGGTATCGCCAACTTCCTTGCTCTGGCAATACTTCTGTACATCGGATGCACTGGAGACTGCCACATCATCAATGGAGATGATGCGGTCACCCAGCTTCAGGCCGCCTTTTTCGGCACCGCTGCCGGATGCGATCTGGTAGATATACACACCATAGTTGCTGACGCCGTACTGCATAGCAGTCTGGGCATCATTGATGGTGATGACCGTAACACCCATGGCCGGGCGGGCAACATAACCCTTTTCGATCATCTGTTTTGCCATTTCCATGGCGGTATTGATGGGGATTGCAAAGCCAAGCCCCTCTGCATCGCTGGAGCTGCTCTTGGCGTTGACAATACCGATCAGCTCACCGTTTGCATTGAACAGGCCGCCGCCGGAGTTGCCCGGGCTGATGGAAGCGCTGGTCTGGATCAGGTTCATATCGTTGCCCTGAACGGTAACTTCACGGTTCAAGGCGCTGACAATACCATTGGTAACGGTGTTGCTCAGGGTACCCAGCGGGTTGCCAACGGCAATGGTGGTTTCGCCAACAGCCAGGCTGTCGCTGTCGCCAATCACAGCCGGAGTCAGACCGGTGGCTTCGATTTTCAGGACTGCAACGTCCGAAGTAGAATCCTGGCCAACGACCGTTGCGGTATACTCTGTTCCGTCTGCCAGCTGTACCGTGATGTTATTTGCGCCGGAAACCACATGGGCGCAGGTCACAATGTAACCATCCTGCGAGATGATCACGCCGGAGCCTGCACCGCTCTGCACATAGCTGCCGCCAAACCAGGTGTTGGTGCTGACCATCTGCTCGGTGGTGATGGCCACAACGCTAGGCTGTACCAGCGCGGCAACATCCTGAATCGACAGGTTGGTGCCGTTGGTGCTGCCCTGGGATACAGAATCCGTGTTGGTGTCACGCTGGACCTGCTGGACCACAACCTGGCCGCCGGTCAAGCCGGTGCGGCTGGCAACCACAGTTCCTGCCAGGCCACCGCCAAAGCCAAGGGCTACCACACCGATGCAGGCCGCCACACGCAGCAAAACCTTTTTGCCGCCGTGGCTCTTTTTGGGCTCGTTCTGCGGGGGCTGTGGGTTGCTGGAATAGCTGTAGCCATTGTAGCCGCCGTTATTGCCGTTGCCACCGTTGCCGCCATTGCCTGCAGCGGGGCCCTGGGGGTTATAGCTGCTGTTCTGTTGGCTGGAATTAGAATAATCTGTCTGTGCGGTGTTGGCGGTGTTCATTCCGCTGCTGCCCACATTGGGGTAACCGGACTGCTCTGCCTGGGGCTGTTCCGGCTGAGTGCCCGCTGGCTGCCCGTTATTATTCTGCGGGCCGCCATTATTATAAAGACCCGAATAATCATATTCACTCATGAAAAATCTCTCCTTTGTTCTGCCGCACGGCGCTTGGGGGCCGCCGGGCGGTGATACACGGTCTGGCGGAAGCTTTTGCTTTGTCTTTCTTGCTTCCCTCAACCTTGTGCCTACAGTATAACCGCTAATTGTGAAAACAGTTTCGCGACTGCGTGAAAGAAATGTGAAATCTCCAAAAATCCGGTCAGTTTGGGCTGTGGTTTGACTTTATCCGCCCCATGCCGTACAATCAGTTGCAGACTGAAACATTAGGGGGAGCTTGCCCATGCGGATTGAAAAAACGGCACTGGACGCACAAAACCGCTGTGTCTATTCGTTATATAAAGAGAAAGGCTGCATCGGCCATGCCGTTACCTGTGCCGATTGTTTTGAAGCGTTGGAAATTGCCCCGGAATGGCAGAGCCGCGGGTACGGAAGCTATCTGCTGCGGGAGGTTTTGCGCCAGAACGGCGGCTTTGACCGGACTGCCCCCAGCGAATTCACCGCGCCACTGCCGGATGCCGGCAATACCGCTGCGCAGGCGCTGGCGGCAAAGTTCGGTTTTGTGCCGCGCGGCGAGCTGCTGGTGCGCCGCCGCGTGCCGGACCTGACGGCAGTGGAGCTGACCCACCGCTTTTTGCGCAGCACACTGGCACCGGGCGGACTGTATCTGGATGCCACCTGCGGCAACGGGCACGATACCCTATTTTTATGCAGCGTTGCCGGGGAAAATGGCCGGGTGATCGGGCTGGATATCCAGCCTCAGGCTGCGGCCAACACCAATGCGCTGCTGGCCGCCAACGGCATGGCTGCCATTGGCCGCGCGGAATGCTGCGACCATCGGGAGCTGCTGCGCTTTGCCCCGCCGGGCAGTGCGGACTGCGTGATGTTCAACTTTGGCTGGCTGCCAGGTGCCGCGCACGATGTACACTCCACGGCAGATTCCACCCTGCCCGCGCTGCAGGCCGGGCTGGACGCCCTGAAGCCCGGCGGCGTGCTTGCCGCGGTGCTGTACAGCGGCAAGGTGATCGGCAATGCGGAGAAAAAGGCTGCGGCGGAGTTTTTCCGCAGCCTGCCGCTGGCCGATTATACCGTGCTGATTTGCGAATTTGCCAACTGGGCCGATACCGCTCCCCTGCCCTGCTTTGTCATTAAGCGGGAAAAATAACCGCTGCCGCTGTGAACCCCCAAAAAAGGAAGTGCTGCCAATGCTGCAACAGCAAACACAAAGCCCCGGCTGGCGGGTGCTGAACCGCGATGTGATCAAATACATCGCGATGACCGCCATGCTGCTGAACCACATCGCCAATATTTTTCTGGTGCCGGGCACCCTCTGGTACGAGGTGCTGGTGGATATCGGCTACTTTACCGCCATTACCATGTGCTATTTTCTGGTAGAGGGCTTCCGGTACACCCACAGCCGCAAACAGTATGCCTTACGGCTGTTCGGGTTCGGTGTGGTTTCACAGGTGCCGTTCTCGATGGCGTTTGCCCAAAACGGCATTCTGGAATTTCAGGATTTCAACATGATGTTCACGCTGTTCCTGTGTTTTTGCATCTTGTTGTGTATCGAAACCATCCGGAACCGTTTTTTGTGCGGCGTGCTGATCGTACTGCTGATTTTTGGTTCGTTGTTTTGTGACTGGGCGCTGCTGGCCCCGGTGTTCACCCTGCTCTTCCGCTGGTCCGGCCAGGACCAAAAACGACTGCGGTTCAGTTTTGCGCTTTCTGCCGCGCTGTTTGGCTGGCTGAATTACACCAGCAGCGTGTGGCTTTACCCCACCGCACAGTGTTTGCTGATGGCCTGCGGCAGCATGGCAGGGATCGCTGCATCCGGGTTTGTGATCTTGTATCTGTACAATGGCCAGCGGGCGGCACGGGGAAAGAAATTTTCGCAGTGGTTTTTCTATCTGTTTTACCCGGTGCATTTGTTGGTGCTGGGGGTAATTCGGGTGATGGGGTGATGGTGCGCGGTAGATTTTTACCGTTACACGCTCCGCAGGACGATGCAAGCATCGTCCCCTACAAATAAATTGCAGCGTTTACCGCGATAGGCATGGTTCCTCCGCGGCGGGGTGAGGGCGCCCCGCCCTACAGATGCTTTGTTGGTTTGCAACACATTATAAAATGCTCTGTAAGGAACGGTCTAGACCGTTCCTTACAGATTGTTTTTCAACTTGTACCAATTTCTATAAAGCCAACATCAAAAAGACGCACCACACGATGGTTTTGTGTGATGCGCCTTTATTTATCTTTTGTGTTCTATTATACTAAAGTTAAAGTTTCTTCGGTTCCTTCTTTTCAAAGAAGGAACACAAATCCTCCGTAAAGCCCCTCACAGCGTTTCCGGGTACTCGGCATCGATGGCGGCCAGCAGGCGGGGTGCGCTTTCGCGGGTATCGGTCATGCGCACGGCATTGCGCAGGGGCAGCACCGCGCGCGGGCTGACGGACAGCTCATCCACACCGATCGCCAGGAAGGTTTCGGTCAGGGTCAGGTCCGCGCCAAGCTCGCCGCAGATACCAACCCAAATGCCGTTCTTGTGGGCATTCTCCGTCACCATCTTCAACAGGCGCAGCACTGCCGGGTTGTGCGGGTCATAAAAACGTCCCAGATCATTGTTCTGGCGGTCACAGGCCAGGGTGTACTGGGTCAGGTCATTGGTGCCGCAGCTGAAGAAATCCACTTCCTTGGCCAGACGGTCACTCATGATGGCCGCTGCCGGGGTTTCGATCATGATGCCGACCTGCACATCCTCCGCAAAGGGAATGCCCTCAGCTTTCAGGTCGCGCTTGACTTCCTCGCAGTACTTTTTGGCTTCGCGCACTTCCCACACGCTGGTCACCATGGGGAACATGATGCCCAGCTTGCCGAACGCGGAAGCACGGTAAAGGGCACGCAGCTGGGTCTTGAAGATTTCCGGGCGATTCAGACAGATACGCAGAGCGCGCATGCCCATAGCCGGGTTATCCTCTTTGGGCAGGTTAAAGTAGCCGATCTGCTTGTCCGCGCCGATATCCAGCGTGCGAATGATAACTTCCTTGCCGTCCATATCGGCAAGAACCTTTTTGTAGGCTTCAAACTGCTGGTCCTCGGTGGGGTAATCCGGGCTGTTCAGGTACAGGAACTCGCTGCGGAACAGGCCGATGCCGCCGCCATCGTTGACCTGCACGGCATGTACGTCGTCCGGGGAGCCAATGTTGCAGTAAATGCGGATGCTCTTGCCATCCTTGGTCACATTGGGCTGGCCTTTCAGGGTCTCCAGCAGGCGCTGCAGGCGCAGCTGCTGTTCCCGCTTTTTCAGCAGGTAATCACGGGTCATATCGTCCGGGTCGATCACCACATTGCCGGTAGCGCCGTCAATAATACAGGAGCGGCCCTCATACTCCGGCTTCAGGGCATCGCCCACGCCCACAATGGCGGGAATGCCCATGGTGCGGGCCAGAATGGCCGTGTGGCTGGAACCGGAACCGCCCGCAGTGATGAAGCCCAAAATCTTGGATTTATCCAGCTGCACAGTTTCCGAAGGTGCCAGGTCGTCCGCAGCCAGCAGCACCGGCACATCCGAAGCAATACCGCCCTGCACTGCACCGGACAGAATCCCCAGGATGCGATCCGATACATCGCGCACATCTGCCGCACGGGCCTGCATGTAGGAATCGTCCATGGATTCAAACATGGCGGCGAACTGAACTGCGGTATCCGAAATCGCGGCTTCGGCGTTCATCTTTTCATTGTTGATATGGTCGGAGATGGCTTCCTCGTAATCGAGATCCTCGGCCATCATCTGGTGGGTCTCAAACAGCATGGCGGCTTCATCGCCGGCTTCGGCGCGGGCCTTTTCGGCCAGTTCGCCCAGCTGCTCAATGGCGGCGGTCTGCGCGCCCTTGAAACGGTGCCACTCGGCATCGGGATCGGTCACGGTATAGCGGGGGATCTCGGTTTTGGTGCGGTGATAGAAATAAAGCGGGCCAACGCCAACGCCGGAAGATACGCCCTTGCCCTGAATACTGATCATAACAAGCGTCCTTTCTTTGGTGTTCAATGGGATCCTGACTGGTTATTTTATACAACCAAATGCAGCAGAAAACAAAATGCGGCTGCCTGCCCCCAGCGCCGGGTAAGGGCCTTGCTGGGGCAGGTGCCGCAAACAAAAGGATTCAATTACAAATGCTCTTTGAAGAAAGCTTCCAGTGCCGGTGCTGCGGTATCCTCGTCCTCGCCTTCCACGGTAACGGTAACGGTATCGCCGCACTTAACGCCCATACCCATCAAAGCCATCAGTTTCAGCGCGTTGCTGGATTTATCGCCCTTGATGACGGTAACAGTGCTCTTATACTTTTTGACCTCTTTGACCAGCAAACCGGCCGGACGGGCATGGATGCCAACTGCTTCCTGAATGGTATAATCAAACTGCTTCATAGATGCGTCTTCCTCTCTGTTCCACAGCTTTTCAACAAGCCTGTGGAGAATTTAACAATTTGATTATACCAGCAACGTTGAGCAAAGTCAATGCAAACACTGCATTTCACCCTGTCGTTTTTTGTAAACTTTCACAAAATCAACAAAATGTTTTTAACAATATTGTGGTTTTGCTCGGTTTCAGTTTTCCTGCCTGGCCAGGAAGGCACGCAGGGTATCCTCCGGCCGGGGGGTATGGTTTGCATAGCGCCGGCGCAGCTCCGCTGCAGCGGTGGACATAATGTAAGGGTGACCTACCAAATCCAGCATGGCAACATCATTATAGTTATCGCCAAAGGCCATCACATCCGCCGGGTCAATGCCCAGCACACGGCAGATGCTCTGTACGCCAATCCCCTTGTTGGCCACGGTGGTATCGATCCACTTGGGTCCCGCCACAGCGCAGTTGGCCTGCTGCCATTTGGGCACAAAGCGCTCCACAAACGGCTCCACGCCGTCCACCAAATAGACGGACACCTTGACGATATCCTCCGGGATCTGGGCGGGATCTGTGATGACCGTATAATTATTGCCAATGAACTTGATGCGGTCCACCACGCCGTGCCCGCGCTCCATCAGGTAGGACATGTTTTCGCCGGAAAGCATCACTTCGCCTAAGTCCTCGGTGTTGTTCCAGAAATCCCAGGCGATTTCTTCTGCCAGGGCGCGGGGCATCGGCGTTTTGGCGATTACTTTGCCACCGCGGTAGACAACCGCGCCGTTCTCGCACAGGTAGATGCAATCGTCCGCCACAGGGGCGAACAGTTTGCGCAGGCTGGTATACTGCCGCCCGCTGGCCGGGCAGAACAGGATACCACGGTCATGCAAAGCGCGGATCTCATCAAAAATTTCGCCCTCAATGAGCTTTTTCCCATATTGCAGCAGGGTGCCGTCCAGATCGCTGCAAACCATTTTTATCATATTTGTTTCCCCCTGATTGCTTTTCCTGAAGCAACGTAATATATTATTTAATATAGTAAAAGTATAACAAACACAGGCCTGTTTTTCAATTTAACTAACAGTGCCCGGCGGTAGAATTATTCCGGGCAGGGAGGTAAAATTATGGCAGTTATCACAGTATACGGCAAAACGCCGGATGTTGGCAGTGCAGCCTTTGTGGCCCCCAACGCCACCCTGGCCGGGGATGTTATGCTGGCCGCTGGCAGCAGCGTGTGGTATGGCGCGGTGGTGCGCGGAGATACCGGCGCCATCCGCATTGGCAAAAACAGCAATATCCAGGACAACGCCGTGCTGCACACCGGGCCAAACCTGGGGGTAACGATCGGCAAAAATGTATCCATCGGCCACAGTGCAGTGGTGCATGGCTGTACGGTGGGGGACGGCGCTTTGATCGGTATGCACGCCACGGTGATGAACGGCGCCGTGGTGGGCAAAAATGCCGTGGTTGCCGCCGGGGCGCTGGTGCTGGAAAACACCGTGGTCCCGGACGGCATGGTGGCCATGGGTGTGCCCGCCAAGGTGCGTGAAGCCGCCAGCCCCGCCCTGGTGGAAGCCAACCGAAAAAATGCCGAAGGGTATGTGGCGGAAGCCACCGCCCATGCGGAGGCGAATAAGTAAGTCCTGACGAGTATGTTCGCTCTTTGATTTTATTTTGCAGGGGACAACACAAATTTTTTAGGTTCTGCTTGTGGAGCTACCCTTCACCGGCTGCGCCGGAGCGCACAAACAGCGCCCGGTCCCTTCTGTCGCCCTCAAGGAAAGCCAATTTTATTTTACAGAACATTTTGTAATGTGTTGCAAGCCAACAAATAATCTGTAGGGGACGATGCTCGGCATCGTCCCGCAGACGCGCCTTGCCGGATATCTTACCCCGTCACCCACCCGCAAGGCAGCGGGCGTATAATGTGCGCCCCTACGAATAAAATCTCGGCACATTATTAGAATCTGTGGCGTACAGTCAAACATTTGCCTTTCTCCCTCGGCGGGATGATGGCCCCCCACCACGCATTTTCCATCAAATTTTGCTTTTTTCTCCCCTTACCGGCCAAAAATCTGGTATCAGGCGTTGCAATCCCTTAAAAATCATAGTAAAATAAAAAGGTATGTCTTGTAACCTTTCTTGTAATAGTTCAGGTGCCGCCTGAAAACCAGAGTGATAGAGGAGTGTTCCCCATGTGACGGAAGCAGACAACCGTAAAAAGTCACATTGCAATGGAATAAAGGAGTATTGACTTTCATGGCAACTTTGCGTGAAGAAATCGAGCGCCGCCGGACGTTTGCGATCATTTCGCACCCGGACGCCGGCAAAACCACATTGACCGAAAAGCTGCTGCTGTACGGGGGAGCCATCCAGACCGCCGGTTCCGTCAAGGGCAAGCAGAGCGCCAAACATGCCGTTTCTGACTGGATGGATATTGAAAAACAGCGCGGTATCTCTGTTACCTCCTCTGTTTTACAGTTCAACTATCAGGGCAAGTGCATCAACATTCTGGATACCCCCGGCCACCAGGACTTCTCCGAGGATACCTACCGCACCTTGATGGCGGCGGATTCCGCCGTCATGGTCATCGACGCCGCCAAGGGCGTTGAGGCCCAGACCATCAAGCTGTTCAAGGTCTGCACCCTGCGCCATATCCCCATTTTCACCTTCATCAACAAGATGGACCGCGAAGCCCGCGACCCGTTTGAACTGATGGAAAACATTGAGACGATCCTGGGCATTAAAACCTACCCGATGAACTGGCCCATCGGCTGCGGCAAAGAGTTCAAGGGCGTGTTTGACCGCGGTACCCGCAAGGTACTGGCTTTTGAAAGCGATGGCCGCGCCAACGGCGTGAAGATGGTGGACGAGATCACCGCCGAGCTGGGCGCACCCGAAATGGACGAATTGATCGGCGCGGCCAACCACCAGAAGCTGGCTGACGACATTGAGCTGCTGGATGGCGCCGCCGAAGAGTTTGACCTGGACGCTGTGCAGCACGGCCAGCTGAGCCCCGTATTCTTTGGCTCCGCGCTGACCAACTTTGGCGTGGAACCTTTCCTGAAAGAGTTCCTGCGCCTGACCCCGCCGCCACTGCCCCGCAAGGATGCCCCCACCGGCGATGTGGTGGATCCCTGCAGCGAGCAGTTCAGCGGCTTTGTGTTCAAAATCCAGGCCAACATGAACAAGAATCACCGCGACCGCATTGCGTTTTTGCGCATCTGCTCCGGCAAGTTTGAGCGCGGCATGGAAGCATTCCATGTGCAGGAGGGCAAGAACATCAAGCTTGCTACCGGCACCAGCCTGATGGCTGACGACCGCGCCATCGTGGACGAAGCCTATGCCGGCGATATCATCGGTCTGTTTGATCCGGGCATCTTCTCCATTGGCGATACGCTGTGCACCGGCAAGCAGCATGTGCAGTTTGCGGGCATCCCCACCTTTGCACCGGAACATTTTGCCCGCGTGACCCAGGTAGACACGATGAAGCGCAAGCAGTTTGTGAAAGGCATGGAGCAGATCGCACAGGAAGGCGCGATCCAGATTTTCCGCGACCTTGGCTCCGGTATGGAGGAAGTTATCGTCGGCGTGGTCGGCGTGCTGCAGCTGGAAGTGCTGGAATACCGCCTGCGCAACGAATATAACGTTGACATCCGTATGCAGACCCTGCCGTATGAGCACCTGCGCTGGATCATGAACGACCCGGACGAGCTGGACCCCAAAACACTGGACCTGACCAGCGACACCCGCTGCATCGAGGACCTGAAGGGCAACCACCTGCTGCTGTTCGGCAGCCCGTGGAGCATCAACTGGGCCGAGCAGCACAACGAACAGCTGAAGCTTTCCGAGTTCGGCAACCTGACGTTCTGATTTTGTTTTGTAATTATGAAAAAGGCATTGCGGGCCGCGCGTCTGCAATGCCTTTTTTGCATCTTGCGGTTGCACATGGGGGCCAAAACGGGTATACTGAGAGAGTGTAATTTTGTCCTTTTGCAGAAAGGAGGCCGCCCGGATGAAGGCTGACCGCTATTTGTTTGATGGTTCCCACCCATGCGCGCTGCGCAAGCTGCCCTGCGACAGCAAGGGTGACCATGTAAAGAAAGAAGATATCCTGGCCAAAACTGCCGAAAACCTGGAAAAGATGGCCGCCCTGCAGGACGCCTTTTACGCCGATGGGCGCGAGGGCCTTGTGATCATTCTGCAGGCGCTGGATGCCGCCGGGAAGGACAGCACCGTAAAGCATGTGATGGGCGGCCTGAACCCCCAGGGTGTACAGGTAACCAGCTTCAAGCAGCCCACCAGCGAGGAACTGCACCACGACTTTTTGTGGCGGGTGAACAAAGTTCTGCCGCCCCGCGGCAGCATTGCCATTTTCAACCGCAGCTATTACGAGGACGTTCTGGTGGTGCAAGTCCACGACCTGCAAAAGACCTACCAGATGGCCCCGCGCGTGCTGGAAGACAGCAAGAAGGACTTTTTTGAAAAGCGCTACCGCCAGATCCGCAGCTATGAAGAATACCTGTACGAGAACAGCTACCGCGTGGTCAAAATCTTTCTGCACGTTTCCAAGGACGAACAGAAAAAGCGCTTTTTAGAGCGCATTGACCGCCCGGAAAAGAACTGGAAGTTCTCCTGCTCCGACCTGAAAGAGCGGATGCGTTTTGACGAATATCTGGATACCTTTGATGAAGTCATCACCGCAACCGCTGCCAAACACAGCCCGTGGTATGCCATCCCGGCTGACCAGAAATGGTACACCCGCTACCTGGTCAGCGAGATTGTACTGGATGCTTTGCAGAAGAGCTGCCACGAATACCCGGTGCTTTCGGACGATGCAAAGGCCGAACTGCTGAACTGCAAGGCAGCGCTGGAACAGGAATAATGCCAAACGCTGCCGGGTGGATGTTCCCCCGGCAAGCCGCAAAAGGAGGGGCGCACTTTGCCGCCGATCCGCGTATTACAAATCATGCCCGCCATGGACGCCGGCGGCATGGAAACCTTTGTCATGAATGTCTACCGTGCCGTGGACCGCAGCCAGGTACAGTTTGACTTTTTGTACCACTATGATAAGCCCTGCTTTTATGATGCTGAAATTGAAGCCCTGGGCGGGCACATTACCAAGCTGACGGTGCGGCAGGACAATAATATCCCGAAATACCTGCATGACCTGCGCGCCTTTTTTACCGCGCACCCGGAATACAAGGTCATCCACGGGCATTACAGCGGCTTTGGCATGTTTTATAATGCCGTGGCCCGCCGCTGCGGGGTGCCGGTGCGGGCAGGCCACAGCCACAACACTGCCTATGAACACAATCTGGTGGGCCAGCTGGACCGGCTGATGAGTTCCCGCTTTGACCACGACCTGACCCACCGCTTTGCCTGCAGCCAGCGCGCCGGGGAGATGCTGTACGGCAAACACCCGTTCACCGTGCTGCCCAACGGCATTATGACCGATGTGTTCGCCCTCCACGATCCCGCCGCCCGCGCCTTCCTGCGCGCTGAGCTTGGCGTGCAGGAAGGCGAAATTCTGTTTGGCCATGTGGGCCGTTTTTGTGAGCAGAAAAACCATGCCGGGCTGCTGCGCATTTTTGCCGGGGTCAGCCGCCGCATGCCCAACGCCCGGCTGGTGCTGATCGGCACCGGCGAGCTGGTTGATTCCACCCGTGCCCTTGCCCAGGAACTTAACCTGAGCGACCGGGTAATTTTTGCCGGGGTGCGCAAGGATATGGCCGCGCTGTACCACGCCATGGATGTATTTTTGCTGCCCAGTTTGTTTGAGGGGCTGCCCGTTGTGCTGGTGGAAGCCCAGGCCGCCGGCCTGCCCTGCTTTGTGGCCGATACGGTGGACCCCGGCGCGGCGTTTGCCGGCAACATCCACTACCTGCCCTTGCAGAATGAAGCCGCCTGGGCTGATTCCATTGCCGCGGCGGACCTGACCCGTGACCCCAACGCCCAGGCCAAAGCCATTGCCGCCGGATTTGATGTACACACCAGCGCGGGCATCCTGCAAAAATTTTACCTGGAGCAGACGCAGAAATATACAAAGGAGGTGCAGCCATGAGTGAAACCGAGCCCCAGTTCAAAGGCCCTGCCATTGCCGTGGTGGTGCCGGTACATAACGGCGCTGCGTTTTTGCAGCAGTGTCTGGCATCCCTGGCTGCGCAGACCTTTGGCGATTTCGCCTGTTTTGTGGTGGATGACGGTTCCACCGATGAAAGCGCCGAGCTTGCCGCCGCGTGGGAAAGCCGGGACGCCCGGTTTGTTGTGATCCACCAGCGCCAGAGCGGTGTTGCCGCCGCCCGCGCTGCCGGGGTGCGCGCGGGGCTGAACCTGAACGCCCGGTGGTTTGCCTTTTGTGATGCGGACGACTGCTACCACAAGCAGTTTTTGGATGCGCTGTACCATGCTGCCCAAACCACCCGCTGCCAGATTGCCTGCTGCCGGTATGACTGCTTTACCGAGGATATTCCTCCGGAAAGCCCGCCGCCCAGCCAGACCACGGTGTTTCAGCCGCCCGCCCATCTGGATGCCCTGCTGCATGACCACCGGGTGGACTTTGGGCTGTGGAACAAGCTGTACGCCCACGAGCTGATCACCGCCGAGATCATGGACAACGGCCTTGCCTACAACGAAGACCTTGTGGCCAACTGGCAGATTTTCAGCGCGGCAGACGGCTGTGCCTATGTGGATTTTGCAGGCTACCATTACCGGCAGCACGCGGCTTCGGCCAGCCACCGTGCCCTGCCGCCGGAAAGCATTGACCAGCAGCGCCAGGCCGCCGTGTTCATCCGCGAGCATGCCAGCCCGGCCATCCAGCAGAGCGCCAATGCCTTTTATTACGAAAAGCTGGTCTATCTTGCCAGCATGATTTTGCGGCGGGACGATGCCGCCGCCTACCGCGTGCAGATCAACGAGCTGGGGGTAGGCATCCGCGCCGGGCTGCAGGACCCTAACCTTGGCCGCAACCCGCGGCTGCCGCTTGCCATCCGCGCGGCGGCGTGGGCAACCATCAACTGCCCGGTGCTGTGGCGCAAAGTGTGCCGTACCATGTTAAAAGACCGGCGCTGACTCCTTTTGCACAGGATAAACACCATGCGTATTTTATTTATACTGGATAGTGTGGAAAACCCAACCTCTGCCAATGTGCTGATGGCACAGCGTTTGGCAGGGGTGCTTTGTGCTGCCGGGCACACCGTACACCTGCTGGAACTATGGGACGGCCTGCATCCCCAGCCGGAGCTGCCCGGCTGCACCGTGCACTGCCTTGCCTTTGCGGACGAGCGCCTGATGAACGCCGCGCTGGAAAACGGCCGCAGTGGCGGTTCGCCCATTCCGGTGCGGCTGGCGCGGCTTTGCTGCCACCCCACAGCGGTGGCGGCGGCGTTCCGCCAGCTGGTGCTGCACGCCCCGCGCCGGGTGGTGGATACCCGCCGGGAGCTGGAAAAGCTGGATGCTGCGTTCCATTTTGAGGTGATCTGTGCTGTTTGTGCGCCCTACCGCGCCGCGTTTGCGCTGGAAACCGCGCAGGTGCAGGCCAAAAAGGCCATCTGGCAGCTGGACCCCTATGCTTCCAACCGGGATTATCAGGCCCCTGGCGGCTACCCGCGGGAGCTGGAGCTGCTGAACCATCTGGCCGCCGCCTTTATCACCCGGCAGGCCGTTGGGGATTACGCCCCCGGCGCCCCGCTGGCCGCGGCGGCGGAAAAAGTTCATGTGCTGGATTTCCCCAGTCTGGTGCCCCCGGCGGCAGTGCCGAACCATGCAGCAGACAGCAAAAAGCGCTGCGTGTTCTGCGGTTCTTTGTATCCCGGCCTGCGGGAGCCGGGCTTTGCGCTGGAACTTTTCCGCGCCCTGGGCCCGGCCAGCGGCTGGACCCTGACGATGGCAGGCGGCGGCTGGCAATACTTTGCCGCGGACGCTGCCCAGACCAAGGCTGTATTGGGCGAACAGTTTGAACAGCCCGGCCCCGTGCCCGCCGAAACCGCCCGCACCATGCAGGCACAGGCCGATGTTCTTTTGAACCTTGGCAACGCGGTAGACAACCAGCTGCCCAGCAAACTGTTTGACTACTTTGCTGCGGGCAAGCCAGTTTTGCACCTCTGCGTGATCGAAAACGACCCTGCCCTGCCCTATCTGGCCCGCTATCCGCTGGCGCTGGTGCTGCACCAAGGCCAGGCTGATGCTGCGGATATTCTGCACCGCTGGCTGGGTGAAGTGTGCGGTAAACAGCTGCCCTTTGGGGAAGTGTGTGACCTCTTCCCTGAGCTGGTGCCGCAGGCGGTTGCGGCTGAATTTGTGAGGTGGCTAATGTGAAGGTACTCTGGCTTGTCAGCATCACCATCCCTGCTGCCGCGGATGCCTGCGGTTTGCAGGCAAAAGAGATCGGCGGGGGTTGGCTTTCCGGCGCGCTGGGCGGCATGACCGCCGCACCGGACGCCCCGGCCATTACCGTTGCCAGCGTGGATGCCCGCGCGGAAACTTTAACCGTTTGCAGCAAAAACGGCGTAAGTTTTGCACTGGTTCCCACCGGAAGTGTGGAAAACTTTTCTGCCCTGCTCAAAAAGATTGCCCCGGATCTTGTCCATATCTGGGGCACCGAGTACGCTGCCGCCCGCACCATACAGCAGGCGGCCCAGGCGGCGGGGATACCGGTGCTGGTGGGCATCCAGGGCGTGATGGTTGACTGTGCCCTGCACTTGAATGACGGCGTGCCAGCACGGCTGCTGCACTCCTGCGCGGCGCAGCATTTGATTGACCGCCATGTGCCGGGCGGGCTGCTGGACGTGAACCAGGCCCGTTTTGACACCCTTGCCCAGAGCGAAGCCGCCGTGCTGGCCAACGCCCGCCATGTGACCGGGCGCACCAGCTTTGACCGTTCCGCCGTTCAAAAGCTGGCCCCGCAGGCCAGTTATTACCCCTGCAACGAAACGCTGCGCCCGGAGTTTTACACCCCACCGGTGTGGCACCCCCGCACCTTTGGCGAAGCGCCGGTGCTGCTGCTCAGCCAGGGCAACTACCCGCTCAAAAATCTGCATACCGTGCTCAAAGCGCTGCCCGCCGTGCTGGCGCAGTACCCCGGCGCGGTGCTGCGGGTGGCGGGCTGGCCCCCGCTGGACAAAGGGCCGCTGCTGCGCCCGGTGATTGACTGGATGTTCCCCTACCAGACCTGGTGCAAACAGCTGATCCGCCGCCTGGGGCTGGCGGACCATGTGCAGTACACCGGCCCGCTGGATGCCGCCGCCATGCGGCAGGCTTACCTGGATGCCGATCTCTTCCTGTTGCCGTCTTACAGCGAGAACAGCCCCAACAGTCTGGGCGAAGCCATGCTGCTGGGCCTGCCCTGCGTGGCCAGTGCGGCAGGCGGCATCCCGGATATGCTGCAAAGCGGCGTGCAGGGGATGCTGTACGGTGCCGCCGGGGATGATGCCGCCCTGAGCGCGGCCATTTTACAGGTGCTTGCCCTGCCGGACCACGGCACGGCGCTGGGCACCGCCGCGCAGATCCGCGCCCGGGTGACCCATGACGCGGCCAAAAACACCGCACAGATGATTGAAATTTACCGCAAAGTCCTGCAAAGGGAGGGAACACTGTGAGCCTGCCCGCCATTGGGGTGGTGATCCCCTGCTATAAGGCCGAGCACACGCTGCGCCAGACGGTTGAAAGCGTGCTGCAGGGTGCACCGGACAATTTGCAGCTGGTGCTGGTGGAGGACGGCAGCCCGGACGGCACCGGCGCGTTGTGTGATGCCCTTGCCGCCCAGGACCCCCGCGTTACCGCACTGCACCAGCCCAACGGCGGGGCATCCGCCGCGCGCAACGCGGGGTTGGATACACTGTGCCGCAGCGGTGCCGAGTGGGTGCTGTTTGTGGATGCGGACGATACCCTGCTGCCGGGGCTGTGGCAGGCGCTGCCCGCTGCATTTGATGCGCAGCCGGGCCTGATTTTGTACGGCATGGTGCGCGCCAGCGGCCCTGCCCCCAATCCGCTGGCCCCCGGCTGCTATGCCGGCCCCGCCGCGCTGGGGGATGCGCTGGACCCGCTGCTGTTTGAAAGCGGCTACCTCGCCGCCCCCTACCCCAAGCTGTTCCGGCTGGATGTGATCCGCCGGAACGAGCTGCGGTTTGACCCACGCTTGAAAATCAATGAAGATGTTTTGTTTAATCTTCAATATTTGCGGTTTTTGCTTTTTTTACAAAAAAACTCTGCCATTTATTGCCTTGCAGGTGTATACTATAATCAGAATGATATGCTTGCGGGCAGTCTGTCCCGCTCCCTGCGGGGGGATTTGCTGGACGCCGAGGCTGTGACCCGCCCCGTGCTGGAAGCATTCTTGACGGATGCCAAGCTGCCTGCACCAGAAATTGACCGCCTGGTGCAAATAAGCCGGGTGCGTGCCGCGTTAAATCAATATGGGCTGCTGACCGGCTGCCCCGGCCGCATGCCGTTTGCCCAGCGGCGGCAGCTGTTTGCCCGCATTTTGCAGGATGCTGATGCCCGCGCGGCCCTGCGCGCCCGCCTGACTGCGGACCCCAACCGCCTGCTGGCGCTACCCTACCGGCTGGGGGTATTTTTGCACAGCGCCTGGCTATTGGCCGCTTATACCCAGCTGAAAAACCGCTTTTTATGAGAGGAACGTTTTGCATGCCGAACCCGACCATTTCCATTGTGACAACTGTATATGACGCCAAGGATTACATCCCCCGCACGGTGCGCAGCATTCTGGCCCAGAGCTTTACGGACTTTGAGCTGTTGCTGGTGGAGGATGGCAGCCCCAACGGCTGCGGCGAGCTGTGTGATGAGCTTGCCAAAACCGACCCGCGCATCCGGGTGTTCCACAAGGAAAACGGCGGCCCGGCCTCCGCTTTGAACGTTGGGCTGGACAATGCCCGCGGGGATTACATCGGCTTTGTGGATTCGGACGACCTGGTGGATCCGGATCTCTACGAAACACTTTTGAATGCCATCCGCGAAAATGATGTGCGCATTGCCTCCTGCAATGCCGACGCGGTGGACGAACAGGAAAAGCCCGTGCCGGGGGCCGGGGTCAACATCAACATTGCCGGGCGGCACATGGCCATGGAGCTGCTGCTGGATACCTTTAAAACCGGCGGCTTTTACGGGCTGCTGTGCTGGAACAAGCTGTTTGACATCCGCCTGTTCCGCGATAAAGGCGTGCATTTTGATGAAACCATGTTCTTTGGCGATGACGCCAGCGAGCTGCACCGCGTGTATGACGGCGAGTATGTTTACTGTGTGCCGCGCGTGCTGTACCACTACCGGCGGCGCGGCGGCCAGATGACCGAGGTGCTGTTTCCGCCGCGGCGGCTGGATGATTTGAAAATGTACTGGAACTGGCTGGGCTGGTTTGCCGCGCAGCCGGACAAAACCGAATATAAAGGTTATTATGAATGGGCCGTGGCATGGTACTGGAAGGTGTTTTACCTGTTCTGGTGCCAGGCCAGCGAGGCCGGAGCCATGGCAAAGCTGAAACCGGAATTTTTGAAGCACAAAAAGCATCTGGACAGCATTTTGCCGGACATCCTGCGCTGCCCGCATGTGCCCGGTGCCGAAAAAGCGCGCGCTGTGCTGTTCTGCGCCGCACCGGGGCTGACCTACACGCTGGCACACGCCCGCGGCAAGCTGCATGGCAGCAAAACGGACTGAGGAATGAGGGGGAAAAACAAGATGGAACATATTGCAGTTAGTGTGATCGTTCCCATTTACAACGCAGAGCCCTGGCTGGAAGAGTGCGTGCAGAGCATTCTGGACCAGGATTTCCCGGCCAGCTACGGCACGATCGAAGTGCTGCTGATCGATGACGGCGCAACGGATGGCAGCGGCGCTTTGTGTGACCGCCTTGCCAAGCGGGACAACCGCATTAAAGTGGTGCACCAGGAGAACCAGGGGCTTTCCGGCGCGCGCAACACCGGCATTGATATGGCCCGCGGCCGCTATTATGCCTTTATTGACAGCGACGATGTGGTGCGCCCGGCGTACCTGAAAAAGATGTACGAAGCCTGCGAAGCGCACGACGCCTACATGGCGATCTGCGCAGTGGAGGACGTACAGGAGAACGGCAAGCCCCTGCCGGAGCCGGTGTTCACCCCGCCCACGCAGGAAGGTGTGTTCCGCGGCAAGGATCTGCTGAATGATTTTTATGCCCCCAACGGCACTTATTACACCGTTGCATGGAACAAGCTTTACCGCGCCGAGGTGTGGAAGCTGCTGCATTACCCGGAGGGCCGTCTGCACGAGGATGATTTTGTGGCGCACCGGCTGTTCTGGCGGTGCGATAAAGTGGTGTGCCTGCCGGATGTTTTGTATAATTACCGCCTGCGTTCCGGCAGCATTATGCGCACCAGCCTGAAACCCGGCGCGTTTGACGCGGTGGACGGCCTGGCTGACCGGTACCGCTTTTACGTCGAGAACGGCGCGGACCGTTCGGTGATTGATTCGGCTTATGCTGCCTGTTGGCGGCGGTATCTTTTCCTGTGCGCCAAGGTACGCCAGAACCCGGAGCCGCAGCTGGTCAAGGCCATCAGCAAGGAGCAGTTTCTGATGCAGGGGCTGATCAGCTACCTGCCCAACTGCCGCCACATGAAGATGACCGAAAAGCTTTCCGCCGCCCGCTGGGCCATGATGCCCGCCGAAAGCCTTTGCCCGGCAAAGTGATTGTTTACGGGAGCTTTCCAGCCTTTTTTGAAAAGAGCTTCGGCGAAAAAACTTTAATATAATAGAATATAAGGGCAATACCGCATAATTCTAAGTGCCGATACGGCGAGCGAGGTGCGGCAGATGCCAAGCCAAAAGCGCAGATAATACTGGATGCTGCAAAGGTGAGCGCCGCCAGTGGCGGAAACAGCGAACCGAAGCACGATGCGGGTACCGCAACCCGACATTATCGAGCATTTTGGCAACGCAGATGCTGTGCCGCAGCCGCCGAAGCGGTGCTTAAGCCACTAGGCGGGAATTGTGCGGTATTGCCTTAGGTTTGCGATAACCATTTTGCGTTTTTCCCCGGCGCGATGAGGACATCGCGCCCTACAGATATTTTATCTGTTCCACACATCCCCCAAAACATCTCCAATTCCTAATTTCTCATTCCTAATTTCTAATTAACTTCCTAACTATTCCTCCATCCACACCAAACTTTCAAACCAACGAAAAAAGGGGTTGTCCATTTTGCCGCTGCGCTCGCCGAATACACCGCGCAAACCGCGCATTTTGCTGGTTCCGCCGCCGGAGCTGCCGGTTCCTGCCGTGCAGGGCGGCGCGGTGGAAACCCTTGTCACCCACCTGATCCGTGAAAATGAACGGGCGGGCAAGCTGGACCTGCTGTGCGCCAGCATCCCGGACCCGGAAGCCGCCGCCCAGGCACAAGGGCTGCAGCACACCAAAATGCTGTACGTTGCCAAGCCCCGCGGCGTGCGCCGGTATTACCCCATGGTGTTTCTGGAGCGCTGCTTTGGCGTTGCCGCCCCGTATGACCCGTGGTATCAAAAGGTTCAGCTTTCCCTTGCACTGGAGCTGCCCACGCCGGACCTGATTGTGGCGGAGGGCGGCACCCTGACCCAGTGCAGCGCCATCAGCAAAATGTTCGGCAAGCGGCGTTGCCTGGCCCACCTGCACGGCCAGACCAGCTGCAGCCATGAGATGGACGCCATTTACGGCGGTATTCTGGCCCTGAGCGAGTTTATCCGCGATGATTACCTCAAAACCAGCGAGCTGGACCGCAAGCATGCCTACATCCTGCACAACTGCATTGATACCGCCCGCTTTGTGCCCGGCCCGGCGGATGCTGCGCTGCGGGCTTCCCTCGGCTTTGCGCCGGAAGATTTTGTTGTACTGTTCTGTGGCCGCCTGGAGCCGGATAAGGGCATCCACAAGCTGTTGGAAGCGATGGAGAATATCCATGACCCGCGCATCAAGCTGCTGATTGTGGGCAGCCCGTTTTTTGGCCGTACCCAGCAAAGCCCGTTTTTGCGCAAGTTGGAACAGCAGGCCGAGACCCTTGGCGACCGGGTGCGCTTTACTGGCTATGTGCCCAATGATTCGATGCCGGAATATTACCGCCTGGCGGACCTTGTCTGCGTGCCCACCTTGGTGGAGGAAGCCGCCGGGCTTGTGGCGGTGGAAGCCATGGGCTGCGGCCGACCGGTGCTTGCCACCCGCAGCGGCGGTATGCCGGAATATCTGGACGGCAGCCAGGCCGTGCTGGTGGACCGTGACGGCAATGTAGCCGGGCAGCTGAGCTTTGCCATCCGCATGCTGTACGAACACCCGGATCTGCGCGCCCAGATGAGCACCGCCGGTGCAAAGACGGCACAGCGCTATTCTTCTGCACGCTTTTATGATGATTTTGTACGCATTGTGTACGATTTTGGAGGTCACCTATGGAACAGCCCGTCATCTGTGTGATCGTTCCGGTATACAAGGCGGAAGCCACCCTGCCCCGCTGCATCGAAAGTGTGCTGACCCAGCAGCTGCCGGGCGGGCTGCGGCTGATCTTGGTGGACGATCAAAGTCCAGACCGCAGCGGCGAAATTTGTGACGCTTACGCAGCAAAGGATCCCCGTGTGATGGTACTGCACCGCAGGGAACGCGGGGTTTCCGGCGCGCGCAATGCCGGGCTACGGGCCGCCACCGGCGAGTATATTGTATTTTTGGACAGTGACGATGCCCTGCGCCCCGGCGCTTTGGCCGCCGCCCTTGCGGCACAGGCCGCTGCCCCCAACGCTTTTGTGCTCTGGCACTACACCATGCAGCCGGACGATACCACCCCTGTAACCACAGTAGCCCACCCGGCCCAACAGAGCGACCTGGCCCGCCTGCACCTGGACTGCCTGATCGCCATGCCGTGGAACAAGCTTTACCGGCGCACATACGCCCGGCAGCTTGCCTTTGACCAGGCTTATACCCTTGGCGAAGATTTGCAGTTTGTGCTGGATTATCTGGCTCTGCTGGGGCGCTGCCAGCCGGATTTCAGCTACCTTGTGCTAGAAAGCGCCCTGACCTTTTACGATTGCAGCCGCACCGGCACCCTTTCCACCAAGTACCACGCCAATTACTGCGAAATTTGGCCCAAGCATTTTGCCAAGCTGAACGCCGCCTGCACCGCTGCTGCCTGCCCGCCGCAGGATATGCTGCCGCTGCACCGCGCGGAATTGCAGGTTTTGGCGGAGGGTGCCGCGGACATTTTGCGGCGGGACCCCGACGCCATGCCCGCACGCCGCGCCAAAGCCCGCACCGCGCTGCAAAGCCCATGGCTGAAAAGCCTGCTGGATACAATGCGCCATGAGCACTGTTACAGCCCCTATTACCTGCCCTGCCGCTGGAACAGCTTGCGTCTGCTATGGATGTTGTCCGAAGCTGCGCGCACGCAGAGCCCCCTGTTCGGCAAGCTGGACTGGGCGGGGTATTATTTGCTGCTGGGCCGCATGAAGCGCGGCTGAACCGCAGCCTGCTTTCTCTCTGGTATTACAGTACATTTCCCCCAGGCAGCGCCGCTGGCTTGCCTGGGGTTTTGTTTTTGCATCGTCAGGTTTTTGGGGTTGTAGATTGTATTCACCTGCTTAACATGGTATAATGGGGCAGAATTATCTCTTTGTACTATTTTTAACACATTTGGGAGAATTATTTAAGGCAACACCGCACAATTCCCGCCTTGCGGCTTAAGCACCGCTCCGGCGGCTGCGGCACGGCATCTGCGTTGCCAAAATGCTCGATAATGTCGGGTTGCGGTACCCGCATCGTGCTTCGGGGGCAAAAGCCCCTCGCACTCTGCGACCGCTGCCCCTGCTTCGGTTCGCTGCATCCGCCACTGGCGGCGCTCACCTTTGCAGCATCCAGTATTATCTGCGCTTTTGGCTTGGCATCTGCCGCACCTCGCTCGCCGTATCGGCACTTAGAATTATGCGGTATTGCCTTAATAGTCAACCACTGCAGCGGCACTGCTTTTATGTGTTTGGCCGCTAAATCTGTTTTGGAGTGTTTTAGATGATGTTTTTATCGCGTGCAGAGTCCTCTTATCTGCACCAGCACCTAAGCGTGGTGCGCCATGTCACCCTGGACCCGGAGGGCCCCGGTGTGCTGCGCATTCACCTGCTCCCTTGCAAAAAAGCACGGCGCAATGTGCCGTTTGTTGCACTTTTGAACGGGCAGGATATTTTGCCGCTCAGCGTTTCCTGGGCCATTCTGCTGGCAGGGCTGATGGACGCCCTGCAGCCTTTTGAGGGCAAGGAGATCACCGAGGACCAGTGGGCCGGAATTGCCGCCCAGGCTGTGGAAACCGCCGCTGCTGTTTACCCGAAAACGGCTCCCGACCAAATCCGCGCGGATTTGAATGCCATGCTGACCTCCTTCCGTGCGCTGACCGCCGGGCAGGAACCGCCCGTACATGTGCAGCCGATGGACCTGGGCGCTTACGCCCGCTATATGGCAGCCCCCCACCGTATGGACCTGATGGTAAGCTCCATGGAAAAGGACGGTGCCTGGCACTGCAACCAGAAATGCCTGCACTGTTACGCCGCCAACCAGCCCCTTGGCGCGGTGAAAGAGCTGGATACCGACCAATGGCTGGCTGTTATCCAAAAATGCCGCGCGGCGGGCATTCCGCAGCTGACCTTTACCGGCGGCGAACCCACCATGCGCAATGACCTGGTCAGCCTGGTGCATGCCGCACAGTGGTTTGTTACCCGGCTGAACACCAACGGCCGCATGCTGACCAGCGCCCTTTGCCGGGAACTGGCGGACGCCAGCCTGGACAGCGTGCAGGTCACCCTATATTCGGCGGATGAAGCTATCCATAACACGCTGGTGGGTGCCCCCGGCTATGCGGACACCATCAGCGGCATCCGCAATGCGGTGGAGGCGGGGCTGAATGTCAGCATCAACACTCCGCTGTGCAGCCTGAACCAGGATTACACCGCAACGCTGGCGCTGGCCAACTCTCTTGGCGTGCGCTATGCCACCTGCAGCGGACTAATTCCCACCGGCGGGGCCGAAACCGACCCCAGCAAGGCCACCCGCTTAACGCCGGAAGCACTGACCGCCGTGCTGCGCCCCGCGATGGCCTATGCTGAACAAAACCACATGGAGATCAACTTTACCAGCCCCGGCTGGCTGCCGGATGCGGTACTGTTGGACCTTGGCTTTACCCAGGTGCCCAGCTGCGGGGCCTGCCTTTCCAACATGGCCGTTGCGCCGGACGGCACCGTTCTGCCCTGCCAGAGCTGGCTGCGGGAGGGCGCTGGCCTGGGCAACATCCTGCATGACCCCTGGCACAAGATCTGGAATGCCCCCGCCTGCCGCCGTGTGCGGGAAGAAAGTGCGAAAATGGAACACATCTGCCAGCTTGGCACAACCGTTCCCGCACAGGGAGGTTTGTGATGAAACAATCTGTTTTACGCTTTGCCGCGCAGCTGTGGGCTATGCTGGCCGTTCTGCTGCTGTTTGTTGCCGCCGCCCTGCCCGCCCATGCGGATGACGGCGACATGGATGAGATCACCCACTATACCGTAACAGTGGACACCCGCGCCGATGGCTCCGCCGATATCACCTATGAGCTGGACTGGAACGTGATCGGCGGCAGCCTGGATGAACCGCTGACCTGGGTGCGCATCGGCCTGCCCAACAGCCACAACGACAGCCTGGTCAACCTGACGCCGGATACAGTTCTTAACGTAAGTTCCGTGGATGACGGCGGTTCCTTTGCCAAGGTTGATTTTATCAACGCCTACTTCCCGCCGGATATTGCCGCCACCATCGGCGCACAGAGCAGCGTACACTTTGCGTTCCAGGTACACCAGTCCCATCTGTTTTTGCTGAACGAGGACGGCAACGCCGACTACAGCTTTACCCCCGGCTGGTTCGATGATTTGTGTGTGGATGAGCTGACCATCCGCTGGGTGGCGCTGGACGGTATCCAGGCCGATAACGACAGCCAGGACGGCAACTATCTTGTGTGGAACTTTGGCCCGCTGGACCATGGCGAAAGCGCCACGGTGCATGTCAGCGTTCCCGCCCATACAGCGCAAAACTACTCCCCCGATGCTGCCGCAACGGACAGCGAAATGTATTATGACGACAGTGACCAGGTACTGGTTTTCTTCTTCGTGCTCCTTCTGGTCATTATCGTGATTGCTCTGATCACGGTTTCCGTTTCCCGCACAAACGGGATCTGGAACGGTGGTTTTGGCGAGGATGACCCCGACGACTGGTATTGGTATTCCAACGGGCACACCCATATCCATGTTGCCCGTAATCTGCCCCCGCCAGAAGGCTACCATCGCGTTCCCCCACCCGCAAACTTCAAGGCCGGGGGCGGAAAGACCCGCGGCGGTGGTGCCGGGCGGCGCAGCGGCGGTTCGGATCACTCCAACCATTCCAGCTGCGCGTGTGCGTGTGCCTGTGTTTCCAGCTGTGCATGCGCCTGCGCGTGTGCGGGCGGCGGCCGCGCCGGGTGCAGTGCCAAAAACTTTTATAAAATTACCGTGAAAAAAGCCGATTGACAACGGAGGGCAAAGCCATGAGCCTGGAAGATCAATACGATGCCTGGGTGCGCAGTGTGACCGGTACAGGCCGCCACAGCGCTACCAAACAGGACCGCGATGCCGCGCAAAACAGCCTGAACGCCATGCAGGCCCAGCTGGACGCTTTGGCCGAAAGCCAAAAACGCCAGAAATCTGCCGCGGACACCCTGAACGCCGTGCAGCGCGCCGGCGCCGCCACCGCGGACAGTGTGCGCCGCATGAGCAGCGAGCTGACCCAAAGCCTGCGCCAGGACGGCCTGCTGGGCGGCAAAACCGCACAGCCTGCCCCCGCAGCAGAACCGGTAAAAGCCGGCCCGGAAAACTTTAATGGCCTGGCCGACCGGGTGCGCCAGCAGGTGCTGGGGCAGGATGCCTTTGTGGGGCAGGTGGTCAAGGCGTTCCGCCGCCCCTTTGTGATGGGCACCGCCGATACCGCCCATGCCCGCGGCAGCATGCTGTTGTGCGGCCCCACCGGTACCGGGCGGCACTATGCCCTGACCTGCATTGTGGACGAGATGGCAGGCCGCGGACTTTTGCACAGCGCTCTGATTGAAACGATGGATCTGGCCCTGTACCCCGGCCCCGCACAGGAAAAGCTGTTTTTGCAGGACCTGTATGCCGCCTTGCAGTCTGACGCCGAGGTTCTGGCCTTTGACCATTACGAAAGCTGTGCATCCAATTACCTGAACATGCTGGCAACGCTGGCCATTGACGGCACTCTGCCGCTGACCAGCCGCTATGTACTGCAGCGCGGCATTCTGGTGGATGTGGGCACCGCCCTGGCTCCCGGCGCGATCGGCGAATTGCAGGCTGCCGGCAAGTATTTTGTATTTTTCTCCAACCGGGACGAAACCGCCCTGGCGGACAAGTTCGGCGCGCGGTTCGTGGACGCGCTGGAGGGGGACATCTGCCGCACCCAGGCGTTCACCCCCGAAAGCCTGGCCGCCATTGCCGCGCGGGAGCTGAACCACCTGGCCCAGCGGGTCAAGGCGCAGTGCGGCCTTGTGCTTGCCATGGGCAGCGATGTGCGGGACCTGGTTGCCGCGCAGTACGGCAAAACCAGCGGCATGACCGCCATGCGCGATTATGTCGACAGCATCTACCGCGCCTTTGCAGAGTACGTTCTGGATGCGGACGACATTCCTGCCGCCGGAACGCCCGCCAAATTGACGGTGGACGGCAGCCGCCTGATGGCCGCCATTGGCAGCGGTGAACCGTTTGACCTGCTGGCCCTGCTGCCCCGCCAGTACCGCGGCGATGTGGATGCCGTGGAAGCGGAGCTAGATACCATTGTGGGCCTTGACGAAGTAAAGGATTTTGTGCGCGGCATTGCCCAGAACGTGCAGGCCCAGCAAAAGCGCAAGGCCCAGGGCCTGAAAGTTGCCGATGTGAACATGCACATGATTTTTACCGGCAACCCCGGCACCGGCAAAACCACGATTGCCCGCATTCTGGCCAAGTATCTGAAAGCCATCGGCGCACTGCGCGGCGGCCAGCTGGTGGAAGTGACCCGTGCCGACCTGGTGGGCCGCTATGTCGGCCACACGGCCCCGCTGACCAACCAGGTGATCCAGAGCGCTTTGGGCGGTGTGCTGTTCATTGATGAAGCATACAGCCTGTACCGCGGCGGCGAGGACAGCTTTGGGCTGGAAGCCATTGACACCCTGGTAAAGGGTATTGAGGATCACCGTGATGACCTGGTGGTGATCCTGGCCGGGTACAGCAAGGAGATGGCGCTGTTCCTGACGGCGAACTCCGGCCTGGCCAGCCGCTTCCCGAACCAGATTGAATTCCCGGATTACACAGGCGCTGAGCTTTTGGCGATCACCCAGAGCATTGCCAAAAGCAAGGGGTACCGCCTGGACGATGCCTGTGCGATGCCGTTGGTGGCATTCTTCGACCGCCGCCAGTCAGAGAACGCCGCCGAAAATGGCAACGGACGCATGGCCCGTAACACGCTGGAAAAAGCCATCCTGAACCAGTCCAAGCGCCTGGTCGCGGATGCTGATGCCGCGCTGGACCTGCTGCTGCCGGGGGATTTCGAACTGGAGTGATTCCTTACGGGAGTTTTCCGGCCTTTTTGAAAAAGGCCTTGGCGAAAGACCTTAATGGGTATCGCATAAATCACATAAGCTAAGGTGTATCTGAAAACAAAGAAAATAACGGATATTTCGCAAAATCCCGCTGTGTTTGTAGAAATAGACTAAATTTTCGACTTTTCAGATACACCCTAAGAAATAGGCATGCGGATTCTCGGTAGATACGAGGGTCTGCATGCCTTTGGTTTTGCGGGGGATCGGTTTGGAGTCTGGGATTTTGGTGCAAAAGTTCGCAGTGCGGCAGGGTTCCGCGGGACGATGCAAGCATCGTCCCCTACAAATGTTTTTAGGGCAATACCGCATAATTCTAAGTGCCGCCGAAAGCTCTTCCCTCCTAACTAAAAAAATCCGCCCCATCCAGAACAGCTTTCACCATTCTAAACGGGGCGGACAAAAGTTTGATTTACAGTACCTTGGACAAAAACGCTTTCAGGCGCGGATTGTCGGGGTTCTCAAAGAACTCCTGCGGGGGCTTATCGACCTTGATAACACCCTCATCAATAAAGATCACACGGTTGGCAACCTCGCGGGCAAAACCCATTTCGTGGGTCACCACCACCATGGTCATGCCATCGCGGGCCAGTTCTTTCATCAGTTCCAGAACTTCGCCTACCATTTCGGGGTCCAGCGCACTGGTGGGCTCGTCAAACAACAGCACTTCAGGGTTCATGGCCAGTGCACGCACAATGGCAATGCGCTGTTTCTGGCCGCCGGAAAGCATGTTGGGGTAAACATCCGCCTTATCGGCCAGGCCAATGCGCTCCAGCAGCTCCATGGCCTGCTTGTCGGCAGCAGCCTGGCTCATACGGCCCAGGCGCACCGGAGCCAGCGTGATGTTCTTTTTCACCGTCAGGTGAGGGAACAGGTTAAAATGCTGGAACACCATGCCCATCTGGGCGCGGGTGGCATCAATGTCGCGTTCGGTGATCTCTTTGCCGTCCAGCATAACCGTGCCGCCGTCCGGTTCTTCCAGGCGGGTCAGGCAGCGCAGAAAAGTGGACTTGCCGCAGCCGGAAGGCCCAACCAGGCAGACAACATCGCCCTTATTGATGGTCAGGTCAATGCCCTTGAGCACATCCAGACCGTTATAGTTCTTTTTTAAGTCCTTAACGACGATCACTCTTCGCCAGCCTCCCTTCCAGTTTGCCAAGCAGCCAGGTAAAGATCATAACCAGAATCAGATACATCAGCGCCACGCCGAACAACGGGAACATCGGCTCGTAAGTACGGTTCATGATGCCCTGTGCAGCGTACAGCAGCTCCTTGCCGCCAATAACGGTGATGAGCGAGGTATCCTTGAGAAGGACGATGAACTCATTGCCCAGGGCAGGCAGCACCGAGCGGATGGCCTGCGGAATCACGATCAGCGCCATGGTTGTTATGTAGTTCAGGCCCAGGCTGCGGCCGGCTTCCATCTGGCCGGGGTCAACGGCCATCAGACCGCCGCGGATGATCTCCGAAACATACGCACCGGAGTTAATGCCCAGTGCCAGCGCGCCGACCATGGTAAAGTTGCGGCTGTTGGCAAAGATAACCATGCTCATAATCAGCATCTGCACCATCATGGGGGTGCCGCGGATCACAGTGGCGTATAGCTTGCATACAGCGTTGGCAACGGCAAGAGCCGGGTCGTGGTGGCCGCGGCGCTGCTGGTCATGCGCAACACGCACCAGGGCAACCACGCTGCCCAGCACCACGCCGATCGTCAAAGCAATTGCCGTTACATACAGCGTGGGGATGACCCCTTTGAGGTATTGCTGCCAGCGGTTTGAGGCAATAAATGCCTGGTAGAATTTGACGAACAGATCCTGCCCGAAATCCAGCTTTGTACCAGCTTTCGCCAGCTGGGTCAGCATTTCGTATTGTGCGGCCATCCGCATTCCACACCTTTCCTGTGTTCCGGCACCAGGGCACCGGGCGTTTATTTTACGGTCTTACCAACAAAAGGGAGGCGCCCCTGTGGGCCACCTCCCTGTGGCACTTGTGAAAAAGCTGCTTTATTCAGCAGTGATGTACTTGTCCACGATAGCCTGCAGGGTGCCGTCGGCCTTCAGCTCTTCCAGAGCGGTGTTGATGGCATCCTTCAGTTCGGTGTTGCCCTTACCAACGCCGATTGCGTAGCTTTCTTCCACGTAAGCGGTGTCCAGCAGCTTCAGGCCGGGGTTGGCAGCAATAAATTCCTTAGCGGGAGCGTTATCAATAACAACGCAGTCAACCTGGCCGTTGTTCAGCATCTGCACGGCAGTCAGGCCGTTGTCGTAAGCAACAACGTTCTCATCGCCAAAGTCGTCAGAGCAGTACAGGTAGCCGGTGGTACCGCGCTGGGTGCCGATTTTCTTGCCAGCCAGGTCATCCACGCTGGCAATATCGGAATCTTCCTTGACGATGATGGACTGGATGCCGGTTGCGTAAGAATCGGTGAAGTCCATCACGTTCTGGCGCTCGTCGGTAACGGTAACGCCAGCCATAACCATATCGGCCTTGCCCTGCTGTACAGCCAGCAGTGCAGCGTCAAAGTCCATATCATCGATCTGCAGCTCCAGGCCCAGCTTGTCAGCAATAGCCTGTGCGGTCTCAATGTCGATGCCCTCAAATTCACCGGAATCGGTGGTCATCTCGTACGGGGGGAAGGCTGCGTTGGTGGACATGATCAGCTTGCCCGGCTCAACGGTGGACAGCTCAGCAGTTTCAGTCTCGCTGGCTGCTTCAGAGGAAGCAGCCTCGGAAGATGCAGCATCGCTGGAAGCGGCCTCGGGGGAAGCGGCTTCGGAAGATGCAGCAGAAGAAGCGGTGGAACCGCAGGCAGCCAGGCTCAAGACCAAGGCAGCGGCAGTCATCAAAGACAATGCTTTTTTCATTACAATATACCTTCTTTGTTCATGGTTCTCTGATTTTCAAGGCGTATCTGAAAACAAGGAAAATGACGGACATTTCGCAAACACAAGCAGGATGTAAGGCAAAGAGCCGCAGGAATCCTTTCTGGATTTCAAAGGCAACACCGCACAATTCCCGCCTTACGGCTTAAGCACCGCTTCGGCGGCTGCGGCACAGCATCTGCGTTGCCAAAATGCTCGATAAGACATCCAGTATTATCTGCGCTTTTGGCTTAGCAGCTGCCGCACCTCGCTCGCCGTATCGGCACTTAGAATTATGCGGTATTTGCCCAAGGCTTTTTAACGCAAAATCCGGCTGCGTTTGTAGAAATAGACGATACTTTCGACTTTTCAGATACACCCTAGCGCAGCGGCGGAACTTTCCCTCTTTCCGGAGCTGCATCAGGATAAATTCTAGTATAATACATAAATATTCAAAGTCAATGCATAAATATTGGATTCAGCATTTTGCGGCAAGATGGCTGCCCGCCCCACCAGAAATTGTGCATTTTTCAAGCCTGCATTTCACAGTTTTTCCTGATATATTGACGCCGTAAGTTAAACGTGGTAAACTTTACGCGTTCATGAGCGAAATTCATGCCATTCAGTCGAAATAAACCGGCTTGCATTACCTTGCCGTACAAAAAAGAGGAATCAATATGCTGACATTAGGTGACCTGCACATTGGGCAGGATGCAATCATCCGCGTGGTAGGCGGTGAGGGCGAGCTGCGCCACCACCTGCTGGATATGGGGCTGACCCCCGGCACCGAGGTAACGTTGCGCAAAACGGCCCCCATGGGGGACCCCATTGAAGTGGAGCTGCGTGGTTATGAGCTGACCCTGCGCCTGGCCGATGCGCAGAAAATTGAAATTGACAGCGTGCACGCAACGGACCGCGCCGCCCCCAGCGAAGAGCGCCACAAGGTGGTAGCCCACCCCGGCGTTGGCGAGCTGGACAAAGCCGCCAGCTACCACGAGCGCAAAGCCGGCGCCCCCATTGCCGCCGGTGCACCGCTGACCTTTGCCCTGGCCGGCAATCAGAACTGCGGCAAAACCACACTGTTCAACCAGCTGACCGGCTCCAACCAGCATGTGGGCAACTTTCCCGGCGTTACGGTGGACCGCAAGGACGGCGTGATCCGCAACCACAAGGAAGCCACCGTAACGGACCTGCCGGGCATTTATTCCCTGTCCCCTTACTCCAACGAGGAGATTGTCACGCGGGATTTTATCCTGAGCGAGCACCCGTCCGGCATTATCAACATTGTGGATGCTTCCAACATTGAGCGCAACCTGTACCTGACCATGCAGCTGATGGAGCTGGATACCCCCATGGTGCTGGCGCTGAACATGATGGACGAAGTGCGCGCCAACGGCGGCACCATCATGGTAAACCAGCTGGAAGAAATGCTGGGCATTCCGGTTGTTCCCATTTCTGCCGCCAAAAATGAGGGCATTGACGAGCTGATCGAACATGCCATCCATGTGGCGCGCTACCGGGAGCTGCCGGGCCGCATCGACTTCTGCACGGCAGGCAGTGACCCAGCAGACCCCAGGGGCGCGGTGCATCGCTGCATCCATTCTGTCGGACATTTGATTGAGGACCATGCCGCTGCCGCCGGGCTGCCGCTGCGCTTTGCCGCCACCAAGCTGGTGGAGGGAGACACCCTGATTGAAAAAGCCCTGCAGCTGAACCCCAACGAAACAGATATACTGGGCCACGCCATTGCTGAAATGGAAACCGTGACCGGGCTGGACCGCGAAGCCGCCCTTGCGGACATGCGCTTTACCTTTATTGAAAAGCTATGCTCCGCCACGGTGGTGAAGCCGGGCGAAAGCCTGGAGCATAAGCGCAGCGTTGCCATTGATAAGATCCTGACCGGCAAATACACTGCCTTGCCCTGTTTTGCGGGCATTATGGCGCTTGTTTTCTGGCTGACCTTTGGCGTAGTGGGCTCCACCCTTTCGGACTGGATGACCCTTGGCATCGACTGGTTTACCGGCGTTGTGGACCGCGCCCTGACGGCGTATCAGATCAACCCGGTGGTGCACAGCCTTGTGATCGACGGCATTTTTGCCGGTGTGGGCAGCGTGCTGAGCTTTTTGCCCACGATCGTTATCCTGTTCTTCTTTTTGTCCATCCTGGAAGATACCGGTTATATGGCCCGCGTGGCCTTTGTTATGGACAAACTGCTGCGCCGCATTGGGCTTTCGGGCCGCAGCTTTGTGCCCATGCTGGTGGGCTTCGGCTGCTCGGTTCCCGCCATTATGGCAACCCGCACCCTTTCCAGTGAGCGTGACCGCCGCATGACGATTTTGCTGACCCCATTCATGAGCTGTTCCGCCAAGCTGCCCATTTATGCGCTGTTCACCGCCGCGTTTTTCCCGCGGGTATGGCGTGCACCGGTCATGATTTTCCTCTATCTTTTCGGCATTTTGTGTGGTATACTGTATTCGCTGATCCTCAAGCAGACCTGTTTCCGCGGTGAACCGGTACCCTTTGTGATGGAGCTGCCCAACTACCGCCTGCCTTCGCCCAAAAGCGTCGGCCAGCTGATTTGGGAAAAGGCCCGTGATTTTATTCAGCGTGCCTTTACAATTATCTTTGTTGCAACCGTCGTGATCTGGTTCCTGCAGACGTTCGACACCCGCCTGAATGTTGCTGCCACCCCGGATTCCAGCCTTCTGGCTTTGGTTGGCAGCCTGATCACCCCCATCTTCAAGCCCCTTGGCTTTGGCGACTGGCGCATTTCCACTGCGTTGATCACCGGCTTTACCGCCAAGGAAAGCGTTGTTTCCACCCTGACCGTCCTGCTGGGCGGCGATACCGGCGCACTGAACACGCTGTTCACCCCGTTTACTGCGCTGGTTTTCCTGATCTTTACGCTGTTGTATACCCCCTGTGTTGCAGCCATTGCCGCTGTCAAGCGGGAACTGGGCGGTGGCCGGGCTGCACTGGGTGTGGTACTGATGCAGTGCGGCATTGCCTGGGTTGTGGCGTTTGCCGTGCACTGTGTAGGGTTTTTGCTGGGGTTGGCATAAGGGCAGCGTATTCACCTGTCGCTTTGTTTTCGCTTAACCCATAGGGAGGTTTTTTCCATGTCACTTCAAAGTATCCTTGTTCTGGTTATTATTTTTGTTCTGCTCGGCGTTGCCATCGGTTTTATTGCCAACAGCGAAAAGGGCTGGCACGGCGGCTGCACCGGCAACTGCGCCAGCTGCCAGGAACACTGCAATGACAAACAGAAAAAGAACCCGCCCAAGCAGCAGTGATACCAAGACCGAAGGAGACCGCCGTATGACTGCTGTTCAACAATCCGCCGCTCCGCACCCTGCCGTGCGCCAGCGCATTGACTGGATTGATACCGCCAAAGGTCTGTGCATGATTCTGGTGATTGTGGGGCACACCCTGCCCTATGGCAACCTGATGCGCAATTTCATTTTTTCGTTCCACATGCCGGCCTTTTTCTTTCTGACCGGCTATACGGCCCGCCGCCCGGATACCTGGCAGGGTTTTGCCCGCCGGGTCAGGAAGGACTTTGTTGCACTGATCGTTCCCGTGCTGGGTGTGGTGCAGGTGTTCAACGTTTTGCTGAACTTTTTCCTTTCTGATGACAGAAGCCTGACCAACCTGTGGGATATTGCCCGCTACAATGCCATCACCCTGTTCTGGGCCAGCGGTAACCCTGCCGACGGCATTCCCAGCTGCGGCATGCCATGGTTTTTGTTTGCACTGTTCTGGGGCAAGCTGATCTGGGAGCTGCTGGGGCTTTTGTTCCCCAAAGGGGATTTTGCCGTCAGTTTCATTGTCATGCTGTTCGGGGCATACATCGGGCAGGTACAGTATCTTCCCCAATGTCTGGATGTTGCAATGGTCGTTGTCATGTACCTCACATTGGGGCAGCTGTTCCGCCAGCATCAGGCACTGTTGGATCGTTACCGGGTCCCGCTTTTCCTTGCCATGCTGATCCCCTGGGCATGGTGCTGCCAGCAGGGCATTTATATTGAACTTGCTTCCCGCACATACTCCAATTACATTTTGTGCGCTTCCATCAGTGTATGCGGCATCTGGATCTTCTGCCATCTGTGCCGTGAACTGAACGCCAATAACGCTTTGCGGCCGGCGCTCAGCTTTTTGGGGCGGCACAGCCTGTGGCTGTTCTTTGTGCACCATATGGATGTGTTTACCAGTGCCATCTGGCAAAAAGACCGCCTTCTGTTCACGCTGCCCTGCCGCATCGGGTGGGACATCCTGCTTTCCCTGCTGCTGCTTGGCTGCTGGACATTGCTGCGCACCGGCTGGCGCAGGCTGACCGCAAAATAAACTTTTTGAACCGTTCTGCATCCCCTGTTCCGGGCCTGCAGGGCGGTTTTTGTTTTGGCAGCGCTTTCTGCACAGTGCAAACATTGTTTTTTACCGCGGATTATGGTACAATGAATTGTCTATAAGTATGTATCGGGGATTCCCCTGAAATATCTATTTTTGAAAGGGCTTTTTATGGCAGAGCAACGCAACCAGACCCCTGCCGGGGATAACACGCAATGGACCACCATCATTCGGCCGCGCACCGGCTGGTTTGATGTGGACCTGGAAGAGCTGTGGCGCTACCGTGACCTGATTGTCATGTTCGTCAAGCGCAACTTTACCGTCATGTACAAGCAGACCATCCTGGGGCCGCTGTGGATCATCCTGAACCCGCTTATCACCACGGTGCTGTTCAACGTGGTGTTCGGCGGCATTGCCGGGCTTTCTACGGACGGTACGCCGGGCTTTTTGTTCTACATGGCAGGCAATACGGTGTGGACCTTTTTTGCCTCCTGCATCAACGGCACGGCCAACACCTTTGTGGCCAACAGCCAGGTGTTCGGCAAGGTGTATTTCCCACGGCTTACCACCCCCATCAGCCAGGTATTGACCAGCCTGATCAACTTCTTTATCCAGTTTGTCATGTACATTCTGTTCTGGGTCTACTTTGCCGTGACCGGGTCCGGTGTACACCTGACGGCCTGGGCGTTTGCCGTGCCGCTGGTGGTGCTGGAAGTCATGCTGCTGGGCCTGGGCGTGGGCATTATCGTTTCCGCCCTGACCACCAAGTACCGTGACCTTGCCATTGCTGTGAGCTTTGGCGTGCAGCTGTGGATGTACATTTCTCCTGTGGTCTATCCCCTTTCCAGCTTGGAGGAATCCCCCCGGCTGCAGATGCTGATGCGCTTGAACCCGATGACTGCACCGATCGAGGTGTTCCGCATGGGCACCCTTGGCACCGGCACCGTGGAAGTGGGCAGCCTGATCTACAGCCTGATTGTTACCGCAGCCGCCCTTGTGCTGGGCGTGGTGCTGTTCAGCCGCATTGAAAAAACCTTTATGGATACCGTGTAAGGAGGGGCGCAGATGGAAAACCAGACACATGCACAAAACCAGCGCGTACCCGTCATTCAGGTATCGGGCTTGAAAAAGCAATACAAACTGGGCCAGATCGGCGGCGGCACTTTGACGCATGACCTGCAAAGCTGGTGGGCCCGTGTGCGCGGCAAAGAGGATCCCAACACCGTGATTGGCACGGACGCCCGCCTGTTTGGCAAAACCTTTATGGCGCTGAACGGTGTGGATCTGACCGTGTACAAAGGTGAAGCGCTGGGCATTATCGGCCGCAACGGCGCAGGCAAATCCACCCTGCTCAAAATTTTGTCCCGCATTACCGCCCCCACCGAGGGCGAGATCCGGCTGCGCGGGCGGGTGGCTTCCATGCTGGAAGTGGGCACCGGCTTTAACAACGAGATGACCGGCCGCGAGAACATCTACATGAACGGCGCTATTCTGGGCATGACCCGCGCCGAGGTCGATTCCAAGATTGACCAGATCATTGAATTTTCGGAATGCGGCGATTTTATTGATACCCCCGTCAAGCGGTATTCCAGCGGCATGTTCGTCAAGCTGGCGTTTTCCGTTGCCGCCCACCTGGACAGCGAGATCATGGTAATGGACGAAGTGCTGGCCGTGGGCGATATGAAGTTCCAGCAGAAATGCCTGGGCAAAATGAGCGATGTTGCCGGGCAGGAGGGCCGCACCGTCCTGTACGTCAGCCACAACATGAGCACCATCCGCCAACTGTGCACCCGCTGCGTGGTGCTGGACCAGGGCCGCGTGATCTTTGACGGCGATGTAGAACAGGCCATTGCCGTGTATATGGAAACCACCGATGTGAACGTGGTCCACTATGACCTGCTGGATGTTTCCCGCATGAACGCCAGCGCAGGCAAGCGGATGCGGCTGGAAACGCTGGACTTTGTGGGCAAGGAATCCAGTGTGTTTGCGGACACCGAAAAAATTCGGGTGCGCATTACCTGGCGTGTTTCGGAGCCGTTTGCCGGGGTACACTTAAAGCTGAACCTGCATTTCCGGGATTCGACCCCCGTGGGCATTACCCACCCGGTCAGCCTGGGCGCCGCCGTGCCCGGCAAGCTGTATACCACCGAGTTTGAGTTTGACCCCAGCCTGCTGGGCGAAGGCCAGTATTTCTTCTATGTGGATGTGTTTGACGGCGTGCTGACCCAGGCTGTCTGCCTGGACAAGCCAGTGACCGAGTTTGCGTTTGAGGTAACCTCCGGCGATTTGACCATGCCGGAATGGGCACCGGGCTGGGGCCGCATCCACTTCCCGCCGGTCAAAGTGTTGGAGAATGGATACGATGGGTGATATTTTCATCTGCCACACGCTGTATCATGTGTTAATCGCGCTGGTGCGCGCGCTGCGCAGCCGCCCCGGCAAGTCCACCCTTGTGCTGAGCACCTGTGTGCCGGAAGCCGAAACCCTGCGCGCTAAATTGCTGGACGCCGCGCCGGATCTGTGGGACGCTGTTTTGATCGTGGACGAGGAAAAGCTGGACGCACAGAACAGCGAAAGCGACTTTTACCGCCTGCGCCACCCGTTCCGCAAGCCGTATTTTACGCTGCCCAGGGGGCATGTGTACATCAGCAATGACTGGAGCGCCTTGGGGCGCTACCTGCAGCGGGAGCGCCGGGTTTATACCCTGTGCGAAGATACCTTTGGCGGCACGTTGGACCCTGACCAGCACCTGCTGGACGAGCAGCGTGCCAACCCCCGCGGCCCCTACCGCTACTGGGGCGACAGCCCCTGCTGCCGCACGGTGGAAAGCGAAGACGCCGCGCGGTGCAGCATTTTTGGCGTAGACAAGCTGGTAACGGTATCCAAAGCGCAGTTGCTGGAAAGCCTGACGGAGGAAGAAAAAGCCATCATCCGCCGGGTGTTTTTGGCCGTTCCCCTGCCGGAGCATGTGCAGGGTGCCTGCCTGCTTTTGCCCCGCAGCTTTGTGCTGGACGGCCTGATGGATCAGCCCACCCAGGACGCCATGTTTGCGGCTGTTGCCAAGAAATACTGCACAGAACCGCTGTTTATCAAAACCCACCCGCGGGATACCACGGATTATTCCAAGCTGTTCCCTACTGCTGTTATCCTGCCCCGCACCATGCCAAGCGAGGTTCTCAATTTCTGCTTGCCCTTCAAATTCCAGCGCGCCGTCACCGTGCAAAGCTGGGTTCTGCGCGGCTTTACCGCCGCGGAAGAAAAGGTGTTTGTGGGGCTGGAAGAGGCAGAAAAGTTGGTGCAGGGGTAATGCCTCCCCTTTGAGGGGAGGTGGCCGAGCGCAAGCGAGGTCGGAGGGGTGGCTCCCTTACTGCCGCCTAAATGATAAGCCGGAAGGGGACGTACCATTCTATGCGCCTGCCGCATAATTCCAACAATCTTGCCTATGTTCGTTCTCTGCGCAAAAATATGACCGATGCGGAGCGCAAATTATGGTATGAATATCTGCGTCCCTGCCCCTACAAATTCACACGCCAAAAGAGCGTTGGGCCCTATATCCTTGATTTTTATTGTGCTTCTGCTCAGTTGGCAGTTGAAATTGACGGTTCGCAGCATTACGAACCGCAGGGGCAGCAGCAGGATGCTACCCGAACTGCTTATTTGCAGGCGTTTGGTATTTTTGTTCTGCGGTTTTCCAACCGGGACGTTCTTCTCAATTTGGAGGGTGTTGCAGCCGAAATTGAGCGTACGATTCTGATGCGGATATCCAAATAGATTTTCATAACAATCTATGGCAACACCGCACAATTCCCGCCTTGCGGCTTAAGCACCGCTCCGGCAGCTGCGGCACGGCATCTGCGTTGCCAAAATGCTCGATAATACATCCAGTATTATCTGCGCTTTTGGCTTGGCATCTGCCGCACCTCGCTCGCCGTATCGGCACTTAGAATTATGCGGTATTGCCCTATAACTCTTTCTTGGGGAACCACCCCTCAGTCCGCTGCGCGGACAGCTCCCCTCAAAGGGGAGCCAATGCTTCTTTTAGGAGGTTGCTTACTATGAAACTTATCGGCGTTATTCCCGCCCGTTATGCCAGCACGCGGATGCCGGGCAAGCCGCTGGCGGATATTTTGGGCAAGCCCATGATCTGGTGGGTGTACCAGGAAGCCAAAAAGTGCAAAAAGCTCGATGATGTGTTTATCGCCACCGACGATGAGCGCATTGCCGAAGCCTGCCGCACCTACGGCATGGAATACTGCATGACCAGCCCCGACCATGACACCCCCACCGGGCGCATCTGGGAGGTTTCCACCAAGGTAGAAGCCGACCTGTATCTGCAGATCATGGGTGACGAGCCGCTGATCAACGTAAAGGCGTTTGATTTGATTCTGCCGGATACCCTGCCGGAGGACCCGTATTATGTCGCCGTGCTGACCAACCGGATGGAGCACCCCGCGGATGTGATCGATTTTTCCAACCAGAAGGTCGTGACCAACGCCGCACGGGAAATTTTGATGATCTCCCGCAGCCCCATTCCCTACCCCAAAGGCACGCTGGATTTTGAATACGAGAAGGTGACCGGCATCCAGCTGTACTCCCGCCGGGCGCTGGCGTTCTACCACGAAACACCGAAGTCCATTCTGGAAAAAGCCGAAGAGAACGATATGATGCGCTTTGTGGAAAACGGCCACAAGGTACATGCCATCGTCAGCCCATACAAGACTGTGAGCGTTGACACCCCCAAGGACCTTGCCCTTGTGAGCGAAATCCTGAAAGGAAAAGAATAAATGCCCGATATTAAACTGTTGGACTGCACCCTGCGTGACGGCGGCTATGTGAACAGCTGGAACTGGGGCTTTGCTGCAGCCAAAGATATTATCGCCTCGCTGACCCGTGCCGGGACTGACATTGTGGAAGTGGGCTTTCTGCGCAATGTGGATGGCTACAACCCCGATGTGACCGTCTGCAACACCATTGAAGAGCTGAACAGACTGCTGCCTGCCCACACCGGCAGCACCATGTACAGCGGCATGGCCATGCGCTCCAATTATGATATTGCCAAGCTGTCCCCTTATGAGGGGCACGGCATTGAGATGCTGCGCATTACCGCCCACGATTACGATATCCGCGAAGGCATGGATTTTGCCCGCGAAGTCAAGGCCCGCGGGTACAAGCTGTCCATCAACCCCATCAACATTATGGGCTATGCCGACAAAGACTTGCTGTGGATTTTAGACCAGGTAAACGAGATTCACCCGTACCAGTTCTCCATTGTGGATACCTTCGGCAGCATGCGGCGGCGTGACTTAGAGCGCATCGTCAGCCTGGTGGACCACAACCTGGCCCCGGATATCCGCGTGGGGCTGCACCTGCATGAGAACATGGCGCTCTCTTTCTGCCTGGCGCAGGAATTTCTGGACAAGCACCTGGGCCGCGATACCACTGTGGACGGCAGCCTGATGGGCATGGGGCGCATTCCTGGCAACCTGCCCATTGAGCTGATTGCCGACTATATGAACGAGACCCTTGGCTGCCATTATGACATTGACGAGATGATGGACGCCATCCAGGACCATATCGCCCCGCTGAAAGGCGAGACAGCCTGGGGTTACACCCCGGCTTACTTCCTGAGCGCACGGTACAACCTGCACCGCGATTACGCCGAGCATTATCTGGACAAAGGCGATTTGACCAACCGGGACATTAACCATATTCTGGCCGGTTTTGACCGCAGCAAGGCCACCGCATACGATAAAGACTATGCCGACCGCCTGTACCGCGAATACCAGAACCGCGCCATTGACGACACCGCCGCGCTGGATACCCTGCGTACCGCGTTTGGCGGCAAGACCGTGCTGGTGCTGGCCCCCGGTGCCAGCCTGGCGGAGGAAACCGGGCGCAATGCTGTGGCCGCCGCCAAGGCGGACTGCATTGTTTCGGCCAATTTCTGCCCGGAATTCTGCCAGCCGGATTATGCATTTTTTACCAACAGCAAGCGGTTTGAAAAGCTGGACCTTGCTGCCCTGCCCTGCCCTGTTGTGCTCACCTCCAACCTGCGGCCGCTGCCGCAGGGGGCGCTGGCGGTCAATTATGACCGGCTGGCTGCCCCGGATGTGCAGAATGCATCCCTTGGCAGCAACAGTGTACTGATGCTGCTGCGGCTGCTGCGGCTGTGCGGTGCCAAGGCCGTGCTGCTGGCCGGTGCCGATGGCTACAAGCCCGGTACCCCCGCCTATGCCGACAGCCTGCTGCACGCTCACACCGGGCGCGGAGCTGCGTTCAACACCGCCATGGCAGGTGCCATCAAAGCCTGCGGGCTGGATGTGACCTTTATCACCCCAAGCGAATACGCAAAATAACGAGGTTTGCCCATGATTCGACTTTTGGTTCTGGATGTAGACGGCACCATGACAGACGGCGGCGTGTACTATGATTCCACCGGCAACGAGCTGAAAAAGTTTGCCATCAAAGATGGGGCCGGGATCGTGCTGGCCCGCGCGGCAGGGATGCAGGTTATGATCTGCACCGGGCGCGAATGTGAAGCCGTGCGCCGCCGTGCCCAGGACCTGCACATTGACTATCTGTTCCAGAACGTACACGACAAAGCCGCCTTTTTGAGCAGGTTTATGGCTGAGCACAGCCTGACCAAGCAGGATGTTGCCTATTGCGGCGATGACCTGAACGATTTGACCGCCATGGCTCTGTGCGGCTTTGTGGCCTGCCCGGCCGATGCTGCCGGCCCTGTGCTGGGGCGGGCGGATTTCATCTGCCGCCAAAAAGGCGGCGAGGGCGCTGTGCGCGGCACGGTGGAAGAGATCCTGCTGCGGGACGGCCGCCTGCCTGCCGCCGTAAAAAAAGCCTTTGGCGCAAAGATTTGATGGGTGCGGCTGAAACGTTAAATATTCCGGTGTTTGTTTTGGACACCCCCTGAACGCTGAACCACCAAAACCGGGAGGAGCCCGTATGAGCAAAATAAAGGATTTTCTGAAAAGCCCGCTGGGCACCGCCTTGTGCGCCGCTGCTGCCTGCCTGCTGGCCGTGGTGCTGGTTTGGTTGGCCGCGGTGCGCCCCAACAATGACAAGAGCCTGTCGGAGCGCATCAGCGATGATTACAGCCAGTACAGCGCCGAGCTGGACGAAGCCAACGGCGCTGCCCAGACCTTTGATACCGACAATGACCTGCTGGCCATGGCCTTTGTGTTTGGCACCAGCAACGGCCAGCCCACCGGTGAGCTGCACCTGGAACTTGCCGATGCCGACACCGGCGAGGTGCTGGCCCGCTCCACCGGCGATATGGCGAACATTGTGGCCGGGCAGTACACCGGCATGGGGCTGGATACCCCCGTGACCGGCAGCGCAGGCCGCCGCTACCGCGTGACCCTGAAACCGGAGTATGCCGGTTCCGGCCGGTTGACCGTGGGCTGCAGCAACGGCGCTGTGCTGTGGAACGATACCTTTACCGTAAACGGCGAAGCCGTGGACGGCACGCTGGCGCTGCTGGTGACTTACAAACAGATTGGCGGATTTTTGACCCGGTTCTTTTTGCTGGTCGGGCTGCTGGCCAGCGTTGTGGTGTTCCTTGGCATTTATTTTGCCATGCGGGGCCGCATGCCGCTGCACCGGCTGGTGTTTGTGCTGGTGCTCTGCTTTGGCATGCTGTACAGCTTTGTGCTGCCGCCCTATGCCGCACCGGACGAAAAATACCACATCAACCAGTCCTTTACTTTAGCCTGCAAATGGGCCAACATGCTCTCGCCGGATGAATGGCGGATGGGCAATGTGCCGCTGGATATGACCTACCGCCGCGAGCACGACTTTGACCCCCTGCTGCAAAACGAAAAGACCACCGTGTTCAGCTGGCAGGAACTGAGCGAAAACCTGTTCACCACCACCCCTGACAGTTTTGACAGCCACACGGCGCTGGAAGAACTGCAGACCGACCGCAATCCCACGCTGTATCTGTTCAGCGCGGCAGCGGTGTTCCTGGCATATGTTTTTCACCTTGGCTTTGTTCCGGCGCTGATGCTGGGGCGCACAGCAAATTTAATTGTGTTCGCTTTGTTAGCGGCGCTGGCCGTTAAAGCCGCGCCGTTTGGCAGGCGGGTATTCGCTGCGGCGGCCCTGCTGCCCATGACGCTGCATCTGGCGGCTTCTTTCAGCCGGGATTCCCTGCTGCTGGGGCTGGCGTTTGCCTTTACTGCACTGTGCATGCAGGCGATTTTTGGCTGCAAGGACGGCACGGTGCTGCCGGTGCGGCTGTGGCTGCCGCTGGCGGTGTTCGGCATCCTGCTGGCACCGGCCAAACTGGTTTACCTGCCGCTGGCAGCGTTGTTCCTGCTGATTCCCAACAGCCGCTTTGGCCAGAGCGCCGCAACCAAAAAAGCCGCTTATCTGGCCGGATGCGTGCTGCTGGCGCTCAGCATCAACCGCGCTGTGCTGGTCACCTCGGTGGCCGGTTCTGCCGGGTTTGAAAATCAGACTACCCAGGCGGAAACCACCTCCGCACAGGGTTCTACCCCGGTTGCCGCGGTTTCTTATACAGCAACAGAGGCAGCTGACAATCGTACCCTGCATGCCGCCCCTGCCGCGGGTGACGGCAAAACCTCCAACCGGTTTGCCAACATGCCTGCCGAGTACCGCGAAAACACGGCTTCCAACTTTGTGCGCCGCCTGTATTACTGCGTGGAGGGCGTGACCGAGATCCCGCAGAAGGAGCTGGAGTTCTGGGTGCAGGCCTTGCAGGAGGGCGATGTGACCGCCGCCGTTCTGGGCCAGAGCTTTTTCTTCAGCCCGGAGGAAGTGGAGCATTCCAGCCTGACCGATGATGAATTCATGAGTGCGGCTTCCCTGGTTTACCTGGACCGCGACCTGATGACCACCGACGCCGAAATGTGCCGGGAACGGCTGGCCACTGCTGACCGCCGTGACTTTTTCAAATCCATGTTCAGCAGTGATGAATGTGCAGAGCTGCTTTCCGCCTGCCAGATCTACCCCGGCGTGGAGGATGACCGCTACCCGCTGGACCGCAATGTGCTGATCAAAGAGATCGAAGCTGTCCGTACCGTGCGGGACAGCCAGAGCACCCCCAGCGAGGAAGACCAGACCACCTTTACCCCCGGTTACATTCTGCACAATCTGCCCGCCGTGGCTATGCTGCTGGTACGCAGCGTGGTGCAGGATGCTGACAACTGGGTGCGCGGCCTTGTGGGTGGCAGCTTAAGCTACAGCTCGCTGGACCTGGCCTGGTTCTGGGTGTTGGCGCTCTACCTGCTGCTGTGGTATGCTGCCGTTCCGGCGCAGGATGTTCCCGTGCCGGGGCTGCCCCAGGGGCGCTACCGGGTGTGGTGTGCGCTGGCCGCGCTGCTGTGCGCCGCGTTGGCCTTTGCCGGCTGCCTTGTGTGGACCCCGACCTATTACCAGACCGTTTACGGCTTCCAGGGGCGGTATCTTCTGCCCGTGCTGCCGTTGTTCCTGCTTACCTGCCTGCCCCGCCGGGTCCAGGTTGCCAGCGGCAAACCGTCCGCCTGTACCCTGGTCTGCTGCCTGTGCGTAGTCAACGCCGGGGTATTGCTGAACGCCATGCTTGCGGTGATTGCCCGATGACGATTTGTTATTTTTCTGCGCAGTACCTGCCCACGGTGGGTGGTGTGGAGCGCTACACCTGGAACCTTGCCCGCTGCACTGTTGCCGCCGGGCACCGCGCCATTGTGGTTACCAGTGCTCTGCCCAACCTGCCGGAGCACGAAATCGACGGGGACGGCATTGAAATTTACCGCCTGCCCGTCTGGCCTGTCATGAACGGGCGCTTTCCTGTCATCAAGCCGGGGGCGCACTTCCACGCGCTGACCGCGCAAATCTGGGCGCAAAAGCTCGATTTCTGCGTGGTGCAGACCCGCATGTACACCCAAAGCGTCTGGGCTGCCCGCGCGGCCAAGCGCCGCGGTATCCCCATGCTGGTTATTGACCATTCCACCGGATACATGCCGATGGGCAACGGCCTGCTGGGGGCCTGCGGGCGGCTGTATGAGCAGGTTGCCTGCCGCCTGGTGCGCGGCACCGGCGCGCCGTTCTATGGCGTTTCCGCCGCGGCCTGCCGCTGGCTGCACACCTTTGGCATTACGGCTGCAGGAACCATGCCCAACGCCATTGACCCTGCTGCTTTGGAACAGGAAGCCGCCCACGCGCCAGACTGGCGCGCCAAGCTGAACCTTGGCGACCGTAAGATCGTGCTGTTTGTGGGCCGCCTGATTCCCGAAAAGGGCGCCGGATTATTAGCCCAGGCCGTGGCCCAGCTGCCGGGCGTTGTTCTGGTGGCGGCTGGCAGCGGTCCGCAGCAGCAGGAACTGGCGGACCTTGGGGCCGTTACCCCCGGTGCCCTGCCGCATGATGCGGTGGTTCAGCTGCTGCGGCAGGCAGATGTATACTGTCTGCCCACCCGGTATGCCGAGGGCTTTCCCACCACCTTGCTGGAAGCCGCGGCCTGCCGCTGCCCCATCGTGTGCACCCGTACCGCTGGAACCGAGGAGCTGCTGCCGGACGATACCCACGGCATTGTGCTGCCCGGCCAGCCACAGGACGCCACGGTGGAAACCATCCGCGCCGGGCTGCAGACCCTGCTGGATGATCCCGCCCGCGCCCATGCCTGTGCCGAGGCGGCGTACCGCAATGTGTACGCGCACTTTACATGGGATGCCGTATTTGATAAAATGATGGGGATCATAAACCAAAGCTGACATCTGCCCGGTGTTTGCCGGGCAAGTGGATAAGGAACATTTGTTATGTCAAAATTGCTGATTGTTATTCCTGCATATAATGAGGAAGCCAATATTGTCAAGGTCGTCAACGGCATTGTCAAGAACTACCCGCAGTATGACTATGTTGTAGTCAATGATGGCAGCCGTGATAAAACCGCGGCCATCTGCCGGGAACATGGGTTCCGCTTGATCGATCTGCCGGTCAACCTGGGGCTGGCAGGTGCATTCCAGACCGGGCTGCGCTATGCCGCCGAAAACGGGTATGACTGCGCCATGCAGCTGGATGCTGACGGCCAGCACCGACCGGAATATATCGCCGCCATGCTGGAAGAGCTGGAAAGCGGGGCCGACATCGTGATTGGCAGCCGCTTTTTGACGGTAAAAAAGCCCAAAAGCCTGCGCATGCTGGGCAGTTACATCATCAGCTGGTCCATCCGGCTGACCACCGGCCGTGCAATCTGCGACCCCACCAGCGGCATGCGGCTGTTCAACCGCGCCATGGTGGAAGAATTTGCCCAAAATTTGAACTATGGCCCGGAGCCGGATACCATCAGTTACCTGATCAAAAACGGCGCTGTGGTACGCGAAGTACAAGTTACGATGGGCGAGCGCGAGGCCGGTCAAAGCTACCTGACCTTTTGGCGCAGCATTGAATATATGGTCAAAATGTCCATCTCCATTTTGCTGATTCAGTGGTTCCGCAAGCGGGACACCGAAACGCCTTACCCGGAAAGGAGCCTGTAAGCCATGTTTGATCAGCCAATTATCCGTGTATGCCTTGTGTTGGGCAGCCTGATCACCGCAACCTATATTCTGCGCCGCGTGCGTTTGGCTAAGGTGCAGATCGAAGATACCATTTTCTGGCTTCTGTTCAGCGGCATTCTGCTGATTTTGGCCATCTTTCCCGGCATTGCCTACTGGGCGGCGTATCTGCTTGGGTTCCAGAGCCCCATCAATTTTGTTTATATCGTCATCATCTTTTTGCTGCTGGCCAAACAGTTTTTTATGTCCATCCGGCTCAGTCAGCTGGACAGCAAGGTGCGCATTTTGACCCAGCGCGTTGCCTTGAACGAAGAAAAGATCGAAAGCGAAAAATTAGATTTGTAATCCCCTATCTTGTATGGTATAATATTTTTTATTGATTAAGGTGTAGCTGAAAACAAAGAAAATGACGCATATTTCGCAAACGCAAGACAGATTTAAGGCAAAGTCCGGCTGTGTTTGTAGAAACAGGCTATATTTTCGGCTTTTCGGATACAACAACAGCGAAAGAAGGTTGTAAGAGATGGCTTTTACCCCCAGTCTGACCTATAAGGGCCGCCCGCTGGTGCGCTGCGGCAACGATATTTACTATGGTTCTATGCATGACCCCTATGTTGTGTACCTGCAGGTACTGACCACCAAAAAGGAAGGCAATGCCGACGTGGCCGATAAGGTTCACATTGTGTTGCTTTCCACCGATGAAAGCAAGCCTCTGCCGGCGCGCATTGTGCGCCAGGCCAACAAGGCCGGCGGTTTGTTCAACGCCCTGACCTTTGGCGATATCATGCTGCGCAACCAGCTGAAGAACGAGAAAAAGTAAACAGGAACCCACAACGCCCGGTCCGTTTGGACCGGGCTGTTTTTGTTGTACTTCATCCCTGTGCCGCAGGGCGTTGCTACCTGACCACGCCGGAGCTTTTACATCATTGAGCATCACAAATTTTATAATGATATATTGTCTTACAAGTTTCGGAACGGTCAAGCATCGTCCCCTACACATCGTCTACAGGTTTATGGCAGCGTTTGCAACCTCGCTGCAAATTACTTTCTTCCCCAATAATCAAAAAATCACCCCTGCGGCCAGAATAATCCGGCCACAGGGGTGATTTTCTATCTGTTATTCTATTTTGTGCACTTAAGGCAACACCGCACAATTCCCGCCTAGCGGCTTAAGCACCGCTTCGGCGGCTGCGGCACGGCATCTGCGTTGCCAAAATGCTCGATAAGACATCCAGTATTATCTGCGCTTTTGGCTTAGCAGCTGCCGCACCTCGCTCGCCGTATCGGCACTTAGAATTATGCGGTATTGCCTTAACCGCTTACTCGATGGTCACATCGGTACTTTCGGCTTCTGCATCGGCGGGCATCTCGGCATCGTCGGGCAGAACTTCCACATCGAAAGCTGCGCCGCACTCTGCGCAGACGATCTTATCGCTGTCCATCAGGGTGTCTTCATCCACAATGTTGACGGTACCGCAGTTGGGGCAGGTGACTTCATAGCTGGTTTCAAATGCGCCGTCGTCATCCTCGTCCTCATCTTCGTCCTCATCGTCATCGCCGAAGATGTTGTCCACCAGATCATCCATATCTTCATCAATGGCGTCCAGCTCGTCAAAAGCCTGATCCAGGGCATCGTCATGCTCGCTCACAACATCGGCCATCTCTTCCAGCAGGTCCATCATTGCAACAATGATCTTGCCTTCCTGGGTGGTGGGGTCAAACTCCATCCCTTTCATCATACCGCGGATGTAAGCGGCCTTTGCATTCAGATCCATAGCCATAAGGGAAAACCTCCTTCACGCACTGTAAACAGGGTGTTTGTTTTTGCAATTTTCCAAAAAAGCCGGGACGCGGCAAAAACCACGGCCCGGCCATTTGTTTTAAGATCAGACGCGCTCCATATACTCGCCGGTGCGGGTATCGATGCGGATCTTGTCGCCCTCGTTGATGAACAGGGGCACGCGGATCTCGGCACCAGTCTCAACCTTAGCGGGCTTCAGGGTGTTGGTAGCGGTGTTGCCCTTGAAGCCAGGCTCAGTCTCGGTAACTTCCAGCTCGATGAAGTTGGGGATTTCAACGCTGAAAACCTTGCCCTTGTAGGACAGCAGTTTGCAGATTTCGTTTTCTTTGCAGAACTTGAAGTTTTCCGGCACATCGGCAGCGGCAACGGGGATCTGCTCGTAGGTTTCATTATCCATGAAGTAGTACAGGTCGCCATCCTCGTAAGAGTAGGTAACCTCACGGCGCTCAATGAAAGCCTGGGGGAACTTAGCGGTCGGGTTGTAGCTGGTTTCAACAACGGAACCGGTAATCACGTTCTTGGTCTTAGTGCGCACAAAAGCAGCGCCCTTGCCGGGCTTAACATGCTGGAACTCAACGACCTGAAGGACCTGGCCGTCCTGCTCAAAAGTTACACCGTTACGAAATTCGCCTGCAGAGATCATATAGGAACTCCTCCATAATTTTAGAATCGGGCCTGTTTGAAAAAGCGGCCCCGCCGCCCATCAAGCAATGCCATTGCATTGTCATACCTGTAAGTATTTTACCCGAAAAGTGCCAGTATTGCAAGAGGTTAGCGGGATTTTCGGGTGATATTTTGGTTTTTTTCGGCTTTTGTTGGCTGTTTTTGGGCTTTCTCAGCCTTGTTCATACAGTTTTTTCAGCGCCGCCGCATCCTCGGCCTGGGTTCCGGCGGATTCACAGATAATGGTGGGCGCCAGGCCACGGGTTTTCAGCAGCTGCATCAGCGGGGCAGGCGGCGGGCCAAACTCGGTATCCGCAAAAGTCAGGTGGCATTTTTCCCCACCCTTGGTGTAGGCAATGCGGGAAAAATGCGCGTGGAACTTTTTGGCCCGCTCTCCCGGCAAGGCTGCGGCAATGGCATCCAGGATGGCGGCGTAATCTGCCGGGGCGGTCTCATCGTTCAGCTCAGTGCCCTGGCTGCGGGCATACAGGTGGCCAAAATCCACGCAGGGAATCATGCGTTCATCCACACTGCAAAGGGCCAGCACTTCATCCAGCGTGCCCAGCTGGTTCACCTTGCCCATCGTTTCAGGGCAAAGGATACAGTCGCCATAACCGGCTTCATCCACGGCCTGAACGGCGCGGCGCATGGTGTCCAGCGCCTTTTCCAGTGCGGCTTCCCGGCTCTGCTTGCCGCAGCTGCCCGCGTGGAAGATGACCCTGCGGCCGCCTAGTGCCTTGACCAGTGCGCAGCTTTGCAGCAGGTAGTTCACGCTGTTCAGCCGCTTGTCCTCCTCCAGGCTGCTCATGCTGATGTAGTACGGCGCATGGACCGAGAAAGTGATGCCTTTTGCATCAAACGCTTCTTTTAAGGCGGCGGCTTTATCCAGCCCCAGGCGCACACCGCGCCCACACTGGTATTCAAACGCCGTCAGCCCAAAGGAAGCCGTATACTCTGCCATGGCCTGCGGGTCAAAGCTGCGGACACGGTAGCTGTCCGAAAGCCCAGCCGTGCCAAAGCGTGGTGCTTCACTCATACAGGCGGCCCCCTTTTTGGTAATACCGGTCCAGCCAGTAGGGTTCAAACCTGCGCTTGAACTGCACACCGCGCTGGTGGTCGCCCCCACGCGGCATGGTATACAGGCAGGGGATGCCGTACAGCCCCGCGGCAAGGCGGTCCGTAAAGATCTGGTCGCCCACCATGGCCATCTGATTTTTGCGAACGCCAAGGCGGCGGCGGGCAACGACCAGGCCGACCGGCAGCGGCTTGCAGGCCAGCGGCACCCAAGCCAGGCCCACACGGTCCGCAAAGGGGCGCACGCGGGCGGCGGTATTGTTGGAAACAATCGTCAACCGCACACCCGCGGCACGCATAGTATCCAGCCATTGCTGCACGGTGGCATCCAGCTGCTGGCTGCCATCCCCCGTCAAGGTATTATCCACATCCAGCACCAGGGCGGTGATACCGTGCTGGCGCAGGAACTCCGGCGTGATGGCCTCAATGGCACGGAAAATATATTCAGGGGTAAGAAGCATAGACAAACTACCTTATTATAAGCGCGGGGCAGCGGGCAAGCGCCACCCCGGTTTTTAGACATAAAGAAAGAACAGGCCCGCATCTCTGCGAACCTGTTCTGCCGTTCCTTTGGGTAAACACGGTTATCGAAAACGGCGGCATAGCCGCTGCGATGGCTCCGGATTACTTAAACTTGCGCTTGCGGGCGGCTTCGGACTTCTTCTTGCGACGCACAGACGGCTTCTCATAAGCCTCGCGCTTGCGCACCTCAGCAAGAACACCGCTGCGGGCAGTGCTGCGCTTGAAACGGCGCAGGGCGCTCTCAAGGGATTCGCCCTCTTTGACACGGATCTCCGACATCTTTTTCCCTCCCTTGGTCTGAGACAGGAGTTTGCCGGTCAATCAAAATTACAATCAACCAGTAACTGAAATTATACTATACTTTATAGGCTCCTGTCAACCACGATTTTACACGTTCTGGCCCACTTTTTGAAATTTCATAAAAAGTTCAGTTTTTTGCCCTCATACGCGGGGTCTGGGCAATAGTTTATACAAAATAATAAATAATAATGAATAAAGAATAATGCTGGTGCGCCGCCCGCAGCGGCGCAAATAAAATAGGTTGGCTGCTCTGGCTGGAATGCTTTTTGCCGGAGCAACTGACTTGGTTAAAATGTGACGCCGTGGGCGGCACACATCCATTATTCATTATTCTTTCTTCTTTTTTCTTTACCCAAACTTTATGCCAACCCCAATGCGTGCAGCCCCAGCAAAGCACCGTAAATCACCGGCTGGTGCAGCATATAAATCCGCAGCGTGCGGCTGCCCACGGCGCACAGGGGGCGCAGGGCTTTGGGCGGCAGGCCGGGCTGCGCGGTGCAGCGGGCGCGGAACCACCGCGCAAAAAAGTACCCCACCCAATACAAAAACACCCACGGCAAAAGCGGAAAATAATCCGATGAGGAAAACACCGTCAGATCTGGCAGACCCAGCCAGAAAAGATTCGGCTTGTACCAGGCGGCGGGTAGGGCCGCCAGGTGCGTTCCCTCAAACCCCAGCCAGCCCTGCGGCAACTGGTTCAGCAGGGCAAACAGCACCGCGCTGCCCGTAACCCCTGCCAGCGGGGGCAGCTTTTCCAGCGCGGGGTGCAGCAGACAGGTCAGCAGGGCCGCACAGCCCAGCAAGTGCAGCACGCCGAACCAGATGACTTCCTCCGGCATGGCAACGGCGGTTGCCACGGTCAGCACCACCGCGCAGGCCGCCGTGAGCAGGCCGTTCTTGAGCGGGCGGCGGGATAGGGTAAAGCTGTAACCCGAAAGCAGAATAAAGCTCCAGCAGATATACTGCTGCCACACATGGCAGTGCGTGGACCAGATATCGTACCAGCCGCTGGCATGGCCAAAAATATACACCCAGTCATACATGGCATGGTAAACCAGCATATTCAGCAGCGCCAGCCCGCGCAGGGCATCGATCTGCCAAAAGCGCTGCCCGGCTGCCGCACGCAACGACTGTTGTTCGGTTTGCATCGCGTTCCCCTTCCCTGCCCTGTGCCAATATGCAAAGGGCTGATGTCACTTTACCATACTTGGCATAGCAAATGCAAGGTGCCCTTGCAAAATGACCGAAAATGCGCTAAAATCTTTGGTGAAATATAACAAAGGAGGGGTCCGTTATGCCCGATATCCGTCTTGTTGCATTGGATCTGGACGGCACCGTATTCAATGATGAAAAAGAGATCACACCCCGCACGCTGGAAGCCATCCGCGCTGCCATTGCCAAAGGGGTTGATGTCATCCCCGCAACGGGGCGTGTGGCATCGGGTGTGCCGGAAGCGTTTTTGCGCATTCCCGGCGTGCGGTATGCCCTGACTTCCAACGGGGCCAGCGTGGTGGAGCTTTCCACCGGCAAACCGCTGGTCAATCTGCCGTTTGATGCTGCCCTTGCCAGCGACATTTATGATATCGTGGCCGCAACGGGCGGTGCCATGGGCATTTTTATCGGCGGCAAAGCCTACACCGATTATTTTGGTGCCAATGACGGCCTTGCCCTGATGCCCCCTGCCCTGCGCCGCTACCTGCGCGACAGCCGCATTGTGGTGGATGACATGCACGCAGTGTTCGCTGCCCACCCGCACGAGGTGGAAAAGTTCAGCATCACCTATCGGGACAATGCCGCCCGCGATGCCGCCTGGCAGGCTGTTGCCAGCCGGTTTAATGTTGAGATTACTTCCAGCATTCCCAACAACATGGAGATCAACGCCCCCGGCGTGACCAAGGGCAGCGGATTAAAAACGCTGGCCGATACCCTGGGCCTGGCGATGAACCAGGTGATGGCCTGCGGCGATTCCGGCAACGACCTTGCCATGATCCAGGCCGCCGGGTACGGCATTGCGATGGGCAACGCCACACCGGATGTTCTGGCCGCCGCCCGCTATGTAACGGACGACAACAACCATGACGGCGTTGCCAAGGCCATTGAAACCTATGTGTTGAAAGGATAACCCCCTATGCCAAATATCGTTGACCGCTTTGGCCAGCTGGTGGATGACGCCATTCCCAAGCCGGAGCTTGCCCGCCAGCTGCTGCTGTTGGGCTACCGCGCCAAGGATGTGCAGCTGCTGCTTGCCCCGGAAAAAGAGCTCACCCCCGCGCGGCAGTATGCGGCACAGATCGCCATGGACGCCATGATTGCGCCCCTGGCCCACCCGCAGCGGGCGGCGCTGGTCAATATCTTTATGCCCTGTGAACTGCTGCACGCCTTCCACCTGCTGCCGATGTTTGCCGAAGCCACCGCCTGTTACCTGAACGGTGCCGCAGCCGAGCGCGGCTTTATCCATTATGCCGAGAGCGCAGGCATCAGCCCCACGCTGTGCAGCTACCACAAGGCTTTGCTGGGCATGGGGCTTTCCGGCACGGCGGGCAAGCCGCTGTTCACCGCCTGCACCTCCATTGCCTGCGATGCCAACAACCTGACCTTCCGGCGGCTGGCGCAGCATTACGGCATCCCCCACTTTTATCTGGATGTGCCCTATGGCCACGACGAGTACGCTGTGGCCGAAGTTTCCGACCGCCTGCGAGAGTTCGCCGCCTTTTTGGAGGATGCGACCCACCAGAAGCTGGACGAAGCGGCCCTGCAGCAGGCAGTCGCCCACAGCAGCCGCACGCTGGAACTATTGCAGCAGGCACAGGCCGCCAAGGCCGGGCGGAACCTGCACAACGATGTCACCTCCGAATTTTACGAAGTGTTTGTGACCCACACCATGCTGGGCACCCCGCAGGCTGAACAGTACGCCCGCAAGCTGCTGGCGGATATCGAGGCCAGCCCCATGGGTGGCGGCACCCGGCTGCTGTGGGCGCACGCCGTGCCGTTTTATCAGGCGCCCGTGCGGGAGCGGCTGAATTTCTCGGCAGAAAACCAGCTTATTACCTGCGATATGAACGCCGATACCTTAGGCTGCTACATGGACCCGGACAAACCGTTTGAGAGCATGGCCGCGCGGCTGGTGAACAACATCTTTAACGGCAGCGCCCAGCACCGCATCCAGCGCGCGCTGGAGCTGTGCCGCATGCAGCAGATCGACGGGGTGGTCTACTTCTGCCAATGGGGCTGCAAGCAGACGATGGGGGCCGCACAGCTGTTCAAGAGCGCACTGGAAGCCGAGGGCTACCCGGTGCTGCTGCTGGACGGCGATGGCTGCGACCGCGCCAACACGATGGACGGCCAAACCGCCACCCGGCTGGATGCTTTCCTGGAGATGCTGCACAGCAAACAGGAGGCGCTGGTATGAGCAAAACGATTTATTATGCCTGCAAATACGCCCCGCTGGAGCTGTTTGCCGGGTATGGAGCCACCTTCTCGGCGCTGGATCCGCTGGCGGAAAGTTTTTCCTGCGCGGAGCGCTGCGCCCACGCCAACCTGTGCGGTTACGCCAAGGCTGTGCTGGAACAGGTGGAGCAATCCGGCATCCGGGCTTTGGTGCTGACCAACTGCTGCGATGCCATGCTGCGCGTTTACGATGTGCTGGCTGCCAGTGGTAAGATGGAATTTTTGCAGCTGCTGCCCGTCCCCCACCAGAGCACCCCGGCCACCCGCGCCCGCTTTGCGCGGGACCTGCGCAGGCTGGCGGATGCCCTGCAGCGGTACACCGGGCAGGAATTCGACGCCCAGCGCGCCCACGCCTTTTTTGTGCACAAACCACACGCCGAGGGTCCGCATTTGACCCTGCTGGGTGCCCATGGCGGCAGCGTGCTGTATGATACCGTGCAGAAAGCCTTTGCCCTGCCCGTGGTGGATGCTACCTGCACCGGCAACCGTGAGCTTGCCGATGTTGCCCCCGCCGCACTGGAGGACTTTTTGCCCGGTTACGCCGCCGCCCTGCTGGGCCAGATACCCTGCATGCGGATGGATGCCCCGGTCAGTGAGCGCGCCGCCCTGGTGGACGGCCAGACCGTTGGCATTGTGTATCACACCGTGCAGTTCTGTGATTATTATGCCCCCGGCCTGACCGCGCCGGAGCAGTTCCATCTGCCGGTATTAAAAATTGAAACCGACTGTTCCCGCCAGACCTTTACCAGCGGCGGCGGGCAGCTGAGCACCCGCCTGGGCGCATTTGCCGAAAGCCTGAACGCCGTTCCCGATACCGAAAACAAGGAGGCCCCCGCCATGAACACCAACGCACAATATGCCGCCGGCATCGACAGCGGCTCTGCCAGCACCGATGCCGTGATCCTGGATCGCAGCGGAAAGATCTGCGGCTGGGCCATTGTGCCCACCGGCGCCGGGGCTGCAACCGGCGCCCGCCAGGCACTGGAACAGGCCCTGACGATGGCAGGCATTGCCGAAAGCGACCTGGGTTCCAAGGTATACACCGGCTACGGGCGCGAGTTCCTGGGCGATGACGGCGCAGCCGTGACCGAGATCACCTGCCATGCCCGCGGGGCTCATCATCTGGACCCCGCCGTGCGCACCGTGATCGACATTGGCGGGCAGGATTCCAAGGTGATCCGCCTGAGCGAAAGCGGCGCTGTTGAAACCTTTGCGATGAACGACAAATGCGCCGCCGGTACCGGCCGTTTTTTGGAGATGATGGCCCGCACCCTGCAGATGAAGCTGCCGGAGATGAGCGAGCTTGGCCTGGACTGGCACAACGATGTGACCATTTCCAGCATGTGTACCGTGTTTGCGGAAAGTGAGGTCGTCAGCCTGATTGCCCGCAGCACCGCACCGGCGGATATCATCCACGGCCTGAACAAATCTGTTGCGGGCAAAACCGCTGCCCTGGCCCGCCGCACCGGCGGCGTGGCCCCCTTTATGATGACAGGCGGTGTAGCCCGCAACCGCGGCGTTGTGAAAGAGCTGGAAAGCGCCCTGAAAGCCCCGGTGGAGGTCAGCGAGTACAGCCAACTGTGCGGCAGCCTGGGCGCAGCGCTGTTTGCGCTGGAAAAAATGGGCGTGAAGCTGTAAAACCTCCGGTACGCAAAGTACTTGCTTTAAGTCGTACTTTCGTGTACACTAGGGTGTATCATATTAAGATAGCATGATGGCTGCAAAAATAAGGAGGGCTTTCTTATGTCTTGGGGAACAAATGTACTGGTCGGCCAGTCCGGCGGGCCGACTGCTGTGATCAATTCCAGCCTGGCCGGTGTGTATGAAGCTGCCAAAGCTCTGGGCGCCGCCCATGTATACGGCATGGAGTATGGCATTCAAGGGCTTTTGCAGGGCAAGATTGTGGACTTGGATGACCGCCTTGACGACAAGATGGAAATTGAGCTGCTCAAGCGCACGCCGTCCAGTTACCTGGGCAGCTGCCGGTTCAAGCTGCCCAACCCCGCCACGGACGAACGCCCCTTTGTGCAGCTGTTTGAGCTGTTTGCCAAGTACTGCATTGGGGCCGTGTTCTACATTGGCGGCAATGATTCGATGGACACCATTGCCAAGCTTTCCGCTTACGGGGCTGCCAAGGGCAGCGAGATCCGCTTTATCGGTGTGCCCAAAACCATTGACAACGACCTGATGTACACCGACCACACCCCCGGTTACGGCAGTGCCGCCAAGTACATTGCCACCATCCTGAAAGAGGTCATCTGTGATTCCAGCGTGTATGACATCCGCAGCGTAACGGTGGCCGAGATCATGGGCCGCCATACCGGCTGGCTGGCCGGTGCCGCCAGCCTGGCTGCCGGGGCTGACTGCAACGGCCCGGACATCCTTCTGCTGCCGGAGCGCCCCTTTGACGAGAATGTGTTCCTGGAAAAAGTAGCCCAGCTGGAAAAAGACCGCCACAATGTCATCATTGCGGCCAGCGAGGGCGTAAAAAACAAGGACGGCGTTTTCCTGTGTGATTTGGTATCCACAGCAGGCCAGCTGGATGCTTTTGGCCATAAAGCCATTTTGTCCGGCACCAGCCGCTACCTGGCGGATTTGATCCATGTGCGCCTGGGCTGCAAGACCCGCGCGATCGAATTCTCTACCCTGCAGCGCTGTGCCTCCCATCTGGCAAGCCGCACCGACATTACCGAGGCATACCAAGTGGGCGGTGCTTCGGTGGAAGCTGCTTACCGCGGCGAAACCGGTAAGATGTGCGCCATCCGCCGCATTTCGGATATGCCGTACCGCACCGAAACCGAGATGGTAGATGTGCAGAAGGTTGCCAACCTGGAAAAGCGCGTGCCGGATGACTGGATCAGCCCGGACGGCATGCATGTGACCGAAGCATTCCATCACTATGCCCGCCCCCTCATCCAGGCCGAGCTGACCCCCATCTACATCGACGGCGTGCCCCGCCATCTGCATCTGCATTGATTTACGGGGGTTTTTGTTCCTTCTTTGAAAAGAAGGAAGCAGAAGCTTTAATAATATAAGGCAATACCGCATAATTCTAAGTGCCGATACGGCGAGCGAGGCACGGCAGATGCTAAGCCAAAAGCGCAGATAATACTGGATGTCTTATCGAGCATTTTGGCAACGCAGATGCCGTGCCGCAGCCGCCGAAGCGGTGCTTAAGCCGCTAGGCGGGAATTGTGCGGTGTTGCCATAACACAATAATATTATTTTCCATCAAGAAAGCAATGAATAATAAAAGGCGCATCGCAACCCCTTGGATAGGGTGTGCGGTGCGCTTTTGTGTTGTACTTTTATTTAGGCACTGTAGGGTGGGATACCCTCATCCCGTCCTTGAGGAAGATAAATCATCCACCACATGCTAAAAAAGCTTCTGTAGGGAACAGTCTTGACCGTTCCGAAACCTTGTTCCGAATACCATTAACAAAATTCACCGCATAGGCTCATCCGCGGGACGATGCAAGCATCGTCCCCTACAAATGTTTGTAGGTTTGCAGCAAATATTTACGTTTCTCGGCGGGGTCGGATGCCCCCACCTTACCGGGCAAGTTGCCCTTCCCCCACAAAACAAAACACCCCGTCCTTATTCCAGCTGTCACGCAGCCAAAACAAAGGCGGGGGTATTTTTTAATGCCAGAGGGTAAACAGCAGCGCCAGCAGGGCCAGCAGGCCAAGCAGGTAGACACCACAAATCAGCAGGGTAGCTTTCAGCGCACCCAGGATCGCCCACAGGCGCTCCTTACCGGTCAGCTGGGGGTCTTCCTCCCAGGGACGGTCAGCAGCCTGTTGGGGCTGCTGCGCGGGGGTATGGCCCTGCTTGCGGCGGCGCGGCAGCCAGATACTGTCGTGCTCAATGCCACTCATATCGGCCACGGTGCGGCCGTCATCCTCAAAGGGTTCGTTATGCTTCATTTTTCGTACAGGTGGCACACAACATAGTGGCCGGGTTCCACCTCACGCTGCTGCGGCGCTTCGGTCTTGCAGCGCTCGGTCGCATAGGGGCAGCGGGTATGGAACTTGCAGCCCTTGGGCGGGTTGGCCGGGGACGGAATGGAGCCCTGCAGCACAATGCGCTCGCGGCGAATGGTCGGGTCCGGGATAGGAATGGCGCTGAACAGTGCCTTGGTGTAGGGATGTAGCGGATGGCTGAAGATATCCGGCGTTGCACCGTACTCCACCAGGTTGCCCAGGTACATAACGCCGACCGTATCCGAAATATGCTCAACAACAGAAAGATCGTGGGAGATGAACAGGTAGGTCAGGTTATATTTATCCTGCAATTCTTTCAGCAGATTGATGATCTGGGCCTGAATGGAAACGTCCAGTGCAGAGACCGGTTCGTCGCACACAACAAACTCCGGGTTCAGGGCCAGGGCGCGGGCAATGCAGATGCGCTGGCGCTGGCCGCCGGAAAATTCGTGCGGATAGCGGGTTTTGTGGTAGGGCTGCAGGCCGCAGTTATCCATGACCTGGTCAATATAATCATTGAACTCTGCCTTGGGCACCAGGTTATGCTCGCGCACAGCCTCACCGATGATCTCACCAACCGGCAGACGCGGGGACAGGCTGGAGAACGGGTCCTGGAAGATGATCTGCATCTTGGTACGCAGGTTACGCAGCTCCCTGCCGGTCATATCGTACACTTCTTTGCCGTTGAACAGTACCTGACCGCCGGTTTTTTCGCCGGCAAGGCGCAGGATTGTACGGCCGGTGGTGGATTTGCCGCAACCGGATTCGCCGACCAGACCCATGGTATGGCCGCGCTTGAGGTTGAAGGTAACGCCATCGACAGCCTTGACATGACCCACGGTCTGGGACATCAGGCCACCCTTGATGGGGAAGTATTTTTTAAGCTGGTTGACCATCAGAATATACTGATCATCATAGGTGACGGGGGTATAGTCCAGCTTTTTTGCGTTTTCTGCCTGTGCCATCGTCACTCACCCGCCTTTCGATTATTTTCATAGTAGCGGTAGCAGCTGACCTTGTGCGTGGGGGACAGGCTGATCTCGCAGGGGTATTCACCATCGCAGCAGGGCAGAGCCATCTCGCAGCGATCCTTAAAGTAACAGTAGTTGGGCATATTGACCGGGTTGGGCACCTTGCCGGGGATGGAGTACAGTCGGTCCACCTTTTTGCCCACGATCGGTTTGGAAGCCATCAGGCCGATGGTATAGGGGTGAGCCGGGTTTGCGAAAATCTCCTGAGCGGTGCCTTTTTCCACCACGCGGCCTGCGTACATGACAACAACGTAATCTGCCATCTCGGCAATCACACCCAGGTCATGGGTGATCAGCATGATGGAGGAGTTAATGCGGTCCTTCAGGCTGCGCAGCAGGTCCAGGATCTGGGCCTGAATCGTCACGTCCAGTGCGGTGGTGGGTTCGTCGGCGATGATAACCTTGGGGTTGCAGGCCAATGCCATGGCGATCATGACACGCTGGCGCATACCGCCGGACAACTCATGCGGGTACATCTCATATACACCCTGGCTGTTGGCGATGCCAACCATCTCCAGCATTTCAACGGTGCGCTTTTTGATGTCCTCTTTGCTCTTGCCTTCGCCGTCATGCAGAGCAATGACTTCATCAATCTGAGCACCGATGCGGAACACCGGGTTCAGGCTGGTCATCGGCTCCTGGAAGATCATCGAAATATAGTTGCCGCGCAGGTGCTGCATGACCGTGCCGGGAGTTTTGGCAACATCATAGGCTTTGCCATTACCCAGGTTCAGGCGGATCTCGCCCTGAACGATCTGGCCCTGGGGGCGCTGCAGCAGCTGCATCAGCGAAAGGCTGGTAACGGATTTGCCGCAGCCGGATTCGCCCACAACGCCCACGGTTTTACCCACGGGAACTTCAAACGAAACACCGTCCACGCTTTTTACCACGCCGGTATCGGTAAAGAAATAGGTGTGCAGGTTATCAAACTCAACAGCGTTTTCCGGGTTCTTCATCTGGGTCAGGTACTCAGATTCCGGCACATTCTTGCGCTTGCGCTGTTTTTCGTACTGGTCCGTAATGCGGCGGTTTTCTTTGGAGATACGCCGCGACTCCTTGGCGGAAAGGTAACCGTCCTGTTGTTTAGCCATCGTGTGTGTCTCCTTTCATCAGCGTTTCATCTTGGGGTCAAAGGCATCGCGCAGGCCATCGCCCACAAAGTTGAAGCCCAGAACCGTGATCAGCAGGCAGATGCCGGCCGGGACCCAGATGAACAGATAGTTGGTCATAACATAAGCGTTGTTGACATCGTTGATGATGTTGCCCCAGGATGCAAACGGGTACTTAACGCCCAGACCCAGGAAAGACAGGGTGGCTTCCGTCAGGATGGTGGAGCCAAGGCTCATGGTGCAGGTAACAATCAGCTGCGGGATAACGTTGGGGATCAGGTGGCGGAAGATGCGGTGCCATGCGCTGATGCCGCAGGCTTCAGCTGCCGTCATGAACTCCTGCTCGCGCAGGGACAAAATCTGGCCGCGGACCAGGCGGGCAATGCCGGGCCAGCCCAGGAAGCCGAGGATCAGCATCAGGTACATCATACGGGTCCAGGAATCAATGCGCATGGCGTCCATGGCAGCGCCCAGAATGATGATGATGGGCATGGAGGGCAGGCAATAGAAAACGTCCACGATACGCATGATGAGGTTATCCACCCAGCCGCCGAAGTAGCCGGAGATACCGCCCATGACAATACCGATGGAGCCTTCGATCGCAACAACGATGAAGCCGATGATCAGGGAAACGCGGCCGCCGTACATCAGGCGGGTCAGCATGTCCATACCGTTGGTATCGGTGCCCAGCCAGTGCTCCTTGTTGGGGCTTGCGTAACGGTCAAACACATAGGTTTCCGTCATCTGCTTCACGCTCCAAACGCCGGTGCTGGCATCGTACACGATGTCATACTCGGCTTCGTTGCCGTCGGCATCGGTGTAGGTGAACTCGGTAATATTATCGTCAATGGCTTCTTCCAGGCGGTCGCGGAAGTCACGGCTGATGACCACGCTGGCATCGGCAGCGGAAACAACAAAGCGGCCGATATAGGCAACTTCGCTGCCGCTCTGGATAATATTGCCGTCAGCGTCCAGTTCATAATCCTGGCCATCGGCAGTAAAGGTGGTCTCCCCTGCTGCCTGGGCAGTCAGGGCGGCCAGCTTGGCATCAAAGCTCAGCTCGGCCACGCCGTCCGCTGCGGTGACCATATCCTTAGAGGCATAAGCCAGCACAGTGCGGCCCTGGCGGAAGACGTACAGGTCCTCGCTCAGGTTTTCCACTTCGTAATTGTTATCTTTATAGGTAAAGGTTTCTTCCCCCTTCTTGATGGCCTCGTTGCCCTTGCTCTGGGCAATGGAGCCGAACTCCTGGCCATCGGCAACAACAAAGCGCAGTTTATCGTTGCGGGTCACACCCACATACTCTTTGGACATCTGGGTGTAGGTGTAGAACTGCTGGTCCTGGCCGTAAGGGCTGACCACGCCGCCAATAAAGGAAAAGACGAACATGGCAAGCAGCATCGTCAGGCCCACAACGGCCAGACGGTTGCGGAAGAACCGCTTGGCAACCAGCGCGCCGGGCGAAAGCACCTTAACGCGGCGGTCGTCGTTCAGGGAGTACTGCTCCTTTTTGGGGGTGTTGTTCTGGGTATTCTCACTCATGGGTGCAGTCTCCTTTCTTTAAGAAATGCGCACGCGCGGGTCAACCACTGCGTACATGATATCAGTCAGCAGGTTGCTGACCAGGGTAAGCACCGCCATAAAGGACAGGTAGAACATGGTGAACGGGATATCGCCCGCAACCATGGACTGGTAAGAGATGTAGCCGATGCCGGGGATGGAGAACAGGGTCTCCGTGATCAAGGCACCGCTGAACAGGCCGGGCAGGGAACCGCCGATGATGGTAACCAGCGGGATCAGGGTGTTGCGGAATGCGTGCTTATAGATGACCACATGCTCCGAAAGGCCCTTGGCGCGGGCGGTACGGATATAGTCGGCGTTCAGCACTTCCAGCATGTTGGTGCGGGTGTAACGCATGGTAGAGCCGATGGAAACAATGACCAGCGTGACGATGGGCAGCACCAGATGGTTGGCGCGGTCACAGAACTGGCCCCACGAGCTGAGCTGGGCATAATCACGCCCGACCAGGCCGTACAGGTCAAACCAGCCAAGCTTGACAGAGAACAGCAGCTTGAGCAGCGTGGCAAAGAAGAAGCTGGGCAGAGAGATGCCCACCAGAGCCACAGCGGTGATGACGTAATCGGTACGGGAATACTGTTTGGTAGCAGCCAGGATGCCCAGGGGCACAGCGATGATCATGGACAACACAAAGGAGATGCCGCCCATGACAACAGACAGACCAATAACTTCCTGGAATTTTTGAACAACAGGGACGTTCCACTTCCAGCTGTCACCGAACTGACCGTGCACTGCGCTGGACAGCCAGGTCATGAAACCGGGCAGGATGCCCTTATCCAGACCATAGGCTGCGTTGAGCTGATCCAGCCATTCCTGATACGGTTTTGCGCCCGGTGCCTGGGACAGCTGCATGGCCATGTTCTCGGCAAAAGAGCTGGGCAGGCTGCGCATCATCACATAGATGATGAAGGTAACGCAAAACAGGATCACAAAAGAAAGCAGGATACGCTTGATGACGTAGTTTCGCACTTGAAAAATCGTTCCTTCCTTCGCGGGCAGGGAGGCCGCGTTTTTAATGGCTGCGCCGCATGGCTCCAAAATACACATGAGCCGGGGCCTTGTAGCTTCGCCTATGGTGTACCTAAAAAGTCGAAAATTCAGGGCAATACCGCATAATTCTAAGTGCCGATACGGCGAGC
>UMLG01051320.1_pt1 | contig 66771 bp, 64 predicted proteins | sample 1966511 | NCBI WGS metagenome assembly UMLG01 (sample SAMEA4836195, study PRJEB28245) | human gut metagenome | biome: gut microbiome; material: fecal sample | place: Denmark | collected 2008
CTACGGAGAAGGGTTCTTTGCCGAGATTCATCAGCGGAACGATCAGTTCGCCCCGATAGTCGCTGTCAACCAGCCCAACGCCGTTTGCCAGATTGATGCCATGTTTAGAAGCCAGTCCGGAGCGTGCCATGATGAACAGGGCAACGTCTTTACGGTTTGGAGCAGCTGCAATTCCGGTGGGAATGCGGACAATTTCCCCAACTGGAATAGAAACAGGGGCTTCAAGAGCCGCATATAAATCATATCCGGCACTTCCGGCGGTTGCCTGTGTGGGGATGGTTGCATAAGGTCGTAGGCGTTGGATTTGTAATTGCATAAAAACCTCCATGGTGTTGGTGTTTGGATGGGGGATTATTTCCCGACAGCGGACGGGAGTCCTCGTAGGAGCAGCCCACGGGTATAAGCAGCCGGAGCAGATGCACAGGGTGCTTGATAATCCGCAAGAATCGCCTGAATCTGTTTCGGGGATTCAATGGAAAACGACAGCAGCAATGTGGAAAAGCCTTGCAGCTGTTGAAAACGGTCTGCTACCCAAACAGGAACAGCGTTGTAAATAACGGTGTATCCCTCTGTGCAAAAGACAGGGAATGTGCGGTTGGTGCGGTCTTTGAGCTGATGCTTGCAGGAACGGCAGCCAACTTCTTCCCGAATCGGGCAGAGCCGTGTTTTCATCACCGGAAGATGTCCATAGGCGAAGATACCAGCCGGCAGGCGGTCGCAACAGGAAAGAGCCTGCCGAATGGTCAGTTCCACAGAGAGCAGGGTGTCGGATACGCCATACTGTTGAATAACATCCACGCTGTGGCGGTTGGTCAGATTCAATCCCGTTCCGCCGTGCAGTTCCAAGCCAAGTTGCTTTCCCAGTACGAGATGTGCGATGGTGTCGCAGAGAATGGCGTTCCAACCGATAGCCTGACAGGCTTGCAGCCGTTTCCGGAGGGTTGTTTCATCCGGTGCAAAAGTTGGAAGCGTTAGAATGGCGTTTGGAATTGGTTGTGAAAGCTGTTCCGCCAAGTGCAACGGCAACAGTAATTTGTCAGTTGGGAAGTTGCTGCTTTGCACAGCGTGCAGCTGTTCCATAGTTTGCACCTGTACCCAGTAATTCGGCTTTTTGGGGGCAGAATGGGGCTGTTTTGGTAGGTGCAGCGGAACTTCCGCCAGTGTATATTGCGGGGTGTTGGCAGCTTTTCGGGTGGCTTGTAGCTGTTCGATTGCCGTTCTGCGGAGTGCATTCAGAGTTGCAGCAGAAACGGTTGCTTTTCCGTCACAGGTTGCGGTCAGACTGTCCAGCTGGTAGGCAGTGTTTCCGAGTTTTCCAAGCTGCCGCTCTAAAAATGCTGCATCACAAGGCTTGTTTTTCGCCAATTCCGGCGGTGCATCTTGAATGGTTACCGATGTGCCATCTGGTAAAGTTGCAGTCAGAGAAACCGGATGCTCCAGAATGACCGTTGCCGCCATTGTGAGCGGCAGGCGAACAGCTGGCTTTTTCGCCAGTTCTGCCAGCTTCGGCAAAACAGCGTTGGCAGCAGTGACATCTTCTTTCTGCCGAACGCCGAACATTTGTTTCCGCTGTCCGGTATAATAGCCGTCTGTGAATCCGCTGCGAGAGAATACCGCACGCAGCATCTGTAAATCTGGCTGTTTGCCCGCTTTCAGTTGCCGGAGAGCGGTAACCGCTGCCGCTACATATTCCGGCCGTTTCATTCTGCCCTCAATTTTCAAAGAAGCAATGCCATCTGCACAGAGTTGCTGATAATGGGGTAACAGACAGAGGTCTTTCAGAGAGAGTGCGGCTGCCTGCGGATTTTTTGCAGCGGTAAAGGGCAGCCGACAGGCTTGTGCACAGCAGCCACGGTTGGCACTACGTGCACCAATCAAAGCGGAGAGATAACACTGTCCGGAAATACACATACAGAGTGCTCCATGGACAAATTGCTCCACTTCCAGTCCAATTGCACAGACTGCCTGAATTTCAGAGCGAGTCATTTCTCTGGAGACAACGACACGGGAAAATCCGTGTTCTTTTGCCCAGATTGCACCGGATGGGGAACAGATGGTCATCTGTGTGGAGGCATGCAACGGCATTTCCGGAATCCGCTGATGAATGTAGTCGGCAACGCCCAAATCCTGTACAATGCAAGCATCCATTCCAATCGCAGCAGCAGTTTGAAGCAGTTCATCCAACGCTGTCCATTCGGTATCAAATACCAGTGTATTGACCGTCAAATAGAGTTTCACACCGTTGGTGTGGCAGAAATCCGCTGCTTCCCGGAGTGCAGCAGCATCGAAGTTATGGGCATTCTGTCGGGCAGAAAAGAGCGTTGCACCAATGTAAACTGCATCTGCACCACAGTGCACGGCAGCAGTCAACGCTTCCATGCTGCCGGCAGGTGCTAAAATTTCAGGGGATTGCCTCATGCGTTCGCCGTCTGCCGATTATTTTGCAGTTCCTTTTCAAGGGCTTCGATTCTTGCCAGTAACTGCTTATTTTCTGCGATGGCATTGTCATAGGCGAGTCGATTTTTTCCGGCTTCATCGACATATTCTTTTGCCTGTTCCCGCAGAGCGTCCAGCCGCTGGGTTGCCTTGTTCAGGTCATCCAGTGTGGAGAGAGCCACCATAATGGCAGCTGCAAACGGGGAAGTACTGGAGTTTGAACCGGAAACCTCAGAAATACGGTTTTCCAGCGTACGGGCAAGACCGATGACATAATTCGCAGATTCTGCGGTTTGGAGCATGAAGTCTTTTCCGCAGATTACAACTTTTACTTTATTAGTCATAATTTGGAAGATTCCTTTCAGTTTGTTGATTCCAGCTGCAAATAGAAGATACCACTTTTATTATAATGCTTTTTTCGGGAAAAGAAAAGATTTTTTGTGAAAAAATGTGGAAATCTATTTAAAATGCAGGGGCAATTCTTATTTGCTGGCAGCCTGTTCTCTCCGCTGCAATTCTTCCAGAATCATCTTGTTGACTTTGTTGATGTCACCGCAGCCCATGGTGATGACCAAGTCACCTGGTTCAACGTGGTCACAGACATACTGGCAGACATCCGCAAAGTTCTTGTATTTGCGTTCATCATTGGATTCTGGGTCAGTTTCATCCTGTGGAAACCAAACAGCCCCCGGAATTTTTTCGCCAAGCTGACGGGTAAAGATGTTGTAAGTGTTCTTTTCCCGAGAGCCCATAATATCCGTTAAAACAGCATGGGTCGGAATGGAGAGAGCTTTTGCAAAGTCATCGAGCAGCACAGCGGTACGGGAGTAGGTGAATGGCTGGAAAACTGCCCAAACGGCATGGAATGGCATTTCCATGGCTGCCTGTAAGGTAACGGTCAATTCTGTTGGATGGTGACCATAGTCGTCTACAACGGTAACACCGCAGGCTTCGCCCTTTTTATCGAATCGTCTGCCAGCACCGTGGAAGTTGCCCAGACCCTTTACCGCATCTTCAAAGGAGATACCAACATAGCGAACCGCTGCAATTGCTGCGAGAGCGTTCAAGACATTGTGCACGCCAGCGATGTGCAGGACAACCGTTCCGAGCAATTCGCCATGATACAGCACGTCAAAGTGTGTTTCCAGGCCGGAAACATGAACAATGTTGGTTGCAACGTAGTCATTACCTTCCTTTTCGCCGAACGTAATCAGTTCTTTTCCAGTAATGCCTTCCACAGCCTTGCAGGTCTTTTCATCATCGCCATTGTAAATGACCACTTTAGAGGTGTTTTCTGCAAACTTGTGGAAAGAACGAATGATGTTTTCGACTGTTCCAAAATAATCCAGATGGTCAGCGTCAATGTTCAGCAGGACGGCAATATCTGGATACAGCTTCAGGAAGGTGTCCACAAATTCACAGGCTTCACAGGTCATGATGTCGCTGTTTCCGCAGCGACCGCTGCCATGAATGCAGGCAAGCTTTCCGCCAATGACAGCGGACGGGTCTGCTCCGGCATCGAAGAGAATCTGTGTTGTCATGGAAGTGGTGGTTGTTTTGCCATGTGTGCCGGCGATGCAGATGGCGTTGTCATACCAGCTGGTTACGAGCCCGAGCAGTTCGCTCCGTTCCATCAGGTCAACACCGTGTTTTGCAGCTTCTTTTGCAGCAATCAGTTCCGGATTATCTGCCATAATGGCAGCGGTGTAAACAATCAGGTCAGCCCCTTCGATGTTTTCGGCACGCTGTCCCATCATAACGGGGATGTCCATATCCCGAACGGCTTGCAGGGTTTCCGATTCGTTGTTGTCAGAACCGGTGATATAATAGCCTTTGGTATGCAGAATCTGCACCAGCGGATACATTCCAGAGCCGCCAATACCGATAAAATGGATGTGTTTTTTACAATTTAATATTTCTTTGTTCAAAAAAATCACTCTTTTCTTTCTTGTAAACTTCATTTGATTCGTGTATACTATTACCCATATTCCAACCAGTTGCAAATTTGTGACAGGATGGAATATGTGTAACGTCTGTCTGATGATTCTGACCGCATCCAAAAGCTGCGGATGTGGGAAAGAAACATCGGGTATTCGTAGCCACAGCTGCAAGTCTGGTTACGCTGTCTTAGAGGAGGTCATCTTATGGAAATTACAGATATCAAAATCAGAAGAATCATCACCGAAGGACGGCTGCGTGCAGTTGTTTCGATTACGCTGGACAATATGCTTGCGGTACATGACATCAAGATTGTACAGGGTGACGAACGGTTGTTTGTGGCAATGCCGAGCCGGAAGGATGAAAATGGTGTCTTCCGAGATATCGTCCATCCGATTTCTGCCGCTGCTCGAAAGAAGCTGGAAGCAGAAATCATGGAAACCTACCAACAGCACCTGGCACTGATGGAAGCGGAAACAGAGGCTGCACAACATGCACAGCATGTTTAATGGGAAACCATATTTTTATTCTTTTTCCTGATTTTTGATTTTGGGACAACCTGCAAAGAACTGGCAGGCTGTCCTTATTTTTTACCCTGAATCTGGAGTAGTGCCCAAGTCTTGAGAATGGCAAGCTGGGTTTTTGCATCTGCAATTTTTCCATCCATAATCATGGTAACGACTTCTTCCAGCGGCAGTTCCAGAACATCCAGAAATTCGCCAGCGTCTAAATCCTGCTGCATCGGAGCGGAGAGGTCTTCTGCCAGATACATATGAATGACTTCGGTATCATAGGCAGGGGTTGGGTAGAGATAGCCAAGTTCGGTATATTTTTTGCAGGTTCTGCCGACTTCTTCCCGCAGTTCTCGCAGACCGCATTCCAACGGGTCTTCCCCAGGTTCTCGTTTTCCGGCTGGGATTTCTAAGGTGACTTCGTGGAACGGATAGCGATATTGCTGTACCATCAGAACGGTTTGCCGTTCGGTCAGTGGAACAACGCAGACACCACCGCTGTGGTGTACCACGTCCCGTTGTACGATTTTTCCGTCCTCCAGTTCCGCAGTGTCTTTGGTGACATGAAAAATTTTTGCCTGATAAACCAAATCACTGCTCTTTGTGATTTCATTCAAATGCATGTGTCATCTTCCTTTCTATGCAATTAGTTTGCCGTTTCTTCGGCAGAATAATCCATGCAGCAGACGGATTCTGCTTTTGGACTTGGATGTTGCTTGTTCCAGATGCCAGCAACTGTGAGGTATCCGGCAAATAAAACCAAACCGCTCAGAGAGAGCAGTGCACCGGCTTTTAATCCGGGGGTGTGATAGGTGAATGTAATTTCGCTGTCACCAGCAGGAACTGGAACTGCCATAAAGCCAACATCTGCCTTTTCAATAGAAACTGGTTCGCCGTTGACTTCTGCTGACCAGCCTGCATCCCATGGCACACTGAAAAAGACGAGGTTGGGTTGGTCGGTGGAGATGGTTGCATGGAAGCCCTTGCTGTTATAGGTGAATGAATCACAGGCAGTTTTTGTCCGTTCGGTGCACTCTGCCAGTAAATCTTCATCGGACATCTGATGAACAGCATCCGGTAGCTTCTGCATATCCTTTTGATACGTTTCTACTGCATCGTCTTCCAATACCAGTGCTCGCAATAATAAATTGCAGCGGTCAGATTCGGAATAGGTTTCCCACTGGGAACGGCTGACATAGGTATCAAAGGTAAAGCCCATCGGCAAAGCATAGTCATTTTTATAGATATAAAAGCCATTCTGGGTATCATAGTAGGAGAAGCCCGGCAGGTCGATGCCCTCTGGTTCTAGGTTATCCGGTGTAACTTCATCGAAATAATACCGGACAGAGAATAGATAGCGGATTGCCTTGCAGGAGCGTTCCGGACGAGAGGCAACATCTCTTGCTACGCCGATTTCCGGATAAAATTCCATGATAGAGGCAGGAACAATGCTGTGAAATGCCCGAATACACGGCAGCCCCCAGAACATCGGGTAATTATCTCGGTCTTTGGAGATGTCAATGCGGAAGAAATCATCCTCTGAAACGGCAATTTTCACATCGCCCTCTTTGTCGATGGCTTTGTCAATATATTCTTCTGCCCGCTGTGGTGTGTATGCACCAAAATAAACCACGGTCATTGTACAGAATGTGCAGGCTGCTATGGTCATTGGCAGTGCCATTGCAAGGATGGGCTTTCCAGCACGCCGGCGGTGGAACAGAAAAGCAGTTGCCACCAGAGAAAGTATACAAATGCCCAGAACCAAATAAAAATGTAGCGGATATTCTGCAAACTTTCCCCAAGTTACCTTGTCGCCGCTCTTTGTCGGCAGAATCGAAATCACGCCGAAAACTGCCATCATCAGGGCAGAAATGCCCAAACCGTATTTTGCAGAAATCGTGGTGTTGTCCAGAACGTATGCAGTCATCAGTGCCATGATGCAGATGGGCATATAGAACCATCTTGCATAGTAAGACCCATTCAACGCATAGAAGCAACTGTTCAGAATCGGAACAAAAGCACAAATCGTACAGAGCAGAACCAGCCGCTTTGCCCAGTGACCATCTTTGTATTTGCAGAATGAGAGCACCCCAACCATGGAGAATAGCGGTAAATAGCCGCCAATGGATGCCCATTTTGCATCGTTGCTAGAGAATAAGTTCGGGCGAGCCGGAACATCCGGAATCAGGAAAAAGCTCTCAATGATTCTCCAGATACGGGTGCGGTCGCTGTAGGCGAGCATATCCATGCCATATAGACGGGAGGTAATGCGGTTGTTTGCCAGAATCGCAAGGGCAGATGGCAGGAGCAGGAAGCAGGCGAGTAATACGCCAATGATGGCTTCGAGTGCCAGCCGGAAAAACTTTTTCGGGGTTGCGTGAAAATCCTTGGAGAAACACCGCACAATGAAATACAAAACCAGAAAGACAGCTTGCCCCGTGAAGAAAAAGTAATTGATGCAGCCCATGAGAGCGACCGCAAGAGCAAATACGCCTTTTCGATTCTGATTAATGGATTCTTCCATGGCAATCAGCAGCAGTGGAAAGAAGGCAGTAACATCTTGAAAGTGGTTGAAAAAGAGGTTAAACAGCTGAAATCCAGAAAACGCATACAACAATCCGCCAATCAAGGCAGCATTTCGGCTGCGGACAAATCGCTGAATATAAGCGTAAGCCGTCATGGCTGCAATGCCATGCTTTACAGAGAGCAACACCGGAAGAGCATAGAGCATCCAGCTGCGAGGCAGAATCGTGGTAATCCAGAAGAACGGGCTGCCCAAAAGATAAAAGGCATACGATCCAATGAAGTTTGCACCCAAATCGGTGTACCAGTTCCAGCCAAAACTGCCGCTGCGAACTGCATCGTTTGCGAGAGAATAGAACGGCAGCTGCTGGGAATTGTAGTCCCCGTAGTAGAGAAAATAGCCATGTTCCAGACACATCGCCGGCAAATAGACAATCAGCAGTGCACCAAATCCCAGCAGAAATGCAAATAAATAATTGTGGAACAGGCTGTGGCTGGATATGGATTTTCGGATGGAAAAACGCATGACTTAGAAACCTCCGGAGTGATGAAAAAATATAGGAAACCTTTTTGCAGCTGCTGCATAGAATAAAGACAGGAATACCAGCAGCCGTTTACAGAGAAACGTGTGAAATAAAAATACCGCCCTTTTCATAGTCAATGTAGGCATAAGACGGCGGCATGCCGTCCCGTGGCTGAGCGGCACTGCCTGGATTCATCAGATAAACGCCGTTGCGGTATTCGTTGCGGCGAACGTGGGTGTGTCCGTGCAGGACGATGTTACAGTCCTCAGCAATCGCTTCTTCTACCAGAATATCGGGGGTGTAGCGAATCGCATGGCGGTGTCCGTGTACGGCAAAGATGCGATGCCCCGGAATCAGGTCAATGGTGCGGCTGATGGGTAGGCTGCTGTTAAAGTCACAGTTTCCCCGTACTGCATAGAACTTAGATTCCCATTCTGGATGACAGGATAAAAATAATTTGACATCCCCTTCGCCATCACCAAGATGAATGCAGGCATCTGCATCAGCGTGTCGGGCTAAAATGGTTTCTAATACCTTGGGGTTGCCGTGGGTATCGGATAGAACAATAATCCGCATAAGAATGTTCCTTTCTATGGATTGAAATTTCTCCTCTGGAACAAGGTGCAGAGGAGCTGGTCAAAAATGACATCCCTTTTATTATAACATAAACGAATCACAATTACAACCTATTTTTGAAAGGAGTTTGCCATGAAACTACCGCCCTCTAAAATGGATGGACTGCTGGAAATGGTGGGGAAAAAGCTGGGGGTTTCTCCGGAACAGCTGCGGTCGGATTTAGAATCTGGAAAACTGGAGCAGGCAATGCAAAATCTGCCGAAAAAAGAGGCAGCGAATGTGCAGAACCTGTTGAAAGACCAGAAAAAAGTCGAGCAGCTGATGAATACGCCGCAGGCAAAAGCGTTATATGAAAAATTGATGGGGAAGTAACGAATTCATGGATGGGATGATGGAGAAAATGCAGTCGCTGCTCTCCGACCCAGAGAGTATGCAGCAATTGCAGGAACTGGCACAGATGTTGCAGGCGGATAGCGGACAGGAGTCCACAGAAACAGAATCCGCTCCGACTGCTACAGAACAGACGGATGCAGCTGCTTCCGGTGGCGGTCTGGATTTGGGAGCATTGATGAAAGTTTCTCAGCTAATGGGGTCGGCAAAAGAGGACAGCGATGCCGCTTTATTGCTGGCGTTGAAACCGCATTTGCGAAAAGAACGGCAAAAGAAAGTGGAAAAGGCAGTGAAGATTCTGAAACTGCTGTCAATTTGGAGCATGTTGAAAGAAAGCGGCATGCTGAAAGATTTCTTGTGATGATTTTGCATAGAGGCGGTGCAGCTGCCGGAAAGGGGGCGAATGGACGATGCCGCAGTATACCCGACAGGACGGCGATGCAATGCGGCAGGATGCCATTCGCCGTTCCAAAGAGATGTATCATCGGGCAGCGATTCCGCAACCAACGCCGCAGCGAAACTATGATTTTTTACCGCTGCGAGAGGAATCAGGGGCAGCTTCCGGCGGCATGAAGAAAAATCCGTTGGATTTGGGAAATCTGCTGGGCGGATGGAATCCAGCAGAGTTGCTGGAACATCTCGACAAAGACCAGATTTTGATTTTGGTGTTACTGGTCATGCTCTATAAAGAGGGCGGCGACAAAAAATTGATGATGGCGTTGGCGTACTTACTGACCTGAAAAACGGAGGATTTTGGCAAGATGGAACAGATTGTTTTCTGGGCAATTTGGGCAGCATTGGCGTTATTTATGGGCTATTTTTATCTGCATCATGCACATGGGATTCGTTCTTTTTTACGGGGAACGGGAACAGGTCTTGCAGCATTGTTGCTGCTGCATGAACTGGGTGGATGGATTGGATTTGCACCGGAGGTGAACGGTTTCAATCTCATGCAAGCGGGAATTTTGGGTGTGCCGGGGGTTCTGTTGATGATGGCGGTTCATTTTTTTCTGTAACGGGATAATGAGAAACGCCGCAGGCGACTGCGGTCAAGCTGTCCCTCTTAACAAAGGTATTGATGAGAGAAATTTGAAATCTAGAAGAAACAGAGAAATGCTGTTCGCCATTCCAAAAACAAAGAAACTTCAAGTAAACTACAATCTAAGAAAGATTCCTAACAAATTCGGACAACGCACCCACCGGCGAACCGCACAAAGGAAAAGAGCAAAGCGATTCTGCCGAACGGTTCAGAACGGTTTTCCCTAGAAGATAAAATTCAAGACATTCTCTTGATTTTTTCCGAGAATCTGCTATAATAAAGAGGATGAATCCAGACAAGATTCACCAAAATTTTTGGAAATGAGGGATCTGTCATGCGTAAAAAATTGGATACTACCGGCAATGTATTCCCGATGCCGGTCTTGATGGTGGCAACGTATAATGAAGATGGCAGCGTGGATGTCATGAATGCTGCTTGGGGAACAATGCAGGAAAGCGGCATTGTTGCTTTGAATCTGTCGGAATCCCACAAGACCACCCAGAATATTTTGAAAAGAAAAGCCTTTACGGTGAGCTTTGCAGATGCAACCCACGTTGTAGAAGCTGACTATGTCGGCATGGTTTCCGGCAACAAAGAACCGGACAAGTTTGCAAAGAGCGGCTTGACGGCTTCCAAGGCGGAATGTGTGGATGCACCGGTTATCAATGAATTTCCGATTTGTCTGGAATGCGAATTTCTGGCATATCAGGACGAGCCGTATAGCTGCGGTGTCATCGGTAAAATTGTCAATGTGACAGCAGATGAAAGCGTTCTAAAAGATGGAAAAGTGGATATTTCTCTGGTTAATGCCATTGCATTCGACCCGTACACTCACGGCTATTATAAAGTAACAGAACGAGTTGGCGAAGCTTTTCAGGATGGCAAGAAGCTGATCAAGTAATCTGTTTTTGAAGATTTCTGAACGATTTTCCGCTGTGGCAGGACAGCCGCAGCGGAATTTTTTTCTTTTTTTCGATTTTTTCAAAAAAACACTTGACAAATCACAAAAAGTGTGTTATAGTAAATGACGTTGTGTAATACAACCGAATATCGTATTCTAAAGACAGCTGGTGGTGTTTCACCGTAAGTCCAGCCGAGGAATTGCTTTATCAATGAAAGATACTGCCGCATTCCTTGTCGAATGGCGGCTTTTTTTGGATTGTGATAGCATTTCTTTGATACGATAACAATAGTATCGGAGGTGAATTCACATGGCAAGTGAAAAGATTCTGGAAAGCAAAAAGGCAAAGGTTGCTGCTTTGACCGAAAAGCTGCAGAACAGCATTTCTTTCGTTCTGGTTGACTACAAGGGGATTACCGTTGAAGAAGATACCAAGCTGAGAAAGGAATTGCGGGAAGCAGGCGTTTCTTACACAGTAGAAAAGAACTCTATGCTGCGTTTTGCATTGAAGGAAATGGGCATCGTTGATTCTTTTGAAGATGTACTGCACGGTACAACTGCAATCGCTGTTTCTAACGATGACCAGACTGCTGCTGCTCGTATTCTGGGCAAGTTCGCAGAAAGCAAGCCGGAAACCTTCAACCTGAAGGCTGGTTATGTAGACGGCGTTGCTTATGACACCGCTGGTGTTATGGCTCTGTCCAAGATTCCGTCCAAGGATGTTCTGTTGGCACAGCTCGTTGGTTCTCTGCAGGGTCCGCTGCGGAAGCTGGCTGCTACACTGCAGGCTCTGGCAGACAAGAAGAACGAAGAAGAAGCTGCATAAGGCAGTGCTCGTTCTCACATACCGCTGCTGCATGACAGCATAGCGGATGATGAAAATATTACAAAGGAGATTATTATCATGGCATCTGAAAAGATTACAAAGTTTATTGACGATATCAAGACCCTGTCCGTTCTGGAACTGTCTGAACTGATCGACGCAATTCAGGAAGAATTTGGTGTAACTGCTGTTATGGCAGCTGCTCCGGCAGCTGGTGCAGGTGCAGCTGCAGCAGAAGAAAAGACCGAATTTGACGTTGTACTGGCTTCCTTCGGTGACGCTAAGATGGCTGTTATCAAGGCTGCTAAGGACGTTCTGGGTCTGGGTCTGAAGGAAGCTAAGGCAGTTGTTGAATCTGCTCCGGCTACCATCAAGGAAGGCGTTTCCAAGGCTGATGCAGAAGCTCTGAAGGCTAAGCTGGAAGAAGCTGGTGCTACCATCGAAATCAAGTAAGTTTTTTCTTACTTTTTTCAGTCAAAAAGAATCCCCTTGCGGCAATCGCTGCGAGGGGATTTTTGTTTTTCAAAATTGTTCTGATTCCCAAAAAGAAACCACCGCTGGAATCTTTGTCTAACTTTTTGGGGTCAGTTCAAAGCAGCAGTGGTTTTTCTTTTTATATTTGGTTTATTTGATGCGGAGCGTGCGAATCGCATTGCAGATTGCAATCATGGCAACGCCAACATCTGCAAATACCGCAGCCCACATATTTGCAAGCCCCAATGCCCCTAAGATTAACACAATGCCTTTTACGCCCAGTGCAAATACAATGTTTTCCCGTACAATTCGTTTTGTTTTGCGGGCGATTCGGATCGCAACTGGCAATTTATCCGGATTGTCATCCATCAATACTACATCTGCTGCCTCAATTGCAGCATCGCTGCCCATTGCACCCATGGCAATGCCGACATCTGCACGGGTCAAAACTGGTGCATCGTTGATGCCATCGCCAACATAGGCGAGCAGTTTACCTTCCTTCTGCGAATGCAGCAAGTCTTCCAGACACTGCACTTTATCCTGTGGAAGCAGCTGTGCATGTACTTCGTCCATATGCAGCGTGTTGGCAACTGCCTTTGCAGTCTGTTCGGTGTCGCCGCTGAGCAGAACCGTCTTTTCAACGCCAAGTGCCTTGATTGCCTGAATGGCAGCGGCAGAAGTTGGCTTTAATGGGTCAGCAATTAAAATGCAACCCTGATAAACATGGTCAACTGCAATGAATACTTTTGTACCTGTCAGCGATTTTGTTTCTGCTGGAACGGAAATATTCTGCTGTTCGAGCATCGCTGCCTTTCCTGCGAGAACAAGATGTCCTTGAATGGTTGCCTGTACGCCGTTTCCGGCAACTTCCTGCACATCCTGAATTTGTTCTTTTGCGATGGGCTTTCCGTAAGCTTCCCGCAGAGAACTTGCAATTGGATGTGTAGAGAATGCTTCTGCCATGGCTGCCCATTCCAGCAGCTGAGCTTCTGTTGTACTGTTTGCCGGATATTGTCCCGTAACGGTGAATGTGCCTTGTGTCAGAGTACCAGTTTTGTCAAATGCAATCGTATTGACATCTGCGAGAGCCTCCAAGTAGTTGCTGCCTTTGATGAGAATACCGTTTTTCGATGCACCGCCAATGCCGCCAAAGAAGGAGAGGGGGACAGAGATGACCAGTGCACACGGACAAGAGATAACCAAGAATGTCAGTGCACGGGAAACCCATTTCAGCCAAACTGCACCATTCAAAAAGTTTCCGGTGAGAATCGGCGGAAGAATGGACAGCAGCACGGCTGCAATCACAACAAACGGCGTGTAATATTTTGCAAAACGGGTGATAAATGCTTCGCTTTTGCTTTTGCGTTCGCTTGCTTCTTCGACCAGTTCCAGAATTTTGGAAACGGTAGACTGTGCAAACGGCTTTGTTATCCGAATTTTCAGCAAACCACTTTGATTGATACAGCCACTCAACGCCTCATCTCCGACCGTAACAGAACGGGGGAGAGATTCCCCGGTAAGAGCAGCGGTATCTAAAGTGCTTGTTCCCTCTAAAATGATGCCATCCAACGGAATCCGTTCGCCAGTTTTTACAACAATGGTTTCTGAAACAGCAACTTCATCTGGGTCAACTTCCAGCAGTTCGCCGTTTCGTTCTACTGTTGCAACATCTGGTCGTAATTCCACCAAAGAGGAAATCGCATTTCGAGATTTGTTGACGGCATAGGATTGGAACAGTTCTCCGATTTGATAGAGCAGCATAACCGCAACGCTCTCATCAAATTCCTGCATGGCAAATGCACCCAAAGAGGCGATTGCCATCAGGAAATTTTCATCGAAAATCTGTCCATGTGAAATGTTACGAATGGCTTTCCAGAGAATATCCCAGCCGACCACGAGATAAGCAGCTGCGAAAATCGGCAGGACGATCCACATAGACGGATGCAGCGTGTGGTCTGTAATCAGTGCTGCGAGAAATAGAACAGCAGCAATGAGAATCCGAATCAGCATACATTTTTGTTTGCGTGTCATACGGCATCCCTCCTAAGGTCAAAAAATGGAGTTGTTAATCTAAAATAGTAACGTCTGGATCTGCTTTCTTTGCCTTTTTCTTCACTTCTTTCCAAACGCTGTCGAAGTTTTCGTCGGCGATTTCGATGGAAAGCTTCTGGGTCATGAAGCTGACGTTGGCGGAAATCACGCCTTCTACCTGCTGAATGGCACGCTCCATTTTAGCAGCACAGTTTGCACAGTCCAGATCCTGCAATTTGAATGTTTTTTTCATGATGAATCACCTTTCCCTTTTTGATTTTTGAACACATGAGCAATTGTTCATGTTTATGAGTATAGTATAGCATAGGGAAGGGGATTTGTCAAGGGGTTTTTGCAATTTTTTTGAAGAAATTTTCGAGCAATGGGAAAAAGAAAAAACCGCATAGCCTGTCCGAAAACAGGTTATGCGGTTTACGCTTATAAAAAAGTGTGGACTTTGTGATCAAACACCATACTTTGTGGTAGATACCTTAACGCCAACACCCATAGTAGAAGTAACGGTGCAGGACTTCAGGTAAGTACCCTTTGCAGCGGACGGCTTTGCCTTTACGATTGCGTCCATCAGAACTTCAAAGTTCTGAACCAGCTTATCAGCACCGAAGGAAGCCTTGCCGATTGGGCAGTGGATGATATTGGTCTTGTCCAGACGGTATTCAATCTTACCAGCCTTTGCTTCGTTGATTGCCTTTGCAACGTCCGGTGTAACAGTACCAGCCTTCGGGTTTGGCATCAAACCACGCGGGCCGAGGATTTTACCAAGACGACCAACCAGACCCATCATGTCCGGAGAAGCGATTACAACGTCAAAATCCATCCAGTTTTCCTTGGTGATCTTGTCAACGAGATCCTGACCGCCAACGAAATCAGCACCAGCTGCCTTAGCAGCTTCATACTTATCTTCCTTGCAGAATACGCAAACCCGTACAGTCTTACCAGTGCCGTTCGGCAGTACAACTGCACCACGAACCTGCTGGTCAGCGTGTCTGGAGTCAACGCCCAGACGGATGTGTGCTTCTACAGTTTCATCAAACTTTGCCTTAGCGTTTTCGCAAACCAGACCCAGTGCTTCTTCAGAAGCATACTGCTTGCTGGCATCTACAGCCTTGCGGCTGTCAACATACTTTTTTCCGTGTTTCATTGATATGATTCCTCCTGATTCAGTGGTAATATCGGTGTGCTGGAACGCACAGCCGATTAGCGGAATGCTCCTCCCACCATTTGAGAAGACAGAGCCGTGCAGCTTGCTGCTGCACCTCCATGCCGCATTTTCATTCTCTTTTAGTCAACAACCACAATTCCCATGGAACGTGCGGTACCAGCGATCATGCTCATAGCGGCTTCCAAAGAACCAGCGTTGAGGTCTGGCATCTTGTGTTCCGCAATCTGCTGAATCTGTTCTTTTGTGATGTTTGCAACCTTTGTCTTGTTCGGAACGCCGGAAGCAGTTTCCAGACCGCAAGCCTTCTTCAGCAGAACAGCAGCCGGCGGAGTCTTTGTGATGAATGTAAAGGAACGATCTGCATAAACCGTGATAACAACCGGGATGATCATACCGATATCATTCTTGGTTCTTTCGTTGAATTCCTTTGTGAATGCCATGATATTCACACCATGCTGACCCAGTGCAGGACCAACCGGCGGAGCAGGGGTTGCTTTCCCTGCCGGAATCTGAAGCTTAATATAACCTGTAACTTTCTGTGCCATGTTGCACACCTCCATAATGTGGTAAACGGCGGGTGCTGAAACCAGCAGCCCTCCCACGGGAATCCAGTGGATTCCGCTTGCTTATGCGTTTTTTAAGAATCCATCAGAACGACTTGATTTAAAGCAACGGTTGCCGGTGTCTCTTTTCCGAACATCGAAACGAGAACATCGACTGTGCCTTCTTCCATGTTGATATTCTGAACCACACCAACAAAGCCATCCATTGCAGTGCCGCTGATCATAATTGTATCGCCGACTGCATAGTTCACTTCGATGGTTGTTCCAAGGTCAACGCCCAAAGCCTGTACTTCCTGTTCTGAAAGCGGCGTTGGTTCTGACCCAGGGCCAACGAATCCGGTGACACCACGAATATTTTTGACAACATGCCAAGTATCATCTGTATAGATCATTTTGAGAAGTACATAGCTCGGAAATGTCTTCCGTTCCACTTCTCGGATTTTGCCGTCGGTAATCTCGGTTACCTTTTCTGTGGGAACCCGCACTTCCAAAATCATGTCATGCAGTTTCCGGTTTTCCACAACTTTTTCGATGTCCTGGGCTACTTTATTTTCATAGCCGGAATAAGTGTGGATGACGTACCATTTTGCAGTTTCTGACATACAAAGTGCCTCCCTGTGTCCTTACTTAGAAAGTCCCATCAGGAATTGCATCAGGTTCAGGAAGCCCAGATCCAACAGACCAATTACAACGCTGCCGACAATTACAACGCACAAAACCACGAGGGTGTTGTTGAATACGGACTTTTTGGTAGGCCATACAACCTTTTTGAATTCCTTTTTCAGATCCTTAAACCAAGCGGCAATTCTCTTGAAAACGGACTTTTTGTCTTTTTCTTTTTTGGATTTTCCGGAGTCTGCGGCATTCGCCTTTTTTTCCTTCTTGGTAGCCTTTTCTTCTGAAAGAGCCGCCTTTTTTTCTTTGTCGGACATCTCAGAACCTCCAGTCATCACTTTGTTTCTCTGTGCAAAGTATGTTTCCGGCAGAACTTGCAGTGTTTGTTCATTTCAATCCGTTCCGGATTGTTACGCTTGTTCTTCTTGGTTACATAGTTGCGACGCTTGCATTCTGTGCAAGCCAGTGTTACCTTCACTCTCATTATCGGCACCTCCTGCTCTTATACTCCTCCCCGTCCTGCGAATGCAGCGGGAGACGGTTCGTTTGCCTCCCTCAAATACAGGTTTCTCTTGTAAAAAAGCACAAAAAGAAACCCCTGTAACAGAGGTGCTATCATTATATCATGTTTCGCAGCGTTTGTCAAGCAGTTTTCCAAAAAAACCGCAAAAAATCTGATTTTCCCGGATTTCTGGAAAAAGCGGGACGAAAAAGGCTTGCAGAATGTTATGAAACCTGCTATAATAAAATAGACTGTTGTATGGAGGGCGTTTTTTGGCGGTTCTCCGTAAATGAATCAAAGTTAGGAGTTTTTTCTTATGGCAAAAACGAGAGTAGCCGTTTTGTTTGGCGGCGTTTCCAGCGAACATGAAGTTTCCCTGATGTCTGCAACCAATGTGATTCGCAGCATTCCGAAGGAAAAATACGAAGTCATTTGTATTGGGATTACCAAGAAGGGCAGATGGCTGTATTTTCCGGGCGATGTCAGTGAAATTGCCTCTGGTGCATGGGAAACGAACCCGGACTGCACCGCTGCAATTATTTCCCCAGACCCGATTCACAAGGGAATTATCACGATTGAAAACGGGGAAACCTATAATAAAAAGATTGATGTTGTCTTTCCGGTGCTGCACGGCAGAAACGGCGAAGACGGCAGATTACAGGGACTGTTGGAACTGGCAAAGCTGCCGTATGTTGGATGCGGTACTCTGAGCAGTGCTCTCTGCATGGATAAGTGCATGACGCATACCGTTTTGGACTACAATGGTATTCGTACAGCAAAGTGGGCTTGCGTCAGCCAGCGGGAAATTGGAAAGATGGAAGAAACCTGTCAGGCAATTGCAGAAACATTGGGATTTCCAGTCTTTGTAAAGCCGGCAAATGCAGGCTCTTCTGTGGGTGTCAACAAGGCAACCGATATGGAAACCCTTCGGGAAGCCATTCAGATTGCATTTTCTCATGACTGCAAGGTCGTAATTGAAGAATTTATTGACGGCAAGGAACTGGAAGTTGCCGTATTCGGCTATGATGCACCGTTTGCATCTTATGTTGGAGAAATCCAGCCGGCAGCAGAATTTTACGACTATGAAGACAAATACATCACAGGCACTTCTCAGCTCTTTATTCCGGCACGGATTACCGATGCACAGTCGGATATGCTGCGGGAAACTGCCGTTAAGGCATACAAGGCACTGGGCTGCAAGGGCTTGTCGAGAGTGGACTTCTTCCTGCAAAAGGATGGCGGCATCATTCTGAACGAAATCAACACCCTGCCGGGCTTCACCAATATCAGCATGTATCCGAAGCTGATGGAACATTTGGGCATGTCACAGGAATACTTAGTGGATAAGTTGATTGAACAGGCAATGGAAAATGCAGAACGGATGTACTAATGCAGCCAAAACGCAGCCATTTCATGGAGAAGCAGAGAGGATAGAGAGCATGAAAAATGATGCCATCGGTGTATTTGATTCCGGCATGGGCGGTTTGACAACGGTCAAAGAACTGAATCAGCTGTTACCGCATGAGAATATTATTTATTTTGGAGATACTGCCCGTGTTCCATACGGCAGCCGCAGTCCGGAAACGATTCTGCGGTATGCCAAGGAGGACATTGCATTTCTGCGACAGTATCAGGTGAAAATGATTATTGCAGCCTGCGGAACGGTGAGTTCCATCGTTGGCGACCAGCCCTTTGTAACAGATATTCCGTTTGCCGGTGTCATTTATCCGGCAGTCGAGGCAGCTTGTGCCGTCACCAAAACCAAACGAATTGGAATCATCGGCACACCGGCAACCATTAAAAGCAAGAGCTATGAGAAAGCCATTTTGCAGCGGCATCCAGATTTCTTTGTTGCAACGCAGGCGTGCCCGCTGTTCGTTCATCTGGTGGAGAACGGTTATACCGATTTCAACAATCCTGTGACCCGACTGGTTGCAGAGGAATATTTAACGCCGATAAAAGAACAGAAAGTGGACACCTTGATTTTAGGATGTACCCATTATCCGGTGATTGCGGATTTGATTGGGGATATTATGGGACGGGATGTTGCCCTGATTTCTCCGGGTGCAGAAACCGCCGGCTATGCAAAGAAATGTCTGGCAGAACAGAACCTGCTGAGCGACCGGACAGAAAAGGGTAAGAACACATACTATGTCAGCGACAGCGTTTCTCTGTTTACCGAGAATGCAGCCCATTTCTTACAGGAAGAGGTGTCCGGTGCGGTTTATCAGAGCAGCTGGCAGAAGGAGGCAGGCTGTTGAAGAAAAAAGTAGAAATTATCCTGCGGAGCGTGCAGCGAAACGAAGAGGAAGAAAACGAAACAGAACTGCGAACCGAAGGCGTTTATGAGCACGACGGGAAAAACTGGTCGGTTTCCTATGAAGAATCGGAAGCAACCGGCTTTGAGGACTCCACTACGGAAATCACTGGAACAGAGGGACGGTGCGTTTCCATTGTACGGCGTGGTTCGGCAAATTCCAACCTGATGATTGAAACGGGAAAGAAACATTATTGCCTGTATGGAACACCGTTCGGCGATATGACCCTTGGGATTTATACCAACAAGATGGAAGACAATCTAAGCCCCCAGGGCGGTCGGTTGTATCTGCGGTATACGCTGGATGTCAATGCGTCTTTCTTATCCGATAATGAAATTTATCTGGAAGTCGTAACGCAGCAGGAAGCATAAATACAGGAAGCAAACACAAAGAGAGTGAGGAATTTTAGAATATGGCAGATTGCATGAAACTTGCAGAAAAGGAATTATATACCTTATTATTAGAGAGCGTCGGCCGTGCAGTTGCAGCTGGCACATTGCCGGTAGAGCCGATGAACGCTTTCAAGATTGAAGTTCCGGCAGATAAAAGCCACGGCGATTTTGCAGCAAATATTGCAATGGTAAATGCAAAGGTATTCCGGATGCCGCCGAGAAAGATTGCAGAGGCAATTTTCAACGAATTGCAGTTGCAGGGCAGCAGCTTTGAAAAGGCAGAAATTGCAGGCCCGGGCTTCATGAACTTTTTCCTGAAACGGCAGTGGTTTTCTAAGACGGTACAGACCGTTCTGGCGGAAGGCGATGACTACGGCAAGACCGAAACCGGAGCAGGCAAGCGGATTTTGGTGGAATTTGTATCCGCCAACCCAACAGGTCCGATGCATGTCGGAAATGCAAGAGGCGGTGCATTGGGCGACAGCCTTGCAGAAATTTTGAACTGGGCTGGCTACCATGCAGAACGGGAATTTTACATCAACGATGCTGGTAATCAGATTGAAAAGTTTGCCACTTCGCTGGAAGTGCGGTATTTGCAGCTGTTTGACCCGTCTGTTCCGATGCCGGAAGATGCGTATCAGGGCGTGGACATCATCGAACATGCAGAAGCATTTCGGGATTTATACGGTGACAAATATGTGAACTGCGACAGTAAGCAGCGGAGAGATGCATTGGTTGGCTATGCTCTGCCGAAGAACATTGCCGGACTGGAACGGGATTTGAAGAAGTACCGCATTGTCTATGACAACTGGTTTCGGGAAAGCACCCTGCACAAAAATGGCAGCGTAAAGCATGTAGTAGAAGAGCTGACCAAGCGGGGCTATACTTACGAACAGGATGGAGCAGTTTGGTTCAAGGCAACAGAATTCGGTGCAGATAAGGATTTTGTGCTGGTTCGTGCAAACGGAATCCCGACTTACATTGTGCCGGATATTGCTTACCACTATGACAAGCTGATGACCAGACATTTTGACCGTGCGATTGATATTCTGGGTGCTGACCACCACGGCTATGTACCACGCTTGAAAGCAGCCCTGACTGCAATGGGGGCAGATGCAAACCGGCTGGATGTTGTTCTGATGCAGATGGTAATGCTGATGCGGGACGGCGAAGTGGTGAAGCTGTCGAAGCGGAGCGGAAAGGCAATCACACTGGTAACCCTGCTGGATGAAATCCCGATCGATGCAGCAAGATTTTTCTTTAATACCAGAGAAGCAAATTCCCACTTTGAATTTGATTTGGATTTGGCTGTGGAACAGTCCTCTCAGAATCCGGTTTACTATGTTCAGTATGCCCATGCAAGAATTTGCAGCTTGCTGCGGAACATGGAAGAAGAAGGCATTTCTGTGGGCGAAGCAGATTTGTCTGTTTTGAATCTGCTGGAACAGCCGCAGGAAATTGCTCTGATTCGGCATCTGGCAGCACTGCCATCCAGAATTGATGCAGCAGCTGCTTCCTATGATCCGTCTGAAATGACCAAGTATGCAACTGAACTGGCAACGCTGTTCCACAAGTTCTATGATGCTTGCACCGTTAAGCATGCAGAACCGGAACTCCAGCAGGCAAGACTGCTGCTCTGTCAGGCAGCCAAGCAGGCTCTGCGGAATACACTGCGGATTTTGAAAATCGATTGTCCGGAAAAGATGTAAATCCAATTTTCCGGAAGAATCACTGGAAAATAACTCTTTTTTTGCAAGTTCCTTTGTGATAGTTTCATGAAAAATATAAATTTTACAATTCGTCTATATCTTTTTGCGGTCGGATGTGCTACAATTTTCTATATATTCGAGCAGTTTGCTCGGATAACGGACAAGAAACCGTTTTGCGTTGTTGTATAAGATAGAAAACGAAAGGATGTTTCAATATGTCGAATCGATTGTTTCAGGGGCTTGTCCATCAGATGCGGGATACCATTGATGCGACTGTCGGCGTTGTGGATGATAGTGCGACGATTATTGCTTGCAGCGATCTGACGAAAGTCGGCACCACCAATGAATTCGTTTCTTTGGATCTGAGTGATGTCCATGATATTTTTATCCGGGACGGATATACATATAAGCCGTTCGGCTCTCCGAATAAGCCGGAATATGCGGTATTCGTAGAGGGCGTAGACGATGCGGCTGCAAAGTATGCCAACATTCTGGCGATTGCTTTGTTTAATGTCAAACAGTATTATGATGAAAAATATGATCGCAACAACTTCATCAAGAATGTGGTTTTGGACAACGTCCTGCCGGGCGATATTGTCATCAAGGCAAGAGAATTGCATTTTAATGCGGAAGTCAGCCGGGTTGTCCTGCTGATTCGGATTGTATCCACCAATGATGTTTCTGCTTATGATGTCATCCAGAACCTGTTCCCGGACAAGAACAAGGATTTTGTCTTTACCATTTCGGAAAGTGATATCGTTCTGGTAAAGGAAATCAAGGGGGCTGTGGACGCCAAAGACTTGGAAAAGCTGGCTCGTTCCATTGCGGATACACTCAGCGGCGAATTTTATACCCGTGTCAATGTCGGTATCGGTACCATTGTGGACAGCATCAAAGAACTGTCCCGTTCCTTCAAGGAGGCACAGACCGCTCTGGAAGTCGGAAAGGTCTTCGATACGGATAAAGCCATTGTCAGCTACGATAATCTGGGCATTGCACGCCTGATTTACCACCTGCCGACCACCTTGTGTGAAACATTTTTGCATGAAGTGTTCAAGCGGGGCAGCATTGAATCTTTGGATCACGAAACACTGTTTACCATTCAAAAGTTCTTTGAAAATAATCTGAATGTTTCTGAAACTTCCAGAAAGCTGTTTGTACACCGGAATACACTGGTATATCGACTGGAAAAGATCAAGAAGCTGACAGGTTTGGATCTGCGGGAATTTGACCACGCCATCATCTTTAAGATTGCATTGATGGTCAAGCGGTATCTGTCCGCAAATCCGGCAAAATTCTAACCATTTTCGGTCTGTCATCTATCTGAACATAGAAAGGACTGTATAAGACACATGGTGGAAATGAGAGATGTCTCTGTTGTGTACTCCGGCGGTGTCGATGCTTTGCATAACGTCAACCTGAAAATCAATGATGGGGACTTTGCATTTGTTGTTGGGCCATCGGGTGCAGGAAAAAGTACCATGATCAAGCTGATTTTAAAGGAAATCAACCCAAGCAGCGGTACGGTTTTCGTCAACGGCTACCATCTCGGAAAACTGAAGCAGCGGCAAGTGCCGGCACTGCGGCGAACCATTGGGTTTGTCTTTCAGGATTTCCGTCTGATTCCGTCCATGACGGTGTATGAAAACATCGCATTTGTGCTGCGAGTGATTGACGCACCCACTTCGTATATCAAAAAGCGAGTGGCGTATGTGATCGACTTGGTTGGCTTGCAGGATAAAGCAAAAAAATATCCGAATGAGCTGTCCGGCGGCGAAATGCAGCGGGTTGCCATTGCAAGAGCATTGGTGAATGACCCGCAATTGATTATTGCGGACGAACCAACCGGCAACATCGATCCGGAGCTTTCTTATGAAATCGTAGACCTTCTGCGGGAAATTAACGAATGCGGTACGACCATTCTGATGGTCACGCATGAACACAATTTAGTTCGTTATTTTGGCGGGCGGATCATTACGATTCAACAGGGTCGGATCGTGTTTGACGAAGTAGTTGGAGGCAATTTAATTCATGAAAGTTAGTGGCTTAAAGTATTTGGCCAGACAAGGGGTAGAGAATATCTGGAAAAATCGCATGATGGCGTTTGCATCATTTTGTGTGCTTCTGGTTTCTCTGCTTCTGGTTGGTGTTGCAACGCTGTTCTATATGAACATCTCTTCGATGATGGGCGGTATTGAAAATAAAAATGAAATCATTGTTTATTTGGATGAAAATACCACACAGGAAGAGGTCAGCGTCCTGAAGGGACAGCTGAGCCAGATTGACAACATCGCAGAGGTCAATTTTTATTCCAAGGAAGAATCATTTGAAGATTTGAAAAACAGCATGGACGGGTATGAAATGCTCTTCGATTCGCTTGGAGACGACAATCCTTTGGTTGATGCTTATCGCCTGCGGGTGAAGAATATCGACCAGATTGCAGATACCATTGTCCAGATTGAATCTCTGGATCATATCTATTCCATACGAGCACCGATGGATTTCGTTAATCTGTTGATGGAACTGCGGCGAATCATTACCATTGTATGCAGTGTGATTATCGTTGCATTGATTGTAATTTCGCTGGTCATCATTGCGAATACCACAAAAGCAAGTGTATTTGCAAGACGTTCCGAGATTCAGATTATGAAATATGTTGGTGCGACCAATGCATTCATTCGGATTCCTTTTTTCGTAGAAGGCATGGTAACGGGATTTTTAGCCGGCTGTGTGGCGTTTGTCATCACATGGGTCAGCTATGATTCCCTGGTCAATCTTGTGACGAATCAGACGGATTTTGTTTCTGTCATCGGCAGAGGCAGCATCATGTCATTCGGACAAGTTGCCGGAGTTGTTGCCCTTGCCTATGTTGGCAGCGGTGTGCTGTTTGGTGCACTTGGCAGCGTCTTATCTATGAGAAAACATCTGAATGTCTAAAAGGAGGAAACACTATATGATGCGTTTAAAAGGAATGAAGCGGTTTCTGTCGGTGGTTCTGTGTGCAGCAATTTTAACCGGCGGCGTTTATAGCGGAACAGGCGTTGTAAAATCTGTTCCAGTTTCCGCAATGACGCTGGCAGAATTGCAGAGCGAAAAACAGGCAAATGCAGACAAGATTGCAAAAATGCAAAAGGAATTGGATGACCTGGGCAGCGAACAGCAGGAACAGGCAGGCTTCCAGAAGACTTTGGAAGAAAAGATTTCTTTGCAGCAGTCGAATTTGCAGATCGTCGATGAGGAACTGACTCGTCTGGAAGACGCAATTACCGACAAAGAACAGGAAATTTGCGATTTGAAGAATGAGGTTGCTGCACTGGATGCAGAAATCTCAGACGGTTTGGAAGCATTTAAGCAGCGGCTGCGGGTCATGTATGTACAGGGCAACGACAGTTTAGCATCTGCTTTGGTTGGTTCAACCGATTTTTACGACCTGCTTTCCAAGTATGACTTGATGTCACGGGTGGCAAAGCATGACAATGAACTGGTTTCCAATCTGAAAGAAAAGCTGGAAACCTGCCAGCAGAAACAGCAGTCTTTGGAAGAAGAAAAGAATGCACTGGCAGAGCAGAAGGCATCAGAAAAGCAGAAGAAAGAAGAATTTTCTGCTGCATTGGAACAGCTTCAGGATGATTATGCCATGTCAACCGATGAATCCATTCGGTCAGCAGTGGATGAACATCACGACCATGAAGATGATGCATCCAATCCGGACAGCGTTGTAAGAGATGCAGAATCGCAGCAGATTCAGGCAGAAATTCGGAAGTCACAGGAGGCAGCTCGTGCAACTGCAACGACTACGACCACCACAACAACGACAACCGAAGAAACAACGACAACCACAACGACAGAAGAAGCGTTTGACGTTGTAGAAACCACTGCGGAAGAAACCACAGAGGAAACTACAACTACAACCACAACGGAAGATCCGTGGTCGGTAGAAGATTGGGAAACCACAACTACTGAAGAAACGACTACCACGACAGAGCCGGAAGTAACAACCATTCCGTATGAAGCGGTAGAAACGACAACTTACTGGGAAGAAACCACCACCACAACGGAAACGACCGAAGCAATTGAAACGGAACCAGTCGTGGAAGAAACAACCACCACGACCACAACGGAAGAAGTAACCACTGCTCCGGAAACAACCACAACACCAGAAACCACAACGACCATTGCAACCACTGCTGCTCCATATAATGAATCGCAGTTTGCATGGCCAGTTCCGGGATTCTATTATCTCTCCAGTGGTTATGGTCCACGTTGGGACAGCACACATGGTGGGATTGATATTGCAGGTGGCGGCATTAGCGGTGCATCTGTAGTAGCATCCAGAAGTGGTACTGTAATTTATGTCAGCAATACCTGCACCCATAACTATGGGAAGGATTCCAGCTGCGGATGCGGCGGCGGCTACGGCAACTACTGCATCATTGAACATGATGGTACATATTCTACCGTATACGGTCATATGTCATCTTTGAATGTGTCCTATGGACAGCATGTCAATCAGGGTGATGTGATCGGTTACGTTGGTTCGACTGGCTGGTCAACCGGTTACCATCTGCACTTTGAAATCCGTGTCAATGGCAGCAGAGTCGATCCGACAGGGTATTTGTATTAAAAATTACAAAAGAAAAAACGGTATTTGGAATAGCATATGAATCAGACAGAGCAGGGGGACTGGGGACAGTTTCGCTGCTCTGTTTTTTAGAAAGGAATCAACAAGATGCAAAAACGTACTTTTTTCAAGCGTCTGTTTGTAGGGTTACTGCTGGCAATCATTGTTTGTATGGGCGTTGTGATTTATCAGCTGCAAGCAAGTCTGCATGCAGTACAAACCGCACTGGGTGACAATCAGCGAATCAGTGTGTTGGAACAGGCAGTTTCGGACAATTATTATGAATCGGTCGATGATTCCAAGTTGATGGACGGTGCATTGAAAGGCTATATCAGTGCACTGGATGACCCCTATTCTGGCTATCTGACCAATGAAGAATATCATCAGTGGCAGAGCAATGAAGCTGGCGTTTCCGTTGGAATCGGGGTAACGGTCACTTTGACTGAGGATGAAAGCGGTTTGCAGATTGTTTCTGTTGAAAATCCATCTCCTGCAAAATTAGCAGGCTTACAGGCAGACGACATCATTACAGCTGTGGACGGGGAAACCGTTGCCGATTTGGGTTATCAGGAGGCAGTCAGCCATGTGCGTGGAGAGGCAGATACCAGCGTAGAACTGACGATTCAGCGTGGAAAAACAGAACTGAAAAAAACGGTTCAGCGGCAGGAAATGCAAGTCACATCTGCTTATGGAACGATGCTGGAAAATAAAATCGGATATATTCGCATTGCCTCTTTTAAAGAAAATACCGTGGAACAGTTCCAAAATGCATTGAATCAGCTGCTGAAACAAGGTGCAAAAGGACTGGTGTTTGACGTTCGGGAGGATGGCGGCGGACTGGTTGCTGCCCTTGAAAAGATTGTAGACCCATTACTTCCGGCTGGAGATATTGCAACGGCAACCTATCAGGACGGAACAACAAAAGTTTTGGTGCATTCCGATGCAAACGAATTGAACTTGCCTATGATGGTATTGGTCAATGGAAATACTGCTAGTGCAGCGGAATTGTTTACCGCTTCGTTGAAAGACTTCGGAAAGGCAGAGGTCATCGGCGAGCAGACGTTTGGAAAGGGAATCATGCAGAATACGTTTGAACTGCCAGACGGCGGAGCAGTTACCTTGACCGTTGCCACCTATCAGACTACAAAGGGCGAATGCTATCATGGTGTTGGAATTACGCCGGATGTCATCATGGAAGAAGATTATGAAAAAGTAGACTTCGACCACCCAAATCCGGAGCAGGATGCACAGTTGAAACAGGCGATGGAACTGCTGCAAAGCAAAATCAGCAGTTAATTTGAAAGAAAATGGCATGGATTTGACTTGAAATATCAGAAAATCCCCCTGCTGGAACGAAAATCCGTTCAGCAGGGGGATTTTTTATGAATAAATTGTAAAATACAGCGGTAGCGTCTTGACACAACTGTATCTACTGTATATACTGTATATATACGGCAAACAAGGAGGAATGCATATGCAGCTGATGATTCGCAACAATACTGCTGCTCCAATTTATCAGCAAATTTATCAGCAAATCAAAGAACAGATTATCAACGGAACATTAGAAGAAGACACGATGTTGCCATCTATTCGCAGTCTGGCGAAAGAACTGCGGATTAGTATTATTACCACGAAACGGGCTTATGAAGAACTGGAACGGGATGGATTTGTCTATACCATTGCCGGAAAAGGTGTTTTTGTCGCACGGAAAAATACAGAAGTTCTAAGGGAAGAATGGCTGCGACAGATTGAATCGCACATGGAAGCGATTGCAACACTGGCAAAGGGCTGCGGACTTTCCAAAGCGGACTTACAGGAAATGTTGAATATGATTTATGAGGAGGATGCATCATGCAATACGCTATCGAAATAAAAAATCTCTGCAAACAATATCCGAAATTTGCATTGCAATCGGTCAGTTTTACGCTGCCAATGGGCTATATTATGGGCTTTATCGGAGAGAACGGAGCAGGAAAAACAACCGTCATGAAGTCCATGCTGCACTTGGTACGTCCAGACAGCGGAACGGTTCTGCTGCTCGGACAGGATGCCACAAAGGAAAATGCAGCGTTGAAACAGCAAATTGGTGTAGTACTGGATACGGCAAACTTTCCACAGAGTTTCACCACGCAGGATGTGCACCAGATGTTGAAACGGGTCTATTCCAACTGGGACGGGGCACTATATCAACAGTATCTGGAACAATTTCACTTGCCGGAAAAGAAAAAGTTCAAGGAATTTTCCATGGGCATGAAGAAAAAGTTAGCTGTGGCAGCTGCTCTTGCTCATCATCCAAAGCTTTTGATTTTGGATGAAGTAACTGCAGGGTTAGACCCCATGGTGCGAGAGGAAATCTTGGATGTTTTTCGAGATTTTGTCAGCGATGGGGAACATTCCATTTTGATTTCTTCACATATCATCAGCGACTTGGAGAAAATCTGCGATTACATCACGTTTCTGCATGAGGGAACGGTACTGTTCAGCATGGAACGGGATACCCTGCTGGATACTTATTGCATGGTACAGTGTACGGCGGAAGATGCAGAAGCACTCATGCCGGAGGCAATCTGCGGCAGACGAGAAACGCCGTATCATGTGGAACTGCTCTGTAAACGGGATTTGCTGCCATCTGCATTTGAAGCAGAACCGGCAAACATCGAAGATATTATGGTTTTCCTGACAAAGTATGCAGTAGGGGGCGAATAAAATGCAAACACTGCTATGGTATCGGTTTCAAACAATCTGGAAACAGATGAAAGTGGTTCTTATTTGTATGGGTGTGCTTGCCGGAGCGGTGTTGCTGTTCGCTTTGATTGGCGGAGCAGCTGCATGGGAAGCAGGTTCTTTTTTCTTTGGTTTTTTTGTTGTATTTCTTTCCATCTATGCTTCCATGCTGCCGATTTTTGTTTTACAGGTGGAGGAGCAGGAAAAAAATACAGATTTGCTGCTGACCCTGCCACTAACACGAAAACAAGTGGCTCTAGGCAATTATGTTTTAACCTGGGTTTGTGCGGCAATCATGGGCGGTTATGCATTGCTGTTGACGATTGCCTTGCAGGGCATATGGGGAATTGTTGCAGTTGCAATGGGCATTGTTCTGTTGGTGAATACGATTTATCTGCCCTTGTTTGTGTATTTCGGCAGCCAGAAAGCATTGATTTTTGTGCTGCTGCTAATGGTTTCGGGCGGAATTGGCTTTTCTTCTATTTCCGACCAGACGAATGGTTTCCCTTTTGATGGCGGTTTCACAATGGTTTGGATTGTTGGAATCCTTGCAGGATTATTATTGCTGCATGGTGTTTCGTTGCTGCTGACGCTGCATAAATATCAGACAAAAGACTTTTAAGGAGGGATCGTTTCATGCTTGGAATTCTATGGAAAGATTTAAAAGTGATGCGGATGCAAACTGCAATATTAACGAGCGTTTTTCTTATGATGACGGTTGCATCTGTTTGGAACACAGGTCGTCAGGATGACATTTCGTTTTTTCTCAATTTTTCAACTTTGATGCCAATTTTTTTCACGTTGCTGCCCTGTTCTGCCTTGGCATTGGAGCAGCAGGAGCAAACCAACGCTTGGCTGATGACATTGCCATGTTCCAGAAAACAAATGGTGCTGGAGAAATATGTATTGCTGTTGGTGTTTGGCTTGGGTTCAGCGGCAGTTGTTGGGATTGCCACAGCGATTTTAACGGGAAATGCGTTATCATTTGCGTTGGCAATGCGTTCCGGCATCTTGGGAATTTGTTTTCAGTGCGTTTTGCTGCCATTGTATTATAAATTAGGCTTTCAGAGAGCAAAATTTGTTTATATGCTGCTCTGTGCGTTGATTGGCGGTGTAACGGGATTTTTAAGCGGTTCAGATTCTACATGGTTGACATCCCTGCATCTTTCTGCAACACTGTGGATTTGCAGTATTGTTTGTCTGGTGTTGCTGCCAGTTTCTATGCGGTTTTCTGTGCAGTGGATGGCAGAGAAGGAGTATTAAATATAAAAAGGGGACAGTTTTATGCTGGGTATTCTTTGGAAAGATTTAAAAGCATTAAAAGCAGCTATTTTCATCCTGATTGGAATTTTAGCGGCAGTCACCGTGATTGCGATTTTCAACTTGGAAAGATTAGACCATTTTTCCATTTTGTTTAACGGCATTTCTGCTGAGCTTCCATTTTTTTTCACTTTGATGCCGTGGTTGGCATTGATATTGGAGCAGCAAGAAGAAACAAATGCTTGGCTGATGACATTGCCGTGTTCCAGAAAACAACTGGTATTTGAAAAATATGTATTGCTGCTGATATTTGGGTTGGGAACAGCAGTGATGATTGGAATACTTTCCATGCTTTTAACGGGAAAAGGTGCATTTTTTATTTTGGCAATGCAGTCTGGTATGTTGGGAATCTGCTTTCAATGCTTGCTAATGCCATTGAATAATAAGATAGGTTCTCAAAAAACAAAGCTGTTGTATCTGTTGTTTTATGGTTTGGCAAGTGGAATTGCTGGATATTTAAGCGGTTCAGATTCTGTATGGTTGACAACCTCCCATCTTTCTGTTACAATTTGGATATTCAGTATCGTTAGTTTGGTGCTGTTGCCGGTTTCCATGCAGTTCGCAGTACAATGGATGTCAGAAAAGGAGTATTAAAAAAATGGAACGGACGTTGAAAAAGGCAATTCGGACAGCCTCAAATGTCAATTCTCTCATGTTGTTGTTATTTTATGGGCTGATTTATGCGGCAGTGTTTGGAATTCAGTTGTTAATTCCGCATTTGGGGTTCAGTGATTCTATTTATTATGAGGCGATTTATGAAGTCATCGTCTACTTTGTGCAGTATGTTGTCGTTGTACCAATCGTATTATTATTGTTTCGGGTGATTCTAGGCAGAAAAATTGGCTGGAACTTGAAAGACAGCTATCGAAAACCGCAGGCTTCCGGCGGACAGCTGTTCCGGTGGTGTCTGATTGCATTGGGGCTGGTGTATGCCACTTCGATGGCAAGTCACATTTTTTTCAACCTATTTCAGATGGTTACAGATGTGGAACTACAATCACCGTCTATGGTTGCAGAAGAAAACTGGGTTGGCTATCTGAATAATATTGTTGCATTTTCGCTCTATGCACCGATTTTTGAAGAAATGCTGTTTCGGGCAACGCTTTTCCGCAATACCGAGCGGTTCGGCAGCTGGTTTGGTGTCATTACGATTGGAATCACCTTTGGACTGTGGCACTGCAATTATGAGCAGTTTTTCTATACTGCGGTTTTGGGCATCTGTGCAGCTTTCTTAACTGCAAAAACACGTTCGGTTCTGCCAGCGATGGTGATTCATTTCACGATGAATTTCATTGGAGCGATGCAGTCCATTGCTTATAGTGGATTGGATCTGGACAATCTGGATTTAGAAGTGATGTTGCAGCATCCGTTGAAAATGCTGCTGTTGGCAGGCATGAATTTCTTAGTGATTGGGATTCTGATTGCTGGCTGTGTGCTGTTTATTGTGGAATTGGTGAAACATCGGGAAACATTCCGGTTGGGGAATACTGTTCCGCAGGTGAGCGGTGGCAAGAAAGCGTTGGTTTATTGGACAGCGCCAGTTACCATTGTTTGTGTGATTGTCTTTTTGGCGATGGCAATCGTCAATGCAATTGGGTAAAATGAAAAAATAAGTGCCCCTCCGGCAGTTGCTGGAGAGGCACATTTTGGTTATAGGGAAATCTTGGTTATCGGATAATTTTTGTGACTTTATAGCCAGCGTTTTGAATGGCGGTGCGAAGTTCTGCATCGGTTGGTGTTCCCTTGCAGTATGCCCGATTTTCCGACAGCACCACTCTCATTTCTGTAACGTCAGAAACAGACTGCAAAGCTTTCGTAACAGCTGCCACGCAGTGTTCGCACATCATACCTTTGATTTGAATGACAATTTCGCCATTTGCAACAGGTGTTGTATCGGCTTTTTTGCTGGCAGATTTTCCAAATGGACGGAATCGCCGCAGCCGCAGAGCATTGCTGACCACAAAGACCGAGCTAAAACTCATGGCTGCTGCACCAATCATCGGGTTCATTTCCCATCCGAAAATCGGATAGAATACACCAGCTGCAATCGGGATACCGATTAAGTTGTAGATAAATGCCCAGAACAGATTCTCTTTGATGTTGCGGATGGTTGCCCGACTCAGCTGAATGGCTGTGACAGCGTCCTGTAAATCGTTCCGCATCAAGACAATATCAGCGGAGTCAATGGCAGCATCTGTTCCCGCTCCAATGGCAATCCCGACATCAGCTTGTGTCAGTGCCGGAGCATCGTTGATACCATCGCCAATCATGGCAGTTTTTTTGCCGTCTGCCTGTAACTGCTTAACTTGCATTGCCTTGTCCTGTGGCAGAACATCTGCGATAACATGGGTAATTCCTGCCTGCTGGGCAATGGCTTCTGCGGTCAGGCGGTTGTCACCTGTTAAAAGAATGACATCCAGCCTCATCCGCTGAAATTCTGCAACAGCAGTTCGGCTGGTCTGGCGAATTGGGTCAGCAGCGGTGAGCGTACCGAGCAATTTTCCATTCGCTGCGAAATAGAGCGGTGTTTTGCCTGCTTTTGCAAAGGCTTCCTGTTTTTCCGTGCTGGGGAGGGAAATATGATTGGCTTCCATCATCTTTTGATTGCCGCCGAAGCAGTGCATCCCGTTGCAGATACCGGAAACACCTTGTCCGGCAATTTGTGCAAATTGTTCTGCTGGCTGGAGCGGAATGTTTTGCTGTTTGCAGTAGGTTACAATCGCAGCAGCAAGCGGATGTTCGGACGGCTGTTCCAGTGCATAGGCAACGGATAATAAGGTTTCTGCGGAAACGCCTTCTTCCGGTAGAACATCCATAACCGTTGGAACGCCCTCTGTCAGTGTTCCGGTTTTATCCAAGACAACGGCTTTTACGCTGTGGGCAGTTTCTAAGCTTTCGGCAGATTTGATTAGAATGCCGTTTTTCGCACCCTGTCCAGTTCCGACCATAATTGCAGTCGGCGTTGCAAGTCCTAAGGCACACGGGCAGGAGATCACCAGAACGGAAACCGCTGCTTTCAGTGCCATGCTGAACGGATTTCCAGTCAGCAGCCATACAATCAGGGTCACAATGGCAATGCTAATGACAATCGGAACGAAAACGCCGCTGATTTTATCAGCTAAGCGGGCAATCGGAGCTTTGGAGCTGCCAGCTTCTTCGACTAAGCGGATAATTTGCGAAAGGGTCGTGTCTGCTCCTACTTGTTCTGCCCGATATTCAAGATAACCGGAACGGCAAGTGGTTGCACTTAAAATGCGGTCACCAACCTGTTTTTCGACTGGTAAGCTTTCGCCAGTCAGGGCGGATTCATCTACAGAACCCTGTCCACTGATTACCGTTCCATCTGCTGGAATGGCAGCACCAGTTTTTACGAGAATGGTATCTCCAACTTGAATGGAAGCGGTTGGAATTTCCTGTTCCACACCGTTTCGGCGAACCAGTGCGGTTTGTGGGGTCAGCTTGACCAGCGAGGAAATCGCATCGGTGGTTTTGGCTTTGGAACGAGCCTCTAAGAATTTGCCGAGAGAAATCAATGTGAGAATCATGCCGGCAGATTCATAATAGAGTTGGTTCATGTGGCTGTGTGCAGCATCCATATCCATTTGTCTCATATCATAGGCAATGGCAAAGGTTGCATATAAGCTGTAACAGAAGGAAACCGCAGAACCTAACGCAATGAGGGTATCCATCGTGGGAGCACCATGGAGCAGAGTCGTTGTACCCTTGATGAAATATTTTCGGTTGAGAAAGAGAATCGGTGTCACGAGAACCAGTTCAATGAGTGCAATCAGCATCATACTGCTGTGTCCTTTGAGGACGGACGGCAGCGGAAAGATGTTGATCATATGCCCCATGCCAATATAAAACAGTGGAATTAAAAAGACAATCGACCAAATCAGCCGATTTCGTTCCGCATGAGCGGAAACAATCGGTGTTCCACCAGCTGGAGCAGCAGCCATTCCGGATTCGGAAAGCGGTGCAGCCCCGTAACCAGCTTTTTTGACCGCAGCAAAAATGGTTTCCGGTGTGGTTTCTGCTTCTTCAAATTCTACCGTCATATTATTTTGGAGCAGGTTGACTTGTACCGAATGCACACCGGGAACGGCAGCAACTGCCTTTTGTACATGGGCACTGCATGCACTGCATGTCATTCCCGTGACGGCATAACGTTCTTTTTTCATAATGGGTGAAACCTCCGTTCTGCTTGTGGACAAGCAAAGTAATGAAATACAATTCGCAGCCGGAGAACCAATTATTTCATCAGCTTTTGCAGCGTGGTAACCAGTTCTTCAATGACTTCATCGTGACCCTCTCGAATATCCTGAGCCACACAGGTGCGGATATGCTGGGATAACAGTTCTCGGTTAAATGCATGCAAGGCAGCGTTGACAGCAGCGACCTGCACCAGAATATCCGGACAGTAAGCACTTTTTTCGACCATGCCACGAATGCCACGAATTTGCCCCTCGATGCGGTTCAGGCGGTGAATGAGTTTGGTGTATTCCTCTTCTGACCGTACTTTTTTCTTATGGCAACAGGGACATGTTTTTTCTTCTTGTTCTTCCATGAATGGCATCCTCCTTTTTTGTGATAGTCTTATTATATACCCCTATGGGGTATTTGTCAAGAGGAAACCGAAAATTTGTGAGGGGAATCTGCCGAAATTTTTTCAAAATGCAAAAAAAGTCTTGTATCTGTTTTCCAATTGTGGTATACTATTTCTGTAAAAAAGAAGTGAGGTTGAAAACATATGGTAAAATTGATTGCTGCGGATATGGATGGAACACTTTTGGATGACCAGAAAAATTTACCAGCCGGATTTTCTGATTTGTTGGCATGTCTGGAAAAGCGAGGGGTTGCATTTGCGGTTGCAAGCGGTCGTTCTTATCCGGCGTTGCGAATGCTTTTCGGGGAAAAATCCGAAGAATTGCTGATGATTTGTGACAATGGTGCACACGTGCGAATCCCGGGAAAAGCACCTGTTTATCAGTGTATGCCGTTTTCGATTGTCCATGCAGTGTTGGATTTTTGTTTGACATTGTCGACGGTTGTGCCGGTTTTATGCGGTGTGAATGGAATTTATTACCCAAAGGCTGCAAAATCTCAATTTGAGCAGGAAATTACCAATTTTTATGTGCAGTTTTCTGCAATCCCGTATGCAGAATTGTATACCGTGACTGACCCCATTATTAAGATTGCACTCTGTGCGATGGATGGTTCCTTGGAACATGCTTATACTGCTTTGCGGGAACGGTTCGGAGAAAATTATGAGATCGTCATTTCCGGAGATGTCTGGATGGATATGATGTGCAAGCAGGTCAGCAAGGGCAATGCACTTGCTGATATTCAGTCACTTTTGCAGGTTTCTCCAGCAGAAACAATGGCATTTGGCGATTATCAAAATGATGTTTCCATGTTTGCAAAGGCGGATTATAGTTATGCCATGGGACAAGCAAGCGATGCGGTTAAGCAACATGCACGATTTGTTGCACCACCTAACACGGAAAATGGTGTGGTACGGACAATCTGTGAAGTCTTACAAATAACAGAGAAGGAATTTATGCAATGAAAAAGCATATATGGCTGCCGCTCAGCATTTGGTTTTCTGTATTGCAGTGCTTTTGCTGGAACTGGGAGCTTCCGGTTTCTGCGGAAACAACACAGACTTTGCGAACGGCAGACGGAATTTATTATGAAATTCTGGACAATCAAGCCATTCAAATTACAGGCTCGAAAGATACACTTTCAGAACTGGTCATTCCCGATGAAATTGACGGACTGCCTGTGACGAAAATCAAAGACTATGCCTTTGTGAATCATACACGGCTGCGGTCGGTGTGTATCTCGGAATCTGTGCTGGAAATCGGAAGTTATGCATTTGTCGATTGTAGTCGGCTCGAAACGATTACCATTCCGGATACGGTGCAGGATGTCGGCTGGGGGATTTTCTCCCATACACCTTGGTTGAATGCACAGACAGATCCCTATGTCATCATCGGCAATCAAATTCTGATTGCGTATAAGGGAACTTCTGAGGATGTTGTGATTCCAGATGGCGTTCGCATCATTGCTGGATTTACATTTGAGAATGAAATGACCATTCAATCTGTACAGCTGCCAGATTCCTTGATTTCGCTGAATGCCTATGCATTTGCAGGCTGCCGAAATTTGCAGGAACTGCAACTGCCGGAACAATTGCAGAAAATCGGGGCAAATGCATTTTTTGAGTGCAAGCATCTGCAAAGTCTGTATATTCCGGATACGGTGCAGCAAATCGGAGAACAGGCGTTTTATCAGTGCAATGCTTTGCGATGCATTCGGCTGCCGGAGGGCATCACGGAAATCAACACACGGACATTCTATCATTGTACAACGTTGCAGCGGATTTCCATTCCCAATTCTGTCCGGCATATTGCCCCTGGAGCATTTCAGGGATGTACGTTGCTGACAGCAGTTGCGTTGCCGGAACGATTGATTAGTGTTGGAGAATCTGCCTTTGCGGAATGCAGCAGATTGCAGCAGATTCTGTTTCGCAGCGTTGCCTGTACACTGGACAGTTCCGAAACCACATTTCCGGAGCAGGCAATTTTAGTTTCTGAGCCAAACGGCAGTTTTCGCAACTATGCGGATACTTATCAGCGTTCTTTTGTAGCATTGCCGATTTCTTATGGGGATGTGGATGACGATGGAAAAATTGATGTTGCAGATGCGGTTTTGATTTTGACCACTTATGCAAAAAACTGTGTCAATCAGCCGAGTAACCTCAGCGACCGACAAAAAATTGCCGCAGACTATAATCAAGATGGAAAAATAGAAGGCGGTGATGCTGTGCAGGTGCTGACGTATTATGCAAAACTGGCAGCCGGACAACAACTGCCATAAATTCGTTGGAAATGAAAAAAGTTTGTTAATTTTTGAAAAACGTGCTTGACAAAACAACAGGGCTGTATTATAATGTCTAACTGTGTGGCATTGCCACATGAGAAAAGTACAATCAGAAAAGGAGGAAACTTATGCCAACGTTTAACCAGTTAGTCCGTAAGGGAAGAAAGGTTCAGGCTGTTAAGTCCACTGCACCGGCTCTGCAAAAGGGTTACAATGCAAAGAAGAAGGTAACAACTGATCAGAGTTCTCCGCAGAAGAGAGGCGTGTGCACCGCAGTTCGTACTGCTACACCGAAGAAGCCGAACTCTGCTATGCGGAAAATTGCCAGAGTTAAGCTGACCAACGGTTATGAAGTAACTTCATACATCCCGGGTATTGGTCACAATCTGCAGGAACACAGCGTGGTTCTGATCCGTGGCGGCCGTGTTAAGGACCTGCCGGGTGTTCGTTACCACATCATCAGAGGCACTTTGGATGCTCAGGGCGTTGCAAACAGAATGCAGGCTCGTTCCAAGTATGGTGCTAAGAGACCGAAGGCTGGCAAGAAGTAAGATTCTGCCAACGATTAAAACAGGAATTACAACTACCACAGGAAGCGTGTGGAGATCATATAGATGTCCGAAGGGACACAGCGATCCTCTGCATTGGCTTCTGACGGTCGGCAAGCGAAAGCTTGCTTGAACGAGTACCTGTGAATTCACGAGAAGCAGCGGCTTCGCTGCAAACAAGCAAATAATGTGAAGGAGGGAAGCGAAAATGCCAAGAAGAGGTAAAATCGCAAAACGTGACGTGCTGGAGGATCCGATTTACAAATCCAAGCTCGTAACCCGTCTGATCAACAATGTAATGGTTGACGGTAAGAAGGGCGTTGCACAGAAGATAGTTTACGGTGCATTCGACATCGTTTCCGAAAAGACCGGTAAAGAAGCATTGGAAATGTTCGAACAGGCAATGGAAAATGTAATGCCGGTTCTGGAAGTAAAGGCTCGCCGTATGGGTGGTGCAACTTACCAGGTTCCGATGGAAGTTCGTCCGGAACGCCGTCAGACACTGGGTCTGCGTTGGATTACAAAGTATTCCAGACTGCGGAACGAAAAGACCATGAAGGAACGTCTTGCAGGCGAAATCCTCGATGCACTGAATAATACAGGCGGTGCATGCAAGAAGCGTGACGATACTCATAAGATGGCAGAAGCAAACAAGGCATTTGCTCACTACCGTTGGTAATCGGACTGCCTTTGTAAAAGAAATAGGAGGATTACTATGGCAAGAGATTGTTCCCTGGAAAATACCAGAAATATCGGCATCATGGCCCACATCGATGCTGGTAAGACAACGACCACGGAGCGTATCTTGTTCTACACCGGTATCAACCATAAGATTGGTGAAACCCACGAAGGTGCATCGACTATGGACTGGATGGAACAGGAAAAGGAAAGAGGTATTACCATTACCTCCGCTGCAACCACTGCATACTGGGGTGGTCACAGAATCAACATCATCGACACACCGGGACACGTTGACTTTACCGTAGAAGTAGAACGTTCTTTGCGTGTATTGGATGGTTCTGTTACCGTTTTCTGTGCAAAGGGCGGTGTTGAACCGCAGTCTGAAACCGTTTGGAGACAGGCTGATAAGTATCAAGTTCCGAGAATGGCGTATGTCAATAAGATGGACATCATGGGTGCAAACTTCTACCGTGTTGTAGAAATGATGCACGACAGACTGAAGTGTAATGCTGTTCCGATTCAGCTGCCGATCGGTGCTGAAAGCGATTTCAAGGGCATCATCGACTTGGTTGAAATGAAGGCTTACGTTTACTATGATGACCTCGGAAAAGATATCCGTGTGGAAGAAATTCCGGACGATATGAAGGAAAAGGCAGAAGAATATCGTGCTTCTTTGATGGAACACGTTGCTGAGCAGGACGATGCATTGATGGAAAAGTACTTCGCTGACGAAGAAATCACCATTGATGAAATCAAGGCTTGCATTCGGAAGTCTACTATTGCAAATACCATGGTACCGGTTGTTTGCGGTACTTCTTATAAGAACAAGGGCGTACAGAAGTTGCTGGATGCCATTGTTGATTACATGCCGTCTCCGCTGGACGTACCGTCTATCAAGGGTACGAATCCGGAAACTGGCGAAGAAGAATTCCGTCATTCTTCTGATTCAGAACCGTTCGCAGCTCTGGCATTTAAGATCGCAACAGACCCGTTCGTTGGTAAGTTGTGCTTCTTCCGTGTGTATTCTGGTACTGTTGATGCTGGTTCTACCGTGCTGAACGCAACCAAGGATAACAGAGAAAGAATGGGACGGATCCTTCAGATGCACTCCAACCACAGAAAGGATATCGAAACCGTATATGCTGGCGATATCGCTGCTGCTGTTGGCCTGAAGAATACCACAACCGGTGATACCCTCTGCGACGAAAAGAATCCGATCATTCTGGAATCCATGGAATTCCCAGAACCGGTTATTCAGCTCGCAATCGAACCGAAGACCAAGGCTGGTCAGGAAAAGATGGGCATCGCTCTGGCAAAGCTGGCAGAAGAAGACCCGACCTTTAGAACTTATACCGACGAAGAAACTGGTCAGACCATCATCGCTGGTATGGGCGAACTGCATCTGGACATCATTGTTGACCGTCTGTTGCGGGAATTTAAGGTAGAAGCAAACGTTGGTGCTCCGCAAGTATCCTATAAGGAAACCATTAAGGGCGAAGCTGACGTGGATTACAAGTATAAGAAGCAGTCCGGTGGTAGCGGTCAGTACGGTCACGTTAAGATCCGTGTAAGACCGAACGAATCCGGTAAGGGCTACGAATTCATCAACAAGATTGTCGGCGGTTCGATTCCGAAGGAATATATCCCGGCTGTCGATGCTGGTATCCAGGGTGCAATGCAGGCTGGTATTCTGGCAGGCTATCAGGTTGTTGACGTATCTGTAGAACTGTATGATGGTTCTTACCACGAAGTTGACTCTTCTGAAATGGCATTTAAGATCGCTGGTTCTATCGCATTCAAGGAAGCAATGCGTCAGGCTCAGCCGGTTTTGATGGAACCGATTATGAAGGTTTCTGTTATTGTGCCGGATGAATACGTTGGTACAGTTATCGGTGACCTGAGTTCTCGCCGTGGCCAGATTCAGGGTCAGGAAACCAGAACCGGTACCGTACAGGTAGACGCTTTGGTGCCGCTGTCCGAAATGTTCGGTTACACCAACGACCTGCGTTCGAACACTCAGGGTCGTGGTCAGTACACCATGGAACCGCATAGCTATCAGGAAGTACCGAAGAATATTGCTGAAAAGATTATGGCTGCCAGAAAGAAGTAATGCACGTTTTCTGAAAATCAGAAGAAATTTCTGTATTTTTTTGAAAAAAGACTTGCATTTTTCTTGGAAATCTGGTACAATAGTCTTATCACATATCACGGCATAAGCAAGAATAATTTTTAGGAGGATTTTTCCAATGGCAAAGGCTAAATTTGAAAGAACCAAACCGCATGTTAACATTGGTACCATCGGTCACGTTGACCATGGTAAGACCACTTTGACTGCTGCTATCACAAAGACTCTGGCTCTGAAGGGTCAGGCTCAGTACGAAGCTTACGACATGATCGATAAGGCTCCGGAAGAAAGAGAACGTGGTATCACAATCAATACCGCTCACGTTGAATACGAAACTGAAAAGCGTCACTACGCTCACGTTGACTGCCCAGGCCACGCTGACTATGTAAAGAACATGATCACTGGTGCTGCTCAGATGGACGGTGCAATTCTCGTAGTTGCTGCTTCTGATGGCCCGATGGCTCAGACCAAGGAACACATCCTGCTGGCTCGTCAGGTAGGCGTACCGGCAATTGTTGTTTTCATGAACAAGGCTGACCAGGTTGACGATCCGGAACTGCTCGAACTGGTTGAAATGGATATTCGTGAAACTCTGAACGAATATGAATTCCCGGGCGATGAAGTACCGATCATCACTGGTTCTGCTCTGGCTGCTCTGGAAGCTCCGGACGATCTGTCTGATCCGGCTTACAAGCCGATTCTCGACCTGATGGATGCAGTTGACGAATACATTCCGACTCCGGAACGTGACGACGCTAAGCCGTTCCTGATGCCGATCGAAGATACAATGACTATTTCTGGTCGTGGTACCGTTGTTACCGGCCGTGTAGAAAGAGGAAAGCTGAACATTAACGAAACTGTTGAAATCGTTGGCCTTTCTCCGGAAAAGCTGTCCACTGTTGTAACTGGTATCGAAATGTTCAGAAAGACTCTGGACTTCGCAGAAGCTGGCGACAACATCGGTGCTCTGCTGCGTGGTATCACCAGACAGCAGGTTGAAAGAGGACAGGTTCTCTGCAAGCCGGGTTCGATTCACCCGCACACCAAGTTCAAGGGTCAGGTTTACGTTCTGAAGAAGGAAGAAGGCGGCCGTCATACACCGTTCTTCAACAACTACAGACCGCAGTTCTATTTCAGAACAACTGACGTAACTGGCATCATCACTCTGCCGGCTGACGTTGAAATGTGCACACCGGGCGACAACGTTGAAATGACTGTTGAACTGATCGCTCCGATCGCTATCGAAGAAGGTCTGCGTTTCGCTATCCGTGAAGGTGGTAGAACCGTAGGTTCTGGCGTTGTAACTTCTGTTATTGAATAATCAACGTAATATGTGATAATTCACGGGGTTTCCCGTGCGAAATTGGGAGAATGGACGAAAGTCTATTCTCCCTTTTTGTATCTCTCAGCGGATTCGACAAGAAATTGTTAAACTTGCACAAAAACAAATTCTTTTTGAGATTATTTTTTTAGTTCTTTTCCAGCACTCTCTTATTGATTTTTTGGGCGAAATCGTGTATAATGATAACATGCGGTGAAATGTGGGGAAGTTTCCCCTTTTGTGGGGGGATTTTCCGTTACTTTCTTGATTTCAAGCAGAAGGGCGGCGGCAAGGTTGACTTCGCTGATTGGCACTTATTACCACGTTATAGATGCCAAAGGCAGAATGAATTTCCCAACCAAACTGCGAGAATTGCTCGGCAGCTCGTTCTATGTGACAAAAGGTCTGGATGCACATTGTTTGGCAGTTTACCCTGTGGAAGAATGGGAGCGGCTTTCTCAAAAAGTAGCAGCCATTCCAGAATCAAAAGGTGCACAGCTGAAACGATGGCTGTTTTCCGGTGCGTGTGAAATGGTGCCGGATCAGCAAGGGCGAATCTTAATCCCACAGGACTTGCGACAGTTCGCCGGTCTGGAAAAGGATGTTGTTGTCATCGGTGCGAATAATAAAGCAGAAATCTGGAACCGTGCAAGCTGGGAAATAGCAAATGCGGCGGTGGATTTGGATGAAATGATGTCCGTATTGGATACGCTGGGCTTTTAAGAAAGGAAGAAAATTATGACATTTCAGCATGTTCCTGTTTTGTTGCAGGAAACGCTTTCCGGTTTGAACATTCAGCCGGAGGGCATTTATGTAGATGGCACGGTCGGCGGTGCTGGTCATGCCTGCGAAATTGCAAAGCAATTGCATGGGGCAGGCAGATTGATCGGATTGGATCGAGATCCGGATGCGGTTGCAGTTGCAACGCAGCGGTTAGCCCCCTATCCGGCAACGGTGATTCATGCCAATTATGACGAGATGGCACAGGTGCTGCAACGGCTGGAAATTCCAGCTGTGGACGGTATTTTGTTGGATTTGGGCGTTTCTTCTCATCAGCTGGATACGGAGGAACGTGGCTTTTCTTACCATACCGATGCACCATTAGATATGCGAATGAGTCAGTCGGGAATGTCTGCTGCGGACGTGGTAAACACTTGGTCGCAGGAGGAACTGACACGGATTTTATTTGCCTATGGAGAAGAATCGTTTGCTCGTGCGATTGCCCGCAATATCTGTCAGGCAAGACAAGAGCAGCCGATTACAACCACTTTGCAGCTGGCGGAAATTGTGAAAAGCAGTGTTCCACAGCGGGTGCGACGGGCAAAAAATCCCTGCAAACAGACGTTTCAGGCAATTCGAATCGCTGTAAATGATGAATTTGGACACTTGGAACGGGCATTGACCGCTGCATTTTCCTGTCTGAAACCGGGCGGAAGATTGGCGATTATCACGTTTCATTCTTTGGAAGACCGCATGGTGAAACAGCAGTTTGCAAAATGGTGTCAAGGCTGTACTTGTCCACCGGATTTTCCAAAATGTGTTTGTGGCAAAGTCCCGCAGGGAAAATTGGTGAATCGAAAGCCAATTGTTGCAGATGCGGCGGAACTGGAAGAAAACCGGAGAAGCCGAAGTGCAAAACTGCGTGTCATAGAAAGGAGTGCGGCGATTGATGAATGTAACCGATGAAACCGTACCGGAAGAGGATTTAGAAGAAGCAGAAGATGCGGGCGTTGTAGAAAAACGTCCAAGACGAAAGCTGTTCTATATCGAAGCTGGAAAACGGGGAACGCTGGCAAAAATCATGATCGGCAGCATTCTGGCTTTAGTGTTGTTTTCTTTGGTCATCAATAGTTATGTCCAACTGAATGAAGTTTATTCTCAAATCTCCGCTGCGGAGAGCACCCTGAACGATTTGCAAAGTGAAAACGTCAGAATGCAAACCCAGCTGGAAGGACAAGCTTCCATTCGGAATATTAAAGAATATGCGGAGGATCGATTGGGCTTGCAAAAGCTGGATCGTTCCCAGATTCAATACATCCAGATTCAGACGGAGGATGAGGTTGTCGTCGAAGAACCGGATCAGAACATTTTTGTTCAGATCAAACGGAAATTCAACGACCTAATTGCATATTTAAGAGGTTAATGTGCATATAGTTGGGTAAAACCCGTTTTTGAAGCGGGGAAAATGGTCTGAACATTATTTATTTGATACTATCAGCGAGTGCAGCGTTCGCTGCATATTATATAGAAAAAACATCGCTGTTAGTATATAGGCAAAGAAAGAGATACGAAATCGGGTGTCGGAAAAGGAATCGTTCCGGCTTCGTTTACGCAGAATGAGCTGTCGGACAGGGCAGACAAGACGAAGCCGGGCACAATTCCGTTTTATATGCAGGTTCCAGAAATTGCTTTCTGCATCATCGAGAAATTCCTGTCGAATCGGGACAGTTTTATACAGGCGGGGGATTCAAAAACAGTTCCCTGCCTCTTCTATTTTTATGCGGAAAGGGCGTGTCATTTCCTTTGGAAACCATGGACAACAAACCATATGATAAGCTGCGGGCATCTGGGGTCAATGCACCAACTGCAAAAATGAAGTTTCGTACCAATGTTGTTATTCAAATTGCAATGATGTTGTTTGCTTGTGCGATTATTATCAACCTGTTTAAAGTTTCTGTCGTGCAGAACAAAAAATATGAAGCACTGGCGAATAATTACCATTTCGGTACGATGCGATTAGAGGCACAGCGGGGTGCAATTTATGATGCAACGGGGACACCTTTGGCTTGGAGTGCGACAGTTTATAATGTCTATATTGACCCGCAACTCTTTCGGGATGAAATGGATGATGTTCAGAAAAACAATGAAAGTAAGCAGGCGGCTGCCGAAAAAAACGGCAAAACTGCTACCGACATTGTGGATGTTGCAACGCTCCGTGAAAATATTGCCACCTATCTGGCAGGAAAGCTGAACCTCGAGAAAGCTGATATTGAAAAGGCATTCGATGCAGACGGCAGATATTATATCCTGCAAACACAGGTGGAAAAGAATGTTGCGGATGAAATCGAAAACTATTTTGATAACTTGAATTTGGTTTCATTTGCAACGGAAGCAACCACCAGACGGTATTATCCGCAGGAAGAACTGGCTGCCAGCGTCATTGGGTTTACCAACGGGGACGGCGATGGACAGTATGGATTGGAATATCAGTATAACAATTATTTGGCTGGTGTAGATGGCAGAATTGTTTCCGCACAGGCTGCAAACGGCGAAGAAATGCCATACCGATATTCGACGACATACGAAGCACAAAATGGCTCTTCTCTGTATCTGACTTTAGACACCACCATGCAGTATTATCTGGAAAAGGCAATTGCTGAGATGTCAGTGGAATTTAATGTGCAGCAACGTGCCTGCGGTATCATTATGAATCCAAAGACGGGTGCAATTTATGCTATGGCAACCTACCCTTCTTTTGATTTGAACCAACCATCTGTCATTTATGATACCGCTGCTGCAAAGAAATTGGATTCCCTTACTGGGCAGGAATATAGTGATGCTTATCAGGAAGCAAGAGAAACGCAGTGGAAAAATAAGGCGATTTCTGAAATCCATTTTCCGGGCTCTGTTTTTAAAGTTGTGACCACAGCAGCAGCAATGGAAGAAAAACTGATTGACTTGCAAAATGATTCTTTTTATTGTAACGGTTCTTTTACGGTTATGGGAGAAACCATAGGCTGTTCTAATCGGAGTGGGCATGGTGCACAGTCGTTTACGAAAGCTTTGACAAACTCTTGTAACCCAGCATTCATGGAAATTGGGCTGCGGCTGGGAACTTCTAAATTCTCTTATTATTTTAAAGGATTTGGTTTGACAGAAAAAACCGGAATTGATTTACCGGGAGAAGCAAACAGTCTGTATATTCCAGAAGATGTGATGTCCAATGTGGATCTTGCCTCATCTTCTTTCGGGCAGGCAAACAAAGTTACCCCGATTCAAACGATTACAGCGTATGCGGCTGCCATTAATGGCGGGAAATTGGTTACTCCTTATTTGGTGGAACAAATTGTGGATGCAGATGGCAATATTGTAATGGAACATCAGACAGATGAGAAGCGGCAGGTTATTTCGGAAGCTACTTCGCAGACTGTACGGGAGCAATTGGAAGCCGTTGTAGAAAACAACCCGAAACATAATGCTTATATTGAGGGCTATCGAATTGGCGGTAAGTCTGGTACTGCTGAAAAATTGGATGAATATGACGGGATTGAAATGAAATATGCTGCCTCCTATGGCTGTTTTGCTCCGGCAGATGATCCGGAAGTAATTATGCTGATCATAGCAGATGAACCAGATAACAGCATCAACTATTACGGCAGTGCTGTTGTTACGTCGTATGCAAAGACTGTCATGTCTGAAATTTTGCCTTATCTGGGATTCTATCCGGAATATACGGATGAAGAATATGCTGACCGGAATGTTACCGTTCCGCTGGTACAGGAAAAATCGCTTGACAGTGCAACTGCAACATTAGACGATATGGGCTTGAGCTATGAAGTCGTTGGCGAGGGTAGCAGCGTTGTTTCGCAGTGCCCGAAAACTGGTGCTGTCATTGAAAAGGGCGGAAAGGTCATCCTGTATACAGAAGAAAATACCGAGCCGGAAGTTGTAGAAGTTCCAAACTTGGTTGGACTCTCCGCAGCAGAGGCAAATACAGCTTTGACACAATTGGGGCTGAACATCGTCACGATGGGAGCTTCCTCCGATAATGCGGATGCAAAGGTACAGTTCCAGTCCGAACCGGCAGGTACATCCGTTGAGGTGGGAACGGTCATCAATCTCACGATGTCCATCAATGACCAGAGCGGCTAATTTTGGAAAAGACGCAGCGATTTGCGAAATGGAACACCAACAGGCAGCCCCGTTGCGGTTATGCAAAGAGGAGAAAAGGGGGATGCTTTCTAAAGCGTCCCCTTTTTTGATAGAGCAAGGGAAGATTTCCCAGAATCAAACATTGGAAAAATGGTAAATGAAACAGAAAGGCGGTTATCTGTCATGCGGTTATATGCATTATTAGAAGGCAATGCAGAAACGGAATTAGAGGACAGAGAAATTACTGGGATTACAAATGACTCTCGAAACGTGGAGGAAGGATATTTGTTTGTCTGTATCAAGGGAGAACACTTTGACGGACACACAAAGGCTGCGGAAATGCTGGCAAAAGGTGCAGCAGCCGTGGTTGTTGAACGAGATTTGGGCTTAGGAAAACAGCAAATTCTTGTGCCAAACACCTATATTTTCTATGGACAGCTCTGTGCAGCTTGGTTCGGACATCCGGAACGGGAAATGACCTTCATCGGTGTTACGGGTACAAATGGAAAGACAACCACTACAAATGTGATTAAACACATTCTGACCGCAAATGGTTATTTGGTCGGCTTGATTGGCACGATTCAGAATGAAATCGGTGACCAGATTCTGCATACTGACAATACCACACCAATGGTGTATGATTTGATGGCACTGTATCGGAAAATGGCGGATGCTGGCTGTGATTATGTAGTCATGGAAGTTTCGTCTTTCGGTCTGGTGCAGCATCGCATTGGTACAACACACTTCCGGGCTGCGGTCTTTACAAATCTGACACAAGACCATTTGGATTATCATAAGACGATGGAAGCCTATTATCAGGCGAAGAAAATGCTGTTTTCTATCACGGATTATGCATTGATTAACATTGACGATGATTATGGTAAGCGGTTAGCTGGAGAAGTAACCTGTGCGATGGAAACCTATGGCATTTCTTCCAAAGCCGATTATTATGCAGATGCCATTAAACTGCGTGCAAACGGAACAAGTTTCTGGATGTGCTATGGTGGGAAGTCCTATCCGGTCGAAATCCAGATGACAGGCATGTTCAATGTTTCCAATGTTCTGGCAGCCAGTGCAGTTTGCATGGAACTGGGACTGACAAATGCACAAGTTTTGCAGGCAGTGCAAAAATGTCGGGGCGTACGGGGCAGATGCGAAGTCATTCCGACTGGAAAGCCGTTCTCTGTCATTTGCGATTATGCCCATACACCAGATGCCATTGAAAACATTTTAAAGAGCGTCAAGGAATATACCGAGGGCAGATTGATTTGCCTGTTTGGCTGCGGTGGAAATCGGGATAAGACCAAACGCCCGAAGATGGCAAAGGCAGCCGCTGCCTATGCAGATTTTTTGGTGATTACATCTGACAATCCGAGAGATGAAGACCCGAACGCCATTATTCAGGATATTTTAGCAGGGTTAGAAGGCTCTACGATTCCATATGAAGTCGTAGTTGACCGAAAGGAAGCCATTTTACGGGGCATGCAGATTGCACAGCCGGGCGATGTTTTGGTACTGGCTGGAAAAGGGCATGAAGATTATCAGGTTCTTCCGAATAATGTGCATATTCACATGGATGAACGGGAAATTGTGGCAGATTGCTTGACAAAACTATAAGGTGAGGGACAAATATGGAGAAGTTACAATTATCAGAAATTGCCGCAGCAGTTGGCTCTAAAACACCGCTCGAAGCAGCAGTGAATGACATCTGCACGGATACAAGAAAATTAGAGCCGGGCTGCTTGTTTTTAGCACTGCGTGGGGCAAATTTTGACGGACATCAATTCGTAAAGAAAGCAATTGCCGATGGAGCAGTTGCAGCGGTAACCGATCAGCCAATTGACGGCTGTCCGTGTATCGTTGTGCCGGATACCGGAACGGCATTGCTGCAAATTGCAGCATACTATCGGAAAAAGTTCTCGCCGATTCTGGTTGGCGTAACCGGCAGCGTTGGAAAGACAACTACAAAGGAAATGATTGCACTGGTGCTTTCTGCAGCGTTTGAAACGCTGAAAACACAGGGCAACTTGAATAACGAAATTGGCTTGCCGAAAACACTCCTGCACCTTGCACCGGAGCACAAGGCAGCTGTCATTGAAATGGGGATGTCCCACTTCGGCGAAATTCACCGCCTGAGCTGCACCACACAGCCGACCATTGGCGTGATTACAAATATTGGATTTTCTCACATCGAAAATTTGGGTTCGCAGGAAGGTATTTTGAAGGCAAAGTTGGAAATACTGGATGGTATGCAGCCGGATGCACCGCTGATTCTCAATGCGGATGATCCACACCTCGCACCGTTGGCAGGAACACTTGACCGACCGGTTTATACATACGGTCTGAATGCAAAAGATGCCGATGTCACAGCGGAAGATGTTCAAGAGGGCGAGAATGCAACCACTTTCACGATTGTCACGAAAGACGGCAGAACATTCCCGGCAGAATTGCCTTGCGTTGGTCTGCACAATGTGATGAATGCGTTGGCAGCATTTTGTGTCGGTCGGATTTGCGGGATTGCACCGGATGTCATCTGTGCAGCCCTGAAACATTATCAGCCGATTCCATTCCGGCAGAACATTGAACAGCGTGGACCTTATACCGTCATTGCAGATTGCTATAATGCCAGTCCGGATTCTATGCGGGCAGCGTTGTATGTGCTGCGGCAGATGAAGGGCGAGGGCAGACGAGTTGCTGTTCTGGGCGATATGCTGGAACTGGGAAAACTCTCTCCAAAGCTGCATAGTATGGTGGGAGATATGGCATCAGCCAGTCATTTAGACCAGTTGTTCTGCTACGGAAAGGCTTCTATTGACATTGCAAAAACAGCTGCTGCCGATGGAACTTCCGTATTCCATACAGAAGACTCGACAGAACTTTGCAGTGCAGTACGGGCATATCTCCGACCAGGTGATGTGATTTTGTTTAAGGCAAGTCACGGAATGCATCTCGAAACCTGCATAGAAGAAATTTTCGGACAGGAGGAAGTCGCTCATGCCGCTGTGGAGCATTAACACCATTGTTGCACTGCTTTCCTTTGTGATTGCAGCTGCATTCGGAAAGGCATTGATTCCGTTTTTGCATAAGCTAAAATTCGGACAGCCGATTAAAATGAAGTTCGGGCCGGAATGGCACGCCAAAAAACAGGGAACACCAACTATGGGCGGTATCCTGTTCATTCTCTCTACGACCATTGCGGTCGGCGTTGGTTATGGACTGTATCGGGGCTTCTGCACAAATGCGGAAGTATCCGGTGTGGAACAGCTGGACTTGAACCGTGGAGCACAGATGTTCAGCTGTGCGATTTTTGCAATTCTGTTTGGTCTGATTGGATTCATTGATGACTTTAAAAAAGTCGTACAGAAGAAAAATGATGGGCTTTCCCCGATGCAGAAAATCGTTTTGCAGGTTGTCGTTGCAGCCGCTTGGCTGGGCGTGCAATACTGGCTGGGCGATCGGGATACCCGGTTAAATTTCTCGTTCTTCTCGTTTGATATTTCTTGGTTCTACTATCCATTGATGCTGCTTGTGATTCTCTATTTGACCAATGCGGTCAATCTGACCGATGGCATTGATGGACTTTGCGGAACGGTTACCATGGTGAATATGCTGCTGATGACAGTAATTTGTGTGCTGTTGTCCTTGCAGCAGATGTCGATTTTTACAATGGCACTCGCAGGCGGCTGTCTGGGATTTCTGGTTTGGAATCTGCATCCGGCAAAGTGTTTCATGGGGGACACTGGCTCGATGTATTTGGGTGCATCTGTCGTAGCCGTTGGCTTGGTGACGCATCAGCATTTGGTTTTGCTGTTGGTTGCATTGCTGTATATCTTGGAAGCCCTGTCCGTTGTGATTCAGGTCACTTATTTCAAGTATACAAAGAAGAAATACGGCGAAGGCAGAAGAATTTTTAAGATGACACCAATTCATCACCATTTTGAATTGAGTGGATTCAGCGAATATAAGATTGTCATTACGTTTTCTCTGTTTGCCTTGGTAATGGGCATTCTGGGATTGCTGTTGGTATTGTTTGTTTAAAAGTCCTGTTCGCACAGCAGGCGGAAGGTAAAGATGTGCAGGGAGGTTGCATATGGCTGAAACAACTGTAAGTCAGGCAGAAAAGAAAAAGAACCGGTTTCGGTTTCCGCTGTGGCAGAAAGGCGTTCGGTACGGAGAGGTCGATTTGGCATTTTTCTTGATTGTCATCGCACTTTTGGTCATCGGAATTATTATGATGTTTTCTGCCAGCTACGCATGGGCGATTTCAGAGGGATTGGAAGGCAGTTATTACGCAAAAGAACAGATTAAAATGGCAGTCATTGGGTTGGCTGCGATGTGGTTTTTATCCATTGTTGATTATCATCTTTATAAAACGCCCGGCATTGCGATTTGTGCCTATGTTGTCCCTGTCATTCTATTGATTTTGGTTTTGCTCGTTGGTACGAGTGAGGGCGGTGCACAACGTTGGCTGGTCATTGGCAGTTTTAACTTTCAGCCGTCCGAATTGATGAAAATCGGCATTGTCATTTTCTTTGCCTATCACATTGAAAAGAATTATGACCGCATGAATCGGTTTAAAACTGGCGTTCTGCCATATTTATTAGCATTGGCAGTAGTTGCAGCTTTGCTCATGATGGAGCCGCACTTGTCCGGTACGATTTTGATTTGTACCGTTGCCCTGTCCATGATTATTGTTGGTGGCATCCGTCCCATGCATTTTTTGGAACTGGCAGTCACTGGTGTTGCTGCAATCATTGGCATTGTGTTGTATCTGTCTATTTCAAAGGGATATGGATACTTCCAGACCAGAATCCAGTCTTGGCTTGACCCATTCGCCGATAGTCAGGGCGGCACATGGCAGACCTGTCAATCCTTGATTGCCATTGGTTCTGGCGGATTGTTTGGTTTGGGTCTGGGCGAATCCCGACAAAAATATTTGTATCTGCCAGAAACGAAAAATGACTTTGTATTTTCCATTGTTTGCGAAGAATTGGGCTTTGTGGGTGCGTTGACCGTTGTTTTGCTGTTTGTCCTGCTGCTGGTACGTGGCTTCTATATCGCAAGCCATGCACATGACAAGTTTGGAATGCTGCTGACCGTTGGATTTACCGTGCACATCGGCTTGCAGGCGTTTATTAACATCGGCGTTGTCAGCAACTTGATTCCAAATACCGGTATCAGTTTGCCGTTCTTCAGCTATGGCGGTACGGCATTGATTTTGCAGTTGGCAGAAATGGGAATTGTCTTGAATATCTCTCGTGCTCGGTATCGAGCGGAAGTGCCGGAAAAAGAACCAGCTGCCACACACACAACGGAACAGAAACCGGAACAAAAGGCAGAACCAAAATCAGAGCCAGAACAGCATCCGGTTCATGAACCAACTGGAAACGGAAATCCTGCCGTTGGAACGGCATAAATGACCAAAACTATGATGCAGATTAAATGAGGTGAAAATTCTATGAAGGTACTTTTTGCAGGTGGTGGTACAGGCGGACACATCAATCCGGCGTTGGCAATCGCTTCGATTATTCAGTCCCATCAGCCGGATGCAGAATTTTTGTTTGCAGGAACGCCGAATGGGATGGAGGCAAAGTTAGTACCACAGTCGGGGTATCAGCTCGCAACCATTAAAGTTGCTGGATTTCAGAGAAAGCTGACGATGAAAAATATCCGTAGAAATGCACAGGCTGCGTTGTATCTTGCCACATCTGGCAAACGTGCCAAGCAGATTGTCAACGAATTTCAGCCAGATATTGCGATTGGTACAGGCGGCTATGTTGCAGGACCAGTGATTCGGATGGCTGCAAAGATGGGTGTGCCTTGTGCGATTCATGAACAGAATGCATTCCCAGGTGTCACCAATAAGATGTTGTCCAAGGAAGTCGACCATGTGATGTTGACGGTAAAGGAAGCACTGGAATATATGGATTTTGACTGTCCGTATACCATTACAGGGCTGCCCGTACGAGCAGGCATCTTGCAGAAGACAAAAGAACAGGCACGGAAAGAATTAGGCTTTGATGATAGCATGTGCATTCTGTCGTTCGGCGGTAGTTTGGGAGCAGGCTGTATCAATGAAGTTATGGAAGAATTGATTCCATGGCACGTCAAGAATGGCATGGCAATCAACCACATTCACGGATATGGCGGTATGGGTCGGGAAAGTTTTCCGGCAGCAATGCGGGCAGCTGGCATTCCAATGCGGAGCGACCGCCTGCGGATTACCGAGTATATTCACGATATGGATACTTGTCTGGCAGCTGCGGATTTGGTCATCTGCCGTGCAGGAGCGTCTACACTGGCAGAACTGGAGGCAGCCGGAAAGGCTTCGATTCTGATTCCTTCGCCGATTGTTGCCGGCAATCACCAGTTACACAATGCAAATGTACTGGGAAAAGCAGGTGCAGCGATTGTCATTGAACAGAAGAATGTCACAGTGGAAGGCATGATGCACCATGTGGAAGAATTGTATGAAAATCGTGCAATGTTGAAAGATATGGCGTATCAGGCATCGCAGCTTGCAATTCCAGACACCGCAGACCGGATTTATCGGGTTGTGGAAACCTTGATGGAAAAGGCAGGAAAGTCATTGCACGCATCAGCAGATGATTCTACAGAAACCGATTCTGCGGAAGTTCAGAAAGAAGAACCAAAGACCGAATCAAAATCGGAATAAGAACGGATTCGCACCAAATGATGGGCATTCGCATACCATGAGAAAAAAAGAACTTGAGGTGGTGCGGATGCAAAAACTGGTGATTACAGGCGGCATTCCGCTGGAGGGAACAGTGACGCTGCAAGGGGCAAAAAATAGTGTGTTGCCCATTCTTGCAGCTTCGCTGCTCTGCCGTGGAGAAACCGTACTGGAAAATTGTCCCCGTCTGACGGATGTTTTTTCTGCGTGTCGGATTCTGACGGCATTGGGCTGTCGCTGTTCCATGAAAGGGCATGTTGCCCGCATTCAGGCGGACGGTGTGGACTGCGTGGAGATTTCCGAATCCTTGATGCAGGAAATGCGGTCGTCTATTATTTTTCTGGGGGCACTGCTGGGGCGGTATGGAAGTTGTACGCTATCCTATCCGGGCGGCTGCGAATTAGGCCCACGCCCCATTGATATGCATTTGCAGGCACTGCGAAGCATGGGGGCAGAGATTGTTCAAAATGGCGGAAGATTGCTCTGTCGGGCAGCAAAAGGTCTGCATGGTGAGAAGATTCCGTTCAAGTATCCGTCTGTGGGTGCAACGGAAAATATCATGCTGGCAGCAGTGCTCGCAAAGGGTACGACTGTCATCTATAATGCAGCCAGAGAGCCGGAAATTTGTGACTTGGCATCTTTTTTGCGGCAGTGCGGAGCAAAGATTTACGGCGACGGCGGCGATACCATCACGATTGAAGGCGTTTCTGCATTACATGGAACAGTTTACCGGATTATGCCAGACCGCATTGTCGGCATGACGTATTTAACTGCTGCTGCTATGACGGGCGGCACGCTGCAAATGAAACAGACAGAACCATCCCAGATGGAAAACCTGCTGCCCGTGTTGGAGCAGGCAGGCTGTCGGCTGGATGTTGCCCAGAAAACAATTTATTTGCATGCACCAGCACGGCTGCGAGCGTTGCCGCCGATTCGCACCATGCCGCATCCAGGATTTCCTACCGATGCACAGGCAATTGTCATGGCAATGCTCACTGGAGCAGATGGCGTTAGCGTCTTTGAGGAAACTGTCTTTGAAAATCGCTATCGTCATGTGGATGCCCTGTTGAAGATGGGAGCAGAGATTTATGTTTCCGGGCAGACCGCTGTGGTGAAAGGTGTTCGGCAGCTTTCTGGTGCACCTGTTCGGGCAACCGATTTGCGGGGTGGTGCAGCGATGGTTCTGGCAGGGCTTGCCGCACAGGGCGTGACAGAGGTCACACAAATTTTTCATATTGATCGTGGATATGAGGCGATTGAGACGGTGCTTTCCGGAATCGGAGCATCCATTCAAAGGGAGATATTGGAATAAGCCGGACTTGGCAAAAAAGACCGGAAAAATAGAAGCAGTGAAAGGCAGGGTGGCAAGCATATGCCAATGCAGGATGTGAAAAAGACAGATATGAAGTCGGAAACCAATGTAAAGCGGGTTCGGAGAAGAAACCGTTGGCTACCGCTTTATATTGCAGTGGTGTTGGTTTTGACAGCCGGTGTCGGCGTGGCGTTGTCTACGACCGTATTTTTTAATGTGGAAGACATTGTGGTAACGGGCGAAGCGGAACAGTATACCGTAACGGATATTGTAAAGGCAGCGGATGTCTGTTCCGGCGATAATCTGATTAAGTTGAATACAGATGAAGTCGCAAAGCGTGTTTATGACAATCTGATTTACATTGAAACCGTGGATGTTCAGAAAAAATTTCCGGATGAATTGGTGATTAACGTGCAGAAATGCCGGGAATCTTATAATATTGTTTATGATAACGGAATTTTATTGGCAAGTGCGACCGGAAAGATTATTTCCAACAGCATGGAAGCTGCGGAGGGGCTGCCGGTCTTTTATGGATATTTGCCGTCGATTCTTTCTCCCGGAGAAAAGCTGAAATCACAGGACGAACAAAAGGATAAGATTTTCTATCTGTTTGCAAAAATCATGTCCAGAGAACTGAGCAGCCCCATCACTTCTGTGGACATGACAGACAAATACAATATGCGTGTTTGTTTCGATGACCGCATTATTTTTGATTTGGGCAACTGGAATGAACTGGAATATAAAATCACACTGGCGGAAAATGTCATTGACCGCCTTGGAATTGATAAATCCGGCTATCTGACCATGGTCGGCAATAATCAGTGTTCGTTCCGAGATAGCAGCGTGGTTGGGGAACTCGACCCGATCAAACCAGTGGAAACACAGGCAACCACTACCACAACCGAAACCGGAACAACCAATGCAAATGGTGCAAATAGCGGTTCTACCGAAACGACCACCACCGTTGTGACAACAACCGTTCCGGAAGAAGAACAGCAGTATCAGTAAACGGGAAACAGGGCGAATCCCGGCGAACTTTCACGGGAAATGAAAATTTTTTTCAAAACCACTTGCAATATGTGCAGAAATATGGTAGTATAATAGGTGTATTTACTGACAATGAAACAGAATGTGCGGTGTCCGTAGATTGCTGGGTGTCATAGAGCAAGAGTTTTTAGGAGGAAGAGGAAAAATGACGGATTTCATTTATGAAGACGCATTCGAGCCGGATGTAAATATTAAGGTAATCGGTGTCGGCGGCGGCGGCGGAAATGCCCTGAACTGTATGGTTGCATCAGGCGTACAGGATATTGAATATATCGCCATCAATACCGATGCAAAGGCGTTGAATAATTCCAAGGCAACGACCCGCATTCAGATCGGTGCAAAGCTGACAAAGGGCAGAGGTGCTGGAAATAAGCCGGCAATCGGTCAGCAGAGTGCGGAAGAAAACAAGGAAGAAATCGAAGCAGCCCTCAAGGGTGCAGATATGGTGTTCATCACTGCCGGCATGGGCGGCGGTACGGGTACAGGTGCAGCTCCAGTCGTTGCAAAGATTGCACAGGAAGCAGGCATTCTGACCGTTGCGGTTGTCACAAAGCCGTTTGCATTTGAACGGGAACAGAAGATGGCACAGGCAGAAAAAGGCATCATGGAATTGAAAAAGTATGTCGATTCCCTGATTGTCATTCCAAATGAAAAACTGCTCGAAGGCATGGATAAGCCGCTGACGATGCGGGAATCGTTCGCACTGGCAGATGATATTCTGAAAACCGGTGTCAAGAGTATTTCCGACCTGATTGTAGAAGAAGGCTACATCAACTTGGACTTCGCAGACGTTTCCACCATCATGAAGGGTGCTGGATATGCACACCTTGCAATCGGTCACGGTTCTGGCAAGGACAAGGCAAAGGAAGCTGCAAACGCAGTTATCGCAAGCCCGCTGCTGGAAACTTCAATTGCTGGTGCAAAGCGTTTGTTAATCAACATCACCATGAGCGAAGATATTCTCTCTTCCGATGTGGACAACGCAACCAAGATGATTACCGACAAGGCTGCCGACAATGTAGAATTCATTTTCGGTACAGCGTTCAAGGAAGATATGCAGGATGAAATGACCATCACAGTCATTGCAGCTGGTTTCGATGAGGAAACAGACGATTCCGAAGAAGCAGAAGAACCTGCTGCAGAAGAAGCAGCTGCTCCGGAAGAACCAGAAGCACAGCCGCAACCGCAGCCACAGCCACAGCAGACACAGGCTGCTGCAAACGGCGGCAAAAAGCCGGCTGACCCGGATGATCTGATGGCAATTTTTGAGATCCTCGACCGGAAATAATTGGGAAATTTAACGATAAAAAGCCGGATGTGAAACTGCATCCGGCTTTTTGTGAATATCACTGAATTTGATTCTGAAAAATTGGAAGAAATGACAGTTTTAAAGCCGTCAGGTTTGTTTTTTCAGAAAACATATTGACAAGATGCCTGTTTTTCGGTATAATAAAACAGTAGCGTGCCTGTGAAACGGGCGTTTTATGCTGCCTGAGAAAAACGGGTCGATCGCTTAATGAAAAAGCGTTGTTTTACAAAGATGTCGGTGGAAATCCGTTCTCGATCCAAAAACTCTTTATTGCAAATGCCGGCTGTTTTTTGAGATCGGAAAACAGAAACGGCGGAATAATGCGGTTTGTGTTATTCAGAAAGGAAAGGTCACATTATGTACGAAGATAAGACTTTAGTATGCAAGGATTGCGGAGCGGAGTTCGTATTCACTGCAGGAGAACAGGAATTTTATGCAGAAAAAGGCTTTGTAAATGAGCCGAAGCGTTGCAAGAGCTGCCGGGATGCAAAGAAGAATGCATCTGGAAATAAGCCGGAACGGGAAATGTTCACCGCTACTTGTGCAGCTTGCGGCAAGGAAGCAAGAGTACCGTTTCAGCCGAGAGAAGACCGTGCGGTATATTGCAGCGAATGCTTTGCAAAGATGAAGGAAGCTGAATAAGCATAGTTCAAACATACGGGGCAATGGCATAGCGAATCCGCTGTGCCTTGCTTTGTCTTGTATAAAAGAATCCGTTTCGGATAAGCTAATCATATGCTGATAAGCAGGAGGAATCAAAAATGGCTGTAACAATTACAAAGGATACCATTATTGGCGACATTCTGGACATCGCACCGGAAACTGCACCGTTGTTTATGGCAATTGGAATGCATTGTCTTGGCTGTCCGGCTTCCAGAGGTGAAACCGTAGAAGAAGCCTGCATGGTACACGGCATTGAAGTGGAAGAACTGTTGGAAGAACTGAACAAGCAGATTGCATCCAGCACAGCCGCTACTACGACAGAAGCGTAAACGAGATAGCAAAACACACAGGCGGTCGTCCAAGGTTTGTTGGACGACCGTTTTTTATACCACTTGAACAGATAAAATAGGAGGGAACAGCGATGTTGAATCAACGATTGCAGGCTTGTGCTGCATGGATTGCAGACGGGAAAACGGTCTGTGATGTTGGAACAGACCACGCCTATTTGGCAGCAGAACTGCTCCGGAAAGAACGCTGCCAACATGTCATTGCGTCTGATATTGGAGAAGGACCGTTACAGGCTGCCAGACGCACCTTAGAACAAGCAGGGCTGCTGCAACGGGCAACCTTGCTGCTTTCGGATGGGCTGGAACAAGTTGATAAAACTGATGTCAGCCATGTCGTCATTGCTGGCATGGGTGGCGAAACCATCATTCATATCTTGCAGCCCTGCGACTGGGTGAAGCAGGGCGTGCAGCTGATTTTACAGCCGATGACAAAAGTTCCGGTTCTGCGGCAGTGGCTGGCAGAGAACGGCTATGCCATTCTACAAGAGCAAGTTGTAAAAGACGGAAAGTTTTTTTATAACCTTTTACGGGTGCAGTATGATGGCATTGTCCGTACACTGACCCCATTGGAGCGAGAAATTGGCGTGCAGGATTGGAGCAATGCCGTGGTGCAGGCATATGGAAGAAGAAAACGAGAACGCCTGCAAACGATTGCAGAGCAGATTCAGAACAGCAATCCGGCAATGGCAGCGGATGATTTGCAGGTTGTTGCAGAACTTGACCATAGATTGCAGCCAGAATCTGTCTGAATCAAATAAATCATAGAAAGATAGAAAGGATGATTTTCATGCGAACCGTACAGGATGTTTATAGCATCATCAATACATTTTCGCCTTTTTCCACGCAGGAAAAGTGGGATAATTCAGGCTTGCTAGTCGGAACAGGCAGCATGCCCGTGCATAAAATCTATGTAACATTGGATATCTCCAACGAAACCATTGAAGCTGCTCAGGAACTGGGTGCAGATTTGATGGTTGCCCATCATCCAATTATTTTTTCCCCGTTGAAACAATTATCTCCGGATTCTCCGGTTTGGAAATTAGCAGCAGCCAACATGGCAGCCATTTGTGTGCATACACCGTTAGACCGTGCAAGGGGTGGTATCAATGACCGCTTGCATCAGCTGTTGCAAGAACCGTTGCAGCTTAGCGGTGCGATGCAGACACCTGAGGCGGACTGCAATGGAATCGGGTTTGGCTGGGCAGACCAAAGCAATATCGACTGGAACACCAAAGATTTGGCGGAAACATTGCGGCGTGTGCTGGGCTGTACCGTTGTCCGTTATGCTCCGATTGACAGACCAATTCGGAAAATTTATGTTGGTTGCGGTGCGTGTGCCTCTATGCTGGAGGATGCTGCTGCATGGGGCTGTGATGCAATGATTACGGGCGATGTTAAGCATGACCGCTGGTATGCTGCTAAAAATCTGGGAATTGCACTGTTTGACTGTGGACATTACCATACGGAACAGATTGCTGCTCAGATTCTAACCGAACAGATTCAAGCAGCGTTGCCGGATTTGCCATGCATCTGTGACCCATACGGCGACCCGGTTTGTTATGCAATGGGAGGCGAGCAGAAATGAGTGTTTGGCGTTGTCCGATTTGTGCCGCTTCCATGCAGCATGAAGAACATAGTTTGCACTGCCTGAATGGGCATTGTTTTGATTTGGCAAAGAGCGGATATGTAAACTTGCTGCCTGTTCAGCAGAAACATACCAAGCAGCCGGGCGATAACTTGCAGATGGTACGGGCAAGACGGGATTTCTTGCAGGCAGGCTATTATCAGCCGTTTCAACAGGCACTTTGTGCAATGGTGGTGCAGGCAATGCCGCAGCAGGGTATTTTATTAGATGCCGGATGTGGCGATGGCTATTATACGAAAGCGGTTACAGAGGCGTTGCAGGCTGCCGGAAAAGCAGTACACGTCTATGGTGTGGATATTTCGAAATATGCAGTTGATTTGGCAGCAAAGCAGGAAAAGGCGGCGACATTTGCAGTGGGCAGTGTCTTTCATTTGCCGGTGTCTGACCACTGTTGTGATGGGATTTTTTCTCTGTTTGCACCCTATGCCGGAACAGAATTTCAACGAGTGCTGAAAAAACATGGCACGATGATTTTAGGCATTCCGGGAGCAAAGCATTTGATGGGCTTGAAGCGGGCGATTTATGAAACTCCATATGAAAATGTCGTAAAACCATATGATTTAGAGGGATTCTCCTTTGTTGGAAAGCAGACCGTCACTGGAACGATTTTCTTGCCGAATCCAACTGCTATTCAAAACTTATTTGCAATGACCCCATATTATTATAAGACGGGACAAAAAGAACAAGAACGGTTGGCAGCACTGGAAACGCTCGAAACAGAGATTTCCTTTGAACTGCTGCAATATCAGCGAGAATCTTAAACGGAAAGGAGCATCTTCATGGCTTTAGATGGTGCATTTTTATATGCTGTCCGGCAGGAATTGTCGGGGCTGATTGGTTCGAGAATTGAAAAGATTCATCAGCCAGCAAGAGAAGAAATTCTCATCTCGCTCCGAAATATGGAGGGCAGCCATAAGATTTTAATTTCTGCATCGGCTGACCGTGCACGGGTGCATTTGACACAACAGAGCATTGATAATCCGCCTGCTCCGCCGATGTTTTGTATGCTGCTGCGGAAACGGCTGGGAAATGGAAAACTCCTTGCAATTCGACAGGATGGATTGGAACGTGTACTGTATTTTGACTTTTCCTGTGTGAATACACTGGGCGATGTGGTGCAGTTGACGCTTGCCTGTGAAATCATGGGGAAGTATTCCAACTTGATTTTGATGGATGAAACCGGAAAAGTTGTTGACAGTATCAAGCGAGTGGATGCAGAGATGTCCCGAAAGCGGTTGGTTTTGCCGGGTGTTGCCTATGCATTGCCACCAGCAGAACCACGGTTGAATTTCCTGACAGATTCCATGGAAACCATTCAGGCTGCGATTACTGCACAGACCGGAGCATTGCCGAAAGTTCTGTTGAAAACGCTGGAGGGCGTTTCTCCGGTGTTGGTACGGGAATGGGCATTTTATGCCGGAAATGGGGAAGAATGCCGAGCAGAAGCCTTGACCGCCGTACAATTGAAACGGTTACTGGAAATCATGCAGCAGACCAAGGAACGCCTGTTGCAGCAGAATTGTGTGTTTACCGTTGCTGCAACAAAAGAAGGGCAGTTGAAAGATTTCTCGTTCTTACCATTGCATCAATATGGTACGCTATTGGTCACAAAGACGTTTCCATCTGCTTGTGCGGTACTGGATTATTTCTATGCGGAGCGTGACCGATATGCTCGTGTCCGGCAGCGTGCAAATGACTTGTTCCATCTGTTGTTGCATGCAACCGAACGGATTCAGAGAAGAATTGCTGCCCAGACAGAAGAACGCACGCAATGTGCGGAAAAAGATACCTTCCGCCGGAAAGCAGATTTGCTGTCTGCCAACCTCTACCGCCTGAAAAAGGGCGATACGGTTGCAGAACTGGAAGATTTCTATGAGCCGGAGTGCCCGATGGTGTCCATTCCGCTGGATGTTCGTCTGACACCGCCGCAAAATGCACAACGGTATTATCAGCAGTACAAGAAAGCGTGCACAGCAGAAACGGTATTAACGGAGCAGATTGCAAAGGGCAAGGCAGAACTGGCATATTTGGAAAGCGTACTGGATGCGTTGACCCGTGCAGAAACAGAAGCAGATATGGAACAGCTGCGACAGGAACTGATTGAGCAGGGGTATCTTCGCAAGACCAGTCGCAACCGCAAACCAGTGAAAATTCAACAGCCGCTTTCTGTCACGGCAACAGACGGAACACAGATTTTGATTGGACGGAATAACTTGCAAAACGATCGTCTGACCCTGAAAACCGCAGCAAAAACAGATGTGTGGCTGCATACGCAAAATATTCCAGGTTCACATGTCATTATTTGTACGCATGGAGAAACGCCATCGGAACAGACGATTTTAGAGGCAGCACAGCTTGCCGCTTGGTATAGCAAAGCACAGCAGTCCGCACAAGTTCCGGTGGATTATTGCCTTGTAAAATATGTGAAGAAGCCAGTCGGTGCAAAGCCGGGCATGGTGATTTTCACGAATCAAAGAACGCTATATGTCACCCCTCGACAAACCTTGGAGGAAGAAGAAACCATATGATGGAACGACTGGGAGCAGATTTTTTTCATCGGGATTGTTTGGAAGTTGCACCGGATTTGGTGGGGAAGCTGCTGATTCGGCAGCTGCCGGATGGAACGATTTTGCAGGAACGCATTGCAGAAACAGAAGCCTATCGGGGAGAAGAAGATGAGGCTTGCCATGCTCACAAAGGCAGAACCAAACGAACAGAGTTGCTTTATCGGGAAAGCGGTTTGATTTATGTGTATCTGTGTTATGGAATGCATTGGCTGATGAATGTGATTACTGGCGAACCGGAGCAGCCGCAAGGGGTGTTGTTTCGTGCAGGGGTTGTGCATGATGGCCCTGCAAAGTTGACGAAATACTTGCAGGTGGATAAGCAGTGGAATGGCGATAGCTTTTTGACTTGCTCGAATTTGTGGGTTGCAGACGATGGATTTCGTTCGAAGATTCAGACAGCGGAACGGGTTGGTATTGGATATGCTGGGGAAGTCTGGCAGAAAAAGCAATGGCGATTTCTTATCCAAAAATAAAGCATTGCCGCAGGCAAACAAAAAGTTTTTCGGTGCAGCAGTTTTTCAAAAATGCTGCCGAGGTGTGGGCGAGTAGCCCACATTTGCGGAGCAAATAGAAACTGCACAATGAAATGCAACAAAAATCTAAGAGAGAATTGGAGGAATCGCAATTGCCTTTAAAAATTAAAAGGTTGTAATGAGATACAAGGTTTCAGGGGCAATTGCAGCAAGCTGGGAGGCAAAAGCAGGGGTGAAACCCCCTTTTGCCGATGGGAGAGATTGTTTTCCCTAAGAATAATATTGATTGCTGAAAGATGTGCCCCAGCCTTGCCGCATTATACGCAAGTGGTTTCCCGAGAAGAGCACCTGTTTTTCAAAAAGCTGGCGGATACTGGCAAGATTGGCACATCATTTGACATTTCTGTCGGTTTATGCTACAATAAAATGACCCCATATGTCGGAACGGCGTATGGGGCATTTTGCAAAAATAGAGGAGGCTCTTCACTTGACAGGAAAAACCCATCTTACGGTTGGAACTGCCGCAACCATTCTCATTACCCAGCCATCGGACTGGAAATCATTCTTACTCTGCATGGGGGCTGCTGCGGTCGGCTCTTGTGTCAGCGATATTGACGTTAGTACCTCCGGCAGCCATAAGGGCTTGCAGCGGATTTTGATTTTAATCGGGCTTGCAATTGTTGTAGTTTCTGTGCTGGACGGTATTTTTCACGCCGGCATCTGGACGATGATTCAACAAAAAAATGGACTGCTGCAAAGTCTAGCCGGATTTGCGATGTTCATCGCTATCTGTATATATGGAGAACGTCAGCCACACCGTACTTTTACGCATTCTCTGGCAGGCGTTGCAACGCTGGGACTTGCTGTTTTTATCATGCTGCCGGAAGCTGTATGGTATTTTATTTGTGGTATGGGAACGCATATTGTATTAGATTTGTTTAACTGCAAAAAAATTCAGCTGCTTTTTCCCTTTGAACGGGGCAAAATCTGCTTTTATCTCTGCAAAGCTGGCGGAAAAGTCAATCAATCGCTCTTCTGGGTGGGATTGGTGCTCTGGATTTTGGAAATCCTATGGATGGCGGCTACTTGGGTGATGGAACATGGCTGGCAGTAATGGCGGATAGATTCAAATGGCGTTTGTACATTAGAAAAAGGAGGAGATTCCCATGAATTGGATGACACAGCTTGCACAATATGTTCCGCAGACACCGCAGGAAGCAGCTGACAAGGCTGCTTTGCAGAACGATGTACAGAAATATGGAACGGCTGTGCTGGAACGCAGTTCCCCCAGTGGCAGCCATATTTGCTGTTCAGGGATGATTTTAGACCCAACGATGACACAAGTGCTCTTGGTGTATCATAATATTTACCAGTCTTTTTCTTGGACAGGCGGTCATGCAGATGGAGAATCTGATTTTCTAGCGGTCGCCATTCGAGAGGCACAGGAAGAAACAGGTTTGCAGCAGGTACAGCCGCTTTGCAGTGCAATCTTGTCTATTGACCGCTTGCCTGTAAAGGCACACATTCGGCGTGGTGAGCCTGTTGCTGCCCATTTTCACGACTGCATTTCGTTTGGATTGCTGGCAGACCCAAAACAGCCACTGCGGATTCAGCCAGCGGAAAATAGTGCCGTCTGTTGGAAACCGATTGCAGAACTGCCGGAACTCTGTCAAGAACCGCATATGCTGCCCGTTTATGAGAAACTCATTGCACGGATGAAACAGGTAAGGCAGGAACAGCAGGCGATTTTGTCGCAAATGGTTGCACCGCTGTTGGATTGGTATGCGATTCATAAGAGAGATTTGCCGTGGCGGAAAGATCAGAACCCCTATCATGTCTGGATTTCAGAAATTATGCTGCAACAGACCCGTGTCGAGGCAGTCAAAGGCTATTATCAGCGATTCTTGACTGCTTTTCCAACGATACAGGCATTGGCAGAGGCTGATCCAGAACAGGTGCGGAAATGCTGGGAAGGGCTGGGCTATTATACTCGGGCGAAAAATTTGCAGCGTGCTGCACAGCAGATTTTAGAACAATATCACGGACAATTCCCGACCAAGCACGAAGAAGTTCTTTCCCTGGCTGGAATCGGGGCATATACAGCTGGGGCGATTTGTTCGATTTGTTACGAACAGCCAACGCCGGCGGTAGATGGAAATGTACTTCGAGTCGTGATGCGGTTGCAGGATGCATTTGATGAGATTGACCGACCAGATGTGAAACGTGCCGTTACGGAGGCGTTGAAAACCTGCTATCCAGCTGGAAAATGTGGGATGTTTACACAAGCTCTCATGGAATTGGGCGCATTGGTTTGTGTTCCGAATGGAACACCGCACTGTCAGGAATGTCCAGTTGCAGCACTCTGCTGCAGCCGGAAACAGGAAACACAAGCTTTGTTGCCTGTTCGGAAGAAAAAAGCTGCCAGACGAAAAGAACAGCGAGTGGTCTGGATTTTGCAGTGTGGGGAACGGTATGCAGTCTGTCAGCGACCGGAAAGCGGACTGCTGGCAGGATTATGGGAGTTCCCGAATCAGCTGGGAACGATGACAGAAGCTGAAGCGATTGAGCAGGCGAAAAACTGGGGCTGTAAACCGATTTCCATTGAAAAAACGGCAGCCAAGAAACATATCTTTACGCACATCGAATGGCAGATGTTTGGCGTTTATCTAACTTGTGCCGCCATGCCGGAAATGTTTGTCTGGAAAACGGTAGCGGAATTGCAGGCGGAATTGACACTGCCCACTGCTTTTCGGCAGTTTTTACAGGAGGAGTTGCAATGATTTCGATTCGGGTTGCAGAGCAGGCAGACTTGCCGGCATTGCTACAAATCTATAACGAAGAAGTGCTGCACGGAACGGCAACCTTTGACCTGCATCCAAAGACACTTGCAGAGCGGCAGGTCTGGTTTGAACAGCATAATCGGGACAATCATCCGTTACTGACTGCGGAACTGGATGGAACGATTGCCGGATATGCGAGTCTTTCTGCCTATGCGGAAAAAGAGGCGTATTGTTCTACGGTAGAACTTTCTGTCTATGTTGCAAAATTTGCCCAGAGAAAAGGCGTTGCCAGTGCCTTGATGCAGGAAATTTTAGCGATAGCACAAATAGATGTCCGAATACATTCTGTGGTTTCCATTATTACGGGCGGAAATGCAGCTAGTGAACGGTTGCATGAAAAGTTTGGATTTCAGCACTGCGGAACATTGCGAGAGATGGGAAAGAAGTTCGGGCAGTATTTAGACGTTGTATATTATCAGTTGTTGGTATAAGACGATAAAATAAAAAATAGGAGGATGATTTTAATGAGAGCGGTAATCACTGGTGCAACATCCGGCATTGGAAAAGCAATGGCATGTCAGCTGGCACAGGATGGCTGGAGTTTGGTTCTGACTGGTAGAAATCAAACGGTTCTGGAACAGCTGCAAAAGAATCTGCCGACAGCAGTTGAGATTTTGCCGTTAGATTTGGCAGAGGAGGAAGCCCCCTATCAGCTATTTGATTTCTGTAAGAAGAAGCGGGTGGATTTGCTGGTGAACAATGCCGGATTTGGAATTTTCGGGCGGTTTACAGAAACCAATTTGCAGGAAGAAATGGATTTGTTGGCGGTCAATGTGCGAGCTTTGCACATCCTGACGAAACTCTTTTTAAAGAAGTTTCAGGCTCAGAAACACGGTCGAATTTTGAATGTTGCTTCGAGTGCTGGATTTTTAACAGGGCCATTGCTGTCCTCTTATTATGCCTCGAAAAATTATGTCGTGCGGTTGTCTTTGGCGATTGCAGAGGAACTCCGCCGGCAGCATAGTCCGGTTACGATGAGTATTCTTTGCCCTGGACCAGTCGATACCAATTTCAATGCTCGTGCAGGGGTTTCGTTCAGTGTGCCGCCGATGAGCAGCCAGCAGGTTGCAGCGTATGCACTGGAAAAGACGATGGAAGGGAAATTGCTGATTGTTCCGGGCGTTGGAATGAAACTGGCGTTGTTCGGGGCAAGATTTGTGCCGCATACATGGCTTTCTGCGATTACCTATGAAGTGCAGAAGAAAAAGCTGAAATAAATTTGCATGGAAAATAAAAGAACCAGTCGTCCAGAAAATTCATCTGAATGGCTGGTTCTTTGTTGTGCAGTAAACTGGAATTTATATGGCATTCCAAATAAAACAAAAGGCAAA
>UMLG01066116.1_pt1 | contig 65847 bp, 75 predicted proteins | sample 1966511 | NCBI WGS metagenome assembly UMLG01 (sample SAMEA4836195, study PRJEB28245) | human gut metagenome | biome: gut microbiome; material: fecal sample | place: Denmark | collected 2008
CTTACTTTATTTATCCAAATTTTGCCGTTTTTTTGCGAGTTCTCCTTATCTTTGTACAGAAGAAAAGATGAAATGAGAATCGTATCACATAAAAAGCTGAAAGAATTTTTCGAGACCAAAGGCTATGAGGATTCCAAAGTTGCTCTTGAGCGATAGTATGATATAGCCGAGAAAGCATCATGGCAAAATCTTTCAGAAATCAAATTGGATTTTCCTGCAACAGATTATGTTGGAAATCAACATTACGTGTTCAATATTAGAGGGAACAATTATCGTCTAATTGTTGTAGTAAAATTTACAATAGGATACATCTTTATCCGTAAAGTATGTACTCATAAGGAATATGACAAATTAGATTGTTCAACCATTTAAAAGAAAATGACATGAGTAAGATTACCAAAGAACAGTATGAGTTTGCATTGGAAAGAGTAGAGGAACTTTTGCCATTGGTTGATGACAATACCCCAGTAAATGATAAAAAGGCAGTTGAACTGACTATGATGTCTGATATTGTGATTGCCTATGAAAAAGAGCATTATCCGATAGAAAAGCCTACCGTTGCGGAACTCATAGAGTTATCTCTTGAAGAAAAAGGAATGACTCAAAAGCAATTGGCTCAGGAAATAGGCATTAGTCCTTCACGTATAAATGATTATATTTCCGGACGCTCTGAACCGACATTGAAGGTGGCACGGTTATTGTGTCAGATTTTAAACATTCAACCTGCAGCTATGTTGGGATTGTAATTAAAATAAAGTCAATTTCATATTGGGTGTTTAATATGAGAACTGTTGCTGTAATAGTTGAAGATGTAGGCAATAATCTGAGTGCTTACATATAGGGTACTCCAGTGATGACTGTTGGTAGCGATGTGAAAGAAATAGAGAAAAACATGCAAGAAGCTGTAGAACTTTATCTGGAGTCATGCAAGGAAATGAACATTACTCCTGTGGAAATTTTGTAGGGAGAGTTTACATTAAAATTCAAGATAGACGCTGCTACCTTCATTAACTATACAGCAGTTTCTTCACCAAAGCAGCTTTGAGTTATATAACCGGAATTAATGAACGTCAGTCGTGGCATTATGCGCAGGGGTTCATAAACTGAGTAAACAGCAGTTGGAGAAAATTCAGAAAGGTATCAATGCGCTGGCAGAGGAACTGGTAGCTATAAAGATTAAAAAACTTAGGATAAGTAAAAGACAAGTGAAAATGTCCAAAACTGGACAAAATATTCTTTTTACGTTGATCCTTTCTTTCTCTTCAGACTTTGCAATATTTATGCTTAAATTTATAATCCCTCATGTTTTTACGTTGATCCGTTTTTACGTTGATCCACGTTGATCCCTAATTCTCTGAGTGTTGTGCAATTGTTGTGTAATGTAGATAAAAGAAAAACGTGAATAACTTTGTTTCAGTTATTCACGTCTATATATGAGTGATCGGGCTGGGATTCGAACCCAGGACCCACAGCTTAGAAGGCTGTTGCTCTATCCAGCTGAGCTACCTGACCATCCTTGTCAAATGCGTTGCAAAGGTACGCATTTTATTTGAATAAGCAAATATTTGTTCTACTTTTTTTATCGATGCTTGATAAATAATTGATGAATCGTTTGTTTGTCAAGGAGATTTCTCGATTGCTCAAAAAGAGGAAACTTGACGATTTCTCTTAAAGATCATTTACTTTTAATACATTATAAGAAATATGTTCATCAAATACATCACTACCATCTACTTTCTTAATGTAGCGGACGATACAGATAGTAATAGGGAGAATGATAACTTCGTATAAAGATTTTAGTACGGCTTGAGTCATAATCATGATCAGTAGCTCATTCCCAGGTATTAATCCACCAAATGCGATGGGAAAGAAAATTAATGAATCTGCACTTTCTCCCACTAAGGTAGAAAGAATAGCTCGTAAGGAGAAGTTTTTCCCTTGAGATGCCAACTTCATTTTACTCATTACGTAGGCATTAAGAAAAGAACCTACCAAAAAGGCAAGTAAACTGGCTATCGCAATACGAGGAGCTAAACCAAATACGAAATTGAAGGCTTCTTCGCCATTCCAATACGGAGCTGCAGGTAAAGTTGTTGCAATTTGTGCAAAAGCAATAACCAAAAAATTGGAGGCAAAACCACTCCAAATAATCAAGCGGGCTTTCTTAAATCCCCAGACTTCTGCAATGCAATCGTTGATAATATAAGAAACGGGAAAGACAATCAGACCGGCAGTCGCTGTAACTCCTGCGAATTGAATTACTTTTGTCTCTAAAAGATTGGCTGCAACCAGGCAGACATTAAAAAGAATGCCCAATAACATGAAGGGCACACTAACTGTTGTTCTTTGCATATATTCTTGTTTTTAACGAGGTTTATCAAGCACTCGACTGCAAAGATACGGGGTTTTATTCATACGTGCAAGAAATTTCTTCCCAGGGGAAGAATGTTGGCCAGCGGATAAAAATAATTCACTATTTTTGTCCGCTAGTTAATGCAAAAGATAAATGACGATGAAGAAGACTCTTTTATTTTCGTTGGCGATGCTGCCAATAGTGAATGGAATGGCTCAAGAGCAAGAAAAGAAACCGAACATCATTCTTTTCTTGGTGGATGACATGGGCTGGCAGGATACGTCACTTCCGTTTTGGAATCAGAAGACTATGTACAACGAGCGATATGAGACTCCGAATATGGAACGATTAGCTCGTCAGGGGATGATGTTTACGCAGGCTTATGCTTGTAGCATTAGTTCGCCTACTCGGTGTAGTTTGATGACAGGTTGTAACGCTGCCAGGCATCGGGTTACTAACTGGACTTTGGAGAAGGACAAGAGTACGGATGGAGAAACAGAGGTATTGAATCTTCCCGTATGGAATATTAATGGGATTGCGCAGGTGCCAGGGACAGAACATACTTTTGTCGGGACTTCTTTCGTTGAGTTGTTGAGGGAGAATGGTTACCATACGATTCATTGCGGAAAGGCGCACTGGGGAGCTATTGACACACCGGGAGAAAATCCTTGTCACTTTGGTTTTGAAACGAATATTTGTGGACATGCAGCCGGTGGTTTGGCTACATATTTGAGTGAACGTAATTACGGTCATGACGAGAAAGGGAATCCTACTTCCTTGATGGCAATACCAGGATTGGAACATTATTGGCAGACGGGTACTTTCGCTACGGAATCCTTGACTCAAGAGGCGTTGAAGGCCCTTGATAAAGCGAAGGCTTATAATCAGCCATTCTATTTGTATATGTCGCATTATGCAATCCATATCCCGATTGACAAGGATATGCGGTACTATGAAAAGTACAAGCAAAAAGGGTTGTCGGATAAAGAAGCGGCTTATGCTTCTTTGATTGAAGGAATGGACAAAAGCCTGGGTGACATCATGGATTGGTTAGAGAAGAATGGCGAGGCTGATAACACGATCATTCTGTTTATGGGAGATAATGGAGGCTATGCCAGTGGATCTGGTTGGCGGGATGAGCCTTTGTTTACCCAAAACTATCCGTTGACAGCAGGGAAAGGTTCTGCTTATGAAGGAGGAATTCGTGAACCGATGATTGTGGCTTGGCCGAAGGTGGTGAAGCCCGGAACTCGATGCGATAAATACCTGATGATTGAAGATTATTACCCGACGATCTTGGAGATGGCAGGTATTACAGACTATCAGACACCGCAGCCGATTGATGGCGTCAGTTTCGTGCCGTTGTTGAAGCAGACGGGTGATCCTTCGGAAGGACGTAGCTTGTACTGGAATTTCCCGAATATTTGGGCAGGTGAACATGGACCAGGTATCGCGGCTACTTGCACTATTCGTCAAGGAGATTGGAAATTGATTTATTTCTATGAGACAGGAAAGAAAGAACTGTATAACATTCCGGAAGATATCAGCGAGAAGCATGATGTGGCGGCTTCGCATCCGGATATAGTAAAACGTTTGTCGGCTGATTTGGGTACGTATCTGCGGTCGGTTGATGCACAGCGTCCGGCTTTCAAAGCGACAGGGAAAGCGGTGCCTTGGCCGGATGAAGTAGAATAGAAATAAAAAAGTCCGTTGGTTGTTCGTTCCAACGGACTTCTTCGTTTTTGTATGATCTTTATTTCATCGGGAGAACTTCAATCCAATAGTCATCTGGGTCGTTGATGAAGTAAAGCCCCATGGCTTCATTCTCGAAGCATACACATCCCATCTCTTTATGATAAGCACGGACAGCATCGTAATCTCCAGCTACTCGAAAACATAAGTGGCTTTCGTTGTCGCCCAATTCATAGGCTTCCTGCCGGTCTCGTAGCCAAGTCAGTTCTAAAAGGAAGTTTTCTTGGTCGTCTGCCAGATAGACTAAGATAAAGGAACCATCCGAAGCTTCTTTACGATGGTGTTCTTTCAGACCTAATGCTTTCTCATAAAAAGCGATACTACGCTGTAAGTCCAATACATTAATGTTGAAATGGTCGAATCTTGCTTTGATTTCCATATATTGTCTGTTTTTATTGTTGTTGACTCGTTTTCAAATGTCTTTTATTTATTTCTTCTGAAGAGCTTATCGATCAGGTCTCGCCGTTTCATCTTCTGTAATTCCTTCATGATCTGTTGCCGGTATTCCGGTTTGTACCAGAAGAAGAATTGACGCTGAGCTAACTTCTGCTCTTTAGTCCGTGCCGTATAGACTTTCTCCAGGGTATAAGGATGGTAACCTGTGTAATACATCTCGGTAGCCAGAGTCATGGGTGTAGGAGTGAAGTCCTGTACCTGTTCCAACTGGAAGTGGAGACCTTTCGTGATAACAGCCAACTCTGCCATATCAAGTTCGGTACAGCCCGGATGACTGGAAATGAAGTATGGGATGAGTTGCTGGTTCAATCCGTGCTGCTTGTTCACCCGGTCAAAGATCTTCTTGAATTGTTCGAAGAGCTTGAACGAGGGCTTACGCATCTGTTTCAGTACTTCGTCTTGTGTATGTTCGGGGGCGACTTTCAAGCGACCCGAAACGTGACGGGCTATCAACTCCTCCACATACTTATGTGCCGACTGATTGAGGGCATCATTATCATAACGATGGAGGAGCAGGTCGTAGCGTACTCCGCTTCCGATGAAAGATTTCTTGATTCCCGGAATCTTATCTACTTCTTTATATAGTTCCAGAAGTGGGGTGTGGTCTGCATTCAGGTTCTTACAGACCACGGGCGAGATGCACGACGGCTTCTTGCATTTGGCGCAGATCTCCGGATTCAGCCCTTTCATGCGGTACATATTGGCCGAGGGTCCGCCCAGATCGCTCAAATAACCTTTGAAGTCTGGCATCTCGGTGATCGCCTTGACTTCTTTCAGGATGGATTCTTTACTTCGGGAGGCGATGAACTTCCCCTGATGGGCGGAGATGGTACAAAAGGCACAACCGCCAAAGCATCCGCGATGGATATTGACCGAAAACTTGATCATCTCGAAGGCCGGGATCACTTTGCCCTTGTACTTCGGATGGGGCAGGCGGGTATAGGGAAGGTCGAAGCTGGCGTCGATCTCGGCTTCTGTCATAGGCGGGAAGGGAGGATTGACGACAAGGGTCTGCCCGCCGCATCGCTGCAGGATGCGCTGGGCATGCTGCTTATTCGATTCTTCTTCAATATGACGGAAGTTTTTGGCCTGCTTGAGTTTGTCTTTCAGACATTCTTCGTGGGAAAAGAGAAGGATATCATCTGCTTCTGGTTGAACCTTGGCAGAGAGATAGACAGTCTGTGGAATGTCTTGAATCTCATGAAAGGGTGTTCCTGCCTGCAGACGGCGTACCAGCTCCTGTATCGGTTTTTCACCCATGCCATAGATCAGCAAGTCTGCCGGACTGTCGATGAGGATACCCGGTCGCAACAGGTCTTGCCAGTAATCGTAGTGCGTCAGGCGGCGCATGGAGGCTTCGATACCACCTAATACGACTGGCACGTCGGGGTAGAGTTCCTTCAGAATTTTGGTGTAAACAATGCTGGGGTAATCGGGCCGCATACCGGCACGGCGATCGGGCGTGTAAGCATCATCGCTACGCAACCGCTTGTTGGCGGTGTAGTGATTGATCATCGAATCCATCGCTCCGGCCGACACGCCGAAGAACAGGCGGGGCGCTCCCAGCTTCTTGAAGTCGCGGAAATCACCCCGCCAATCGGGTTGCGGGACGATCGCTACCCGTAGCCCCATCGCTTCCAGCGTCCGTCCGATCACGGCGGCACCAAACGACGGATGGTCCACATACGCGTCGCCGCTGAACAGGATCACATCCAGGTAGTCCCAGCCGCGCGCTTCTACCTCTTTTTTGGTTGTAGGCAACCATGCCTCTGGTTTATACGTTTTCATGTTGCAAAGATACGCAAAATCCAATACCCTGCCAACGCGTCGAGAGGCAATCCGCGCGCCGTGTCAATCCCACCGATAGCGTTGCCGGAAGTCCTCCGGCTGGTGGATGACCCGGTATTGCTTGGGTGGCATCCCCGTGTGGATGCGGAATTGCTTCACAAACGTATTGGTTGATTGAAAGCCGCAGCGGGATGCAATCTCGTTGAGTGAAAGCGATGTGCATTGTACGTATTCGACGGCCTGCCGGCGGCGATATTGGAGGATGAACTCCTGCAGGCTGAGGCCCGTCAGCAGATGGACGGCATGGGTCAGCTCCAGGGCATCCACTTCCAGGAGGGCGGCCATCTGCTCTGTCCGGCGGATCGAGGTCTCCATCAAGATTTTCACCACCGCATTGATGATCATCGAACCTGTCATCCGTTGGCTCCGGTCGGTAGGTACGATCTTTTGCCATCCCTCTTCGTTCGTCTCCAATCGACCTGTCAGGACGGTCACATACACATCGTCCACCTCGATGTGGCCTATCTTGTTTGTCTGTTTTGTTTCCATCGTCATTTTTTCTGGTTACTACCGGATAAAGATAATCAAAAAGACCCATAAAATAAACATTTTATCTCTGTAAAAGTTTAAAACAAACCTCTAAAATAAACATTTTATCTCTGTAAAAGTTTAAAACAAACCTCTAAAATAAATATTTCATCACTATAAAGGTTTAAAACAGACCTCTAAAATAAACATTGTATTACTATAAAGGTTTAAAATAGATGCAAGGAATAGATTTTTCATCCTTTTTAATCAATAGAAAATTCTTCAGAAAAGACTTGGAAGGCCGGATAAGTTGCCTTTTTTATCCCTTTTGACGGGCTTGGCGGACTTTCAAACGGTCTTTGGGGCGAGACCGCAAGGACATTGTGCCCTGCCCACTTGCAAGAAAACGCAGAATGACCTACTTTTGTGTGGAAAAGAAATACATAAAACAAGTATATATGAAAAAGTTTTGGATTACATTAGCTGCCTGCTTCGGTCTGGCTTCGACCGCCGAAGTGATGGCATGTACGGGTCTCCTGGTGGGGAAAAAGGCTTCTGTCGATGGCTCGGTGATGATCAGTTATGCTGCCGACTCTTACACCCTTTACGGAGAGTTGTATCACTGGCCGGCTGCTGTCTGGCCCGAAGGAGCTATGCTCGACATCACTGAATGGGATACGGGAAAACCATTGGGACAGATTCCGCAAGTACGTCAGACTTACTCGGTTGTGGGAAATATGAATGAGCACCAGGTGGCAATCACGGAAAGTACCTTTGGCGGACGGCCTGAACTGGTTGATACGACCGGTATCATGGACTATGGAAGCCTGATCTACGTAGCCCTGCAGCGTTCGAAGTCTGCACGCGAAGCTATCCAAGTGATGACCGATCTGGTCGCTAAGTATGGTTACTATAGCGGTGGCGAGTCATTCTCGATTGCTGATAAAAATGAAGCCTGGATCATGGAGATGGTAGGAAAAGGTACAGGAAATAAAGGCGCTGTATGGGTTGCCATTCGTATCCCTGATGACTGTATCGCAGCCCATGCGAACCAGTCGCGCATCCAGCAAATACCGTTCGACGATAAAGAGAACTGTATGTATTCGCCCGATGTAGTATCGTTTGCCCGCGAGAAAGGTTACTTCAGTGGAAAGGATGAGGATTTCAGCTTTGCAAAAGCTTATTGTCCGTACGATTTCAGTGCTCTTCGTATCTGCGAAGCCCGTGTGTGGTCTTTCTTCAACAAGTATAACAAGGATATGGGCAAGTATCTCGGTTTTGCCAAAGGTGATGTGAATGCTGAACCAATGCCACTTTATATCAAGCCCGACCGGAAATTGTCGGTTGCCGATGTGCGTGATATGATGCGCGATCACTACGAAGGTACCGAACTCGACATGACGAACGATCCCGGAGCTGGTCCGTACAAGGCGCCGTACCGTTTCCGTCCGCTTACCTATAAAGTAGATGGCGAAACTTATACAAACGAACGTCCGATCTCAACACAGCAGAGTGGATTCGTCATCGTTCCGCAATTGCGTAGTTGGCTTCCAGATGCCATTGGCGGTGTACTGTGGTTTGCTGTCGATGATGCCAATACGACTGTTTTCACACCGATCTATTGTTCATCGACCGACGTGCCCGAATGTTATCGCCAGGGAAACGGCAGTATGATGCAATTCTCATGGACATCTGCTTTCTGGATTCGTAACTGGGTGGCTAATATGGTGTACGGACGCTATAACCAGATGATTGGAGACCTCCGCAAAGTTCAGTCTGAGCTGGAAAACGGCTATCTGGACATGCAACCCGCCATCGACAAGGCTGCTTCCGAACTCTATCAGAAAGATCCGAAAGAAGCGGCGAAGTTCCTGACCTGGTACAGCACTACGACAGCCGATGAATCCGTTGACCGCTGGAAGAAATTGGGAGAATTCCTGATCGTGAAATATTCAGACGGTGTGGCTCGTAAAGAGAAAGACGGTAAGTTCCTCGACAATGGTTATGGTCTGGGTGCAGCACCTGATTCACCGGGATATAGCGAAGATTTTTATCGTGCTATCGTAAAATCGGCCGGCGAACGCTTGAAAGTGAAATAAAAGTCGTATATTAGGGCCTATTATTCATTAAAATAATTGCGATATGAAAAAGTTATTTCTTGTATTAAGTATGATTTGCCTGAGTTTAACCGTATTTGCTCAGGCAGATAAGGGCCGTTCTTCATTCGGCTTTAATTTAGGGTATGCATTTGATACGGAACAGGCCACATTAGGTTTGGATTATCGGTATTGCCTGACCGATGAAGTGCGATTGAATCCGGGTTTGACCTATTTGGTGAAGAACAACGGTTTGAGTGCATGGATGATCGACGTAAATGCGCACTACGTGTTCAAACTGAGCAGCATGTTCGGATTCTATCCACTGGCAGGTCTCAGCATGTCGTTTTGGGATTCGGAATATTGGCGTGACGGCGAGACCCGCTTCGGGGCGAACATCGGCTTGGGTGCCGAGGTCTATGCCACCCGCGAATTCTCGATTGGCTTGGAAGCCAAGTACAACATCATCAAAGACGTTGACCAGGCGATGATCGGCCTGCGTGCGGCCTACTGTTTTTGAGCCGTTACTGCGGAAGTAACATAAAAAGGGAGCTATCGGCTCCCTTTTTCGTTCGTGTCAGTCCATTCTCAACAGATCGCTTTCACTCAGATATTCCATATTCTGCCGGCGGATTACTTCGCGCGCTGCCTCGCGGTTGTTGGTTCGCAGGATCAGAATGGATTTGTCTTTGATAGAGAAGCAGTACATATATTCAATGCTCAGTCCTGCTTTTGTAAATGCCTGAAGCGTTTGGGCAAATCCGGCAGCTTCAGAGTGAGTGACAATGGCCAGTACGTCCGTCAGATTGGCACTGACGTTATTCTCCTTTAGAATCTTGAACGCCCGCTGCGGATCATTCACGATGATACGAAGAATACCATATTCGGAGGTATCAGCTACAGTAGCTGCAATGATCCGGATCTTGGCTTCGGCGAGTAACATCAGTATTTCAGACAACTTGCCGTACTTGTTTTCCAAGAAAATTGATATTTGATTGACTGTCATAACGGATAGTATTTAGGATTGATACGAATGAACAATTTAACATAGCTTTCTCAAATCTTTTACGCGGACAGCTTTTCCACCTTCGGCAGAAGGTAATGAGCCTTTTCCTACAAGCTTAACGCGTGGTGTCAACAGTAATTCATCTTTTAACTGACGGGTTACTTCCTTAGCCAAACGCTGCAGTGCACTGTAATCATCCGTGAACAGGTCGCTCAACTCAACTTCGATCAACATCTCGTCGTTATAACCTACTGTCTCGATTGTAATCAGATAATTACTTCCCAGTTCTTTGAAGTTCATCAAGATCTTCTCAATCTGGATCGGGAAGATATTGACACCCTTCAGAATGATCATATCATCACTTCTGCCGACGAAGCGGGCCAGACGGCGATGTGTTCTACCGCATGGACATTCACCCGGAATGAATCGGGTCAGGTCTCGTGTCCGATAGCGGAGCAACGGCATGGCTTCCCGATTAATCGTAGTTAAAACCAGTTCGCCGATCTCACCTTCCGGAACGGGTTCCAAAGTCTGCGGATTAATGATTTCAGGGATAACGTAATCTTCCCAAATGTGAAGACCGTTTTGTTCCGGACATTCGAATGCTACTCCCGGACCGTTCATTTCCGACATACCGAAACAGTTGTAAGCCTTTACACCCAGTAGTTGCTCGATACGTTTCCGTTGTTCTTCCGAGTGCGGTTCGGCTCCGATACATACGGTATGCAGTTTGGTGTCGCGGCGTGGATCAATTCCCATCTCGTACATCACTTCCGCTAGGCGGGTAGCGTAACTGGGAATGATATGAAGGCAAGTCGTACCAAAGTCGGTAATGAACTTGATCTGCCGTTTGGTATTTCCTGCTGCAGCCGGGACGGTCAATGCTCCCAAACGTTCAGCTCCGTACTGGAATCCCAATCCTCCTGTAAACATACCATAACCGGATGTGTTCTGGAAAACATCAGTATCCCGTAGTCCGACCATATACATACAGCGAGCTACCTGGTTTGCCCATTGATCCAAATCCTTGGCTGAGTGAAGCACTACTGTCGGGTTTCCGGTCGTACCACTTGAAGAATGGATACGAACACACTTCTGAATAGGTATGGCTGCCATTCCAAACGGATAATGGCTGCGTAAATCATTTTTGGTAGTAAATGGAATCTTCCGTAAATCATCCAGTGTCTGGATAGAATCGGGTGTGATTCCGTTCTTCTCAAATACTTCCTTGTAGAAAGGAGAGTTGGCCGCATGTTTTACGGTCTCTTTCAGACGCGTCAGTTGAAGTTCCTGCAACTGATCGCGTCCCATCGTTTCGATGTCTTTTTGCCAGTATTCCATATATGCGATTATTTTTGTTTTACAATTCAGGTAATTTCCAAGGAGCTCTGTAATAAGCCTTCGATAGGGCAGTAGCTTCTTCGTCATTGATGAAGAGATGTTTCTCATCATCCCATCTTACTTCTCTGCCAAGCCGGCAAGAGATGTTGGCCAAGTGAGCCATCTTGGCTACGCGGGCACCGATTGCGATATCAGCGTTGGGTAATTCCCTGCTTTTGATACAGGACAACATATTACCTACATGGTTATACAAACCTTTCCCTTCACCTTTCTTGAATGGAATGGCTTCCATGCGGGCTTCTTTATTGGCTACAACCGGGATTACTTCCCAACCGGCGCGGTCAAGAACTAATGTTCCGTTCTCGCCAAAGAAAGCCAGTCCTTCACGGCGGTCGTATAAGCCATGATTAATGCCGCAGGCATGATCCCAAATGATATTGAAATCTTTATAGGTATAAGTTGCCATCAGGGTATCGGGCGTTTCCATTGCATCATTCGGATAAGCGAATTTTCCTCCACTGCCATAGACATGACTGGGCAGGTCTGCATGCATACCTTCCAAAGCATAATCCAGCAAATGCACACCCCAGTCGGACATCAATCCGCCGGCGTAATCCCAGAAAAAGCGGAAGTTATAATGGAAACGATACGGATTAAACGGACGCTTGGGTGCCGGACCTAACCACATATCATAATCGACTCCGGCAGGAGGCGGACAATCCGGTTTTACCGGTAAAGTTGGTTTCCCGTCTTGGTAAGCCCATACTTTAACGGTTCTGATACGACCTATTCCTCCTTTCTTCAGGAAATTGGCGGCTTCATCCCAGTGCGGATCACTACGTTGCCACTGACCGACTTGTACAATGCGATTATATTTACGGGCTGCCTTTACCATCAGATCACATTCTTCGATGGTATTCGAAAGCGGCTTTTCGACATAAACATCCTTTCCTGCCTGGCAAGCCTCGATTGTCGGGAGACAATGCCAATGATCGGGCGTACCGATGATGACCAGATCCACATCTTTGTTGTCAATGACTTTACGCCAGTCTTTATAAAGGTTTGGGACTTTCTTCCCTGTTTTCTTCTCTACGTCACCGGCTCTCTTTTGCAGCCATTCATCATCTACATCACACAGGGCGACACATTCCACTTCCGGATATTGGAGAAATGTATTTAAGTCTGCAAATCCCATGCTTCTGCAACCGATAAGGGCTACTTTTACCTTGTTACTGGGAGCAGTAGCTCCGTATATAGATGAGTAGGAAGAACTGATGATCGGTCCTAAACCTAGACCTACAGCTGATAAAGCTGTCTTCTGTATAAAGTTTCGTCTGTTCATGGTAATAGTAAAAAGTGTTTATTACGTTGCAATGTTACAAAAAATAATTCTACTTTGATGTGTATTTGTCATAAAATCGTGAATTTCTCTTTTCTTTTCGGAATTGAAACGTTTTTCCGGGGTCGAAAACCCGTTATTTTGAATCGGAGTGTTACCTTTGTGGCGGGAAGAAAGAAAAACAGAAAGCAATGCAACAGACAGAAGTAGATAATCAGAAATGGTATGTTCTATATACTGCTCCACGAGCCGAGAAACAAGTGGAAAGCCGTATCCAGGGAATGGGTGTGATTTGCTGGCTTCCGTTACATAAATCGCCTCGGGTATGGTCGGATCGGGTAAAAATTGTGGATATTCCTTTATTCCCTTCTTATATATTTGTGAAATGCGCCGAAACAGATCTGTATAAGTTATTACGCATTCCCGGCGTTTCCCGTATAGTATATTATAATGGTAAGCCGGCTATTGTCCGTGAAAAGGAACTGGATTCTATTCGTACGTTCTTGGAAGAAGCAGCCAATCACCCTCTGATGGAAGGTGAAGAGGCTGAAATTGTTTGTGGGGTGATGAAGCATGTCTCCGGGAAAATCCGGCGTATCCGTAAGAAATACCTGTTGCTTTATCTGGCACAGCTGGGCGCTCACGTATGCGTGTCGCTCGAGAAAGTCTATCCTGTCAATCGGATTCGCTGACGGCTGCCGTACGGTAGATGTAATCCAGATCCGAGTGTTGGCGTACCCAGTCGGCTAGTTTATCATATTGTTCTTCCTTGAATGCTGCATAATCAAAATGAGCAGTTCCTTGGGCCGTATCAAAACCTGCTGCCAGACTGTCTAATACTTCCGGATTATCTAAGATACCATGCAGGTAACTTCCCCAACAACGATCGTTCAGATAATACCCATCCAGGCGACCGTCTTCCAACAATGCAACAGGTCGTGGTTGAGCATCGCCCATCGTTTCTGTTTTTCCCATGTGGATTTCGTATCCTTTGCACGACAAGACCGGTTGTTTTCCTTTCATCTCTTGCAAGAAAGCAAAATGACTTTGCTTGGTTACCTTCTCTTGTTCGATCGTGGTGATTTGAGGTAATAAACCCAATCCCGGGACAGCCTTTAAGCTTCCTTCCATTCCTTCCGGATCTTCCAGGCGTACACCCATCATTTGATATCCTCCGCAGATGCCAATCACCTTTTTCCCGTTTTTGTAAGCTCTGACAATGGCTTCGGCTGTACCGTTGGCCCGGATACTTTGCAAGTCGGCCAATGTGTTTTTGGTGCCGGGAAGCAGGATTATATCTGCTTTTTCTATTTCTTCTACATTATTAGTATAGTAGGCATTGAAGCGGCTGTCCATCTCCAGGACGTCAAAGTCGGTGAAGTTAGACATCCGTTTAAGCAGAATGATCGCTACGTTGATTTTCCCATCCTGATAGGTGTTTGTTTTCATTTCGAGCGCAACAGAATCCTCTTCTTCGATCTTGATATTCCGGAAATAAGGAATAATACCTACAACAGGAATACCCGTCAGCTCCTCAATAATCTTCCGTCCTTCCTCGAACAGCGAGATATCTCCTCTGAATTTATTGATAATAATGCCTTTGACCAGCTTTCGCTCTTCGGGTTTCAGCAAAGCAATGGTTCCATAAACCGAGCCAAACACGCCGCCCCGGTCAATATCGGCAACCAGATACGTATCGGCTTGGGCGTATATAGCCATCCGCATATTGGTAATATCCCGATCGCGCAAATTGATTTCGGAGATACTTCCGGCACCTTCCAGCACAATCGGATTGTATTGGCTTTTAAGCCGGTCGAAGGCCGCCTGCGCTTCTTTGAATAAATCTTCTTTCTGGAGTTTCATTCCAAAGTAATCATGAGCCGACATATTCCCGATAGGGCGTCCGTTCAAAATTACCTGCGAACCTTTATCACTGGTTGGTTTGAGCAATACCGGATTCATATCCGTGTGAGGCGCAATACCGCAAGCCTCGGCTTGTACGACTTGAGCCCGTCCCATTTCGCCTCCTTCGGGTGTGGAAAACGAGTTAAGTGACATGTTCTGAGCCTTGAAAGGTGCAGGAGAATAACCATCTTGTTTGAAGATTCGGCAAAAGGCCGCATTGATTACGCTTTTACCGGCATCCGAACAGGTCCCTACAAACATGATTGGTTTTAATATCTTATGATTCTTCATGTGTCGTTTCTTTATTTTTTGCGGAGACAAACCTACAAAAAACTTTACTAAGCCGAAGGATTCCGCCGGATATTTTTGCAAAAATCGCTATCCATTTTGTCGGAGGTAACCGGAGAAAGATATAAATCCGGTTACAAATTCTTTAGTTCACGGCGTGAACTAAGTAATCCACGGCGTGAACTACTTAAACCACGACGTGAACTAAGTAATTCTCGACGTGAACTAAAGAATATCCGACAGATGAAATATTTAAAATGAAGAGCTTCCCTAAAAAAGTGTATGTAAAGAATCTTTATTCTATTCTGCAAACTTTTGTACGCTATTGCATGAAAAAAGAAAAACTCTTATATTTGCATGGTTTTACAAAAGAAGAGCGATATAAAGTTTTTATTATCATTAATATAATAAATTAGCGATTATGATTTATTCACATGAAGTTCAACACATGTGTGTTGTTAAGAAGGGCGCTAATCACCCTTGCGCTCCGATTCCAGAAGAAGGAAAATGGGTTAGAGCAACTCAGATCTCAGACATCTCAGGTTTGACTCACGGTATCGGTTGGTGTGCTCCAAAGCAGGGTGCATGTAAACTGACTCTGAACATTAAGGAAGGAATCATTCAGGAAGCTTTGGTTGAAACAATCGGTTGCTCAGGTATGACTCACTCTGCTGCTATGGCATCAGAAATCCTGCCGGGTAAGACATTGTTGGAAGCTTTGAATACAGACTTGGTTTGTGATGCAATCAATACAGCAATGCGCGAATTGTTCTTGCAGATCGTTTACGGTCGTACACAGTCTGCTTTCTCAGAAGGTGGTCTGCCTATCGGCGCAGGTTTGGAAGACCTGGGTAAAGGTTTGCGTAGCCAGGTAGGTACAATGTTCGGAACATTGGCTAAAGGAACTCGTTACTTGGAAATGGCAGAAGGTTATTGTACTCGCATGGCTTTGGATGCTAACGACGAAGTAATCGGTTACGAATTCGTACACCTGGGCAAGTTCATGGATATGGTTAAGAAAGGCATGGATGCCAATGAAGCTTTGGAAAAAGCAAAAGGTTCATACGGCCGCTTCAAAGATGCAGTAAAATATATCGATCCTCGTAATGAATAAGAAAACATTAACACGTGTCCTCATCGGGCTTATTATTCTGACGGCTGTTGGTTTTTCCATAGCCTACTTTGTCTTGAAAGGTGAGAAGCCTTGGTTGGCTTTCTTCGTAGCCTGTTGTGGTGGCGTGCTTGTTTTCAATTTTCTGATTTCATTATTTTTCGTAAACAAGAATTTTAAAAAGTAAAACAATATGGCTTTATTTGAAAGTTACGACCGCAGAATCGATCATATCAATGCGGTTTTGAAAGAATACGGTATCAATGGCATCGAAGAAGCAAAAGAAATTTGCGCAGCTAAAGGCCTTGATCCATACACAATGTGTAAAGAAACTCAGCCTATCTGCTTCGAAAACGCATGTTGGGCTTATGTAGTAGGTGCTGCTATCGCTATTAAGAAAGGCTGCACAAACGCTGCTGATGCTGCTGAAGCAATCGGTATCGGTTTGCAGGCATTCTGTATCAAAGGTTCTGTTGCTGATGATCGTAAAGTAGGTATCGGTCATGGTAACTTGGCAGCTCGTCTGTTGCGCGAAGAAACTCAGTGTTTCGCATTCTTGGCAGGTCACGAATCATTTGCTGCTGCTGAAGGTGCTATCAAGATTGCTGAAATGGCAAACAAAGTACGTAAATCTCCGTTGCGCGTTATCTTGAACGGTCTGGGTAAAGATGCTGCTAAGATCATTTCTCGTATCAACGGCTTTACATATGTTCAGACTCAGTTTGACTATATGACAGGTGAAGTAAACGTAATCGAAGAAATTCCTTATTCAGATGGTTTACGTTCAAAAGTAAAATGTTATGGTGCTGACGATGTACGTGAAGGTGTTGCTATCATGTGGAAAGAAGATGTAGATGTATCTATCACTGGTAACTCTACAAACCCAACTCGTTTCCAGCATCCGGTAGCAGGTACTTACAAGAAAGAACGTACATTGGCTGGTAAGCCTTACTTCTCAGTAGCTTCAGGTGGTGGTACAGGTCGTACTTTGCATCCGGATAACATGGCTGCTGGTCCTGCTTCTTATGGTATGACTGACACAATGGGTCGTATGCACTCAGACGCTCAGTTCGCTGGTTCTTCTTCAGTTCCTGCTCACGTTGAAATGATGGGCTTCTTAGGAATGGGTAACAACCCGATGGTAGGTGCTACAGTTGCTGTTGCCGTTGCTATCGAAGAAGCAATGAAGAAGTAATATAAGTTATTACTGATATATAAACTCCTGTAATCATTATGGTTGCAGGAGTTTTTTTGTTTGTGGGGATGAGCTATATGTCTTGGTTTCTTGAGCTAATTGGTGCACTCTTTTTGTGATAAATCTTCTTTGTAAAGTATAGAGATTAGCATATAGAAAAAGCTCAAAATCTATTATTATCTCCTTTTTTCTTCTAAGAGGAAGATGAAAAAAATTCATCTGAAACGAGTAAGAATTGAAGATTTTTTGCAGCCAAATCGCAGCCATTTTCCATTTTTCTAAAAATGGCTGCAAAATTATATGTAATTTTCTAATATACAATATTATACACATTATTTAAAGGGCTTCTAAATGTCTAATTTAAAGGATTAAACAAATGGTTAGAAGTTCATTTTCCATTCTCTTTTTTATAAGAGAAAACAGAGTTAGAAAAGATGGTACTACAATTATTGAAGTATTGATTACCGTAAATGGTGAAAGGTGTGGTTTTTCCACTGGTAAGAAGGTGAAAGCATCTTCTTGGGATAAAATCAAACAACAAGTAAAAGGAAAAGACGAAGAAGCCAAAAGTCTCAATAACTATCTAAAAGCAGTAAAAGCCAAACTTTATCAGAAAGAAGCAGAATTGTTGGATAGAGGGTTTATTATTACTTCCAAACTTCTATGTGAAGCTTATCAAGAAAAGATCGAATCGTTGAAAGAAAAAAGTTTGTTTGAGGTTTTTACTGAACATAACAAGGAGCAGGAAAAATTAGTTGGTAATGGCGTTTCTAAAGCTACTTATTGGATTTCAGAATATACCGTCAGACTTTTAAAAGAGTTTATGCAACAGAAATATAAAAGAGAAGATATGTTTTTGCGTGAGCTTAATTTGAACTTTATACAGTCGTTTCATTCGTTCTTGAGAGTTGATAAAGGTATGTGCCAAAATTCATCTACAAAGCATTTGAAACTACTAAAGAAGATTATCAATCTGGCTGTTGCAAATTCATATGTATCAATCAATCCGTTTGCTACATATAAAGTGGAGCGTGAGCCTGTTGAAATTGACTTTTTAGATGAAGAAGAACTTAGGCGTATAATCAACTTCGATACACCTTTACCCAGATTGGAAAAAGCCAGAGATATGTTTCTATTTGGATGCTTCACTGGTTTAAGTTATATAGATGTAAAAACACTGACAGCAGCAAATTTTGAGAAAGACCAGAATGGGAGAATTTGGATTAAGAAACGAAGGATAAAAACAGGTGTTCTTTCCAGAATCCCTTTATTGCCAATGGCTAAAATGATATTAGAGAAATATAAGGGTGGAGATAAGTTATTACCTATTCAAGACCCATCAGATATAAATAAATATCTGAAAGATATTGCAATACTATGTAATATTAATAAGCGGATAACTTATCATACAAGTCGTCATACATTTGCAAGTACTGTTACACTGGCAAATAATATTTCTTTGGATGTTGTTTCTAAGATGTTGGGACATACCAATACTCGCATGACAGCACATTATGCCAAGTTGGTGGATGAAAGTATTGCTAAGCAAATGGATCAAATTGTTGATCTCTTTGATTGATAAATTAGTTGAATTGTTTTATACTAAAAGAATCCTGTCTCCCAAAAAGGGGATGGGATTCTTTTTTATCATTAATTTTGTTATATCAAACCAGTAAAGATATGATATTGAGAATAGATGATCCATTATTAGTGTATGTGTTGAAATACTTTGGTTCTTGTCAAGCTATCATAGATACAGATGAGGATGGCAACACGTACTTAGTGAATACTTGGTATCCCGTTGGATTTGCCCATTGGTATGATGATATTCTAAAATCCATTCCTTTTAAAAGATCAGACTATGATAAACATGATCGTTTGCAGGAACTTCTAACAGAAATGAATCTGGATAAAGAATCATTCTAGGGATTGATCCTATATTTGTATGACTATACTATAGACTCTTGTAAAAACATACTTGCGCCACAAAAAACGCATAAAGAAATCTATAATGAACTTTGTACTTTCTTGGAACAGAATCCACATATTGACTCACTGACATTCAAAACCACTAATAGAAAAACTTATACCTTATCTGATAAACTGATACTTGACTTCTTGGCGATTTATTTACAGGAAGAGAAAATGAGTGATCTCCAAAAAAGAAGATACCATAATGAACTCAGACCATTATCCATAGCAGAGAAAGCAGATTCCAGACGGAAGGTTAGTTATTTCTTTGCACAGCAATTAAGCAAGTTCTTGCAAATAGAAGGGATCTCAACTATTAAAAGAAGAAGGAAAGCAACTATTTCCAATAAAGAGAAGGAGTTGATTCTATGTTTATTGTATGTTTGTAAATTTGCAGACAATCCAGAAAACTACTTGGACTTAGGCTATTATAACAGATTGATGAAAGACTATCAAGGCTTATCTATGAATGTCTCTAATAAATATGAATTAGGAATACCACTTGATTGGAGATTGGAATAAAGGATACAAATCGTACTGCCAAAACTTATCCTATATACGTTCTCTGACCGCTATACTTTTGCAGTGTAATCAAAAAACAATTAGAACCTAATGCTGTAAAGGTGAGCGTAAAAGAAAATGAAAAATTTAAAAGAAGTACAGGCAGAAGTAAAAAAAGCAGAAAGTGTATTGAAACAGTTGGTAAAAAGAGATGCTGATGTTGAGGTTGTCGAGGCTCAAAAGAAATCAGTAGAAAAGGTAAAAGCAAAGCTGGAAGTTATAAGTAATAGTCCTACAGAGAAAGCAATCCAAGCAACAGCAACAGCAGACTTTGTGACTTTCAATGTTGTAAAAGATGATAAAGAGATTTCAAGGGAATCAAAGAAAATCGCTTTTGTAAAACACAATAGACCCATTGACATAAAGAGGGTGGATAAGTTCATTCACTTGATTGGAAATAAAAAATATGAGGAAGCATATCCTATTATTGTGGCAGAAGCAAATAAGTTGCTTGAATATCACTATGTTGTTGTTGATGTGGAGGGACAAGAAATTGACAAAGAAAAAGCAAATGAGTATTATGTGTTTTTGGACGGGCAGCATAGAGGTCTGGCTTTTGCTAAACTGATAGCAATTGGAGAAATATATGAGATTCCTAATGTTTATCTTCGTGATAAAGAAAATCTTGGTGAATATCTAGTTGATATTAATGATGCAGCTAAAAGTTGGGATAGCAAAGATAAATATGCTGTTGCAGGATTGACTTCTAAAGAAGAAGCTATCCAAACAATCTCAGAAAAGATTGGAGAAGGCTTTAACCCTTCAACAGCAGCTATAATTTATTTAGGGAAAAAGATCTCTTCAAAGATCTTGAATCAAGCTTTAAAAGGCGAAGATATAAAGTATCCCAAAGGAACATCTTACAATAAAGAACGTGGAGACAAATTTATTACACTTTGCAAAGTGGCAGGAATTGAAGTAAACCTGATAACAAAACATTACTATATTGATGGCTTCAATTCATACGCAGCTTCAACAAATGATGATACGGCTTTTGGAGCGTTGAGAAAAATTGGAGAAATAGATGATTTTAAAAACAAAATCAAAAAAGTGAAAGACGGTGATGATTTTATTAAACTCTTAAAAGAAGTTGCATAATCCAATCTTCCAAAAAGTTTAGAGGTTTACCTTGATTGAATAAAAGGATAGACCTCTAACTTTAGGACTAAAGCTAATATACTCTATATCTCTTATTTGGCTTGTGAAGGAATGCGTTCAAGGAAAATCAGAGTTAAGGTACATACCCAATTTAAATTTTTGATTTTAGGGGATTTTTGATGACTGGGTATATAAAAGAGGAATTTTCTAAAAATCCCCTGATCTACCAGTTTCCAATCTTAAAGTAACTATTTATTCAAGTTTTATCTATTATGCATACAGAGGAAATAAAAATACATAAAGGAGAATGGCTCACAAACGCTTTAGAGAGACAAGGATATAAAAATATCCCATCAAACGTAATTTTAGACAAAACACTGACGGGATTAGGTGCGACATATACTGAGATACATTCAGACCGTAATTCTATAATTTTGGAACCAAATGTTCCTGTGATTATTGAAAAAACAGAAGATAACCCAAACTGCTTAGCGGTTTGGGAGGAATGTAAAATATCTGAAATTGAAAAGTATTTACAATCAAAAAACAAAAGAAAAAAACTGATTTGTACACCCGAAAGTTTTTCTAAGATTAGAAAAGCCGCAAATGGATTAGGCATAAATATTTACACTAATTATTTCTGTTTGATGGATGAATGCGAAAAATTTATTCAAGATGTGAATTTTAGAAAGCGAATCACGCAACCAATATATGATTTCTTTCAATTCCAACAGAAAGCGTTGGTTTCTGCAACTCCTTTAGAAATGAGGCATAAAGAGTTCATAAATCAAAAATTCAGAAAATTAAAAATTGTCCCTGAATATGATTACAAAAAAGATCTGGAACTTATTGTCACTAATAGTTATGATAAAACAGTAAAAAATAAATTTGAGACTTTAAAGGATAGTCCTTGTGTTTGTGTTTTTATCAATTCCACTAATGGGATAAATAAAATTATCAATACGTTGAAATTGACTGATTATAAGGTATTCTGTTCCAATCAGAGTGTGAAGAAGTTAAAAGAGAGGGAGTTTGATAATGTATATGAAATGCTTGAACCTTTGGCTAAATACAATTTCTTTACTTGCCGTTTCTTTTCCGCTCTGGATATAAAACTACAAGTTAAACCAGATATATTAATGCTGACAGATTTAAATGAAGCCACTTATACAACAATTGATCCTTTTACGGAAGCGATTCAGATTCAAGGTCGTTTCAGAAATGGATTCAACTCTTTAACCCATATCTCAAATGTTAAGATTGATTTGGATATAAAGAGTAAAGAAGACATTGACGGCATGATTGAGGAATTTGAAATTACCTATTCCAGCTTAAAGGACAGGTATGAACAGGCAATAGATAAATACAGGGAACAAGCAATATTCAAAGATATGAAATCTGTAAGATATAAGGATTTTCTGGACGAGCAAGGAAATATCAATTATTTCTCTGTTGATAACCTGCATAATGAGGAGAGGGTAAAAGGATATTATAAGACAAAAGAATCTCTTTTTAACGCTTATAATGCCACCAATCATTTTAATGTGATAGATGCTTCTGTTATAGAACCTTTGGGAAGTGATGAGATATTGATACTGAGAAAATCTAAATCGGGTAAAGAAAAGCGTCGCCTGTTGACTGAACAGTTAAGCAAGCTTTATTCGAATCAAGATAAAGTTGATATATCCTTTTACTTGGATATTTTAAGGAAAGAAGATCAAGGCGCATACACTATTGACGCATTCCAAAAAATAGGAAAAGAGGGATTGGAAAAGGCTGGATATAAAAAGGGTACAATAGATAAGGCCGTAAAAGAGTATGACAAAACAATCCATCGTTTTTTACCAGATGTAATAAAAGATATACATAAAGAGTTTGATCTAAATATATGGATTGAGAAAGAAGAAATAAAGGAGCGTTTGGAAATGGTATATAAGAAACATAATATTTTATACAATGTGAAGAAGAATACAATAGAAGACCATTACTGGACTGCTGACAACCATTCTAAGCCATATAAATATCTTTTAAAGAAGCCAAAGCAGGATTTAGGGGATTTTCAAGGAGTGGGTATATAAAAAGAGAAAATCTTGAAAAATTCCCGCTATCGGAAAAAACAAGCAATAAATAAGGTTTAAAGGTTAGAATCCTGTTACTATTTAATAGTTTCAGGATTTTTCTTTATCTGGATAGTTTGACTAATATTATTATGTACAAGACACAATAATTATCAATGAATAATATACAGAAATTACTTTTTCTGTTTAAATGACTCATTTGAAGGATCTTACCCAATAAATAATGTATATTGTGCGTTCATGAGTACACTAATCTATAAGACCCCCTTCCGGTAGGGAGATAAGAAAGAAATATTTACGGAAGAATCTGCAGGATCGATCAATCACGATTTCAGATTCTTTTATCTGTTTACCTGTTTTGTTTCAATAGAGTATATTTAAGAGAATGAATTTTGTTTCTGACTCTGGAAATATGCTTACTGGTTCTTTCTGGTAAATGTTTCTTCCTCTCTTTTAAAACAATAAATCATAATCAATTAACTTATTAAATTACAAACGTATGGAAGGAATGTATAAAGTGTGCGACGTGAAATTAACGTATAGCACGAAAGTCAAAAGTTCAGAAAGGGCAGTAATCAAGACTTCTAAGGATGCTTATACATTGTTATTAGAGCATATATATGATCCTGAGACAATTGAGCATAAAGAGTATTTCAAAGTCATATTACTGAATAGAGCCAGTAAGGTTTTAGGAGTTTCTCATATTTCGGAAGGTGGCATAAATGAAACAAGTGCTGATATACGTATCATTATGCAAGCCGCCATATTAGGTAATGCCTCTGGAATAATATTAAGCCATAATCACCCGTCTGGAAGTAAACAACCAAGTTATCAAGACGATCAATTAACAAATAGAGTGAATAAGGCTGCAAAACTATTCAATATTAGTTTACTGGATCATATTATTGTCACTGATAGCGGATTTTATTCTTATGCGGATGAAGGGAAGATTTTATGAAATGGTTGGCTTTAGTAATCTTGTTAATAACAATGGCTGCAAGGACTGAATTATATCCAATAATAATGATCCTTTATATGCTGTTTTTTGGTTGTTTGGCTCTCTTTTTCTGGATAAGAGGAAAATTCAAGGATGAGTAAAGATTTTTCATTCTTTTACTTGGTTGAAGTATAAACGCTTTTCGTATCTTTGTGTCAATTCTATAGGCTCAAGGCGTTGAACTTATATAGAAGGACATAAATTAACGTAAAGGTGTTATTGAAATTATCTTCTTAGATTAAACTTCGCAACTTTAATTTTTGGAATGAAGATGATGGCAATAGCACCCGCATCATTTGATATATACTTACCTGTGATGGGTATCATATATCCTATTGGTGTGGGTTGCTGTTGTTTTATCCATTCCAAAGGTAATGCGAAGACCTAATCTTAGGATAAAGCAGATATAGTTCCCACACCTTTTTTATTTATTAATTTTTCCGGAGGGAATTAGGGAAAATATTATATTACAATGGAAGTAATATGGACTATATTAAAATTTGTCTTAGGACTGTTTTTGGGGATTCCATTAATCATAATTGTGTTAAAAATAGTGGAGTGGTTAATTGAAGAATTAGGAATCATAGGTGTTGTATTAGTTATTTTGTTTTTGGGATTTATAAGTTATACATGTGGCTCTTAGTTCTAAAATTTGTATTACAAAAGAATTAGATTTTGTTAGTTTTTTAATTATAGAAATAAAATTATTTATTGACATAGTAAGATATGAAAAGAGATATAACACAAGAAGAATTAGAAGAAATAGAAATGAATTATCCCGATAAAGAGAAGATGATCAATATGTATAAGAAATTTATTGATTATACGAATTGTTCGCGTTTTAGATTTAGATACCCTTATAACCGCTTTGGCCTCATTGGATTCTTTAAGGACGGTAGATTTGAATCTTATATGAACGGAATAATTGAGGATACAAATTTAGAAAGTAATGATACATCTCTTGATTTTGCAATAGAGATAATGTCTATATATTTAAGTGGTAATTCATTAATTAAATTCTATTCATTTGCCGTAAAAAATGATTTTGACTTAAGAGTATTGAACGGAGAAGAGAAGCTTTTTGTTTATTTTAAAAGACTCGGGAATAAGGAAGAACGGAAGAAATGGGAATTTTCTAAACTATATTCATTAGGGCGGTATGCTTTAGGGAAAAATTATTGTGGTGAGGATCTTTATTTTTATCCAAAAGATGTGAGATTGTATTTTGAAAATCTAATAGAAAGGATTAATTATAATTGTTCTGCATTACTGATAAAAAATCATTTTGATCAAAATTGTATTGGAGATTTAATAGGAGATTGCGAGAGATATTCTGTATTAGGGAAAACAAAGTTGAATAAATTAGATAAATACTATTTGAAATACAGTAGTATATTTAATTTTATTCAACCAATAATTGATACTGAACGAGGATATCACTGGAGATATACAAAGGGAGATATTGATGATGAATTTTATTGTGAAAAAGATGGTAAATATGAAGAAGTAGAACGAACAAAAGAATCAAAAATAGAAGAGTTTATAGTTTCTTATATTGAAGATGATGGCCGTATAAAGGCAAATAGCTTTAAGGATTCTTACAAAAAACAACTTTTGCATCCATTACCTTTCCAGATGATTGATTATCAGTATTTACTTCAAAAGGAATACGATGATAGAATTATTTACATATATCGATTATCCACATTCGTTGATTCTTATATATTACATCAAATATTTGGCTTGTATTATATTATGCAATTATTTATTGATCTGAGAGTGAATTTCTTAGTAAAACCAATTAATAGCGACATAAATAAAAGATATGACGATTTGTTGAAAACGATAAAATGCAATAACCCCTATTTATGTACTTTGTTTAGCAATTTACCCTATACTGATGAAGCAGAAGATGATATTGGCTATTACGATTATAATTATAATGAAGAATATATTAATTTTTTCTTCAGTATAATAGAATCTAAAAACAAGAAAACTTTAGATAGTGATAGTTATTTTGCGGAAGTAGAAGAATCAAGACGACAAGACGAACTGGATAGGGAAGCAAGAGAACGAGAAGAAGAATATAAAAGATAAAATGAAAATTTTATCAAATAGATGGATGAAGAAATACACTCCAATCTATATTTCACATAAAGGAGTATGTGAAATTAGTCCCCATCCAAAGGATAAATATTTTGTACAAAAATATAATCAGTAATAGCAGAAATGAAACACATCACATACCTATTCCTTTTACTTGTACTTTTGCTAAGTTGTCAAGGAAATAATCTTCAAACAATTACAAAAGAGGTTTTATCTAAAGGACTAGTAGAAGTACAAGCTGATTCAGGCTTGGTGATCCTGATAAAAGATAATGAGATTACAGTCAAAGTAAATCTCATATCAAATAATGGAATATATAAAGAAGGTAATGAGCAAACTTTTCAAACTAGAAGAGATATGGGTACATTACTTTCTACCGCTTATATGATTTCTGCATTAGATTGTATATCTTATACAGATACAGTTGATGTCGGATCAGGTATTTACTTGAAAGATGGCATACGTATAGAAGATCATAATGCTGATAAAGGTGGATATGGAGTGTTGACAGCGGAACAAGTGATAGCATACGATTCTAAGATAGGAATTACGAAGTTTATGGAACGATGTGACCATGTAAAAGAAAACCTTTCCAGAATGGGATTTTCTTCTTTATTGGTTTCACCGATAGAAATAGTTTCATTCTATAATAGGATAGCAAATAATGATCATACCTTATGTTCGGAAAAGGCAATGAAAGAAATCAGTAATATACTGTTTAAAGTTATTCTAGATGGAACTGGAAAAGTTCTTTTTAGAAGATATTCAGTTAGCTGGTAAAACAGGATACACTGAGCAGAATGGACAGCAAAAGGACGTTTCTTGTTGTACTTTATTTAATATAGATGGGTCTTTATACACCTGTTTAATTATTATCTCTAATCAGAAAGAAGGTTATCCTTCTGGTGGCGTGATGGCTGGTAATATAACTAAAGAGATTATTAATAATTTACGGAATAAGTGATGAAATACTATGTTTTTATACTTATGTCTCTTTTGTTAGTTTGTTGTTATAACAAGCCAGAAACTCAAGAACAAAAAGTCAACATAATACAAGAGTTCAAGAGAACAAATAAACTTTGCATATCTATCGAATACAAACAACCTATAAACGGATATACAGTAAAAGTGATATGTTCACCATATGACTGTTATGATAAAGAAAGAGATACGGAAATATGGGGAAAAGCCTTACTTTGTTTTGAGAAAGATAATCGTTGCTTTTACATTTACAATGACAGTTATTCAGATAGTTTACTGTTTTATGAAAATAAAACGCCTATAAAGGATGGCATGGTTCTTTATCTGGATTACTTGCCTAAAAGAGCAGATGAATATCTATCTGAAAATTCTCCATTCTTTTTCCATGATATAGATTTCGATGGAAAAGAAGAGTTGATAATCAATAATTGGAGGGAAGGAATTCGGTATTGCAATACTTATGATGTTTACAAAGTGGATGAATCAGGCTTTAGACAAATTACAGATCCACCATTTTATAAAATAAGTAATTATGCAACAGAGTTTGATCCAATAAACCAGACAATCACGCTCAATGATCCAATAGAAGCTGGAGTATATCTTCAACACATATATAAAAGGTTTCTTCATAAGGAAATAGATTCTTTATCTAATAAAGTTGATTCGTGTTACAAGTTTGAATTGGTCAAAACATGCCATAAGGTATTTTCTTAATAATGGTATTTTAAGACCCCCTTCCAGTAGTAAGTGAATAAAGAAGATCACCTAAGAGAGTTAAATTACTTACTTGGGTGGTTTTTTATAAAATAATTATTTAATATGATTCAAATGAAACAGTATGTATTAACTTAGTAATTATTGGAGCAATTATACTCTAGATTTATTGGGTCTTTTCAACTGAAAAGGTCGTATTTGTGGCTTATTCACAGCCACTTTGAGATTAAATATAAATAATAATAAAATGAAGTTCTTTGATGTATTTGTATATTGTTGTAAAATAAGACTTTACAAATAATGAAATGTTCTCAAAAGGAGTTTATGGTAACTTTCCCATGGTATGACTGATACAATGGGTCGTATGCACTCAGATGCTCAGTTTGCTGGTTCTTCTTCAGTTCCTGCTCACGTAGAAATGATGGGCTTCTTAGGAATGGGTAACAACCCGATGGTAGGTGCTACAGTTGCTGTTGCAGTTGCTATCGAAGAAGCAATGAAGAAGTAATATAAGTTATTACTGATATATAAACTCCTGTAATCGTTATGGTTGCAGGAGTTTTTTTGTTTGTATTATGGTATAATGTAAAACTTAACTATGAATATAGAGTTTTGATAAGATTTCACATATGGCAGGTGCCTAGACAATAAACTTTTAGGCCTCTGAATTGGTTATATTAATATAGAAACGCTTCAGGAAAATGTACATCTGTTTTCCAAACGTTCCTGACTGATTGTTGAACGTAAAAAGAGAAGAGCCATGGGAACAAAAAAGAATTTTGTACTTGACACGAATGTCATCCTGCATGATTACAAGTGCATTGAGAATTTTCAAGAAAACGATATTTACTTGCCAATTGTTGTACTGGAAGAGTTGGATCGCTTCAAGAAGGGAAGTGAACAAATTAATTATAATGCACGTGAGTTTGTGCGTGAGTTGGATACAATCACAACCAATGATCTGTTCACGAAAGGAGCTTCTTTAGGTCCGAATTTAGGCATGTTGCATGTAGTAACAGGTGAACCGTATCAGAAAGAAGTGGCAAATGCCTTTTCGGAGAAAAATGCAGATCATCGGATCTTGTCGTGTACCTTGTATGTAGCACAACAGCATCCGGATATGCAAACCATTTTGGTAACAAAAGATATCAATCTGCGAATGAAGGCTCGTTCGTTAGGTATCAAGGTGGAAGACTATATTACCGACAAAGTAACGAATGTAGATATCTTTGAGCGTTCACAGGAAACGTATGAAGGAATCGACCCGGAACTGATTGATCAGATTTATGCGAATCCTGCAGGTATTGATGCCGACAAGCTTGATATTAGTGTTAAATTTTCGCCCAATGATTGTTTTATCCTGAAGAGTGAACGAAATTCTGTCTTAGCCCGTTTTAATCCATTTTCGCATAAGATTAAGCGCGTAGATAAAAGTACGAATTATGGTATTCAACCCCGTAATGCCGAGCAAAGTTTTGCTTTTGAAGTGTTAAATGACCCGGAAATCAAGTTAGTGGCATTGACAGGAAAAGCCGGGACAGGAAAGACTTTACTGGCTTTGGCATCGGCATTGAAACAGGCCGATTTATATAAACAAGTCTTGTTGGCTCGTCCTATTGTTGCTTTGGCCAATAAAGATCTGGGCTTTTTACCGGGAGATGAGAAGCAGAAAGTCGCTCCATATATGCAACCTTTGTTTGATAATTTGAATGTGATCAAAGGCCAGATACCAGTTAACGGAGCAGAAGCCCGTAAATTGGAAGAAATGCAGAAGAGTAATCAGCTGGTGATTGAAGCATTAGCGTTTATACGTGGTAGAAGCCTTTCTGAAACCTACTTTATTGTAGATGAAGCTCAGAATCTGACTCCTCACGAGATCAAGACGATTATCACACGGGCAGGCGAAGGAACCAAAATGGTTTTTACAGGTGATATCCAACAGATAGATTCTCCATATTTGGATGCCCAAAGTAATGGTTTGGCTTATATGGTTGACAAGATGAAAGGGCAGGATTTGTTTGCCCATATTAATTTAGTGAAGGGTGAACGTAGTCAGTTATCAGAGTTGGCTTCCAACCTGTTATAAAGAAAGAGTAGCAATGTATAAGCAAACAGCATAGGTAACTGGCGAATTTTGTGTACATTTGCTGTAAATAAGCCTATATAAATGGTATGAAAACAGATATTGAAATTGCAAGAGAGACACCTCTAAAAAAGATCAAAGAAGTAGCGACTCAGTTGGGAATTCCCCGGGAAGAAGTTCAGAATTATGGGAAATACATGGCTAAGATTCCGATTCATCTGATCGATGAAGCCAAGGTTAAGGAACATAATCTGATCTTAGTTACGGCCATTACACCGAATAAGGCAGGAGTAGGAAAGACTACTGTTTCAATCGGATTGGCTTTAGGTTTAAACCGCTTAGGAAAGAAAGCTGTAGTGGCTTTGCGGGAACCGTCATTGGGTCCGTGTTTCGGTATGAAAGGTGGTGCTGCGGGAGGCGGTTATTCACAGGTATTGCCGATGGAGAATATTAATCTACATTTACAGGCGATTTCCATGCCGTTACATCGGCTCACAATATGATTACAGCTCTGCTTGATAATTATATTTATCAGAATCGGAATAATTGTGCCGGTTTGAAGGAAATCAAGTGGAAGCGTGTCTTGGATGTGAACGACCGTAGTCTTCGTAATGTAGTTACCGGATTGGGCGGAAGTGCAAATGGCGTCCCGACAGAAACTGGATTTGATATTACTCCTGCTTCTGAGATTATGGCTATTTTGTGTTTGGCAACGGATATCGAAGATTTGAAGCGTCGTATAGGAAATATTCTGTTAGGTTACACTTACGAGAACAAACCTTTTACGGTACGTGATTTGGGAGTTGCAGGTGCGATTACGGTGTTATTGAAAGACGCTTTGCTGCCTAACTTGGTACAAACAACGGAAAATACGGCTGCTTTTGTACATGGTGGTCCTTTTGCTAATATTGCACATGGTTGTAATTCGGTATTAGCCACTAAAATGGGCTTGACCTTTAGCGACTATACGATTACAGAAGCTGGTTTCGGTGCTGATCTGGGTGCTGAGAAGTTCTTTAATATAAAATGCCGCAAGGCTGGTTTATCGCCTAAAGTAACAATTCTTGTAGCTACGGCTCAGAGTCTCAAATTGCATGGTGGAGTGGCTGAGGCTGACATCAAACAACAGAATCTGGAAGGATTAAAGAATGGTCTGAAGAATTTAGATCGTCATATTGATAATTTACGTGGTTTTGGTCAGCAGGTAATAGTTACCTTCAATCGTTTTGCTACGGATACAGATGAAGAAATTGCATTAGTAGCCGAGCATTGTCGCGAGAAAGGTGTAGGATTTGCTTTGAACACTGTTTTTGCTGAGGGCGGAAAAGGAGGAGAAGAATTAGCCCGTCTGGTAATTGACACGATAGAAAAGCAACCTTCTGCTCCATTGAAGTTCACTTATGAAGACTCAGATTCCGTTCGTACGAAGATTGAGAAAGTAGCTAAAGGCATTTATCAGGCAGGATTGGTAACTTATACGACACTTGCTGAGAAGAAGATGAAACAAATCGATGAGTTAGGCATCAGTCACTATCCGATTTGTATTGCAAAGACACAATATTCTTTCTCTTCTGATCCCAAAGCATACGGAGATGTAAAGGACTTCGAATTAAAAGTGCGTGATGTCATTATTAATAATGGTGCTGAGATGATCGTTGTGGTGATGGGTGAAATCATGCGTATGCCAGGTTTGCCTAAAGAACCACAAGCTAAACATATTGATTTAGTGGATGGTCTGATTGAAGGACTTAGCTAAATACGAGTAGTTTTGTTATAATGAGCGCAGAGGCGCGGATACACATATTGCTGAATAGTAATTGTGTTTCCGGGCCTCTGTTTGTATAGTTAGGAAGCACTTTTCTGATTTTGGGATTTACGTGACGGACGTTTACGGCTTTTGCTAGACGTATTTCCACTTTTCTGTGACCGACCTTTCTTTCTGCTTCGGGTTACAGGCTTATATTCCGGAGTTTCTCCAAATGAAGGATCAATGGGTATTTTATAGACTTGTTTTCCCAAGAAGTCTTCGATTCGTTTGAACCCGGATTGTTCTTCGGGTGAGACAAAGGTGATTGCTAAGCCTTCTCCGTTTGTGCCACGGGCTGTACGTCCGATGCGATGCACATAATCTTCTGGATCGTGAGGTATATCAAAGTTAACAACCAGACGAATATCATTGATATCTATACCGCGAGCCACGACATCGGTTGCTACAAGAATGTCTATTTTCCCGTTCTTGAAGTCTTTCATGACTTCTTCCCGTTGCGCTTGTTCCAAGTCCGAGTGCATTTGTGCTACGTTAAAGTTCATCCGGCTCAATGTATTTGCCAGTTCTTTTACCTTAACTTTCGCAGAAGCAAAAATGATTACTCGTTGTGGGCGAGCTTTACTGAACAGATCTTCGAGAATTTTGATCTTTTGGGCATCGTAACAGATATAAGCTGTTTGCATGATTGTTTCCGGAGGACGGGAAATAGCCAGTTGAATTTCTTCCGGATTTTTTAGGATTGTTTCTGCAAGTGTCCGGATCTTCGGTGGCATCGTTGCCGAAAACATGATGATCTGACAGGTTGGAGGTAATTGTTTATAGATTTGCATGATGTCGTCATAGAAACCCATATCAAGCATTCTATCAGCTTCGTCAAGTACAAAATAAGAGACTTGTGAGAGATCGACTGTACCAAGCTTGATGTATGAAAGCAATCGTCCTGGCGTTGCAATCACAATGTCTGCGCCCATTTCAAGTCCGCGTCGTTGTTGTTCCCAGGCAACGCCGTCTGTTCCTCCATAAATAGCGACAGCAGAGATCGGAACGAAATATGTAAAGCCCGCAATCTGTTGATCGATTTGTTGTGCTAACTCACGGGTTGGAGCCATAATGACGGCATTAACTGCATTTTCTGAGAATCCACCTTTGCTCAACTCGTTAATGATCGGCAATACATAAGCTGCAGTCTTTCCTGTGCCGGTTTGTGCACAAGCTATAATATCTTTCTTAGCTAAAATAACTGGAATCGTTTGTTCTTGTACCGGAGTCGCCTCTTGAAAGTTCATAGCGTCGAGTCCGTCCAAAATAGCATCTTCTAAATTTAATTCGTCAAATCTCATATCCGTACTTAAAAGCGTTCAAAGATACATCATTTATTTCTGATTGTAGTACTGATTATAGATTTTCTTGTAAGTTCCATTGGCTTTGAGTTGCTCTAACCAATGATTGAGGCTATCACGCAAGATAGGAGAATCATTGCGCATAACCCATGATTCAAGTTGAGTAAAGCTAATATCTGTTTGGATATCTATTTCGGGATATTGGCTGAGCAGTTGCTCTGCATTTTGCTGGTTACAGACAGCATAGTCTATGTCTCCTTTGGCGACCAGAATAATGAGTTGCTCATCAGAATATAACTCATCTTCGTGGATATAAATTGTATCACCGATCTCATGCTCTAGGTTTCGGATCCGTAATAAAGCAGGAGAGTTCTTGGGAAGATACAATTCTTTCTTTCCCAGATGTAATTGGTTTCGGATAGGTTTGATACCCTGATTGGCTTCTGCTGTACGCTGTACCAAGACTTGCCGGTTAAGAATGATCGGATCTGTAAACAGATAGTGTTCCTTTACTTCCGTGGTGATAGGAATGTTACGGGCTATGATATCAACTGTTTGTTGGTTCAATAGATCGAAGCTTTTATCGAGTGTCATTTCAAGCTGCATCTGTACTTCTAATCCGGATATGTGAGCAATGGCTTGGCATAATTCGTATTGAAAGCCAAGTATTGTATCACCGTCCACAAAATATCCCGTAGGGTTATATTCTGTTACGACACGCAAGATTCCTTCATTACAGATCTCCGGATAGTCCCGTGGTTGTAACGGTTGTTTTTTCTCCCGGTATGGCCATAATGAGATCATTGTGGCAACGACAAGCACAAGAAGAATACAATAAATAACTAGGATTTTCCGTGTCTTTTTCATACCCATCAGTTATTGAATCGTACGGCAACTCCCATCTTCAATACCATCGGATTCAACGGATAGTGTGCCAATGAGAAATAATTGGGGGAAACAAACTTACTGCTCAGGTTGTAGGCAGTGACGAAGAAGCGTGCTTGCTTCAAATGGAAATTGACATAAGCATTGATAAGTGGATAATTACCCACTTTCACTTCGTCCTGTACCTGAAACTGTTGGGTGGCTGCCTCATAATAAGGCGCATAATAAGCCGTGTTGTAATGCATATCTGCTCCGATCTGAACACTCAAGACCTTGGCCAGTTTGAACTTCAGGTATAAGTTGGTATATACACTTAAGTCGGGCAGCGGAAGTACACTTTGATTACTACTGATCTGATAAGCCAGTTCGTTTTCCCAACCGAAAGCCCGGAAATGGAAATCTTGCTTGAGACGGGCAGTGATTACCTGAATATTACTATCGTGTTGTTCCGGTTCTCCATTCTTTCCGAAGTAAACATAATTCTGAATACTTTCGACTCCTGCAGAGATACGTGTTTCTGTCGAAGCTAAATTGATTTCACCTCCGGCATAAAACTGTTGTATATTGTTCAGGTCTTTATCCCACCAGAAATAGCGCGAATGATAATGCCGCTGGAAGAATGCCGGCGTTGTATTCTTAATATACGCATTCGCTTTGATATACGCATCTTTCTTGAAGAGCTTGAATGATGTCTGCAATTCACCATTGGCACGAAATTCACCTACATCATCTCCCACTACACAGAGTTCGCCTCTGGCGTTGTAGGTGAGGAGTTTACCTTGTCGTTTGTAAAGTTCTGCTCCAATGAAGGTCGAGAATTCATCGTAGGTGGCAATACTTGATCCTTGTATAAAAGGAGAAGAGAAGGAACTCAGGCTGGAATTCCCTTCTTGTGTGTAATCTCGTTTGCCATCCTGCATCTGGTAACGACGTTTTTCAAGGTCGATGAAAGCTGTCAGTCCGAATTTGACCCAGTTTTGGAATCCTTCCCGCAGCGACAAAGCAAATGTATTCTTCATTTGCCAGTAATAGGTAAGGTCATTGAGGTTCTCATCGTAATTAAATGGCATACCTTGGTTATAGAGAGTGTCGATACCTGTGCTGTTGGGTGCCGTAAACTGCCGGTTCATGTCTTCATACTGGAAGGTATGAATGATACTTGAGACCGGAACGAATACTTCTTTGGCATAACCTTCTTCGTCCGTTTCATCAAGCTCGCGGATAAAACCGAGATTATAACGATGAGTCAGGAATAACTCTTTCCCCTGGATGCGGTTGAAAACATCGGTGTATTTGACTGGAAAGTCTTTCGACATCATCTGCTTTTTTCCTTCGGCATAGTCATCCGGATTTGTCAATACGTCATCGTTTGTCAAGCCTCCGTTCTCGTGTGTTACATAATTGAGCCCTCTGAAGTAAGCATTTAATTCATAACGGTCAGAACGATAACTGCCGAAAACGCGGTAATTGACGAGTTTGTTTCCGTTGGAGTTATAGTGACCACGACCATAGATATAGTCGAAATCTCCACCCACGTTGATTTTCTTCCCAAAGTTGATGGCTAATGTACCGACCAATTGCTCTTCTTTGTTGGTACTGCTTCCACCCGTTGTGTACATAATGTCGGTGAAAGGCGTTTTAGTATCATAGAAGCGGGCATTTTCGGGTGTTGTGATATAGTAATCGTAAGCATCGGCAAAGATAAAGTCGCGTGCTTCCTTCCGTTCTGAGAAGATACGTGTCTGAGCTGCCGATCCAAGATTCGCCAGATAACCGATCGCCAGCCCTTTCCCTTCTACTAAAGTACTGTTGGCTGTATTGAGGATACTGGTATCCATAGGAGCCATATAAGAATCACCCAACAATGGTGTCAGGCGATAAGCAATAACTTTCTTACTTTTAAGTTCAGTACTATCGGCAATCAGCAAACTATCCGGAACCTTATTGCTTCCTTTGGATAAGTTCGATAGAGAAAATCCACCTTTGCCTCCTCGCGGAGCTTGCGCAAGAAGACATGTGGGTATAAGAGTCAATATGAATAAATACAAACTGCGTTTCATCGGGGCAAAGATATAAAAAAGGCGTTTCTCTCGAAAGAAACGCCTTATCTTTATCATTTTTTGTCGAACTCAGACTTTCTGAATGATCTCCATGCCTTTGAGGATGGCTGCTTCGTTCATCGGAATCAGGTTATGATGCCGTTCGGGTAATGATTTCTTCAAACCTAACAGTACATTTTCCATCTTTACCATCGGAACAACTTTCAGCAGACCACCTAAGATCAGCATGTTGAAGGCTTTTGCATTATTCATCTCAGCAGCTGCATCCATGGCATCTACGCGATAGACCTGAATGTCTTTGCGTTTGATTTCTGAGTGAATGCCGTAGCCGTCATAAATCAGGATACCGCCCGGCTTTACTTTGCTTTCGAACTTATCGAGTGAGGGCTGGTTCAGAATGATGGCGATATCGTATTCGTTCAGAATCGGAGAACTGATCGGATCATCGCTCAAAATCACGGTCACATTGGCTGTTCCACCGCGTTGTTCGGGTCCGTATGAAGGCATCCAGGTTACTTCTTTGCCTTCCATTAGTCCGGAATAAGCCAGAATCTTACCCATTGACAAGACTCCCTGACCACCAAATCCTGCTATAATTATTTCGTGTTTCATCTCTTTTTCCGTTTATTATTCCACATTCTTTAAATCACCCAGCGGATAGAAGGGGAACATGTTTTCTTCCATCCATTTGTTGGCTTGTTCGGGCGACATCTTCCAACCAGAAGAACAAGTCGAAACAAATTCGACAACCGAAGTTCCTTTTCCGGCCATAGAGTTTTCGAATGCCTTGCGTAACATTTTCTTGGCCTTCCGTACGGCAGCCGCGTTGTGTACGCTTTGACGAGTTACCAGACAAGTACCTTCGAGTTCGGCCAACAGGTTGCTGATCTTCAAAGGATAGCCATTAAGTGCTACGTTACGGCCGTAAGGACAAGTGGCAGTCTTCATGCCAACCAACGTAGTCGGAGCCATTTGTCCGCCAGTCATACCATAGATGGCGTTGTTGACGAAGATAATTACAATATTCTCTCCGCGGTTAGCTGCGTGGATCGTTTCTGCTGTACCGATAGCAGCCAAGTCGCCGTCGCCCTGATAAGTGAATACCATCTTCGACGGATTCAGTCTTTTGATGGCTGTTGCAATGGCTGGAGCACGTCCGTGGGCTGCTTCTTCCCAGTCAATATCTATATAATTGTAGGCAAACACTGCGCAGCCTACCGGAGACACACCAATAGTCTTGTCTTCCATTCCCATTTCGGCAATCACCTCAGCAATAAGCTTGTGGATGACACCATGACTGCAACCGGGGCAGTAGTGCATCGGATTGTCGTTCATTAACTTGGGCTTTTCATATACCAAGTTTTCCGGTTTTATGATTTCGTTTATTTCCATAATCAATCCAGCTTCTTCTTTAATAAAAATATCTTAGTATGTATTGTGCGATCCGGATCACTACAGCGATACCTCCGATAACAAGTACTTCGGTCCGATAGGCTGCGCCCAGAAAGAAACATACAACCGTCCCTATTGCCAAAAGCATGAACAACAGAGTCAGTATTTCATCTAATTTGCTTCCTCGCATCATGGCTTTTATCCGATGATTTTCTCTTTCAAAGCATCTAATACTTCATTCGGAGTGAATACGATTCCACCCAAGCGACCGAAGTGTTCTACTTTCACACGACATTCAACGGCCAGACGAACATCTTCTACCATTTGTCCGGCGTTCAGCTCAACAGACAGCATACCTTTTACTTGGTCTGCATAGCGGGCAATTTGCTTTGTCGGGAACGGCCACAAGGTGATCGGACGAAGTAATCCGAGTTTGATACCTTCAGCGCGGGCCAATTCAACAGCCTTTTGGCAGATACGAGCTGATGAACCAAAGGCGATCAGCAGATATTCGGCATCTTCGCACATGAATTCTTCGTAACGGACTTCGTTTTCTTCTATCTGACGGTATTTAGCCTGGAAGCGGATGTTGTTTTCTTCCATGCGAGCCGGGTCTAATTCCAAAGAAGTGATGATGTTCGGCTTGCGGTTTGCCTTTTTACCTTGTACAGCCCATGGACATTCTGCAATGATTTCTTCTTCGGTACGGCGCGGATGGAAAGGAGGAAGTACTACTTTTTCCATCATCTGCCCAACGATTCCGTCGGCCAGAATAATAGCCGGATTCCGATACTTGAATGCTAATTCAAAACCAAGGCCTACGAAGTCTGCCATTTCCTGTACGGATGAAGGAGCCAAAGCGATTAACCGGTAATCTCCGTGTCCGCCACCTTTTACGGTCTGGAAATAGTCGGCCTGACTAGGCTGAATGGTTCCTAAACCAGGACCTCCACGCATGACGTTTACAATCAGACAAGGAAGTTCGGCACCTGCCAGGTAAGAAATACCTTCTTGCTTCAGACTGACGCCCGGACTTGACGAAGATGTCATGACTCTTTTACCGGTTCCGGCTCCGCCATATACCATATTAATAGCTGCTACTTCACTCTCTGCCTGCAAAACCACCATACCAGTTGTTTCCCACGGCATTTCAGCCATGAGTGTTTCCAGGACTTCCGACTGTGGAGTGATAGGATAACCGAAATATCCGTCCACACCATAGCGGATAGCTGCACGGGCGATTGCCTCGTTGCCCTTCATAAGTTTTATCTCTTCAGCCATAGGTCAATCAATTTTCTTTTTATAGATCGTTAAACATCCGTCCGGACATACTAATCCACAACTTGCACACCCGATGCAGTTGTCGGGATGCTTCATATATACATAATGGTAACCTTTGTTGTTTACTTCCCGCGGGTGTAGTTCCAATACATCGGCCGGACAGGCTACTACGCAAAGATTACAGCCTTTACACCGCTCTGTATTGACTACGACGGCGCCTCTGAATTTTGCCATATACCTTTATGATTAAACGATTGTAACACTTTTATTCGGTTGCCAAAGATACAGATTAATATTTTAGGAAAGAAATATTTTCTTGAAAATATAAAAACTGAGTATTTATGAGGAGTTTGGTTATATTCTTGTTTTTGGCAATGTGGTTTTTATGTATTATTTCTGACTTTTGTTTTTACAATATTGTTACAAAATAAATGACTGATTATGGCAACAATTACTTGGGTGGTATTTAAACATCATAGAAAGGCAGACGGGACATATAACCCGAAAATCCGTGTTTATCACAATGGAAGTACTGCATATATACCGACGCAAATCTATACGCCTTTGGTCCGATTTAAACGAGGAAATACAATGGGAACAATCACCGATGGGGCTATACAGGACGTATTGAATGATCGGGTAAAAGAGTATAGGCAACTCCTGAATACATGTTGTTATATGGATAATTTCGAGACGGCAAGGGAGGTGGTGGACTTCTTGAATAGGAAGTTGGAGCAACAAGGTGATTTGGACTTCATAGTTTTCCTTAAAGATTTGTTAGCGTCAGTTCCGGCTAATGGGAGTAGGAATGTTTATCAGTTTCTGCTGAGTAATCTGGTTGCCTATGTAGGTGAAAAATTACCGGTCCGCAAGATTACTCCTGCTTTTTTGAGAGGATTTGAAGGGTGGATGTTATCTGATCATCAAGTAATAGGACAACAGAAGAAACGAAAGCCATTGGCTCGTTCGTCAGTCAAAACCTTGTTGGAACGTATGCAAACTACACTCAATAAGATGAAAGAACGATATAATGATTATGCGTTGGGTGATATTGCTATTCCTGGTGATCCTTTCAAAGCGTACAAATTTGCTGGAGAGGATATCGTTTTCAAAAAAAGGGCGGTTAGTGCAGAAGTGATCCGTGCGATTGCAGAATATATACCAGGTAAAGCTCGAGGGCGTTCGGCTGCTGTCCTGGCGAGGGATATGTTTTTATTGTCTTTTGGTTTGGCTGGTATGAATATGGTTGACCTGATGACGTGTACCGATTATGTGGATGGACGGATTAATTACCAACGAACCAAGACACGGGCTCACAAGCGGGGAGGATCGTTTATTTCTGTTCCGGTCATGCCTGAGGTACGTCCGCTATTCGACAAGTATCGTGATCCTTCCAAGAAGCGTGTGTTTCGGATCTACCAGTTCTTTAGTAATAACAATTGCCTTCGTTCAACGATTGCTACTGGAATGCGTACAATGTGCAAGGATCTGGGTATCGAACCGGTCACTTTCTATGCCGCCCGCCACTCGTTTGCTACGATCGCACGCAACGACTGTAACGTCCCGATGGACGACATTGCTCTTTGTCTGACGCACCGCTCTGCATTCAATATGACGGATACGTATGTAAAACCGGATTTCAGCCGCGTTGATCATGTGATCCGTCTCGTGCTAGACTATGTATATGGTCCCAAGAAACAGAAGGAGCAAAACCGTGTAATGATGAAAGTGTTGGAGATGTAAGCGTATAAAAGTTTTGACCTTTTAGTTAAAAAGACAGACATGCTTTAATGATATTCACGAAACGTTCTTATATACATATATTTACATGTATATTCTCATTACTTATCTTCAAAAAGTTGTATATTTGTAAAAGTGATGTATATTAATATATTACTTACTTCAATAAATGGCTTGGGGTCATCAAAAAAGAAAAAGTTGTATAACCCGATGGTATAACGAAATACAAATAGCCTATGTTCAAGAATATTATCAAAACATTTTTAGCCAGTCAGAGTGGATCAGAAATGATATACATGAAGTTGTTGTTTTTACGTTTAGATGCAGTAAAAACTTCAATTTACGCTCTATGGTTCTCTTTTTGGACAACCATAGAGCATCTCACTATGATATTGATATGGGGATTGGCTTTTATTGGAAGTTTATTACTTCGAAAAATTTCTCATTTATCAAGTTTGTGGATTTTACTTTCAATTAAAGATAAATTTTTATAATTGGGAAATAGGTTCGAAACAGATTCGGGTGCAGATAATGCAGATTGTATTTCTACACCTTTTACTAATAACTCGGAAACATCTTTTATGGCTTCTCTTATTCTTTGTTCTCGTTCATTGTCTTGCGATGAAAAATGTTTGTTTTCTAATGCATTGGCTTCCATCATGGCCAATTCGTTAATTTCTCGTTTTTGGAACTCTACAAGCTGTTGGATCGCGGCATTTTGAAGTCCTGCCCTCTCAACCTCTTTCTGTGCCATCTTGGCCTCACTTATTTTCTTTGATATCACCGCGGCAGACCAGACTAAAGAAGCTACAAAACATAATGCAGCTGGAACTCCGACGGAAATAACAATCCAGAACGATCCATGATCGAATTGTTTGATTTCAATTTTACCACCCTCGATTTCGTTAACAACAGATGTGAAGCAGCCCTCTAATTTTTTCGATATAAACTCAAGGTCGGAAAAATTCTGTATTTGAGGAAGTTTTATATTAATGGTAGTATCATCTTCATTGGTCGGCATATTTTTTTGAAACCAATCGTTCATGAATCCAATGGAATATTTTATATGATTAAGGAGGCGTATTAAATCATTATATGTAGTACTATTGGAGAAAGAAATCGTATCTCCCATCGAATTTAATATTGGAGACAGCATTTCGCGTTCTTTTTCATTAAAAAAATCAGCGTGATATAAATCTAAAATAGCAGACTTTGCCCCTGTTAGATCCTTTATATAAAATATACCATTGGAGTTGTATGTTTGGAAACCGAATGTTTGTTGAGCTTTCTCTATTGCTCTTTTTAATATTAATAGTCTCATTTTTTCTTGTTATAAGTTCTTTAGGGCTTTCCCTTCTGTTAATTATTAAATAATCGTATTCATATCCATGTATGTTATTTCCGTATAGGAATCGCTCCATTGCTATACTCTTTTGTTACACAACCTAGTACGAGATCTATATGTAGGATTGCATCTTTAGGTATGGGGAATGGTGCATGTATCTGATGCCCGTTTGGGTAAGTTTCGCGGTTAGTACTGTATGCCATGAAGTGATCTCCTTCGTCCTGCAACTGCTTAGTAACACGATATTCGGTTGTCTCAATCACATAGTTACGTCCGTTCATGATAAGGCGTAAATCATTTACTCGTTTTAGGGCTAAGATTGATCCACTGGGATATTCTACCATACTGTCCCCATAATGACGTATAGCCGCTGTTGCTTCCGGAAACCAGTCTCCTGCATCAATCCACTCAGTAGGATTATTGGCATCTGCAGTAGCAATACGGTCGTTTAATCCACCAATGGTGCTTACATCGTCATAAAAAGGGATCAACTTCTTTTTAATAGGTAAAATATCCTCTTTTTCTGCCTTTTTATTGTCCTTTAGTGCCACTTCCTCACTTTTTAGCATAGATCCGCGACCAGTTATCAGCCAATCGGAATTAATATCTTCGTATTTTGCTAAGATCTTAGCTATTGAGACATCTGAAACGGTAGATTCCATCTTGTCTTTATCTAAAAGGCCACGTTTTATACCAGTTTCTTCAAAGAAAACCGATTTGCTAATACCTTTAGTTTCAATATAATGTAAAATTCTTTGCTTTGTATTCGCTAAAATCATAGTAAAAATATTTTGTAGTTTGCGATAATCTTAGTAATATTGCATCACATAATATTAAACGAGTTAATATTACATAAGAACAAAAAAAGTTTAATGTGCAAATATAATCATGTTTATGCTAAATACTATCCCTGTTTTGGAAAAAATGATTGAGAAAGACGGGCTTGTGTTCCGGTTCAATATGACCGATACATTGACCCGCATGAAGATAGGAGAGGAGAAAGTGTTTCGCCGGGAATTCGTTCCGCCTAGTGTGGTGCGCCCCATAGTATCGAGAGTAAACAGCAAAACGAATATGCGCTTCTCCGTACAGACGTTCGATATGGATAATTATAGCGTAGTGAAACGGATCAGATGAGACAAATTTCAAAATTAAAACAATATGGACAATACTCAAAAAACTAACGCAATGACTGCCTTGCTGCAACAGGCTTTGGCTCTTTCGCAGCAGTCGGTCGGAATCCCGGTACTGATCGACTACGAGGCGATCACAAAAGCAGCTGTCCGGGCAGCTCGCGATGAAGCACAGCGATGGCGCAAAGATCCACGTGTGATGATCACACAGAACGAGGCGCACCAAACGTATGGCAAATATGTCATCACCCACCTGGTGAAAGGTGGATATCTGCAGCAATACAAGTATGGCGTCCGCGAGGCATACGACCGGGACGGAGAGAAGATCACCGTTGGGCGGGGCGTGATCTACTACAAGGTGGTGGAGATTGAAGAAGCTCTTGAGAAAGGTAACGTTCTGAAAGGGATGCGCCGCCCACGGATGATCAATAATCCATGAGCGATCATAATCGCTACTCACTCATATATAATCATTGTAGTTTATTCTTTATTCACGTAGACCCATTCCTTTTCTATGGGAAAACCTCCGGAAGAAAGCTAACGACTTGCACTAACGGGAGCGAGACCCTCCGGAGGGCTTGGTAAATTTTAAAAATAGGAGGAAACAGAATGAAACGGATCATCATGCTTTTCTTGTTGCTTTTTGGCATCCTGTTGGCAGCCAGCGAAAGCCATACATTCATCCCGAACATCATTGGTGTTATGATGATGCTCTACTCAAGTTTGAACCTTGAACTGTATGGAGGAAAGAAATGAAAAAAGAGTTCGTGCGGTGCGCCGATTGCGAGTACGCGAGGGAGATGAAAACGATCGACGGGATCGCAGTCCGTTGCCATATTCTTGGGGTAGGAAAGGTAAAAAATGCCAGACGTGTTTGTGGCAAGTTCTATCCCGCAATGGACTCTCCTTGTCGCGTAAAAAAGAAGTAGGTGTATTTCGGTAGAGATACCTATCTAATCTAAATAGAAAGATAAGAGCCTCGACCGAAATGGGCATCGACAACAGGAACTTATTGTATGGAACGAGAAGAAAAAACAGATATGAATACCCGTAAGCGGAAACCGATCAATATAGTCAGCAAACCGGATGCCAGGAAAACGATCAAGTCTATATCCATTGGTGAAATGGTGGAAGTAGGCGAAAAAACGATTTCCTATGGAGCGGCACGTTCCATAGCTCAGGCCTTAAAACGGTATGGCTACCTGTTTAGTTTCCGTAAGATCGATAAGGATACTTATTGTATAATCAGAATAAAATAAAAATATCATGACAAATTGGAAAGACATTTACTTCCCACACGATTGCAACGCTACGGAAGACCCCAAGTGTGTGCTCCTGATCTCGCAGCTGGGTATGGAAGGATATGGCATATTCTGGGCGTTGGTAGAGAAGCTAAGAGCACAGAAAGACCTGCGCCTACCGCTCTCGTTGTTGCCGGCTTTGGCGGGCAAATGGGGAACGTCTGCCGCTAAGGTGGAGACGGTGGTGACTGCCTTTGGATTATTTGGTATAGACGATGATCAGTTCTTCTTTTCTGACTCGCTTACGAGCCGAATGACGATGATTATCGAGAAAGCTGATCGTCGTCGTAATTCAGCCATCAAGGCTATCACTACCCGTTGGGAAACACACCGAATGATGGCTAAAAACAGCCCTGGAAATTCATCTAAAAACAGTCAAAATGATACGAACGTAATACGATCGAATTACGAACGTAATACGGACGTAATACGTTCGTATAATGATCAGGAAAACAACGAGTTAGAAAGCGAAAATTTAAATTCGCAAAATTTGCATACCCCTAGTAATATATTATATAATAATATTAAATTATTAGGGGGTATGGGGGGAAGAAGAAAAAATATAACAAAACCATTTTTGAAGCCAACGCAACAGGAGGTTGAAGACTACATCCGCGAGAAAGGAGTCGATGTCGACCCCGCCCTATTTTACGCCCACTATGAGGCAGTCGGATGGATGGTTGGACGGAATCACATGAAGAACTGGCATATGGCAGTCATGACCTGGGTACGTCGCCAGCGAGAAGGACGTAATCTGCCGGTAAACATGAACTCAAAAAAATCGCAATACGATGGCTGCCTCGAATAAAAAATCAAGATCAATCCAGCGGATGGTGGAACAACAGCAGGCTGCCGAACGTTACGTGGCGGGTTGCTTATTGCTCGAATCGTCGGCCATCTATCGTGTACTCGACATTCTACAACCAGATAGCTTCCTGCTTCCTCAGGCTAAGCTGGTATTTCAAGCCGTGACCGGTGTGATGGAAGAAGGCCGTAAACCAGATATCCTGTCCGTAACCCAACGACTCTTGCAAGACGGTACACTGGAAGAAGCCGGAGGCGCGTACACGCTGAGCCAATATCAGTCCAATGTGGCATCGACAGTCAATCTCGAAGAACATGCCATGTTCATCCGCCAATGCGCTACACGCCGCAAGTTGATGGATGCTGGCAGCCTGATACAGTCGCTGGGTATGGATACTTCGGAAGATGTATCGGACCAGGTGGCCGCTTCGCTCAAAGCCGTAGAAGAAATCATGAGCGACATGGATTATGCCGACCCTATGCACAATATGGCCGAATCGACCGACCGTGCCCTGGTTGCTTATGAACAACGGGAACGGCTGAACCTTGAAGGCCGTCCATACGGATTGAAGTCGGGTATCCGCATACTCGACAAATATCTGCACGGTTTCCGGTCTGGTCAGCTTATTGTGGTTGGTGCACGTCCCGGTATGGGAAAAACATCGCTATTACTCCATTTTGCCAAATCAATCGCATTCGAAGGCGGTACTGTGGCGATCTTCTCGCTCGAGATGAACGACGTCTCGCTTACCAATCGGATGATCCTGTCGATCGAGGATATCGACGGGGCAGCCTTCAAGGACGGGCGGCTTACAGAGGCAGAGCGTTCGCGTATGCTGGATGCCATGGGTGTATTACGCCGCTTGCCAATCCATATCGACGAGACTCCGCATCTGTCCGTCCAACAGATCAAAGTGCGGGCCATGAACCTGAAGCGGAAAAGTGGACTTGGCGTGGTGATGATAGACTACCTGCAGCTGATGAATATGCGGAGCGACAACCGGCAGTACAACCGTGAACAGGAGATTGCCCAAACAACCCGTCGACTAAAACAGATGGCAAAGGATCTGGAAGTACCGGTCATTCTGCTCAGCCAGCTGAACCGAAATATTGACCAAAAGTTAAAAGACGGGAAGATGACGACTTCGATGCCGCAGCTGTCGGATCTACGCGAATCGGGAGCGATTGAGCAGGATGCCGACGTGGTACTGCTCATCCATCGTCCGGAGTACTACAACGACACCGATGCCATCCCTGGTGTGGGCTTGATCAATATCGCCAAGCAGCGCGAAGGGAAGACCGGCAAGGTGAAATTCTCATACAACGAGTCGCTGACAAGGATCGGTGACGTGGAAGACGACCTTCAAAAACCATTCTGACCATGGCAACGAAACCAAAAAGAAAATTAATTCGCCAATATGGGCTGAGTGCCGGAAAGAAACCCGGAGACAAGGTTCGCCGCCGCCGTTCAGCCGATGAGTACCATTCGTGGCGATGGACTCAGGCGAGCCGGCGTTTTCGTCAGGAACATCCGCTTTGTGAAGAATGCCTCAAGAAGGGACTTTACGTTCCTGCCGAGGTGGTCGATCACATCATACCAGTACCCTTGTGCTCCGATTTTTGGGATGAGTCAAACTGGCAATCCTTATGCCAGAAGTGCAACATCGCCAAAGGAAACCGAGACAAAGAATACATCCAAGGGAGGAAAAAGTTATGAAGAGATTATTTGCTGAACTCGAACGCGGGTTTTATGAGAATTTGGACGTGACTCCTACCACCAAGGAGGACTACCGGCGTATTTTCGATCAGTTCAAGAAATGGGTCGTAATCGGTGGATACGACATCAATACCCTTTGCCGTGCCGACATTCTGGCTTACAAAAGCTGGTTAATCAATTCAGGCAAATCGGAAAGCACGATGGATATTTACCTCTTGGTGGTACGTCGTTTCTACGAATTTGTGGAAGAATCCGGAGAGGGAGAAAATATCGCCGCTGGAATCCGATATAAGCGCAAGAACCACGAGTACTACAAAGAGCATCTGCAGGAGCCAGAGATTGAAGCTCTGCTCGGATCGATTGACACCAGCACGCTGATAGGGATGCGCGACTATGCGATGATCTATCTGATGCTGAGTACAGGCTTCCGATGCGTGGAAGTGTCACGCCTCCTGGTTGAAGACATACACGACGAGGGGAAGTTCCCTTATCTGAATATCCAGCGCAAAGGCTATCTGCGTAAGGACACAAAGTTCGGAGTAACGGAAGAAATATTGCAGCCTATCTACCGGTATCTGTCGGAACGGGGCGTGGAAGACAAGCAAGAACCTCTCTTTGCTTCCACCCGTAACCTTCGAAAGGCGATGCTCCCAAGGGACATCGGGCGAGTCATCCGACTCAGAATGCGTGCCGCCGGTATCTATTCAAGCAAGAAGACGGCGCACAGCCTGAGGCATACAGCTGCTATCCGTGCCATCAAGGCAAATGTCCCTATTCGTGATGTGCAGATCATGCTTGGCCACCACAGTGTGGAGACGACTGAGATCTATTTGCGGAGCATAGACAACGAGACGCGCCTGAGTAATCCTGCTATACGCAAAATGCCCAAACTTCCTTCTAACGGAAGCGGAGTAGGATAGAATAGGACGCAAAAGAGCCGAAATAAGCGGTTTATTTTTGTTTGTAAGGAATTAATTATCTTTTGCAGTAAAAGGTATTATGTAATAAAAAATAGTGTCTTAAAACGCACGAAAACGAGTCGATGGGGAGTGGGGGTCAAATCTCTACGGCAAAAGTTTCCGAGACCACAGCCCGCCCCGACGTGTTCGCGTGCAAAATTGGAGGATTGATTGAGATGGGAAAAGGACGAAAACCGATCCCCGATGCGGTCAAGGTAATGCGTGGAACTGACCAGCCTTGCCGAATGTCTGGGACTGCTGATGGAATCGAGAGGATAACGGATGTTAAGCAGATTACATCCGCTGCAAAGCTGAAATTGCTTCCCACTAAAAGGGCAAAGGATATCTTCAAGCAGAAGGCAAATCAGTTGATTGCTCTTCGCATTTTGACAGATCTGGATTTGGAACAGCTAGCGGTATATGCCAACTCGCTCGACGTGTTGTTCGGATGCCTGGAGGGAATGCGTAATCCTGCTATTCCGAAATTAGATAAGTATGGGTGTATTATTGGCTATGTCCCGCCGCCTGAGCTTCCGCTGTATAAGCAAATGGTCGAGATCGTGAATCGGATTGGTGCCGAGTTTGGATTTACACCGGTATCACGCCAGCGGATCAATCAGGGGCCGTCGGACGAAAAAGATGAATTGGAAGAGATTTTTAAAGGAATATGAAAATATTGATAATCAAAAAATAAAACTGGTATGAACTATACAGGAAAATTGAACTTGTTGAAGTTCAAGAACGCTTGCCTAATCAGCGTAAAAGGGAGGACAGAAACAAAGAAAGGGATATTTATCCCGATTGATGATAACCATGTGTTTGTATCGGCCGATGATGCAAATCGGGCAAAGGGGGCTTACGTATCATTCCTGGCTTTTGAAGGCATGGAGAAGGGACGTTATGGTGATACCCACTCGATGAAACAAACCTATCCGTCAGAAATACGCCGTCAAATGACTGAAGAAGAACTGAAGTCGGTACCATACATCGGGAATATGCGCCCCTTTGAGTCTCTTTCAGCTTCAGATCGCGCCGTAGTGGAAGCTCATGCTAATCCACAAAACAAGGAAGATGATTTACCATTTTGACCTATGGAAATGGAAGTTTGGAAATTACTGCTGTTATTGATTGCCTGTGTGCTGATCGGAATAAGGATCGTTAGATGGATCAGCGGTAAAAAATAACGATCAAATTATTGTCAGATATGAAACAACGTAAAGAAGAAATCTATAAAGAGAAGGCTCTAGGATATATCCGCAGGGTACTGTCGGGTGAGCGTAATGCCGGCGAGTTGGAACGTCTTGCTGTGGCACGTCATGTAGATGATCTGGAACATGCTATGGAACGGGGGCTTTACTTTGATGAACGAGCGGCCAAACGAGCCCTCGCTTTCTGCCAGCTGGTGAAGCATTACCAGGGAGAATGGGCAGGGCAGGAGTTCGTTCCCGAGGACTGGCAATGCTTCATCCTATGGTGCATTTTCGGGTGGAAGACGAAAGGAGGTGTGCGTCGTTTTACTTACGCCGCTATCGAAGTACCACGTAAGAATGGGAAAACGATGCTTGCCGCAGTGATCGCTCTGATTGGACTGGTAGCAGATGGTGAGAGCGGGGCACAGATCTATTCGGCTGCGGTGGACCGTGACCAGGCTGCAATCTGTTGGAAAGCGGCGTGCGAGATCGTTCGGCAGTCGCCAGTCTTACAGAAGCGACTGAAGGTATGGACCACCTCTATCTCTTACGAGGCGGAAGGTGCTTTCTACAAACCGCTCAGTAAGGAGACAAAGAACAAGGATGGGTTGAATCCGCATTTCGCCATTTGCGACGAGATGCACGCCTGGCCTACAGACGATCTCTATAACCTGATCCGTTCTGGTATGGGAGCCCGAAAGCAACCACTTATCTTTTCGATTACTACCGCGGGATTCAACATGAATCTTCCGTATTATCAGATGCGCCGTGTGTTCATAGACATTCTGCGGGGTGTGAAGAAAGACGACCGTACTTTCGCGCTGATTTATTGCCCTGATCCCGGCGATGACTGGCATGATCCCAAAACGTGGCATAAGGCTTCGCCTAATTTAGGGGTATCTGTCTATGAAGATTTTATGCAGAGCGAATATGAACAGGCGGTTATCAAAGGTGGAAGTACCGAGGTCTCGTTCAAAACTAAGAATCTGAACCTGTGGGTAGATGCTCCCGATGTATGGATCCGTGATGAATTGGTTGCCAAGTGTGATTATGGTACCACAGACGACGATCTGGCTGGAGAAACCTGCTGGGCCGGACTGGACCTTGCTTCGCATGTAGATATAAACGCACTGGCCTTGTATTTCCCTTACCTTGATCACCCAACTTTTAAATTCTATTTCTGGATTCCGGAAGATAAGGTGCGCGAGAAAGAAGACCGGGTAGATTACCGCCAGTGGTATAAGGATGGGTGGATTCGGATCACCAATGGGAACGTGATCGACATCGATGAGATGGTTACCGATCTCTCCGGTATCCTTCAGCGATACGATGTTCAGGCGGTAGGATACGATCCCGCCAAGGCTTACCACGGTGTGATCCAAGGTTTACAGAAAGAAGGATTCGACGACATCCTTGACGAGTTTTCGCAGGGTATCCAGAATATGAGTGAACCGACCAAACGAATTGAGGCAGAAGTGAGTAGCGCGGCTATCGACCTGATGCAAAATCCTGTTATTCGCTGGATGTTCCGTAATGTGGTGATCTACCGAGATGCTAATGATAATATCAAGATGGATAAGAAGCGAAGTACAGAAAAGATAGACGGTTGCGTAGCTATGGCCAATGCTTACGGAGTGTATATGTCTACTACCGATGAGTCGCAAGGAATCAATGTATATTGTGTAAAATAAAACGGGAAAAATGAAAATAAAAGAGTTTGATGAGAAAGTACGTATTGGGTCGCAAGTTGTGTTTAAAGGGAAAATACACTCGGTGGTCGATATTAACCGGAGGACACATGAGGCGATCATTGGGAAAGCAGCCATCGTGGTGCGTTGTTCGGAGTTCGAACTGTATACAGGAGGAGATGTACAGTCTGACATAGATAACTGTCCGCCTGTTAAGATGGGACGACCTGGAATACCTGTTACCGCCATCTTTAAGAATGGCAGAAAGAAAATATTCTCATCCGTATCTGAAGCATCTGCTGTTTTGGGTATATCCCGGCACATGATCAAACGAGCTCTTCACGGAGAAAACACGCAAGTTGTTGGAATCCGCTTTGAATGGTAAGAAACTGGATAGGCATATAAATTTAAACAGATATGAAGCGTAAATACAACGAAGCTTATTTCCGATATCTATTCCGTAGATTCCCATTTGACCGGAACTGGTTCGGGGAAGGTTTTTATAAGAAGAACCCTATTAAAGGGTATAAGATTAAAATAATATTTGAATTGAGATAATATGTATGGATAAAATTGGCTTAATGGCAGTTGACAGCAGCTATCCTAACCTTGCGCTCATGAAGATAAGTGCATTTCATAAACAGAAAGGGAATAATGTTGAATGGTACAATCTTTTCGATAATTACGATAAATTATATATGGCAAAAGTATTTACGTTCACTCCTGATTATCAATACTTCATTCATAATATAAAAGGAGAAATTATACGAGGAGGTACCGGATATGATATTTATTCTTGTTTACCCAAAGAAATTGATCGGATTCAGCCTGATTATTCAATTTACCCTTCGATCGACAAGCGTACTGCATACGGTTTCCTGACACGTGGATGCCCTAACAAATGTAAATGGTGCGTAGTTCCTATGAAAGAGGGGAATATTAGACCATATATGGATGTAGAGGAGATATCCATTGAAGGGAGAAAAAATCTTATACTGATGGATAATAATATTCTGGCTTCTGATTACGGGTTGCAGCAGATCGAAAAGATTGTACGTTTAGGTCTGAAAGTTGACTTTAATCAAGGACTGGATGCAAGGTTAGTTACTGAAGATATAGCTAAACTACTAGCTAAAGTAAAATGGATAAAACGCATACGATTCGGATGTGACACACAAGGTCAGATATCTGAATGCGAACGAGCCATTTCACTGATAGATAAATATGGTTATCATGGTGAATATTTCTTCTACTGCATCTTGCTTGACGATTTTAAAGAATCATTTAGCAGAGTAAATCATTGGTGGAATAAAGGAAAAAGGTTTTTGCCCCATTGCCAGCCTTATAGAGATCCTAATAATCCACGCCAGATCATCCCACAATGGCAAAAAGATTTGGCTTCGTGGGCTGATAAGAAGTGGATATTTCGGTCTTGTGCGTTTATAGATTTTGAACCGAGAAAAGGATTTAAATGCAAAGAATATTTTGTATAAGTACAGAAGGATAGATAATGAACATTATCTATCATTACAATAGCAAAGCCAAAGTAAATAATGAACATAAACGAATTGAGAGTAAAGCGCGTCTGAACTATCCAAGATAGAGTGCTGATACTACTTTTTTTGTTGGAAAATATAATGGAGCGCACCATTGCGGTGCGCCTTTTCTCTTTCAGGGTGAATTAAGCCATATTACCTCGTTAACAAGTCTAAACTGCATTTCCTTCTGTACTGTCTTTATTTCCTTGTATAACCTACTAGGTTTAAAACACTGAAATACTACGTAATGCCTTGTTTCAATTACTGCAAATTTAAAGTGATTGTTGCAGATTTGCAGGTTAAGTAAATTAAACTGGACGGCGACCGACTTTTGTCGCCGGAAAAGATGCCCGTTATTTGCCGAAAACAAACAGAGATGGTTCGATTTATTCAATATCTTCAACAGGCAGGTCGACGGGCGTTAGGAATCGAAACCAGCGAAACCGCTTTTGATTCGTTGACCGGAAGTCTTCCTTCCTCTTCTCTTAGCAAGCTGGCGTGGGGGATGAGTCAGGAACGGGCAATGCGATTCACTGCCGTTTATGCTGCCATTCGTCTACGGAGCAACACGTTGGCGAGCCTTCCGAAGTCTGTTTTCGATTTGGGCGGTAAGGGAAGGAGTACCGCAACCGACCATCCTGTGTACCGCCTTATAAAATATCACCCAAACCATTATCAGAGTGTATTCACATTTTGGAATTTCGTCAATATCTGCCTCGATGGATGGGGAAACGCTTTTGTGGTGATCTTTCGCTCGAAAGATGCCACGCCGGAATCTTTGATCCCGGTTCATCCCAAAAACGTAATGGTGCAGGTTGAGAACCGCAAAAAGTACTACAAGGTGTTTGGTACGAAATATTACGATGGGGTGTACAGCGATGATGAAATGTTACATTTCTTCAACTACTCCATTGATGGTGGAATCAGTGGAATTGATCCGATCTCTTACAATGCGGAGGCAATTGCTACTGGTATTGGATCACAGCAGTTTGGAAATGAATACTTCGAGTCAAGGGGAAACATCAAGGCAGTGATCGAAACCGACCAAAACTGGAACCCGAAGCTGGCTAAACAGTTTTTGGATAATTTCGAAGAATCGAAGAAGAGCGGAAATCCTGTGTTGACTGGTGGTGCCAAGTGGAAGACTGTCACTATCTCGCCCGAAGCTGCGCAGATGCTGGAGACACGCACTTTTGCCTTACAAGACATTTGTCGCATCTTCATGGTGCCACCTCACCTCATGGGTGATCTCAGTCGTTCTACCTTTAGTAATATTGAACATCAAGACATCGAGTTCGTGAAACATTATATTCGTCCGACAGTCAAAATGTTCGAACATGAACTCGACCGCAAACTTTTCTTCGACGACGAGCGAGGTAAGCTGGAGATCAAATTCAACCTCGATGGGTTGTTGCGGGGCGATCAGACCACCCGGAGCGAGTTCTACCAAAAGGCTGTACTAAGCGGATGGATGTCACGTAATGAAGTTCGTGAAATGGAAAATCTTAATCCTATTGATGGCTTGGATGATCTGCTTTATCCGGGCAATGAAGTCGTCATGGGAAAAGAATATCTATTCAATAACAAAGCAAAACAGAAGGATGAATAAAAAAGAAGCTATCAAGACAAGGACTATCCCGTTCGTCTTTTCCGACGAAACGCGTGATTCATACAATACCGTCCTTCCGGTAAAAGGCTGGGACTTATCGCAGTTTAATCGCATGGGAGTTGCACTCTACAACCATAGTTCGTATGGAAGTGACCCCGACAACGTGATCGGTACCGCCCGTGCCTGGGTAGAAGGTAACCGCCTGTTAGGCGAAATTACTTTCGAAAAAGCCGACATCAACCCCAAGGCAGAAAAGGTGTTCCAAAAGGTATTGGCTGGTACACTGAAAGGATGTTCCGTTGGCTTCCGTTCGCTGGAACGAGGGACTTGGGGAGAAGGAGATGAAGCCTACGATGGGAAACGACCGACTTACTACTATGGCCGCCGTGCTCTGATCGAAATCTCAGTCACGCCAATGCCGGCGAATCCGAATGCCAAGGTACGGTCTGTTATCCAGCCTGATGGTGAAATGGAGTTGACAGAAGACATTGAATACATCGTTGGGGAAGTAAGGAGTTTTGATCCTGAAGAGGAAGAACCGGAAGTCAAAGAGTCTTTATCGCTGAAGGCGGGAGTGGCAGCGGCTGAAGCTCGTGCGATGATGGCTGTATTAAGATCTTCCTAGGTCGCCGGATTTGCATCCGACCTAAAATGAATTACATCCAATGTAATTGGAACGATGATTTATTAATAACCCTAAAAAATTTAGGATATGAGAGAAAAAAAACAAGTGACACACGAATTGAGCCAAGCCTTAGATAGCCTGCGCTCGATCAGCGGCAAGGAAGGAGCTACAGCCGATGAAATCCGCTCCGCAACCGAGTTGGTGGAACGTTTGACTGACGAGTTGAATGCTATCAATGTGGTCGAAGCAGCCGAACGTGCAGCTGTAGCAGCACGTGCCGATCAGAACAACCCGGAGATTAGAGATATTGCCCGTCGTTTCAGTATGGCGAAGTTCATTCGTGAGTTAAGCGGCGAGAATGGTATCCAGCTGACAGGTTTGGAAGCCGAAGTGGCGCGTATGGGGCAGGAAGAAGCCGAGCGTAATAACGTCAAGCTACAGGGATCTGCCATTCCAATGTCAATCCTGAACGCTCGTGCTTTCGGAGGTAACAATGCTACGACTCCTGCTGACGGAGGATATCTGATTGCTTCTGAATTGCAATATCAGGAAGCTTTGCGTAAGCGGTTAATCTTGGCACAGGCAGGTGCTACCTACGTAGGCGGATTGGTAGGTAATATTACCTTGATAGAAGGTTCTGGCGTATCAGTGTCTTGGGAGAATGAGAATGATGAAGTGGCCGACACCAAGAAACAGTTCTCTACCCGCAATGCCAGTCCAAAACGTTGTGCTATCAGCGTACCGGTGTCGAAACAGCTGGCTTTGCAGAGCTCGTTTGATGTCGATCAACTGATCTTGAACGATATTTATGCAGCCCATGCCGAAGCTATCGAGAATGCCGCCCTGAATGGTACGGGAACTAAGCAGCCTACCGGACTGATCAATACATCGGGTATTGAGACAATTGCTTTGGGTGATAACGGAGCCGTTCCAACATTCGCCAGTATGGTAGCTTTGGAAACAGCTATCTCCTTAAATAATGCTGATCTCGGACGAATGGCATATATCACTAATCCGAAAATCCGCGGTCTGTTCAAGACAACCTTGAAGGCGAGCAATGTCAGTGGTTTTATTTGGGAAAATAATGAGGTGAACGGATATCAGGCCTATACAAGTAACCTTGTACCATCTAATCTGACGAAAGGTTCGACCAGCGAAAAGTGTAGTGCTATTCTGTTTGGAGATTGGAGTAAATTGTGGATTTTGTCGTGGGGAGGATTAGACTTGGTTGTTGATCCTTATACGATGAAGAAGCTGGGTGCATATGAAGTTACACTGAATGCCTACCATGACATCCATGTACGCCGTAAGGAAGCATTTGCCATGATCAAGGATGCGTTGGACACTCCAGCAGGAGCATAAACAGGGGAGGTGAATGCTTATGTGGATCAAATTTGTCAAACCGGCTCCGGGCTATGCGTACTTTGAGGGGAACAAAGTCGATATGAAAGACGAGAAGGCTGCACAGAAGTTGATCGATGATCTGTATGCTATCCCGCTTGTGAGTGGAGATGTAAAAAGTGATCTGCCCGACGACTTTCCCGTCCGGGAATTGCTCGTTCGGGAAGGACTTCTTACGAAGAAACAAGTTGCCCAAGCAATCCCAGTCTTGAAAGATATCAAGGGGATCGGGCAGAATACGGTGGATAAGATTGTGGAATATTTAACAAAGGAGACAAAATGACGTTAGACGAATGTCCCGTAACGATCGACGACCTGAAGGCACAACTCCGATTGCCTGATACGGACGACTTTCATGCGCAACTGGAGGTGTCGCTTCTCTCCGCCGCCGAATGGTGTGAGAATTACATCGGGCGGAAGTTAAGCGAACTGGCACCCGATGGAGACTTCCCTTATCAGTTGCGGGCAGCTATCCTGATGATGGCGGCTCAACTGTTCGAGAACCCGTCGAATCCGGTCGCCGAACGCGTTACGGCAGCCGAACGTCTGGCTGATCCGAAAATCTGGTATAACTATGGCTAAGAAGGAATATAGTATCGGATCGTTCAACGAGGTAGTCTGTTTCTATCGTCCAGAGCGTTCTGAAACGGCCAGTGGCGAGCGCGAAACCCAATACGTGCCTTGCTGCGAGCGGTTTGCCGAAGTGACCGACCGTCTCTCGAGCCAGGAAGAGGCACAAGAGGCATTGCCCGAGGTACAGACTTTACTTGTCAAGTCTTGGGATGTATCCGAAGCTTCTACCGAGTGGCGGATACAGTTCCGGAACGAGCAGTATGACATTATTCGGATCGACCGAAAGCGGATGGGCGTCACGTTTTATTATGTCAGGAGGACGGACTTATGCAACGAGTGAACGAAACTTTTTATTCGCTACTGAAGGAATGGATGCCAGAAGGTGTTGCGGTTTATCCTTCCATTGCCGAAGAGAGTGCCAGATACCCGTATTGTGTCTTCAGCATGGCCAGCTTCACTACGAAGCGAGTCAAAGAGGGCATTGTTGGGTATAACTTCGTCTACGAGGTCAATGTGTGGGGCTGTACCTTCAACCAGGTGGACCGTATCGCCACGAAGGTCATGTCGGAGGCAGAGGCGTTTGAAGAAGTCCGTTTCGATGACCCTCCTGGAAGGATGACGGTAATGATTACCGACGGCGTGTCCGACTATACGCAGGGCGGATTCGTGCAGGCCCTGAAATTCAGTGTAAAATATGATGGAGGGGCAACATGAATAAAACTTCTGCAAGGATAGACGACACTTCTATGGTTGTTTTCTTAAACAAACTGGAAGACAAGAAATTCAACAACGCATGTCTTTCCGGCATACGAGAAGGAATGAAGATCCTGGCTAAAAAGACAACCGACAACTTCAAATCCAAAAGAAGGGGTTTCAGGCAAAGAAAGGTGTGGAACCCAAGGAAACGGAAAATGAAGATCCTGAAAGTGGCAACAATTGTGGTAAACCGAAAGGTAAACACGGTTAAAGTACATATCCTGGCCGATTACCGGGTGAAATGGATGGAAACCGGCACGGATGAAAGAACAGTGAAACACTGGTTCGGAGGCTGGAAAAGCCATTCGGTTGGTTCGGTAAAGCCTGAATACTTCTTCAAACGTGCTCAGGAGGAGGTACACGACCAGGTAAATGAAAAAGCGACGGCAGAGATTACACGTAGAATCAATAGGCTAATTTAAATCAAATCATCATTATGGCAAGAAAAAAAGGAGATTACATCGAGGGAAGAGACCTCATGGTGTTCGTTGACACATCAGACGGAAGCGGTGAACCGACTTGGACCAAGACGGCGGCTGCCACCAGCCACACTATCTCGTACAGTGCCGAGACCAAGGAACGTGTGACGAAAGACACCGAGAACGGGGCATTCAGCCAGAAATCCGTCACCAAGCTGTCGGTTTCGATCAGCGTGGAAGCACTTACCACGTACCAGGCTGACTGTGGCTTCAAGTCGCTGTTGAAGATGTTCAAGACACGCAAGCCAGTGAAACTGAAATACGGTTTTACTACCGATGAAGGGACGGAAGAGTACGAAGAGGGACTGTTCGTCATCACCAGCCTCGAAGAGAGCAGCCCGGCAGATGACGACGCTACCTACTCAGCCACGTTCGAGAATACCGGCAACGTGGAGACCAAGACAGGAGAAGCTTAAATTTAGGTAGGTATATCTCGACCGAGATATAAGCACATCTCCGCCGAGATATACCTATATCGCCGAAGAGATATAGGTATGTAAAAAAACAAGAAAAAAGAATATGAAGAAAATCAAGATCCAAGGAAAAGAATATCCGGTACGCCTGACAATCGGCGCGATGGTGGCCTACAAGCGCGATACCGGCGAGGACTTCACCCAGTTCCGGGGCGATGACATGGAGAAGCTGGGGTGCATCATCTTCCACGCTGTGCGGACGGCCTGCAAGTCGGACGGCGTGGCCTTCCCCTTCGACAAGCCTGACGACATGATCGACTACATCGACATGGACCAGGCGACGGCAGCCCTCGGACTGGCAGCCGGGCAGGAAGGCGTACAGGACGCAAAAAAAAACTGACGGTTACAGAATTGATTGGCTTTGCGGCGGGTGTCGTGGGAATCCCTCCGGCGGACATCTATCCCATGGACATGGAAACCCTCGACGCCGCCATCCGCGCCTGGAACGATCTGGAAGAGCAACGCTACCGCACCTCGTGGGAACAGACCCGCTTCCTGGCGCATTGCCTCCTGACGCCCTACTCGAAGAAGAAGCTCCGGGCGGAAGACATCATCCGTTTCCCGTGGGAGGGCGGACGGAAGAAGGCAAAAGAAAAGCCCCGCCGGTTGTCGCCGGAAGAGCTTCGCAAAGTGGAGGAGAGATTAGGCGTTTAACGCCAGCCACCCTACTTTTCATCTTCTTCCTGTTCCGGATCCTGGCACCTGCAATCGTTGTCTCCCAGATGACAGATTCCGTAAACGACAAGGCACGTAAAGACAAACACGATCCCTGTTATGACCTCTATACTCATAAGTCTAATTAATTAGTTGCTGCGAAGATAATGAATAATTTAGTATATACCATCCAACTTGACGCGAAAGGCAAGCTGCTGCCAGAGCTGAAGATAATCCGTCAGCAGATGGACGGTGTGACGCAATCCACCAAGAAAGCGAACGGGATGTTCTCGAAGATGCAGACCATTTGTTCACGGATGAAAAACTTGGAACTTGCTTCGTGGGCTGAAAACGTAAGGAACGCCTTCGATGGGTTGTCTTCCCTGTCGGAATCGGGCGTAGGTTTCCAGCAGAGCATGGCGGACCTGCAAGCCATCACCGGGATCGTGGGGAAAGACCTGCAAACCATCAGCCAGGCGGCACGCGAGACGGGCAAACAGTCCGGCTTGGGTGCGAAAGGTGCGGTCGATGCCTTCACACTCTTGGCTTCGCAGATACAGATCGACAAAATCGGGTTGCAAGGACTGATGCAACTGCAGAAAGAGACCATCACGCTGGCACAGGCCGGCGGACTGGAGATGGCAGACGCGGCAACAGCCATGGCTGCCACCATCAACCAGTTCGGACTGGAAGCATCTGAGGCGAACCGGGTGATCAACGTGCTGGCGGCAGGCTCGAAATACGGGGCAGCCGAAGTTGCAGATCTGGCACAGTCGTTCAAGGTGTCGGGTGCAACGGCGGCGGCTGCCGGACTGTCGGTCGAACAGACAGCCGGGGCGATCGAGGTACTCTCACAGATGAACCTGAAAGGGGCGGAAGCCGGGACAGCCTTGCGCAACATCATCCTGAAACTGCAAACCACCTTGGGCGTTGACCTCTCCAACGTGGGACTGGCCAAGGCTCTCGACGGACTGAAACCGAAACTACAAGACACAACCTATCTCGCCAAGGTGTTTGGGGCGGAAAACATAGCCGCCGCCCAATACCTGATCACGAACGCGCAGGCAGTCGACGAGATGACAGCCGCCGTTACCGGCTCGAACGTGGCACAGGAGCAGGCAGCCATCCGCACCGACACCGTGGCCGAGAAGATGAAACAGATACAGGCGCGTATCGACGACATGAAGATTTCCATCTTCGAAATGAGCGGCGGGTTGACCGGTTACGCATCCGCCCTTGGCGATACGGGGGTGATGATCTCGCAGATGATCCCGTTGATATCGTTACTGAAGGGGTGGATAGTTAAACTAAGCGGGGTAATTGGCATTGCGACTGCTGCCACGAAATTGTTTAGTCTGGCTCTTTGGGCAAACCCGATCACGTGGGTTGTTGCCGCTGTAGCCGCCCTTGTTGCAGGACTGGTGATAGCCTACAAGAAGCTAGACGGTTTCAGAAATCTGGTTAATAAGTTGTGGGTGGATCTGAAAAAGACATTCTCTATCATATCCCCGTATAAGGAGAAGGGAATGGATATAAAAGGCTCGGTCAACATCACCAATGTGGAAGAGACGAAGAAGAGCTTGCGAACCCTGCAAGGCCGTGTTGATGACCTGAAGATGGCGTTCGATCCGAACCATGTGTGGAAGTACTCGCTTAGCATACCACAGCAAGAACCTTCAAGAGAAACATCAACGGGAAACGAACCTACATCAGGTAGCAGGGAAGCCTTGAACACCATAGCCGGATTGCAGAAGAAGATCCAAGAACTGAAAGAGCTACAGGAAAAATCATCCGTGCAGAATGCGATCAACCTGCAAAAGGAAATAGACTTGTACCAGAAGAAGCTCGACCTGATCAACCTGCAGATCGCCAAAGGCGTGGCAGGGAATTTGGCAGACAGCAAATACAAGGATACGATCTCATCGTCTGTCGCGACATTACCGGTACCGGAAAAGATCAGTATTCCTGTTGAGTTCGACAAGGCTACCCTTTCGCGCTCTTTCCAGATCATGAAGCAGCAGTTTTCTGATTCCATCAAGGAAATCGAGATTACCGGTGAACAGATAGGTGGCATCCTGACCGGTTCTATCCAGCAATTCGCCTCTGGACTGGGTGAAGCCGTCGCGTCCGGAAACGGGCTGGAAGTATTCAAATCCATGCTGACTGGGTTGATGGATATGCTGAGCCAGTTCGGTGCGGCGTTAATAGCAGCCGGTACGGCTACGCTCGCCTTCAAATCCATGTTTGCCAACCCGATTGCGGCGATCATTACCGGTACGGCACTGGTAGCTGCCACCGCAGCAGCCAAGGCAGCCCTACAGAATGCCACCGCCTTCGCCAACGGTGGCATCGTCAGTGGTCCGACATTGGCTTTGGTGGGTGAATATTCCGGGGCACGAAACAACCCGGAGGTAATCGCCCCGCTGGATAAGCTCCGGTCGATGATCGAACCGGCACGGCTGTCGTTCGATAGCCTTTATCTGGAAACCAAGGTGCGTGGGAAGGATCTCTACGTAGCCTTGCAGGGTGTGGAACGTAAAAACGGACGGACACGATGAGCATGAACTTACGATACAGATATGGCTTCTACAGCTATAAGGATGTGCTGTATGAGGTGGATATTTACCAGGAAGGCTTTTCGGGCGAAGTGCAACAAGTAGGCTATGGCGAGTCACCTGTCGAGATCGAATGGCAAGAGACCGACAAACTCGAGCCCGTACAGAGCAGTTCGGCTACCGTCCAGCTGTTCTCCGATAATGACAGACAGTTTGTCGACCTCTATACGGTGAAAGCCGGGAGCGTCCGGCTGGATGTCTATCGGGAAGGCTCGCTCTACTGGAGCGGAACGCTGGACACTGAACTGTACGAAGAGCCATTCTCGTACAAAGACGGCTATTGCGTGGAACTTACCTTTTCCGACTTCGCCATGCTCGACCGGCTGAAATGGAACGTGCGCGGGTTTATCAGCATGGACCAGATCATCCGGAAGGCATTGGATATGTCTGGTATTAAGTATTCGGCTATCGACACGCGTATCAGTACCAAGACATCCAGCGGAGTAAACGATTCTGTCTATACAGCCGTATCCGTACTTGGCGACAACTTCTTTGACGAAGACGACAAGCCGATGACGATACGCAAGGTGCTTGACGAAACGTTACGTCCTTTCTCGCTCCGGATGATACAGAAGGGAGGAAAGATCGTGTTGTACGACCTGAACCAGCTCTATTCCGAAACACCGGAGGAAGTGAACTGGGGTGGAGATGACGCGGTGTTGTCGGTCGATAAGACATACAGCGATGTGCTGCTTACGTTTTCTCCCTACGAAAAGACATCGCTGCTGGATGCCACGATAGATCCTGAAACCGTCACCGGAGGATCCCAATACACAACCTATGTGGACAACAGGTTCGAGGCGGATGCTGTAGGTTTCCGGATGACCATTTCGGATACCGGGGAAGGCGTGGTAAAGAATATCAAGCCGAAGTTCTTCCGGGTGGACCCGGTGTATTCCGGCGATTCTGAAGCAGGAATAGCCTGGGCTTATTCGACCCGAAAAGGAACAGGTGGCGACTTTATCCAACATGTTCAACCCGTATTACCTCCTACCGGTATTGTTGAAATGATATTCCGGGCGGGACCATCTTCATTTATCTATCCGGTGAACACGGACGGAAGCGAGAAGTTCCAGTTGAAGGTGACGCTTAATATGCTTTTTGACCCACGTTATAATCCGTTTGAAGATGCTGGAACATACAACGAGCAAGGTAACTGGGAAGAACAACAGGACCGTGCCAATTTCGTCTATCTCCCCATCAAACTGACGTTACGAGATGAGAACAGGAACGCCATCCTACACCTGCAGAACTCCGGTGTGAAGGACAGTGATTATTACTACCATTCTACTACTAACGTGAGATGGGTATCAGGTGAAGCCTCTTGGGGAAATGCTTATCTGTGTTGGTGGAAAGGCAACCGGAAGAATGAGTCAGGATTGGGTGGATGGCAACTCAACAAACAGATCATTGGGTATTACCGGGATAGACTTCCTTCACGGTTCGACAAGATGGGAGATGGCGAGTTTATCCCTTTGCCCGGGCAGTATGGATACCTAGAACTGGAGGTAGGAACGGGACTGATAACCTGGGATTATAACAAAGAGATCAATACAAAGAACTATTCGCAGTGCCGCCATTGGTGGTTCAAAGATCCCAAGGTAGAACTGGTGGATGGCTACGGGAATGGAATCAATACGAAAGATATCAGCTTTTCGGCGTGGATCAATGAAGATGCTGCTGAAGATATCAAGATCGACACCGTGTTGGGAACGCTCGAAAACCCCTCACCTGTGGCATTGGGACAGATATTCGAAACCTCTACACATACGGTTATCGGTACATTCTATCGGGGTGGCGTGCAAGAACGCCTTGAGAAGCTCCTGATCGGGACGGTCTATTCCAACTACGAGGGACGCAATCTGGTCTTGTCGGGTACAGCGGACCTGATTCCCGGATTCTGCACGCTCACCGACAGGAACGAACCGGGCAAGTACGTCGTCCTACAGGAGACGCAACGCCTGCGTGACGAAGAGAGCAATATCAAGATGGTTCAATTCTCGGAAGATCATTTTGAGGGGGTACGTTTTAAATGATAGATGGTATGGCGAAAGAGCAATATAAATATGTAGAAGTACAGATTCCGGCTACGCCGCGCAACAAACGGTTGACGGACAGTATTCAGGCAGCTGCGCAGACTGGTGGCGGAGGTGGAGGAGGATACGAGAACTATCCTGGAACATTTCCTAAAATTGAGATAATACCATCTGGAAGTCTATTACTTCCAACAGATGATAATATGTTTTCTGCATTGAGGACACTTGAAGAGATCAATAATGCCTTCCAAGGAGCAAGTGCTATATTCGACAAGCGATATCTGAGAAAAGATATCGACGATATGGCTTTGGGTAATATCCGATTTCAAAAAAATATAAGCTCGGAAACCTTTGCAACTGGTCTATTAGGAACAGGATGGCGTATCACCGGAGACGGAGACATGGAAGCTCGTTCGCTGTTTTTGCGCGAGTGGCTGGAAGTCCCTGAGTTAAGATATAACCGAATAACTGTTACCGGTGATGAATTCTGGGTTGCAACCGGGCTAAAGGTAGATCGCGTCGAAGGAAATACCATATATGCCAAATTGGAAGAAGGTGAAGTTATCGCTGTAAAGGAAGGAGATATTCTTCGTGGTATCTATCAGCATGAAAACGGATTCTCAACCTCATTTATCAATGTTCTTACCGTTGATTCCAAGGCTGGATCATTTACGTATGAAAAGATTCGCGGAGCTGATCCGGTCAAATTCATGACATTTGCCCGACAGGGTAATGATAAAGACGAAGAGCGTCAGCGGTCAATCTATCTATCAGGACTTGACGGTTATCAGAGATTCCTGGGCGGTGTCAATTCGGCTGATATCACATTCGACAACATATACGCCCAGTTCGGTAATCTGAATGGGTTGGTTACTCCCTACTTCGGCACACTATCCGGCGAAGGAATATACATCCGCAAAGGCTATATAGAGGGCTCTATACACGTTACAGGCGGTAATGCAGCAACTACCGATTTTGTTTCTACTGAAATAGGAAAAGAGATTGCTGGTTTGGCCGTTGGTGTGGATAATATGCTTTTAAATACTGGATTTGCCGGAGATTATTTACCGGCAGAACTGGATAAAATGACTCTATTCAACCGACAAAAAATATTGTATAGCGATCCGTTGAAGTTCTGGACGGTTACAGGCGCGGCCACAGTTGGTATCGACAGCAACAGCCGTTCGGGATATGCTTGTGTGGTGGCTGGAAGCCTTGCGCAAGATCCTGTTATCCCGGTTGAAGTTGGTGAAAAATACGTCGTATCTTTTCGGGTTAAAGGTACCGGATCAATTGATGCCGGTGCGTGTGGCGTAACAAAGAGTTTTATACTCACGTCATCATACCAGAAATGCGAAGTTAAGATTGAAGCGAAAGATACCAGCGGATTTAAAGTTGAAGGAACAAGCAACTTTACCATTTGCGAGATCAAAATGGAGCGCGGAACCATTGCAACAGACTGGGAACCGGCATTCCTGGACAACAACAGAATGGAAGGACGGCTTCAATCGATGAAATATATATTCGATGCGATAAAAAATGAAACCAATATTTACGGCGGGCTGGTACTGACCAATATTGTAATGGTTGGCAATTACACCAACGGAAAAATGAGTGAAGTTACCGGTGGAATGTCTGGAGTATATAACGATGGAGCCGATGTAGCGTTCTGGGCTGGTGGTACGTTAGAACAGGCTATCAAGGCCGTTGGAAATCCTTCTTTAACCAGTGGTGTCGCCAACGTCGTGATCACCCATGGAGGTTTAGCTATCCTCAATAATGCTTATGTCAGGGGTACTGTATATGCAACATCCGGCATTATGCAGAACGTTATTGTCCGAACAAAAGCAAATGGCCAGCGAATAGAACTGGATTCTGATGGCCAAAAAATAGCTATTTATAATTCTTCTAACCAGGTAATAGGTGAATGGAGTTATATTGATCGCGGATCTCAGATCACTTTAAAATATGGCAGTTCTGAAATTTCTAATTGGAACTCGTCAAATATCGGATTTAGCAATAATAGCGGAATATCAAGTTTACAGGCAAATAAATTTGAAGTTAGGAACGGAGATAATCCTTATGAGTATAAATACTTTCAAGTAAATATCACGGGTACTTATTTGAATGTAATCATGGGTAAAATTCCTGATAGTAAAGAAAAAGCTGCTGCTTGGGGTTTATATCGGGATGGAGATACAATAAAAATTAATGCAATCGCTTAAAATGAATAACGTATGAAACTTATATTGAATTTAAAAGAACGATTATCCCTGGAACATGCACTTTCTTTCATGCAGGGGAGTTATGTAAAATTTGTTTTGGCAAAAGATATTCAGAGCAAAGTTGTCATTACACCTGAAGAAATCAATAAGTTTCACATTATTGATCTTCCGGATGGATCTGGGATAACATGGGATAACCGAAAAGATACAAACCGCGAATTTGATCTTTCGGATGAACAACTGGAGTTGATCGTTGAATGTCTGAAGGCGATGGATGCCCAAAAACGTCTGGTTTGGGCCATTATTCCATTCTACGAAAAGATTATGGACGAACACAAGGCTTATCTGAAACGGAAGGCCGAAAAAGAATCCGGTCATGTCAGCGATTGAAACGGTATTAGATACGGGTGATTGGGGAACGGCTTCTACCCAAATAAACAATAATTTCCGCGCGCTTAATACCGACGTGGAAAAGGCTAAAAATGCCTCAGTAAAAGCGAAAGGTCTTTTCCC
>UMLG01018675.1_pt1 | contig 65633 bp, 46 predicted proteins | sample 1966511 | NCBI WGS metagenome assembly UMLG01 (sample SAMEA4836195, study PRJEB28245) | human gut metagenome | biome: gut microbiome; material: fecal sample | place: Denmark | collected 2008
TCCGCACCCAAAAAGTTGCATTTATAAGTTGAACTCAAGATTGAATTTTGTGTTAAGAGTACGGATGAATGGTGTGGAAGTGATGTGGATGACTTAGTTTCCACTAACAAAGTTAAGGAATATTATCCATAAATGGAAAGGGCCAGAATCGGGCTTTCTGGCTGATTCATTGAGAATAACAGACTGATTCCGGTGAAATGGACGGTTTTGATCAGGTATTGATGTATCGAGATGAAAATTATCGCTTCTGCGCGCCGAAATTGTCGCCTGTCAAGACTGAAATTATCGCCTCTGAATACAAAATTATCGCTTGGAACGGTAAGCTTAACAACATTATTTTTAGCTTCTGGGAGATATAAAAAAGAAGCTCGACCCTTGAGAACACAAAGGCCGAGCTGTATGGAATTTATCTGATCTATTTCCGGTCAGGGGATGATTGGGCTTAATACCGATAATGATCTGCCTTGTACGGTCCTTCAACCGGTACACCGATGTAATCGGCTTGTTTCTGGGTCAGTTTAGACAGTTTCACGCCGATACGTTCCAGATGCAGGCGGGCTACTTCTTCGTCGAGGTGCTTCGGCAAACGATATACACCTACTTCGTACGGCTTCTGCCAGAGATCCATCTGAGCCAGTACCTGGTTGGTGAATGAGTTACTCATTACAAATGAAGCATGTCCGGTAGCACATCCCAAGTTAACCAGACGGCCTTCTGCCAGCAGGAAGATGGAATGTCCGTCCGGGAATGTATATTTGTCGACCTGCGGCTTGATGTTGAGGCGTTTGATGCCGGGGAAAGTCACCAGCTTGTCTACCTGTATTTCGTTGTCGAAGTGACCGATGTTGCAGACAATCGCCTGGTCTTTCATCTGCTGCATGTGCTCGATGGTGATGATGTCGCAGTTACCTGTCGTTGTCACAAAGATGTTTCCTTCTTTTACGGCTTCTTCCATCGTGGTGACTTCAAAGCCTTCCATAGCTGCCTGCAGGGCACAGATCGGGTCGATTTCCGTTACCAGTACGCGGGCTCCGTATGAACGCATGGAGTGTGAACAGCCTTTTCCTACATCACCGTAACCGGCTACGACGACTACTTTCCCGGCAATCATTACATCGGTGGCCCGTTTGATACCGTCGGCCAACGATTCCCGGCAACCATACAGGTTATCGAATTTAGACTTCGTTACCGAATCGTTTACGTTGATGGCCGGAACCAACAGTTCGCCCCGTTCCATCATCTGATACAACCGGTGAACACCTGTTGTCGTTTCTTCCGAAACACCTTTCATTTCAGCTACGGTACGGTGCCAGCGCTGTGGATCTTCTGCCAGGATACGGTTCAATGTATCCAGAATACATTGTTCTTCGTGATTACTTCCTTTACGCTGGATGGTCGTCGGGTCGTTTTCGGCACGATAACCCATGTGTACCAACAGAGAAGCATCACCGCCGTCGTCTACTATCAGATGCGGACCTTTACCGCCGGGGAAACGCAATGCCATTTCCGTACACCACCAGTATTCTTCCAATGATTCACCTTTCCAGGCAAAAACCGGTACACCGTCGGCAGCGATAGCGGCAGCGGCATGATCCTGAGTCGAGAAGATGTTACAGCTTGCCCAACGGACATCGGCACCCAAGGCTACCAGTGTCTCAATCAGAACGGCTGTCTGGATTGTCATGTGTAAAGAACCTGTGATCCGTGCTCCTTTCAATGGCTTCGAATCACCATATTTTTTACGGAGAGCCATCAGACCGGGCATTTCGTGTTCGGAAATCTCGATTTCCTTCCGTCCGAATTCCGCCAGGCTCATATCTGCTACCTTGTAAGGCAGATCTGTAGGAAATAATTGTGACATAATTGATACGTATAAATATTTTTCGCAAAGGTACGATAAAAATAAGACTACGAAAAATCTTATTTAATAGCTGAAGGCTTTTTCCTTCACATAGGCTTTATAGTCTTTGATCATACCTGGGAAACCTTCTTCTGCACGGGGCAAATACCGGAATCCTGAAATCTGTTGTTCTTCTTTCAGGTCTATGATGAACTGATGCGGAAACTTGTCTCCCTGCCGGGTTTTCCAATAGGTCGATTCCTGCAGGTCGTAGATCTTGTCTGCCGTGAAGTTGCCGTATTGCGTACTTTCGCTGCTGGCATAAGCGATGTTCCAGTCTTGCCGCGGCAGCGGTTTTCCGTTCTCATCCAACAGGTAGAATTCGGCGATTGCGGCTTCGTCCTGACCATTTTGGGCGTTCAGTGCTTCCAGACAGAAGTAGCGGCCTTTGACAGGCTGGTTGAAACGGACTTCCTGCCAGCCGTTTCCGGGAGTTAGTGAACCCGTAGCGACAGGTCTTTCCTGCTTGAGATTCAGATTTTCTCCTTCTTTCCGGTGAGTCATGGGTGCTTCTGCCCGCAACATATCCAGTATAGGTTGCTTTAATCCTCTGACTGTGTTTTGTTCCGGACCTAACAGGTCCAGAATGATGATTTCGTTTTTCCCTTTTTTGAGCCAGCAGCCCGGCATGAATAAGGTTTGCTGAGGACCAATTTCCCAAAAGCGACCGATCGACTTTCCATTTACCCAAACCATACCTTTTCCCCATGTCTGCATATCGAGGAATACATCTCCTGTCTGCTCCAGATCAAAGGTTGCCCGATAATAAGCCGGACCGTCGTATTTGTTTCCTTTCGCATACGATTTGTCTTGTACAAATGCATAATCTACGGGGAAACTATAGACTTTCCAACCTTTCAGTTCCTGCGATCCGCTTTCGTTAACCAACTCAACCTTGTTGGTGATTCCTTTCCGGTCGTGGATGGCCACATCGAAATTGACACGTCCCATGGCTTCGACCAGAATATCCAATTGTGTACCTTGAGCTAGGGCAGGGAGCAAGAGGGTATTTTCTCCTCTTCGTCTGTCTAACCTGCCGATCAGTTTTCCGTCTGCGAATACTTGTGCCCAGTCGTGTACTTCGTCAATCAACAGGGTTGTTCCTTCGGCTACCGCCGGCAGCTGAGTCCGGTACAGGATCGTTCCCCAACCTTGGTCAAACTGTTCCATTGGCTGGATGTTCTCTGATTCTTGGAATTTGGGGAGGTTATCGAATAGCGGAGTAACTTCGTTGACTTCAAATTCCGGAATTTCTATGACCGGATAAGCTTCGGGTACTTCCGGAATGACTTGTCCAGAATCGGCATATTGCAATAACAGATTGCGCAGTTTGTGATATTTTGGTGTTGCCCAGCCAGCCTCACTGATAGGCGCATCATAATCGTAAGAACTGCACATGGCCGAGTAGGCCGGACTGTTCGCTCCTCCCCAATGTCCGAAGGTAGTTCCTCCATGAGCCATGTAGAGGGAGAAGGAGATATGCCGGTCTAACATATCCTTTATCCCGTTAACCATTACGGTCGCGTCGCGCGTTTCGTGCTTACGTCCCCAGTGGTCAAACCAGCCACTCCAGAACTCGCTGCACATCAGTGGGGCATCCGGACGGGCTTCTTTCAGCTTCTTGAATTGTTCGTCGATATTGGCACCTGTTCCGAAGTTGATGGTCCAGACCAGATCATCCAGGCCATTCAGCTGGAAGGTCGAACTCCAGGCGCATTGGAACAAAGGAACGTCGGTAAAGCCAGCCTTTTTAACGATATCGCGGATGTTGGCAATATAGGCTTTGTCGGTTGCATAGGCTCCGTATTCATTTTCTACTTGTACCATGATGATGTTTCCCCCTCGTGATACTTGCAGATCCGCCAATTGCTTACCAATTTCATGCATGAATAATTGGGTCCGTTCCAAGAAGTAAGGATCGTTGGTACGGAGTTTGATATCTTTTTTCTTGAGCAACCACCAGGGTAATCCGCCCATTTCCCATTCCGAGCAGACATAAGGTCCGGGACGTAGCATGATGTACATGCCGTGTTTTTGGGCCAACCGGCAAAAACGGGCAATATCATTCTGTCCTTCAAAATTGAATTCTCCGGGTTTCTGTTCGTGGATATTCCAAAAGGCATAAATACAGATGGTGTTCATGCCAAGAGCTTTACACATTTGGATACGATGTTCCCAATAATCGGCAGGAATTCGGGTATAGTGTATTTCTGCCGCTTTGATGACAAAAGGCTTTCCGTCGAGCAGGAAAGTGCCTTTCCCGATTGAAAAGTTGTGTTTCTCTCCGTCCTTTGAGGTTGAACAGCCTGTTAGCAGCATGCAGACTGTCAGCCAGAAGGTCAAAATCAAGTTTACGTGTTTCATAAGGTAAGAATTAATAATACATAGATTTACAGGGAACAAAGGTACAACAAAAAAGTAAAATCGCCACCACACGTTAATTTCCGTATGACGGCGATTGAATATATAGGGTTTTAAATTATGCGAACAACGAAAGCAGATACGAAATGACCGGTACCAGAATGGCAGTCATAATACCCATCAGACCGATGGCCAGTCCGCTTAATGCGCCTTCTACGGCTCCCAGCTGGATGGCTGCTGCCGTACCGACTCCGTGTGACGAAGCGCCCAGGGCCAGTCCTTTGGCTATGCGACTTTCGATACCTAATACTTTCATAACGGCCGGACCGACAATGCTTCCGAAGATTCCAACGGCTACGACAATGACGGCTGTCAGCGAGGGAATGCCGCCGTTCTTCTCAGAAATACCCATGGCGATCGGTGTCGTGACCGACTTGGGTTGCAGGGTAGCAATCAGTGACTGGTCGGCACCCATCAGTTTTCCGATGACAATCACGCTGATAATTCCGACAATCGCTCCGACAAAGACCGAAGTCAGGATTGATACGACGTTCCCCTTCAGGTATTTCATCTGTTCGAACAAAACGTAACCCAGGGCAACGACCGAAGGGCCCAGCATGAAATGGATCAGATGACTGCCTTGCTGGAACGAAGCATATTCAACATCCAGAAACTCGAGAATGACGATGATCACGAAAATCGACGTGAGTAATGGATGAAGCACGCTCAGATGCGTTTTCTTATACAAGATGGTGGCGGCGATGTATGTACCGACCACCAACGCTAAATCGAATATCTCAGAATGAACCAACGAATGCATACCGGCTTACTTTTTTCGTTTTTCGAAATTCTGCTGCATAAGGGCAACCGAGGCAATGACCAGTATCGTACTGATCACACACGAGATCAGGATAACCGCCCAATAATGCGAAATCACACCGATAGAAGTCATCAGGCCCACACCGGCAGGCAGGAAGAACAAACCCATATTGTCTGTCAGTAACTTAGATATCTTATTGACATGACAAGGCTTTACAACTTTAAATGCCAGGGCTAAAAATAACAGAACCATCCCGATTACGCTTCCCGGGATAAACCCGTGGATAAAATGGCTGATACACTCTCCTACAAAGTAGAAAAACAAGATGTGAAAAACTTGCAATAACATAATCTTTTTGCCTAAACTAAATGCCTATTTATACACTATTTGATAACCGTTGCAAAGATAAGTTAGCAATATGTAATGATGTTCTACAACATACTTAATTAACAGAGTTTTTAACATTCATTGAAAAATGACCTGTTTCAAAACACGCCGGCTTTTTGTCAATTTACGCCGGCTTTTGATGAATATACGCCGGCTTTTCATCAAAACAAAGGGTATTTGAAAACAAAGCTCCCGAGCATCAAAAACGATTCCCGTATCATCCTTTTTCAAAACTCCCGACAATCGTCCGTGACTTATTTCCATACTTACCTTTCACTTTTCTTCTATCTGCTTGATAGTCTAATAAATGAGGTGATTCAAGCCTTTTCCGTATCCGGTTTTCTGCTGCGGAAAAGATCATACATTGTATAGATTCCATCATACACCTATTCAAAAAATAGAACATCGTGTTTTAATAAATAGAACAATAAACCTGTCTGCTAAAACCCATATATCATGCAATTCCAAACAGATAGCAAAAAGACGGGAAAGTCTGGATATAAAAAACAGAATACATTTTTCTACAAATTGACCTTGTGAGGCTTTGCGAATTGTTGTTCCTTTGCAACCGGAAAAAAGTGTATAAATCAGAAAAAAATATAGCATGAAGTATTTGAAATTTTTACGAACGTATGTATGTCTGCTGTTGGGCTTTGCTGCCTTTACAGCATGTACCTCGGATGAGGAAGAAGCCTTGATCCCCGAAGGAAAAGGCTATGTGAAGTTAAGCTTAAATGCAGATACCGGTTTCCAGACTAAGGCAGTAAATGAGTCGGACTATACGAAGTTGGATAATTATACGGTTCAGATACTGAAAGATGGAACTTTAGTTCCAAAAATGGAATGGATATATTCGGATGTACCGACTGAGTTGATTGAACTGACTAATGGTAGTTATGAATTGAAGGCTTTCTATGGGGAAGAATATAATGTTCCCAGTACTCGAGATGGTATTTATATGGAAGGAATTAAGCCTTTTGATGTGAATGGAGACCAGCAATCATTGACAGTTGAATGTAAACCGGTCCAAGCAAAAATCCAAGTCAACTTTGATGCAAAAATGAAGGATTATTTCTCGGATTATTATGTGACATTCCAAACTCAGGCTTTAGGAAGTGATAAAGCTTTATGGGGAAAAGAGGATACATCTCCGCTTTATTTAAAAGTTAATGCAAACGGAGAGGATGTTGTCGCAACTTTTACCTTAAATAAAAAAACAGGGGGACAAGCTTCTGTAGATCCAAGGAAATATAACCTGAAACCACTCGATTTTCAGACAATTAATATTGCTCCGGTCGTTGAAAGTAATACAGGAAATGTTGGTATTTCGATTACTATCAATAAAGATACAAATGATGAAACAGTAGAGATTGAAATTCCAAATAACTGGCTTTAATTTAATTGAATAACATTAATTTGTATACAATCATGAATTTAAGATATACATTATTAGCTGGAGTCTTTGCATTTGTGAGTTTGACTTCTTGCGAAATGAAAGATGAACTTTTGAACAAAACAGAGGAGTCATCAGAAGTAGGGTACCTGAATGTAGGGTTAGCTGTAGATGCTTCTTCACAGTCTATAACCAAGGCAAGCGAGGCGACTTCAACTACGCCAACAGTCAGTGCTACAGGTTTTATGGTGGAAATCAAAAAGAAAGGAGAAGAGGAAGCTTATAAAACATTTACTTACGATGGTGAGATGAAACCAGTTGAATTACCTGTTGGTGATTATACGGTTTATGCGCATACGCCAGGGAATGCTGAAGAATGTACAACTGCACCCTATTACGGCAAGGAAGAAGCTTTCAGTGTGAAGGCAAATGAAGAGACAGGAGTGAATGTTGTCTGTACGATGATGAATATGAAAATTCAATTGACTTATGATGAGGAACTGAAAAGAACCTTTAAAAGTTGGGAAATCAGTGTGACTGATGGAACACATAACCAAGATTTTGTACGTCTTGAAACTACAGCAGACGAAAATGTACAACAACCTGATCCTTTTTATTGGATGATAGCAGATAATGTCACCACGATCAAGGTTGTGTTCTCTGGTGTTTTGAAAGATAACAACACGGAAATTAGAGAATCTCGTAGTATAGTTAAGTCATCTTCTTCCGGCTCTCAAAATTGGGGAGCGGCTGATGCGTTAAGTATTACGATCAAACCGGGAGAGAAAGATCCTGCTGATCCTTCAGGAGTGACAGGCATCGAAATCTCTGCTAATTTGGAATGGAATACGGATGACAAAACAGATAATATAGAAGTTTCGGTAGAGGATCCTACTACGCCGGGTGAACCGGGAGGTGAAGATGGTGATGGTGATGGAGAAGAAAGTGATGGACCGACAATATCTTTCCCTAAATCGACTTATTCTTTACCTAGTGATTTAAAGAGCAATGCTGATGCGACAATCAAAGCAGATGCTGGATTAAAAAGTGTTAAGGTGCAAATTGTCGGGGGAAATCCAATGTTTAAAAATATAATAGAAACTTTAGCAAATCCAGAGTCTGGAGAAGAGGCGGAAAAAATAGATTTCCTTAATGGTGAAGAATTAGTTGATAATACAACATTGGGAAATATTATTAATAGTATTGCTCCTGGAATTCCTGTCTTGGAGAAAAATGCGACTGAATATATATTCCCCGTAGGAAGCTTTTTTAATACTTTAAATAACATGAGAACAACAACAGAATCTGAAGGTCATGTTTTTAATATTACAATAACAGACAACAATGGAAGAACTACTTCAGGAACTTTAAATGTAACCGTAGAATAAAAGTCATGAAACAGATACAATATATATTATTCACCTTGACGGCGATCTTTTTGGTCGCTTGCCAAGCCGATGAAGAGGCGATAAACGACAAAGGTTACCTGTCGTTTGCGATCGGCCAAGATATCAGCGTAACGACAAAGGCTGAAGATTATAATCCGGAATTACTTGCCCTTAAGATAAGTGACTCAACTGGAAAAGAGATTAAGACAGAAACAGGTTCCGTAGAGGAATTAAATGCTTTAAAAATCGAGTTAGTTGCTGGTGAATATACGGTAGAGGTTTATTCTAATAACTACGATGGTAATTCTGCTTTTGGAGAGAACGGTGCTTACTATTATGGATCAACAAAAGTATCAGTTACTAAGGGTACTACTGTGACTGCTAATATTACTTGTACCCTGGCGAATGTTAAGGTGACAGTTAACTTTGATACGCAATTGGTTGGTCAGTTGAATGGAAAAACTATTACGACTCAGGTAACAAGTAAGACTCAGTCTGTCACTGCTCGTGATTTCTCATCGGCAAATACGGAAAACAAAGTAGCCTTTTTTCCGGTTGGTGACTTGAATGTTGCGATTGCAATTATGAATGGTGACACTAAGGAACATGATTTAACACATGAGATCACCGAGGTCAAGGCTCGCGATCATTATATCCTTAATATTAAGCTTCAGGAGACTGGTACAGAAAATATCACTGTCCAAGTAGATCCGTCTATGCAGGAGTATAGTTATGAGTTTACAGTCTCTCAAAAGCCAACCAATCAAGGAACACTTTCTGCTAATGCGTGGGCAAAATTTGCTTATCTCACGGCAGAGAATGTAACAAGTGCCAGTGGTATAGATCTCTCTACTCTCAAAATTCAGTATCGCCAAAAAGACACGGAGACTTGGACAACAGCTGAAACTACTGTAGCAGATAATGTTTATTCAGCTACCGCGACGAATTTGAAACCGGCAACTACCTACGAATATCGTTTGACAGATGGTTTGGAAACACCTGTGTTTAATATCAGTGGCGGTGAATTTACGACAGAAGAGGCAATCGCATTGCAGAATGGTAATTTTGATGCATGGAGTACTATTGAGACAGATGGTCTTTTTTCTAAAAGGCAATCTGCTTATCCAAATGCCTCTGCTTCTGTAAAGTTTTGGGATACAAGTAATGCAGGAGCTAATTACCTGTCACTAAAGAATCCGACACAAGGAACAGTTGAAGATGTTCACACTCCTGGAGAAAATGTAAAAGCAGCAAAATTAACATCAGTTGTAAATGGGGCTTTTGCTGCAGCTAGTTTATATACAGGAACTTTTGGATCTATTGATTTTGGTAGTTTTGGCGCAACATTGACATTTGGTCAATCTTTTTCAGCGCGTCCCATTATTTTGAAAGGGTTTTACAAATATAAACCAGTTAATGTGGATAATGTTGGTGATAATTTACCTACTGATGCGACTGTCTCAAAGGGAAATCCGGATCAATGTTCTATATATATAGCCTTGGCAAAAAAGGCATATTTGATAAATAACAAGGATGAAGGCTCCTTCATAAAGTTTGCGGATGATCCAAATATCATCGCTTATGGTGAACTACCTTCCGGCTCTGCAACCGAAGGGGATGACTATGTGGAATTTAATATTCCTCTAAAATATAAGGAAGAGGCACTTGATGAGAAGCCAACTCATATCATCATTGTATGCAGTGCAAGCAAATATGGAGATTATATGACAGGTGGTGAGGGAAGTACCTTATTACTTGACGATTTCGAGTTAATCTACGACGGAGAACCAACTATTTGGAAATAATAAAATGTATGTATAATGCGGAGTGAAAGCTCTGCATTATACATTCTTCATTAACATCTTGCTTGAAAGAAATTGAGTACTTTTGCAAGCTCAAAATGTGGAAATGAAAATAGATGACAGGTCGCTTTTAAAGACTAAGTAATACAAGGAGGTGACATTTAGAAAATAGATTATATGTATAGAAAGCTAATTATAATAATGGGGCTATGGATCGCGATGATCGGTAGCGTGATGGCGCAGCGTGGAAAACGTGCCATCAAACGAATTGATCGGGATGTACAATCCCAGGTATTTATTCCGAAAGGAACGTGGATGGCAGGAGGAACGGTTTCCTATTCCGAACATGATGAAAGCAATTTGAATTTCCTTGTCATTAAAGATGTGGAAGGAAAGGGCTATGATTTCAACGTCAGTCCGTATGTCGGTTATTTCTTCCGGGATAATATTGCTGCCGGTTTTCGTTTTGCATATAATCGGGATTATCTGGATTTGGGTAATCTGGATATGGATTTGGGCGATTTGACATTGTCATTTAAAGACCTGTATTACCTGGAACATAAATATGAAGCCTCGGGTTTCATACGAACCTATATGCCTATAGGAAGAAGTAAAATATTCGGTTTGTTCAATGAAGCGCGCCTGACTTACGGATATGGTCGGGGTAAAAACTCAACCGGATCAGGTACGGATTATGATGGTTCCTTCCAAACCGTACAAAACTTACAGATCGGTTTTGCTCCGGGTCTGACCGCTTTTATTACTGACTGGTCGGCAATAGAAGTTTCCGTTGGTGTGATGGGATTTAATTTTAAGTGGATTGATCAGGAAACAAATCGTGTGGAAGAAGGTAGTCAGCGTGTTTCGTCAGGAAATTTCAAGATCAATTTGTTTTCTATTAATATAGGTATGACCTTTTATTTATAATATAAAAGGTGTAATGAAGAATTTGATTGTCTTTTAACCCCATCGCCCCTTCGGGGCACTTCCCCTACGACAGGGGAAGTTTTTAGGGCTGGTGGTGTTGAAGTGAATGGATGAAGTATAAAGTTTGGTTTTGAGCCATCCAAAAAGAAAAGCTCCCCTGTCTTAGGGAAGCTGGCCGTAAGGCCTGAGGGGTTATAATTTAATTATAAATGATTTATTACCCCATCGCCCCTTCGGGGCACTTCCCCTACGACAGGGGAAGTTTTTAGGGCTGGTGGTGTTGAAGTGAATGGATGAAGTATAAAGTTTGGTTTTGAGCCACCCAAAAAGAAAAGCTCCCCTGTTTTAGGGGAGCTGGCCGTAGGCCTGAGGGGTTAAATTACATAATGATAAACTATAACTATGAAAAAGCAAAGGTTTAACTTGCCAGAACAGAAAATATTCCGGCAGGATTTAAGAAAAGGAATGACTTCGGCGGAAGTCGTTTTGTGGAAAATGTTGAAAGGTCGACAAATTGAGGGCATAAAATTCCGTCGTCAATTTGGAGTCGGTCCTTATGTGTTGGATTTTTATTCGCCAGCTTTACGTTTGGGAATAGAATTGGATGGACAGGTTCATTTCAGTGATGACGGGTTTGTCTATGACAGACAGCGGACTTCATATTTATGGAATGAACATGGGATTAGGATAATCCACTTTGAGAATAAACTGGTTTTTGAGGATCCAGATTTAATCTTGGATAGGATAAGACAAATCAAAGTTGAGCATGAAAAAGATACCAGTTTTGAGTGTTGAGCATATTAACCCCATCGCCCTTCGGGCACTTCCCCTAAAACAGGGGAAGTTTTATAGTGATGGAGTTGAAGATAAAGGTAAGAGGATAAAGCTAGACTTTATTTACCCAAAAGAAAAGCTCCCCTGTTTTAGGGGAGCTGGCCGTAGGCCTGAGGGGTTAAAAGGAGTATATGATTTATCTAATAGAAGAATATAATTGATTTGAAGTGTTAAAGATATAGATGTTGAATATGATAAGAAAAATTATCTATGGAATACTAGGGTTATCTTTACTGGCATCATGTGCCATTGAAAATGATATCCCTTATCCTATTAAGGAAGCTTCGATTGAATCGATCGAGGTAGAAGGTCAACGTGGAGCGGAAGAGAATGTATTTACGGCTGCTACGATCAACAAGACAGCCCGTACAGCTACGCTTTATGTAAATGATTCTGTCGATATCACGAAATTGAAAATAACCCGCTTGAAGATAACGGCCGATGCGGAACTGATTCCGGATTCTGCGGCGTGTGTGAATTATGCCAAGTTTCCGAATACTGGATTTGCTTCTTTAGACAGCATTCCGACTTCATCCAATACCCGGATGGATTTCTCTTCTCCGGTAAACTTTACCTTACGAACCTATCAGGACTATATTTGGAAGGTAACGGTGAATCAGATAGTTGAAAGAGAAATAGATGTTGTTGGAATGACTGATGATTATGTGCTTGATGCTAACTCGCGCAGAGTAATTATTTATGTAGGTTCAGATCAAGACTTAAGTAATATTCAAATTAACAAATTAAATTTGGGAGGGGAATACGGAAGCGTTAAACCGGACCCAACGACAGTTCATGATTTTACTACTTCACAAACCTTCTATGCAGCCCGTCATGGTGAGGATGTTTGGCAAGAATGGAAAGTATTCGTCTATCAAACAGATGAAGGAGGATCAGGTGGTTCAGCAGATGTTTTTCCGATGACAACCAGAGCTATTTTAAAAGGATCGATTCAAAGTGGTAAAACTCCGGAAATTGAGTATGCCAAGCAAAGCGAGTCGAGTTGGAATAGTGTACCTTCGTCGGATATTTCAGTCTCTGGAACTTCTTTTACCGCTACGCTTTCCGGACTAAGTGCTTCAACCACCTATAAATATCGGGTAAGCGTAGATGGAATAGCTGGGAGTGAACAGACTTTTACAACGGTAGCGGCTGTCGCTTTGGAAAATGGAAAGCTGGAAAATTGGTCGCAAGACGGTAAAGTGTGGTATCCGAATGCTTCGGATGCTGATCCGTTTTGGGGAACAGGAAATCCGGGAGCTGCCAATTTTATCGGGAATCTGACAGAACCCACCGATGAAAGTATTTCGGGGAAAGCGGCTCTGTTGGAAACGAAGAATGCCATTATCAAGTTAGGTGCAGGTAATTTATTTACAGGAGATTTCCAATTAGATGGATTGAACGGTCTTTTACATTTCGGGCGTGAATTTTCATCATTTCCAACAGCTCTCCGTTTGTATTATAAATATACATCTACTACCATTAATATGATAGGTGATAATGTAGGTGATTTGGCGAGTATGAAAGGTGAGCCGGACATTTGTCATATCTATATAGCTTTGTCGGACAAATCGGAACCTTATGAGATTCGTAATAATCCGAGTAATAGACAATTGTTTAACAAGGATGATGCTAATATTATAGCATACGGTGAATTTTCATCTAATCAGTCAACATCTTCCTATAAGCAAATAGTAATTCCATTGGAATATCGTTATACAAACCGTACGCCGAAGTATATTATTATTGTTGCTTCATCCAGCAAGTATGGCGACTATTATATCGGTGGCGTCGGCAGCAAGCTCTGGTTGGATGAAATGGAATTGGTTTATGAATAAAAGAAAGTAAGATATATATGAGAATGATAATACGACAAATCATGGCATTGGCCGCTCTTTGTTGGGCTTTGGCAAGCTGCTCCGATGATTCTTTTAACCGGGAATACGGAGAGGGCATAGGTTATTTGCGCCTGCAGTTGGGAAAGGTAGATGTGGATCTTTCATCTACGACAAGGGCTGAAGCGGATTCTCTACCTAATAAACTTATCCCGGCAACTGCAGATTTCATGATTGACATCAAACAAGGTAGTACTTCAGTAGACGATTTTCCTAAGAAATACAGCGAACTGTCGGAAGAAGGAATCGAATTGATGGCCGGAGCTTATACGGTTACAGCTTACTATGGCGAGAACGAGCCGATACAGGCGACGCCTTACTTTTCTGGTTCATCAACCGTTGAGATTTATCCAGGACAACCAACCTCTACAACCATAAATGCTGCTTTGGCGAACGCGATGCTTGTCCCTGCTGTAAGTGAGAGCTTGCAAAAACATTACTCTGCTTGGTCGTTGAAACTTAAGGCCGGAGAACTGGCTACAGAATTGGCTAATCAAGATAAGACTGATGGCTATTTATTTGCTAAAGCAGATCAGTCAGTCACTGCAGTATTCGAAGGAACGAATATATTAGGGAAAGAGACCTCGCATGAGTGGACAGTTATCTCTCCTGCCGTTGCACAAACGAAATATGTGATCCAGTGTGATCCGGATTTGTCCGTATTTTCTAATATCCAATTGACAGCGACCGCTACGCATACTTATGAGGATAATGTCCTTACAGGAACAGATGTTACACTGAATATTGAAGATAATGGTGCTCCTTTAGAGTTAGTGGATGGCTGGAATATCCGGCTTTTATACGACAATACCGCTATTCGGTCTTATACTGCCAAACCGGAGAATGGTACGTTGATGGACGTTACGGATGGCTGGCCGTATGTACCACAAGGCAGCACATTAACTGCTTCTATTCATTTGCAGACAGGAGAAACAATTGATATTACATCTGCCATTTTGGAAGAAATCCCCAAACCGGAGTTTACAACAACCGTATCAGGAAATACCAGTTATTCAGTTTATCAAAATTCAGGAGCTGAAGAAGCCAACAAAAAAGATGGCTCCAGTATTTTTGATATAAACGCTACGGCAACTATCGCTCAAGAAATTTTGGAAAATTATTCAGATCTACTAAAAGTGACTTACACGATAGATGATAATGAACAGAGTACTAAAGAATCAACATTTGGAATTCCAACGGAGTTCAACTCTTTAGCATGGCAAAAGCATACATTGACTGCGTCCGTTACTTTTGATGGGGTTGAGATAACTTCATCGCCCGTTGAATGTGATGTTACGGGGTTGCCGTATACACCTTCAGCAATGGTTGAGGCTGATTGGGAAAACGCTTCATGGAATTATAGATATGAAAATGGTACAATTCAATTAGGAGGTGTTAGTGGAAGTGGAGAATGTACAGCAACATCTAAAATGGCATTTTACATACCAGAAAATATAGGAGTAAAGGTCAATACAAATGTAACTATACGAGCTTCTCATATAATATGGTGGCAGAATACTACATTTACGGTAAATATAAATGGCACAACGATTATATCTCAGTATAGCGATAAGCAAGATAACGATAATACCGGGAAGAATTATACATTATCTGGAACCGGAATCTTTTCTCCGAATGCTTGTGAAGTAAAATTAAACAGCTCGTATGAAGAAGCTGGTCCTTGGTCTAAAGTTCATACTTTACATATACTATATAACTAATTATGACTATGCATAAACAAATCCTATATATCCTCTCCCTGATGGGAGTGTTATCGTTCGCCGCTTGTACGAACGAGGAGAATTCGTTGCTTTCCGAAGAGACGGGCGAGATCCGGTTCTCCGTGGTAGATACAACCGAGGTGGAGATCACAACCAAAGCGTCTCACTATTTTGATGTGAATAAGCTTAAAGTTCGCTTAAGTCGAGGAAACGAACCGATCTTTTTAAATAAGGAATATGGTGATATAGTCGGAAGTGCTATTACTTGTTCCGTTAGTCCGGATTATCTATTGACTGTGGAAAGCTGTAGCGAAGATGAGGCGGAAAGTGCTAATCAAGGCTGGGGCCAAGCTCGTGTGAGTGGAAAAGAAACATTTGCGGTTGCTGCCAATGAATCAAAGACTGTAACAGTCAATTGTGGTGTGGCGAATTCATCTGTTAGCGTTGGATTCAGTGATTACATAACAAGTATGTACACAAGCTATTCTATAGAGCTTCATGCGACAGATGCAACCAGTCGTACCTTTACATTCGATAAAAATAATTATACATTTAAAACAGCTTATTTCAATGTAGGTGAATCTGGAAGAGTACTGGCCTATACAGTTACTTTACCTTCCTTGAAGGATCCTTATACTGGAAAATTAACATTGGAACCTTCCAAAAGTTATACGCTCTCGGTAAAGGTAGGAGGTGAAGGTTCCACTGCAACAGCTACACTAGACATTACGGTAGATGGTACATTACTCGAGGAAAAAATCATAACACAAAAGATCAATCCGTATCAATAAAGATTACAGTCCATTTCTGTTAAATAATATGGCTTCAGTTATCTTTGAAATAGAAACCCCATAAAAATTCCTCCAACAACTTCCCGATCCAAAGCAGGGACGAAGCGGTTGGAGGAATTTTAGTTATCAGCAGATTCACTCGGAAGAATGAATTGTACGGGACCACGGATACATCTTCTTGATTCGGTTGCGATGGTTGTGAGTCCATAGGAGATTACATCAAATAGATAAGACGACTATTCAGGAATATAATCTTCCTTGATAAACGCATCGTACACCCGTTTCGGATGATCGTTGGTCGAGAAACCAATATCACCGAAAGTCTGTTGGCGGAATTTCTTCAGCTTCAGATTGTCCATGGCATATTCACGGAGCGGCTTGTGCATATCGCCCAATAAAGAGCTGCTTACAGGCTGATCGAGCAGATTCTCTTTCGGCGTTATGATAGGGAGAAGCTTTTGTTCCAGCAGTCCTCGATAAGCGCCTGTGTATTCGCACCAGCAAACATGGTTTACTTCATACAGACGGTAGGTATATTTGGACCATGCCGTCTTCAGCAGAATCTCATTCTCAGAAACCTCGGCTGTCGCTTCTTGCGGATATGCAAAATCTCTGATCTTGATACGTTTTCTCTTGTCATCAATTTCTTCCACTTCGGTAATCCAAAAGTCGGAATGCAGTAGCTGGTCTAATATACCGGCTAACGTCTCTTTGATCTCAAACTGAATTTTCATGATATTTGCCTTCTGTCAAGGACTTCGTTTGATTACTATATAAATGATAACAAGCAAACTGTGTGAAAAGTTCATAAGATCTTTAAATCTGTTGATCTGAAACAAAATGTTACTACAAAAAGAACACAATTGAGGACAAATAAAACAGGCACGGATTCTTTTTCTTCCGTGCCTGTTCCTGATGAAGCAGATTGCTTATTCGATAATATACTCAACCGGTGTCTTTACACAGCGTAAGGTACGCGTCTTGGTGGAATTTTGTCCGGCAAACTTATACCAGTTTCCGGTTCCTGTAGCTCGTGCACTACCTTCAATCAGCCAGGTTGAGCCACTGTTTCCATATGTCCCAAATATAATAAACATCTTGGCAATGTTTCCGACATCTACACTATATTGATGCCCTAATCCACAGAGAACGAAATGGGTATCATTGTAGTTGAAGTCATAGAAATTGACCGGTCCGTACGAAGCTCCGAGGAAAGTCGCATCACGTTCCACAATATCAAATGTCAGGCGCTGACCCAAGTTGTTGTTAAATGCATTGGAGCCATAGCCCAGGTTGAAGTTATGGCTGGCCGTAAAGAAACGGTAATCATCATAATCGGGTATCTCGAAGCCATCGGGAGCCATTACAGTCGGATCAATGGTTCCAAAATTATCGGCACTCGCTTTCATTCCTTCGTAATAGAAGCTGGAACCATCGTGGCGTAACGGTAAACCATCCGGATTGCCACCCTGATACTGATCTCCCAGAATATGGAGGAACTCGTCATCGGTACAATTGGTCAGATACTCGCCCAAATCTCTTCCGGCTGCCGGGTCGTTGGCTACCAGAATCTGGTCTTCAAAGCGTTTGACATTTCCCCGCAAGTTGTATTTGCACCACCAGGTTCCGTTGACGTTGACTACCGGTAATCCCCAGTATTGGCGTGTCACGAAGAATTCTTCCGGTTCACTGCCGTCGGCATTGCAGATAATGATTTTCCCTTCTTGCGTACGGCCGTCAGCATCCGGATCATTCGGTTTCCATCCGGCTACAACCCGGTATCGGTTTCCTTCTTCCGGATAGACTTTCAACCAGGGCATATCATCTGTTTCCACCCGAATCTCTTTACCCGGTTGTGGCCGGAATACTCCCAGTTCGCCGTCAATGTAACGGTCGAAGTCGCATCGCCAGTTCTCATCAAAAGTCAAGGCTCCCGTCAGTTCTGTCGGGTTTGCCTGCTGGATCAGACTGATACGTCCGATCCGGACATCCGGTTCGTTTACCGGATAAACATCCAAATGAACCCATTTCTCGCTCACACCGGGAGAAAGATGATGAGCTACGACCTGAAATGAAGCTGGATCAGCCATGGGAGTCACCTGGAAATGAGGATCAGACGAACTGATCTGAACATTGACAGCTTCCTGTTTGTGCAGGCGGAAGCTGAAGTTGTTTCCCACATGGCTGATGTAAATCCGATTTCCTTCGCATGTGACGTTTGCCGGTAATGATTGGAGATCTACAGAAATCCGATCGTTCACAGCGCCTTCCTCTTGATCGCCGGCTTCCCACTGGTTCGTCAGGATTTCTGCTTCCAGCTTGGCGCCAGTTCCTTTGATCCGGAGTGTATAGACAAAATTCCTGACGATACGCTGAGGCAAAGACGTCTGTAATATTTGCGTAACACCGTTGATCGTTACTTTAGCCTTGACAGCCAACTGGCTGTTCTGTTGCTCATATAAATAAAACAAACCGGGAACGTTACTTGTCTGGGCAGTATCGAATGTCCGGACAAGGCTTTCCTGTTGTGCATCCGGAACAGCCTGAATGTCGTCCTGCGGTAATAAATAACCTGCCTGATATACATGAGTAATCGTTACTTCATTTACGACTACGGATTTAGAAGCAACTTCCAAGTCAATTCGGGCAATCCCACGCTGTAGATGAACTGTTGTACCCATGGCAGAAGGTGCCAAGTCCATTGTACCCGACATGATCTGCGGTGCATTTCCGGTTGCCTGGTTCTGTATCGTCAGACGAAGAAATTCCTCTTCCGGCATCTGCTCGTAGATTTGTTCCCTTACGTCGGAAGTTGTGTTGGCCAGGAAATAAAGCTTTCCGGTTTCGTCTTCGGCATCAATGCGGCAGATACTGTCGGAACCGATGACCAGATCCGGAAATGAATGCACCAGCGCATTCCCGGAGAATAAATAAGCGGCCAGATGAGCGATCTTTTTCTCTGCCGGTAATTCGGTAGTCGTTCCTTGTGCTCCGAAAGAAACAGTCCGGACTTTGATACCCGGTCGGTTCAAATCAGGAGATAAGCTTGCCGTATCTTCCGAACAGGCAACACACACAAGCAGAAAAAGAAGGGCAGATAACCCCATAACATATTGTTTCATATTGAATAGACTGCAGTTACGCTTTTATTTATTATGGATTATACAAATTCGGATTTTCTCTGGATCGCAGGTATTCCCACGAATCAATCGGGAACCGGTGAATGTTGTTGACATAAAAGTGATTCATAACACTTTCAGCCCAAGGTCCGTAGGTAAACGATGAACTGTGACCATATCCCATACAATGTCCTAACTCATGAAAAGCCAGACTGCAATAGTAGGTATTACTGTAATGATAGTTTAGGATATACTGGGCAAGTCCGTACACACCAATACCTCCTAATCCGGCAACAGCACCCGGCTTGATCAGTCCCAGCTTAAAAGAAGACATGCTCCGAAACTTGGTCATGATGGTACTCACCGGAACCGGTCGGTTGGCATCATCATGGAACTCACCGTTGGCAGCAACATAGTCATGCATGGTCTGTTCGCACTCCGGAAGTTCCCACATATAGGCTACATTGGTAAAGTAGGCAATGTATTCCCGAATATGGACCGGACGCACACCTCTCCAGTTACCGGCCGGTTGTCCGTCGGGAGCATCCGGATCGCCTCCGTAAGAGGCAAAAGAAAGATACCAGTTGACTTTTATCTGCTCAATCATTTTCCAGTACGGATCATCAGAGACAAGCTTGAATTCGATCTGACTGTTGGTAAATGTTTCCTGTCTGGGTATTTTTACCCGCTTGCCGGATTCTGTATAGTAGATGACATCTCTACTCATAAATGGAATCGGCAGGAGAGCATCTCCCAACATCGGAATTTCCTCATAATAAGCAAACTTGAGCCATTCCAAGCTGTATTGGCTGATCCGGGCGTAGATTGTCATTCCTTTGACCGGACGGACCGAGTAGAAACGAGTATGCAACATGGCATTCTCGTCGATACGTACCTGAAGCGGCTGATTGATCCGGAATGAACGCTGGCTTGCATCATAATAGACCTCTTTGGATTCGGAATCACTTAAGATGCTGTAATGCTCACTTTCTTCGTAAGCCCGAGCAGTCGCGAAGACCGTTCCGTCCTGATCATCATCACATGACAAGACCGTATTGACTTGTTCGTTTCTGTTGGGTTGGATATGAATCCGGAATGAATATTGCTGTTTGCTCTCTTGGTCGGTATGATGTAATTTGCTCATTTCGATCGTACCCGTACTTTCTTCTCCTACCACCGGCATAAACAGGAGTTCTTTCTTCTCCAAAAGAGATTGTATTTGGAAAGAGCCGTCACTCTGTCCGGAATATTCCTGGTTGGCCGAGAAAGACGTATAAAAACGCGTATTCGACGCATCCATCGTCAGTTCAGTGACTGCCGTGCGGACATAATCGTTGTTGTAGGAAAAGTCGAAAGAGATTTTCCCGATGATTCTTTTGAGGCTGACTTCCGATAAAGAGCTCTCTTCTTGTCCGTTGCTGTTCAGAGATACCGAAAAAGGAATCTGGGCATAGAAATATTCAGCCTCCAGCGGACGTTGCAGGTTCTCCGGAAAAGTAAGCCACGTATCATGGATAGACGAGATCGGATGTATGGTGGCCTGATCCTGGGTTTCGTCACCCACGACAGCCAGAACCAATAACTTATAGTCTCCTACCTGTAATCCTTCAGCAAAGATTTTCCGGCTGTCAGGCAAGTACGTACTTTTAATATTCGGTACAGCTTCACCATCTTCTGTAACAATCAGGTGTTCAACCCGACTGAATTCGCCGGTTGATTTGGTAGTCTGCAAGGTCTCTCCGTCGAAAGGTTCTTCCGTCAGATGAAACACAATACCTCGGACTGCGTCTGGTTGCTTTTCCCAGCTATCCTGCTCATCGCAGGCAAAAAGAAAAGGTATTACGAGCAGGAATAAGATATATCGTTGTAGATTCATACGTAAAAGTCTGTTCAGAAAAAAAGGACCGATAGGCTGAAGCTGTATCTGAAACGTCAATAGAACAGTTTCAAGGTCCTATCGTTCCTTTATATTATATATAACTAATCAATGATTCTCCCTTTAATTATAGATGTATTCCACAGGCGTTTTCACACATCGGATGACACGTGTACATCTGGCCGGATAAGTAGCCGTTTTAAACCAGTTACCTCTTCCCGTAGATGTGGCATAACCTTCCATCAACCAGGTAAACCCGTCGTTGAAGTGAGATGCCCAGATGATATAGAGCGACTTGAACATGTCAGAACCGTCGCCATACGTTTGGGCTCCCGGACCGAAAAGAATCAATTCGGTAGAGTTTGCACTTTCTATTTTGACACTATGATGGTGAACCGGCCCATAACTGATACCGTTGATCTCCAGGTTGGCGCGTTCATAGTTCTTGATGTTGATTCGCTTTCGGGCCTGTGTCCAGTAACCGTTTGTTGCCCCGTTACCGAAGTTAATATCCGTAGAAGAAGTCGCATGGTCCATCTTGAACTTGGTGAACTCTTCATCGCCCGGTAACTGATAACCATCAGGTGCCATTTCTGTAACTGGCAGGTTCCCGATAAAGACCGCATTATTCTGGTTGAACCCTTCATAGTAAAAAGAAGTCCCGTTATGCCGGAGTTTAAGTCCATTCGGATTATCTCCTTGGTAACTGTCTCCCCAGATGGCCAGCCATTCCTCATCCGAACAAGTTGTCAGATAGTCGTACAGACTTACATCTTTGGCCGGATCATCCTGAATGGATATCTGGTCTTCAAACCTTTTTACATTTCCTTGCAGATTGTATTTACACCACCAGGTTCCATCTACATTGACCACCGGTAAGCCGTAATTTCTCCGTCGGATCGTATATTCTTCCAATGTCTCTCCGGATTCACTGAGAATCTTCAGCTTTCCTTCCTGTACACGTCCGTCGGCTTCCGGGTCATTGGGTTTCCATCCGGCGAGCAAACGTACTTGTTCCGGTTGGCTGTCGTCGGTTACAGTCTTTAACCAGATTCCTTCAGTCTGGATCTGTTTCCCTCCGGTCAGCGTAAACCGGGCCAGTTCTCCATCCAGGTATTTGCCATAGTCGCAAAGACGATGGAGATCGAATGCAAGAGAACCTTCCATTTCTATATCATTCTTCTGCAAGGTTAAATCTATCTTGTCTTCATAGCTTTGTTCCAGTATTTTATATTTGATACCAAGCGCCGTACTCTTTTCGGTATGACCGATCGGATTCAAGCTTGTGGTAATGATGAATTTATTGATGGTATCCGGTACGGCTTCTATCGTTATTCCCAGATTCGGATCTTTTAGTTGTAAGTCCACTTCGCTGGGAGCGTTCAGAACCAATGTCATCTGGCTTGCTTGATAAGGCACTTGGATGGCATCAAGACTCTCTGCCAGTATCACCCCTTCAGAAAAGGTCGATAAATCCGGATTCACCAGAATCCGTGACGACAGATCCGGGTATAGCTCCTGATCTTCTCCGTCATTCCATTCATCAATTTTTATCTCGGCTTCAATAGCCGCATTATTTCCGAATATACGAATCGTATAAACGGCATTTCGTTTGACAGTTTCGGGAAGTTGTGCCTTTAGCACACTTTCTTTTCCATCCCGTGATACGATAATAGATACAGCCAGCTGGTCATTGGCTTGTTCATGCAGATACAACAAGCCTGATTTCGAAGCGTCCAGTTGGGGCTCGAATTGTAAATTGATATCTTCGAATTCGGAGCCTGCAGCCGTTTTGATCGGATCTTGTCCGAACAAATATCCCATTTGGGCTACATGCTTGATTGAAATACTTTTGACCGTTGTCTCCGCATCTTGAAGAGCCAAGTCAATACGGGCAACGCCATGCCGTAATGATACTTGCTGAGAAGTTGAAGTTCCACTCAGATCCAGTCGTCCACTGAGGAAATCTGAGGCTGAAGAAACAGAAGGCAAGGTTGTCAGCTGCAGAAAATCTTCTTCATTCATGCCTGACTGGATGAAAGAAGGATCTGTTATCGCATCTGAATTTCCTAAGAAATAGAGTGTCCCTTTGTTACCAGGGACCTCTATAGAATATTCGTTTACATCTTGCCTCGCTAGATCTTCATATTTTTTGATAAGCTTTCCTTCGTCAAAAAGATAAGCATCCAATTCACGTATCTGTTTTTCATCAGGCAATGACGCATTGGCTCCGGAAACGGAGAAATGAGCCGCCTGAATACGGAATGTATTGGAGTTACCCATGGTTTGACGAATATCATCGTGCTCGGTACATCCGCTGAAGACGAGCATGAAAATAAGTCCTAACAAGAAATATTTATTCATACGAGATCAAGTATTGTTTAAACGTTTCGGGAAACAATTGAATCCGGAGTTGCTGTTACATCTTCTCCCGGAGTCCATTCTTCTACACTGGTTGTGACATTGATGGTGATTTCAAAGTCTTCTGTACCCGTCTTATTGACAGTCAGTGTATAGATTGTGTTTCGGCTCAATGATTCCGGTAATTGTGCCGACAATGTATTTGATTTGCCATCGGCTTCAATTTCCATGGTCAGTTTCATCTCTGCATTATTTTGTTCATACAGATAGAATAAACCTGTTTCACTTGCTGTCAACGGTTCCGGGAAATCTCTTCGGATTGTTCTCTTTTCTACATCAACCGGAGTCTCAACACCCGACTGCTTGAATACATATCCGGTGTTGGATACGTTGTCGATGCGGACACTTTTGATCTTGATTTGAGGAACATTGACTGTTAAGTCAAGACGTGCCACACCACGTTGTAAATTCACTTCGGCACTTCCCGCCTTTTGGCGTTGATAACTACCTGTCAGGATATGGTTCCCTTTCAGGCGTGTCTGATCGTCGTTCAACTTAGAAGCCAGCTGTAAGAACTCGCTTTTCAATGTTGTGCCTTCTTCCAGGCCACTGACGTCAACATGTCCTTCTGTATTGGCAATGAAATAGATGTCACCTTTATCACTGTTCATGATGTTCAGCTCGTACGTATCACCTCCACTGCTCGACAAAGGACCTAAACATTTCTTCAGCGTATCATTTTGGAACAAATAAGCTTCGATTTCAGAAATCGAACTTTCTTCTGTTGGCAAGGCTGAAGCCGTGCTTTGAAAGAAATCATCTACAATCATACGCACTTTAGTAACCGCTTCAGGTTGAACCGGATTTACTGGGTCTTCGTCTGATGTACATGACATGAAAAATACACTGCTGAGTCCTACTAATAGAATCTTTTTAGACACTCTTTGTTTCATTTTGAATGTTACTGAAATTAATAATTAAACAAATAGTTTTGATTAAGTAAAATTGTTTGACGTTTCGCTTATTAAAACCGGAATCATCACGCATTGTTTAATCATTTGGTTTTTTTAAGAAATTTAATTGTCTCGTGTAATTCCGGTCTTGTCGACTTCAATTTTTAATGAAGCTATCTTCAATACCAAATAATTCCTTACCTTTGTAGTTCAAAAAGAGAACATCACAGTATGGAAAAGAAATTTAAAAGAACATTGATAACTACGGCATTGCCGTATGCAAATGGCCCGGTTCATATCGGTCATTTGGCCGGCGTTTATGTACCTGCCGATATTTATGCCCGTTATTTGCGTTTGAAGGGTGAAGAGGTAATTATGATTGGTGGCTCGGACGAGCACGGTGTGCCTATTACCATTCGTGCGAAGAAGGAAGGCATTACGCCGCAGGATGTAGTGGACCGTTATCATAATATCATCAAGAAATCATTTGAGGATTTTGGTATTTCATTTGATATTTATTCTCGTACAACTTCGGCTACGCATCGCCAAATGGCTTCAGATTTCTTCCGTACGTTGTATGATAAAGGCGAATTTATCGAAAAGACAAGCGAACAGTATTATGACGAAGAAGCCAAACAATTCCTGGCAGACCGTTATATTACAGGTACTTGTCCGCATTGTGGCAATGAAAAGGCTTATGGCGACCAGTGTGAAGCCTGTGGTACGTCATTAAGTCCGACCGATTTGATCAATCCGAAGTCGGCTATCAGTGGTAGTCAGCCGGTTATGCGGGAAACGAAACACTGGTATTTGCCTCTTGATAAATGGGAACCGTTCCTTCGTCAGTGGATTCTGGAAGGCCACAAGGAATGGAAACCGAATGTCTATGGACAGTGCAAGAGCTGGTTGGATATGGGATTGCAACCGCGTGCCGTAAGCCGTGATTTGGATTGGGGTATTCCGGTGCCGGTAGAAGGAGCAGAAGGCAAAGTGTTGTATGTATGGTTTGATGCTCCGATTGGTTATATTTCCAATACAAAGGAATTGTTGCCAGACAGTTGGGAAAAATGGTGGAAAGATCCGGAAACGAAGATGGTACATTTTATCGGGAAGGATAATATCGTGTTCCACTGTATTGTATTCCCTTCTATGTTGAAAGCCGAAGGTTCTTATAACTTACCGGAAAATGTTCCTGCCAATGAGTTCCTGAATCTGGAAGGTGATAAAATATCTACTTCTCGTAACTGGGCTGTCTGGTTGAATGAGTATTTGGTGGATATGCCGGGTAAGCAGGATGTGTTGCGTTATGTGCTGACAGCCAATGCTCCTGAAACAAAAGATAATGATTTTACCTGGAAAGACTTCCAGGCACGCAATAACAATGAGTTGGTTGCTATCTTGGGTAACTTCGTGAACCGTGCTTTGGTATTGACGGGTAAGTATTTTGATAATAAGGTTCCGGCTGCCGGTGAACTGACAGATTATGATCGTCAGACACTGAAGGATTTTGCAGATGTAAAGGAAAACGTAGAACGTCTGTTGGATACTTATCATTTCCGTGATGCGCAGAAGGAAGCCATGAACCTGGCTCGTATCGGTAATAAATACTTGGCTGATACAGAACCTTGGAAGTTGGCCAAGACGGATATGGCTCGCGTGGCTACCATCATGAATATTGCTTTGCAGATTACAGCCAACCTGGCTATTGTATTCGAGCCGTTCTTGCCTTTCAGCATGGAAAAATTGAACAAGATGCTGAATGTAGAACCGTTAGGTTGGAATCGTTTGGGTTCAACCGATTTGCTGGAAGTCGGTCATGAACTGGGAAAAACAGAATTATTGTTTGAAAAGATTGAAGATGACGTCATCCAGGCTCAGATTGACAAACTGCTGGCAACCAAGAAAGCGAACGAAGAAGCTAATTATAAGGCAAAACCGATTCGGGAAAATATCGCTTTTGATGATTTTCTGAAGTTGGATATCCGTGTAGGAACGGTTTTGGAATGTACCAAAGTACCGAAAGCAGATAAGTTGTTGCAGTTCCGTATTGACGACGGATTAGAAAAACGAACCATTGTTTCGGGTATTGCACAGCATTATAAACCGGAAGAACTGGTCGGTAAGCAGGTTTGCTTCATCGCTAATTTGGCTCCGCGCAAACTGAAGGGAATTGTTTCTGAAGGAATGATTCTTTCGGCAGAAAACTTTGACGGTAAGCTGGCGGTGATTACACCGGAGAAGGAAGTGAAACCGGGTAGCGAGGTGAAATAAGAAGGAATATGGATAAAATCCAGATGGTTGACCTGCATAGGCAGTATCTTCGGCTGCGTCCGGAGTTGGATCTGGCTATGCAGGAAGTAATGGATACTTGTGCATTTATTAACGGACCACAGGTGCAGCGTTTTGCTTCGCATCTGTCGTCGTGTTTGGATGTGCCGTATGTTATTCCTTGCGGAAACGGAACGGACGCCTTGCAGATCGCTTTGATGGCTCTTGATCTAAAGCCGGGAGATGAGGTGATTGTTCCGGCCTTTACGTATGTAGCAGCTGCCGAAATGGTTTCATTGCTGGGACTGATTCCGGTGTGGGTGGATGTTGATGAAAAGACATTCAATATCAATCCTTGGATGATTGAATCGGCTATTTCTCCCAAGACACGGGCTATTGTGGTGGTGCATTTGTTCGGGCAATGTTGTGATATGGAGAAGATCCGTCAGATAGCCGAACAGAACCATTTGTATGTGGTGGAAGATAATGCCCAGTCATTAGGAGCCGAAGTGTTGTTCTCGGACGGTACTCGTCGGAAAGCCGGTACGATAGCTCATATCGGTACGACTTCTTTCTTCCCTTCCAAGCCTTTGGCTTGTTATGGAGACGGAGGAGCCGTCATGACATCCGATGATCGTCTGGCTGAACGGATCCGGATGATTGCCAACCATGGTCAGTTGCAGAAATACCATCATAAGATTATCGGTTGTAACTCTCGCCTGGATACTTTGCAGGCGGCTGTCTTAGACGTGAAGCTTCCTCATTTGGAAGAGTTTACCGCTGCCCGTCAGCAGGTAGCCAAGCGGTATGACGAGGCTTTTGATCAGGATTCCCGCTGGCAGATTCCTTGCAAAGCTCCTTATTCGACGCATGTCTATCATCAATATACCTTGCAGGTTGCAGATGGAAAACGGGATGATTTGCAACAATATCTCAAGGAAAAAGGAATTCCGTCGATGGTTTATTATCCACTTCCATTACATAAACAGGCAGCTTTCTACGGCTTTTCCCGTATAGGCTCGGTTTTGAGTGTTTCTGAAAAACTGGTCCAGTCGGTCTTGTCATTGCCTATTCATACGGAAATGACAGATGAGGAAGTGGATTATATCATTGAAACCGTTCGTAATTATGGAAAGTAATAAGAAGAAAATTCGTTTTGCCGTAGTCGGATGCGGACATATCGGAAAGCGGCATGCAGAAATGGTTGTTCGCGATCCGGGAGCAGAGTTGGTCGCATTGTGTGATATACGCCCGAAAGAAGAACTGGGTATTGAAGCTTATCCGGTAGCTTTCTTCTCGGATATGACATCTTTGCTGCAATCCGGTTTGGATATCGATGTGATCAATATATGTGTTCCCAATGGTCTTCATGCCGAGCTGGCGATACAGGCAATCGAGTCGGGGCATCATGTGGTGATTGAGAAACCAATGGCTTTACAAGTGCAAGATGCTGAACGGGTTTTGCAGACTTCGCTGAAATACCAGAAAGAAGTCTTTTGTGTGATGCAGAACCGCTATTCTCCGCCATCTGTCTGGATCAAACAAATGATTGATTCGGGTCGGCTGGGGAAAATCTATCTCGTACAACTCAATTGCTTCTGGAATCGGGATGAACGTTATTATAAACCTGGAGGCTGGCATGGTGATGCTTGTCTGGATGGTGGTACGTTGTTCACCCAGTTCTCTCATTTTATCGATATTATGTATTGGCTTTTTGGCGATATACAGCATATCCAGGCGCGCTTTGCTGATTTCAATCATCAACAGTTAACGGATTTCGAGGATTCGGGACTGGTAACATTCGAATTTGTGAATGGCGGTATGGGCTGTTTGAACTATTCGACTGCGGTTTGGAATAAGAACATGGAAAGCAGTATGCTGATTGTGGCAGAAAACGGTAGCGTCAAGATTGGCGGTCAGTACATGAATGAGGTAGAGTATTGCCATATTAAAGACTACGAGATGCCTGAATTGGCTCCGACAAATCCGGGTAATGACTACGGACCGTATAAAGGTTCGGCGCAGAATCATAATTTCGTGATCCGTAATGTCGTGGAAGTCCTGCAGCACACCGGTGCTCAGAATACGACAACTGCATTGGAAGGATTGAAAATTGTTGATATCATTCGCCGTATTTATGCCTTGAAATAAATAGATTTCTTATTATCCTATTGATAGACCAAGCACGGAATTCGCAGCAACATGGTTTGATAACTGTGTGAAGCGAGGTTTCCGTGCTTTCTGTTTTTATGATGTATTTTCTCGTTCTTTCTTGTTTGATCTAGAAAGAACCAAAGAGTTCAAGGTTGTATTCGTTCTTTTCTCTTGAAAGAAAAGAACCAAAAGTTCAAGGCTCACACTACGGAGGCCAAAGCAATTGACAATTGAAAATGGAGAATTGAAAATTGAAAATTTATAAGGCTGGATTACATGGGGTATTTAATTCCCCGTTGAGTTTGGAAAATGCGAGTAGAGGCGCAGCGTGCTGCGCCTCCAGCCAACGCGGCAGGATAAAACAATAAATAACACAATAAACCCATTCGTTTTTTATTGATTGCTATTTGATTGTGCAGAACGTCGTTTTGAGGCGCAGCAACGCTGCGCCTCTACAGTCGCGAAATCCGTGCCATGGATAAATGAGGGAGAAAAAGAAAATTGTCAATCGTCAATTATCAATTGTCAATTGGATTGGCCTCGTTCTGGTGAGCGTTAAGCGTAGGAACGGAGTGAAGCGGCCGGAGCGTCGCTGTCTGAGCGCAGCGAGTTTGCGGCGCGCACAGCGAAACGAAGAGACGGAGTAGCTCAGCAGACGCAGCCTTGATTTTTTGGTTCTTTTGCATCAAGGCAAAAGAACGAATACGATCTTGAGTTTTTGGTACTTTTGGGGCAAGCCAAAAGTACGAATATAGAGCCTCCTTTCACACCCTTCACAGGAAATCGCAGAATATAAGAGAGATAGGGCCGTGTGTGAAGGGTATAAAAATAAATCCGATATGGTGTATCTATTATATATAGGTAGAACGAGCCATTCAAATAAACGAGAATCGGAAATCAATCCAACGAAGATAGAAAACGATTCCCGTTGGATTTGTAGAAAAACATAGGCATGAATGAATAAAAATCCGGCGTCTTTTGGAGAATTCATGCCTACCTTTTCATCAAAATACGCCGGCTTTTTATCATGTACTGAAAATGGGGTATTTTGTGCTATAAATCCATTTGTTTCGTCCTATAATCCATATATTTTGGAAAATAATGCAAGTTTTTTCTTGTTGATTCAGAAAATCTCTTTATCTTTGCAGTGATTCCGTAGCGAACAGCGGTTCGCGAGTGCGGTTTATACATATATTATGTAAGCATTTTTACGAAGATTATTCCTATTCTAAAAATCTGGAAAATTTTTAACGTCACGGAATAATGGACAAAAAATGCTTGCGTGGACTACGTATATAGAATTGTCTGCCCGTAATGGGCGGATTGTATCATATCGTATAAGCGCGGGCTATTGTTCTATTATTGTGACGTGGGCGAATTTCCAGATGCCTTAGAATAAATAATAGACAACTAGCCCGCGTTTTTTTATGCCCGTTCATAATGAATCGCGGGGATCATAGGGTCTCTTCGTAAAATTAGTTGTTTGAAAAAGTTTATTAATCTATTTATTAACAATTAATTTTATTCATTATGAACAAAAAGTTTTCTACTTTGATGGCCGGCTTGTTGCTGGCGGGCACTGTTGGAACTGCTACTGCGGCGAATTACGCGAAGTATGCAGCTAGTCCGGCACCTGCTGAAAAAGTAGTAGGCACAAATTATTATCAGTTATCTGATAATGGAAGCAATGTGCTTGCTATGGTTCCTAATGGTGCTGGAGGCTATATGCTCAAGATGGTAGCAACGAGTGACAATACTGACTTGCGCTACACTTTGTGGCAAATCATTACTTCCGGTAATGCTGAAGCAGGTTATTCTTATGCTTTTGTGAACTATGCTACCAATTTGTATTTGGCGGTTAATTCGGATGAAGCTACTTTGTTGGCAAAGAACTCTTCAATCGCAACACCAACCGGAAATGCATCTGTTGGTGGTAATGTAAATATATGGAAGTGGGTTTCTGCTCCGGATTTGACTGGAGGATTCCGTGGTGAACATACTGCATTGACATCGTCTTTTGGTACGGCTCGTGACTCTGTTGTCATTTTAGCATCATCAGGTAATGCCGTGGAAGCTGTGAAATATGCGGCTAAAGATTTTAATACGGCTCCAACTGCTAACGTATTGGAAGTAATCCCTGCTGATCCAAAAGCTGTAGTATTGGGCGTGGATGATTTGAACTCTATGCTTTGGAAAGGAGATGAAAGTGGCAAAATGAAATTGACTTTCGAAAAAGATGTAGAAGGAGGTGATCCGGAAGCTGTTAATTTATTTACAAACCAAGAATATAAAGCTGTGCCAGCTGTTGGTTTCCCTGCAGGTTATGCTTATATTGATCCGACAAATTATGGTTGGAAATATGGTATTACAGCAACTGGTACTCCTGCTACTACACCTGAGACGGATGTACAAACTTATGCTCGACTTTATAACACCTATATTCTAGCAGCTCAGCAAGAAGTAGCTATGTCTGCTGTAAAAGCTGCTATGGGTACAGGATCTACGTATACAGCTAATCAAAGTGCTTATGAAAAAGCAGTTGGAGCTCTGAATGAGTTTCATACACAAATGATGGCTGGTCGAACAACTGCATTTGAATTATCAAATAGTGAATTTTCAAAATTATTGGATGAGTATGTGGTAGCCACCATTGTGGGTTTTGATGTAAACGACGCTATTTACAAAGCATTAAAGAGTGCTTATGTTTCTTATGTATGCAATACAGTTTCTGCTTTTGGTGATGTTTGGGCTAACGCTTCATCAAGTGGTGTAACAAGTTTGTGTATTTCTGGTACTGCTGCAAGTCCATATGCAGTAGAGACAACATTAACAAGCAAATTAACTTCGTTAAAGACAGCTACTGAAACAGCCAAAACAGCTTTGGATGCAGATACGACTCCCGATGAATGGAAAGAAAATATGGCAAACACCGGTTGGGTATCATTACAAGCAAATTATGGAGCGACTGGAACTGCAAAGTATTTGAAAGTCGGAACAGAATATCTGACAAGTAAGGCAGGAACAAAACATCTGAAAATGGTGCAGGAGTCATTTACAGATCAAATGCCGAATGCAAGTGTTCTTAATGCTACACGTTTGGATTTGAACGGTCGTTATAACTTCCAATTCACATGGTTTCCAGCTCAGGATTCTATCGTAATTCGTACGGCGGGTTTTGCCATGAAACCGGAAAATGTGGATAAGTGGACAGACATGACACCGAATACCAATCCATATGATTTAGGCTTATGGAAAGCTAGTGCAGCTGCAGATGAAACAGGAAATCGTGGTACATTAGTTCCTATCGATGATACACATAAGCCGTTTGAGCAGAATTTGATTAAGATAGCTGTATTAGCAGATAATCACCGCGAAGTAACAGTTGGTAGTTCTGAATATGTACGAGGTGCTACTCCTAATTCAACTATCAACACGCGCATTAGCTTAAATGCCGCTTCTAAGTATGAGTTGACAACATTGCCTTCTGGTGTTTACTTCTTCAATTTATCGACAGATTTAGCTTCACGTAAGTATGATAACGGCAAGTATTATGTAACTAATTTCTGTGGCACAAACGGCCAAGATTATGTTGCAGAAGAAACGGCTCAATTGTATGGTGCAGCTCAAGACTTCGGTCACATGCCGCGTACACAGTGGGTAGTTAAACAGAATGCAGGTGTTAACGGTCAGCAGACTGTAAACATCTACAACCGTGAGTTCCCGAGTGTTAAATGGGAAAATGTTCAGTTGTACAAAGGTGGTGATAAGAAAGTATTTGCTATATATGGATTAGGAATGGCAACTCAAGATACATTATCTTATCAGTTGGCAGCAGAAGCTAAACCACTGGCTGGTGTTTTGACAAATGAATATTTGGGTTATTACTATCCGGAAAATGAAAACGAGTTCCAGTTGAACCGTATTACATTGGATTACTTCAGTGGTATCCAGATTGGTAACTATGTTGACGTAGCTTCTACTGCAAACGATACGACTGTTTATGTAGATGTGAAGGGCAACAAGGCAACCTTCCAATTAGTTCCGGCTGATGATGAAAAATATGGTTACAGTGGTTCAGTCGCTCCGCAGTTGTACCGTCGTTATTACACCATCAAGGTTTACGATGGTAACAAGTTGGTAAATAATTATAAGTGGATTGCTCGTGATCCAATGAACGAAAATACTTATAAAGTAACAGCCGATAAAGCACAGGCTACCAAGTTCTACCTGAAAGAAAACAATCAGATTGTTTCTGAAGAAGGTGATACAACATGTTACTATGCGCTGGTTGACTATGCAAACAAGAGCCGTGTAGGTGTTCGTGATGTATCTTTGAAATTCTCTATTGAAGAAGTATGCTCTGAGGAACGTATTGCAACATTCGCTGTTAAGTATGACGAATCTATCCTGTACCGTGAACTGAATGGTGATGAAACGACTGCAATCTCAGCAGGTGTTGAACCGTTCGTAGCTCCTTGTGTAGCTAACTTCTACCGTACACGTATCGCAGACAAACAGTATCTGTTCGAATCTGCCAACCAGTCTCAATTCAACGAAACCGGTACAGGCATCAACTATCTGGGTGTTCGCTATGAAGGCGGTCAATTTAATGATAGTACTGCAATTTATGTTGATACAGCAGATGTACGGAATCCGTATCGTCCGCAATATATGTTGGCAGTAGGTGTAGAAGAAGTACCTGCAGGTAAATATTGCCCAATCCATGGATTTGGAGCAGATTGCTTGGATGAACACTTGGTTGATGTACCGGCTCAAGTATGGGGACGTTATTTGATCAATGCTCAGGATTCATTGGAAAATGCTGTTAATGGTGCTGCTTACAAATGGGAAAATCAATATACTCGCTTGGCATTCGTACATGCAATGCATACAGGTGATACTTTGGTAATCTTCAAGAATGGTGCTTATCCATTAACTAAAGAGGGTCACAAAGATTATCTGAAGGCTATGGAATGGGCTCGCGCAGCTGTAGAAAACACAGTTACTCCTAACGAAAATGATTACGTTTATGTAATGAACGTGAAAGATCGTAACGGAAACAATGCAACTCAATCATTCGTTCAGGATTATGCAAACTACAAGTTCATGTTCCGTCTGGTAGATGATAAGGATAGTCGCGACTTCATTATCGAAAGCCACGATAATGCTTGGAATTTAGCTAACGATACTTATACATCTGCAGAAAACAGTACAGAATACAGAGCTGTTAAAGTTCAAAATGGTGTACCTGTAATTGCTCGCTATGCATCAGCCTCTGAAGGTATGTTGAATGCAGAATGGTGGAATATGGATGATCGTTGTACAACTCCGACAGCAAACGAAACAATCGCAGCTGGTAACGTAGTAGTTGCAGGTGTTGACGGAGCTGTAGTAGTTAAGGGTGCTGAAGGTAAGAACGTAATCGTAAGTACAATCTTAGGTAAGGTAGTAGCTAACGAAGTAGTTTCTTCAGACAATGCTCAGATTGCTACTCCTGCAGGTGTAGTAGTTGTATCAGTTGATGGCGAAAGCTTCAAGGTAGTAGTAAAATAATTGACAATTGAAGATTAACAATTGACAATTCATAATAATTGCGGTGGGAGAAATCCCATCGCAATCATTCAAAAGATATTTTTAAGTTAATAGTCACGATCCATCCAAAGCTCCGTCCTTTGGGTCGGAGAACAAGGGAAAGGTAAGTACCCCGTGAGGGAGAACAAGTGACATTAGTATTAATAATAGTGTAATATAAAGTTTATGTTCTACCAGTAACCCTGAGAAGAGTAAACGTAGAATCTCAAAAAATGAAATCCCTGTCGTTCGTTTGGGCGGCAGGGATTTTTTATAATTGAAAATGGACAATTGACAATTGAAAATTATCTTTTCCATCTTCCGTGTTATCCGTGAAATCCGTGCCTAAAAATCGTCAATTTTCAATTGTTTTGGCCTTCGAAGAGTGAGACTTGGCTTTTTTGGTCCTTTGGGGTCAAGCCCAAAGAACGGACAAACCACGAAATATCTTATCAGCAAACAAGAAAACGTAAAAAATAGACGAAAAAGAACTATATTCCCTTTTGATTTATTACTTTTGCCGCAAATTATTGATAAATGATTTACAATTGGAATTCAAGAACTGAATTATTGTTAGGAAAAGAGCGGCTGGAACGTTTTTCGGAAGCCCATGTTCTGGTTGTTGGTTTGGGTGGCGTTGGCGCCTATGCGGCCGAACAGATTTGTCGGGCAGGTATCGGACAAATGACGATCGTGGATGCTGATACCGTCAATGAAAGTAATTTGAACCGACAGCTACCGGCGTTGCATTCAACGTTAGGAGAACCCAAGGCCGAGGTGGTGGCTGCACGCCTGATGGATATTAATCCGGAACTGAAACTGACGGTTGTCAATGAATTCCTGCGGGATGAACGGACCGAAGAGATTCTGGATCATGCGCACTACGACTTTATTGTCGATGCAATCGATTCCCTCAGTCCGAAAGTCTTTTTGTTATACCATGCGTTGCTGCGGAAGATTCCGATCGTTTCGTCGATGGGAGCCGGGGCCAAGATCGACCCGTCGCAAGTCCGTATCGCCGATATTTCGAAGACCTCCAATTGTGCGCTGGCAAAGGCCGTGCGTAAACGCTTGCGTGGTTTGGGCGTACAGAAAGGAATTCCGGTGGTTTATTCGACGGAAATGGCGAATCCGGATGCTGTAATAGAAGTGAATGATGAAGCCTGCAAACGGACGACAACTGGAACGGTTTCGTATATGCCGGCTATCTTTGGTTGTTATTTAGCTTCGTATGTGATCAGAAATATCTAATAAGAGGAATAAAAGAATATGATAGTAGCAGAAGGCATTACCAAGAGTTTTGGAAACTTGCAGGTATTGAAAGGAATAAACCTGACGATCAACCAGGGAGAAGTGGTTTCGATCGTTGGTCCGAGTGGAGCTGGTAAAACAACGTTACTTCAGATATTGGGTACGCTGGATAAGCCGGATGGCGGGCGTTTGCTGATACATGATACTGATGTGTTGCATTTGTCCGAACAGAAACTGTCGGCCTTTCGTAATCAGAATATCGGTTTTGTCTTTCAATTCCACCAGCTGTTGCCTGAATTTACGGCATTGGAGAATGTAATGATTCCGGCTTTGATAGCCAACGAGAAAGCTTCGGCAGCCGAAAAGCGGGCCAAAGAAATCCTGTCGTTTCTGAAACTGTCAGACCGGATGTCGCATAAACCGGCAGAGTTGTCGGGAGGAGAGAAACAGCGGGTAGCCGTTGCTCGGGCACTGATCAATCATCCACAGGTAATTTTGGCCGATGAGCCTTCGGGCAGTCTGGATACTCGGAATAAAGAAGAACTGCATGCCCTGTTCTTTGAGTTACGCGACCAGATGAATCAGACGTTTGTGATTGTTACCCACGACGAACAGCTGGCTTCGCAGACCGACCGGACCATTCATATCCGGGATGGTGTTGTGAGCGAAGAGGCATCAATAAAAGCATAAAAGTCAACGAATTCATATAACAAACAGAATATGTCAACGAATAGAGCAACATTTGGAAGTAAACTGGGAGTGATCCTGGCAACCGTAGGATGTGCTGTGGGCTTGGGAAGTATTTGGCGTTTCCCATATATGGTAGGCGAGAATGGTGGAGCCGCTTTCTTGCTGGTATTTATTATCTGTACGGTCTTATTGGGCTTGCCCATTATGATTACAGAGTTTTTTATCGGACGGCATTCACGAAGTAATGCGGCCGGTTCGTTCAAGAAACTGGCACCACATACCAAATGGTCGTTGATCGGTTATAACGGTGTGCTGGCAGCTTTCCTGATTTTAGGATTCTATGCGGTGGTTTCCGGCTGGACATTGGAATATGTCTGGCAGGCATTGAGTGGAAACCTTTCTTGAAAGAGTGCTGCCGATTTTACCAATGATTTCCAGGCATTCTCAAGCAGTGTCTTCCGTCCGATCTTATGGACGGCCGTTTTTATCGGTATTACACATTATATTATAGCAGCCGGTGTAGAAAAAGGGATTGAGCGAGCTTCGAAAGTCATGATGCCGGCTCTGTTTCTGATATTATTGGTTTTATGTATCCGTTCAGTAACCCTGCCCGGAGTAAAAGACGGATTAGCCTTTCTGCTCCGTCCTGATTTCGGAAAGATCACTTCGTCGGTTGTTTTGAGCGCCATGGGACAGACATTTTTCTCGTTAAGTATTGGGATGGGCTGTCTGATAACTTATGCATCCTATTTTGGGAAAGATACCAATCTGCAGACAACCGCAGTACAGGTGACAGTATTGAATACATTAGTGGCTTTATTAGCCGGAATAATGGTTTTCCCCGCAGTCTTCAGTTTCGGTATCGAACCAACTGCCGGTCCGGAATTGGTTTTCATTACCCTGCCAAATATCTTTGAGCAATTACCTTTCGGTAGCGCCTGGTCGTTTATCTTCTTCATCCTGTTGGCACTGGCAGCATTGACATCAACTATTTCTTTGCACGAAGTCGCTACTGCCTATGTACACGAAGAATACAATGTACCTCGGAAGTTTGCAGCCTGGGTTGTTTCTATCGGAGTCTTTATCATCGGCGTTTTTGCTTCGCTTTCATTCGGTGTACTTAAAGAATATACCATCGGTGGGCTGACGATATTCAATGCCCTCGACTTCTTGACTGCCAAGATCATGATGCCATTGGGTGGAATGATGATCTGTGTGTTTGTTGGTCTGCGGATTGAAAAGAAGATATTAAAGGAAGAATTGACCAACCACGGTACGATCCCGTTCTATTTCTTCCAGACGTATGCATTTTTCATTAAATACCTGGCTCCACTGGCAATTGGTTTGATATTTATCAATGAATTGGGAATAATTGCGTATATTCGCCAAGCGATAGCATGAATAGGCAGAGCTGATCGCAGTATTGCATAAAATCATACGTATTATGTCTAAAGACAAGATGCTGACGCCAAGTTTCTGTTATATCTTGGCAGCTAATTTTCTACTCTTCTTTGCATTCTATCTGATTTTGCCGATTTTGGCATTCTATTTACAGGAAGAGTTTTCGGCCGGTAAGACAATGATCGGTTTTATCCTTTCATGTTATACGATTGCCGCGTTGTGTATCCGTCCTTTTTCCGGCTATTTGCTGGATACATTGTCTCGACGTCCGCTTTACTTGGTGGCTTATTTTATTTTCATAGCCATTTTCGGTGGATATATCCTGGCTACGAGTCTGACGCTTTTCATTGCCTTGCGTATTATACATGGTCTCTCGTTCGGGATGGTAACAGTGGCTGGTAATACGATTGTGATTGACATTTTACCTTCTTCCAGACGAGGGGAAGGAATTGGTTATTACGGATTGGCAAACAATATCGCCATGAGCTTTGGACCTATGACCGGGCTATTCATGCACAGTGTTTATTCTTACCAGACCATTTTCTTGTGTTCTCTGGTGACAGGAGCTGTTGGCTTTATTATGGCTTATTTAGTCAAGACACCTTATAAAGCCCCGATACAGCATATGCCGATTTCCTTAGACCGCTTCTTCCTGAAGAAAGGCGTCTGGGCTGGTATATCCTTGTTGCTGTTATCAATTCCGTATGGTATGACGACAACCTATGTTGCCATGTATGCCGATGAGATCGGGATAGAAGTCAATCCCGGTTTGTATTTTACTTTTATGGCGATTGGCTTGGCCGTTTCCCGCATGTTTTCCGGGCGGCAAGTAGATAAAGGAAGGATTACGCTGGTTATCTCGTTAGGAATGTACTTGGCGGCTATCTCCTTCTTCGTCCTGTCGGCCTTGCATCTGTTGATGGAATGGAATCATGTGTTTAGTTCTTACTTGTATTTGGGAATTGCTTTGGCACAAGGTGTTGCCTTCGGAACCATGTTTCCTGCCTTTAATACCTTGTTTGTCAATCTGGCAGCCCATAATCAACGGGGAACAGCAACTTCTACTTACCTGACCAGTTGGGATGTGGGTATTGGAATTGGTTTGATGATTGGTGGTTCGCTGGCACAAACCTTTGGCGGTTTTGAATATGCTTATCTGTGTGGTGCTTGTCTTACCGTTGTTTCTACTCTCTTCTTCCTGCTGAAAGCTGGTCCGCATTTCAATCGGGAAAAACTGAGATAATCTTCTTGTAGAGGCGTAACGTGCTGTGCCTCCAGCGAATATATATAAACCTCAAAAACTCAAAATGAAAATAATTGTAGATGATACGATTCCTTTCTTGAAAGGAATAGCAGAGCCGGTAGCTGACGTCGTTTATATTCCGGCAAAAGGTTTTACTCCAGAAGTGGTGAAAGACGCCGATGCTTTGATTGTTCGTAGTATCGATAAATGTACTTCCGAATTGTTGGCCGGCAGCCGTGTCCGTCTGATTACGACTGCTACCATAGGCTTTGATCATATAGATATTCATTATTGCGAATCACATGGGATTACGTGGAAGAATGCACCAGGATGCAATGCGCCGTCGGTTGCCCAGTATGTCTTAGCCTCTTTGTTGCGGGTAGCTTTACGAAGAGGAGAATCACTGCAAGGAAAGACGTTGGGTATCATCGGAGTAGGACATGTAGGAAAAGAAGTGGAAAAGTTAGCTTCGCTTTTTGGTATGACTATCCTACGAAACGATCCACCTAGGGCAGAAGCCGAAGGTCCGGAATCTTTTGTCTCTTTGGACGAACTGCTGGTTCGTGCCGATATTATCACTTGTCATGTACCATTTACCCGTGAAGGAAAATATCCTACCTGGCATCTGGCAGACGATAAGTTCTTTAGTCAGGTACGTCGGGGTTGTTGGTTTATCAACAGTTGTCGGGGAGCTGTGCATGATACAAAAGCTTTGCTGGAAGCTCATCAGAAAGGAGTGGTAGAAGAAATTATCCTTGATTGTTGGGAGAATGAACCTCAAATTAATCAGGAATTACTGAAAGTAGTCTCTATCGCAACGCCTCATATTGCCGGTTTCTCGGCTGATGGGAAGGCTACGGCTACCCGTATGTGTTTAGAAGAAATTCAGCGTTTCTTTCATGTTCGGTTTGACCGGTTGAAAGAAGTGGTGCCGCCAGCACCTGCAAATCCGCTGATTGACCTTGATTCTTTTGAGGATCATCGGATAGAAAATGCCTTTTTGCAAACCTTCGACCCATTGGTTGTCGATAGGAAACTGAGAAAAGATCCTTCTACATTTGAATGGCTGCGTAATCATTATGATCATCCGCGTGAGCCGTTGGCCTATCAGGTAAAGCAGTCAACTCCTGCTGAAAAATCCCTGTTACAGCAAATCGGTTTCCAGGTGATTGGTTGAACTCTGAGAACTTTGTAGATCTGTAACATAAATGCTTACAGGTATCGAGCGGATCAAAAATAATCCGTATCTTTGCGGTGTATGAAAAAGAAATATTTTCTTCCCTGCCTCATTAAATGTATGAGGCAGAGGAAAAATGTATGTGTATTACTGCTTATATTATTATTCAGCAGTTTGTCTGCTGTTTGGGCTCCTCTGAAAGCTCAGTATAGTATGGGAACTACCGGACTGATGAATATTCCGACTGCCGATATGCAACCCGACGGGACTTTTATGGCAGGTGGGAATTTTATGCCTTCTGCTATTTTGCCGCCCGAATGGAATTATCATTCCGGTAATTACTTCCTGAATATGACCTTTCTTCCTTTTCTGGAAGTGGCTTATCGTTGTACCTTGTTGAAAACAGGTGATGCGCATGGGAATAAATGGAATCAGGACCGTTCTGTATCCTTACGGCTCCGTCCATTGAAAGAAGGAAAATGGTGGCCGGCTATAGTGATCGGTTCCAATGATGCTTTTACTACCAATCAGTTAAATATGTTCGAAGATTCCGGAGGAAATCGCTTTTTCTCTTCCGTCTTTGCCGTTGGAACTAAGCATTTCCATTGGGGAGGACATCAGTTGGGTGTGACTGTCGGTGGTCATATTCCATTTCGTAGTGGTAGCTTGAATAAAGGTGTTTTAGGCGGTTTGGAATATCGTCCGGCTTTTTATCCGGATTGGGCACTCATGGTAGAATATGATTCGGATGTGATGAATGTCGGAACGGCTCTCCGGTTGTGGAAACATCTTTCTCTTCATGTGTTTTGCTATGACTGGCAGGCTGTTTGTGGAGGACTCCGATATGAAGTGAAACTGTATTGATCTTCCAAGAAGAAAAACGAATAAAACGAAGTAATGCAGATGAAACAGATACTATTGATAGGCTTTCTATTCTTTTTCCCTTGGCTGGCGGGTGCCAGTTCGTATACCTCTTTATTGAGGCAGATGGGAATGGAAAATATACGGGAAGCTGCAGATCCGGAAGGCGTTTATTTATGTTGGGAAGATCCTGTATATCGGGGTCCGGTACGTGGTCTGGCAGAAATATTGCGTACTCTGGCTGTTCAGGAAGATTTGGTGCAAGATATGCATCTGGTTATTTTAGAAAATGGTTTGCCCCAAATACTGGTTAAAGTTTCAGCAGCAGACTGGGCTGATTATCGGGAAGAACGTATTTCGTGGGCTGATTTTGTCAACCGTCTGTTATTGACTTATGAAACGGATGATGTTATGCGTCGTTTCTCAGGGACAAAGACTGAACATCGAAGTGCCGGCAGAGTTGATTTTGTTGTTTATCCCCAGTTGCAGTTGCGTAATTCCTGGTTGGATAAAATCTATGGCGCTTCAGTAAACATAGCCCCGGCTGTAGAAATGCAATTGTGGAAAGGTGCCAGCTTTACGGGGCAAGTCATATTCCCGATCTGGAATAATATGGTAGGTGAGATGGATTATATCCGGGCCGGTATATTGACCCTTCGTCAGGAAATCCGTTTGCCGAAACGATGGATGGCTTCTTTGACTGTAGGTAATTTTACCCAGCAGCGAATCGGTGCCGATTTGCAGTTTACATGGAGAACGGCTAATGACCGCTGGTTATTAGGAGCTCGGGGTGGACTTACGGGAGCATCCGTCGTACAAGAAGGGCGTTGGCAAGTCAGCCGTTGGGAACGGCTGAGTGGTGCTGTATGGGGACGATATTTTGAGCCTCATTATCAGTTGGAATTGGAACTGACTGCCGAACGATATATTTATGGAGATTATGGGGCCCGGTTTGATTGTGTCCGTCATTTTGGAGAAACAACCGTTGGTTTGTTTGCTATGGTTTCCGGAGGAGAAGCCAATGGAGGTTTTAGTTTTTCTGTACCTTTGCCTCGAAAGAAACGGATGCAACGTAAAGCTGTTCGAATCCGTTTGCCGGAGTATTGGAGGCTGACCTATGAAGCACAAAGCGGTAATGAATATGCCGAAAGACGATTGGGACGCCGGTATCAGACAGATCCGGTTGTCAGCAGGACAAATCGTTTCTATAATCCGGATTATGTACGGAAGCAGTTGATGAGACTTTAAGCAGTTAAGGTTGTATGGAGAGGTACATAAGCATTGGAAGAGAGCTAGGAAGTGGATAATTTCTTAAATCTGTGTTTTTTTACAACAAAATAGGTTGTTGAATCAAACTATTCACTACTTTTGTGGCATATCTATATATTATGCATTGAGTAAAGAACTGTAGAACAGCTTTAATCTATGAATAAGTTGTATTAGAATGAATTAAACGTTCAACTTATTGACAGCAAAAAAGTCATATAAAGAAATATTAATTATAAATAAAAAACGTATGAACAAGTATTTGACAGGGGCATTTGCTTTTGCCCTGTTATTAAGCACAAGTCTTTCATTTACATCTTGTAAAGATGAAGATGAGGTAACGCAGACACCTGAACAAGTGGAAACTAAAATTGAAGCTTATGTTTCAGGACGAGTAATGGAAATGGGAAAACCATTAGCTGATGTAACCGTAGCAGCAGGTAAAATTACATCAACTACAGATAGCGAAGGTAATTATACGTTGGCTATCGGAAGTGCAGGTGACGTGACTGTAACAGCTTCTAAAGACGGTTATGTTGCAGCATCTTCTCAAGTAACAGTTGCTGAATCTGAAGTTTTGTCGTTAGATTTTGAATTGACTCAGCAGAATGAATCAGTAACTTTATCTCCTGATGCAGAATTGGCTTTAGAAGAAAAACGTGATGAATTTACTACTTTGTTTTTCCAACCCCAATCAGTGACTGCCGCAACAGAGGTATCAATTACAGAATATATTACACGTGCTGAAAAAGATAATATGGGCGCTTTGTCTGTCATCTATTGTACTCCTGATGGACAGCAATTTGAACAGCCTGTAAAAATTCAGGTAGTTCGTAACACAAGTTCAGACTTGTATTTTGCCAATATGAAACACTACGTGGAAGAAAATGGTACATGGAAAGTAGAAAGTGATATGACTGTTGATCCGGAAACCGGAGATTATGTAGGTGAACTGGACCACTTTTCTAATCATGCTTTTGGTGTAGAAGCTAAATGGGGTGCTAAAACTGCAACAACAGAAGATGGTGCTTCTCAAGAATTTGATAACAGAGGTAAATTGGATGCTGTAAAAGTTCCGTTGACGGTTGAATCAAAGAATGGATGGGAAGTTGATGGTGATCTGGCTTCTATCATTCGTTCTGCTTTATCTGGTGTCAGTGAAGCTGATGCAACAGAATTAGCTTCTGAATTAAACCGAATGATCCGTAATGCAAAAGGTAGTGAATCTTCTGTTTCAACGCAGCAGGTGAAATTGAATGAGATCAGTATCAGTGGTGATACGAAGGCAACAGTTGCTGTTCAGCATAAGATCTCAACTTCTTCCATGACAGTATCTGTTATGTTTAAGGGACAGCCGGTTTCAATTAGTGTTCCAGTAAAAGTGTATAACGGTGTTTCCATGAAGGTCTCTTATGAATACGGATCTTTAACGCCGGAACATTCAGGTGGTAATATCGGATAAGTAAGATATTATTCTATCATTGAGGCACGGCACTTCGGGATTTGTATGAACTCGTAGTTCCGTGTCTTTGTGTTTCTTCATAATTAGATGACTTTAGTAAACAATTTTTCTCGTTTACGGGTTATAGGCTAGGAGTTTCATTATATCCGGAACTTAGACCGGAATTTTCAGATAAACAAAATCAAAAGTATGCAAATTGGAAAGCTCGCGAAATGGATGTTGTTGAGCTGGGTCATCCTGTTCTCAGCTTGTAACTCAACAAAAGAGGTCGTATATCTGCAAGATGTCGTGCCTTTAAAACAACAGGATATTGAACGAAAATACGAAGTGTTTATTCACGAAGATGACTTGCTCTCCATTATGGTGAACAGTAAGGATCCTGAGTTGGCATTGCCTTTTAATATGCCATTAGTAACGTATCAGATTGGTAGTGAAAGTGCCGGTCAACAACGTGTACTGGGTTATTTGGTGGATACCAACGGAGATATTGACTTCCCGATTTTAGGCAAGATCCATGTGGCTGGCCTTTCTCGTTTGGAATTGCGAGATTTGATAAAAAAGAAATTGATAAGTGGAGATTATATTAAAGATCCGGTTGTAACAGTACAATTCTTGAATTATAAAGTATCCGTTATGGGGGAAGTAGCCCGTCCCGGATCATTTACGATAACAGGTGATCGTATTACATTGCTGGAAGCTTTGAGTATGGCTGGAGATTTGACCATTTATGGTCGGCGTGACCGGGTTGCAGTTATTCGAGAGGAGAATGGTAAACGAACTATTTTATTCCATGATTTACGCTCATCGGATATATTTACGTCTCCTTGTTATTATTTGCAGCAGAATGATATTGTTTATGTAGAACCGAATAAAGCGAAAGCTGGTCAGCGTGATATCAATCAGAACAACTCAGTGAGTGTCTGGTTGTCGGCTGTTTCTGTTTTAGCGGCAGTAGCTTCTTTGTTGGTCACTGTGTTTAAATAATTAAGCTTCTAATTCGAAAAACCTCAAAACGATGAATCAAATGGATTATTCAGATAATACACAGATTCGTGATCGCGAATGGCAGGAAGAGAACGGGAACGAATTAAACCTGATGGACTTGTTGCATATTTGCCTTGTCAATTGGAAATGGTTCCTTTTATCATTAGTGCTCTGTACAGGTTTGGCTTACTTGTATTTATTACAAGCACCACGGGTGTATACGCGTACTGCCTCTGTCATGATCAAAGAAGAAAATAAGAACGGTAACTTGGCTAATAACTTCGGATTCTCAACAGACCTGACTTCTTTAGGTTTTAAGAATAATGTGGATAATGAAGTGTTGGTCTTCAAGACTTACCGCTTGATGGAAAAGGTGGCTCAGCGCTTGCATCTGGATGTAAGCTATACGATTAAACCGCAACTTCGGAAGATTGAATTATATCGTCAGTCTCCGGTCTCGTTGTCTTTCCCCGAGGCAGAGGCCAGTCAGTCTTTTGCATTAAAGGTGACACCTTTGAATGAAAATGAAGTTATGCTGTCTGATTTTGTCGTAATAGATGAAAACGGGAAAGAGCAGGAAATCTCGAAACAGGTAAAGGTGGCTTTAAAAGATTCCATCTCTACTCCTGTGGGGAAAGTTATCGTAAATCCGAGTTTCTATTACACCAATCAATATTTTAATACACCTATTCAGGTTAGGAAGTCTAATCTGGAAGGCGTAGCTAAAAGTTATTTGAATAACTTGCAGACAAGTTTAGCGTCTAAGACTTCTACAATCATTAATTTGACGCTGCAGGATGTCTCTATCTCCCGGGCTGAAGATGTGCTGAATACATTGATTGCTGTATACAATGAAGCAGCCATTGATGATAAGAACCAGATTACGATTAATACTTCTGAGTTCATTGCAGAACGTCTGGTGATTATTGAAAAAGAATTGGGTAGCGTAGATGCGGATATTGAAAAGTTTAAGCAGGAAAACCGATTGACGGATATTACTTCTGAATCGGGTATGTATCTTGAATCAACCAGCCGTTTCCAGCAGGAAGGTGTTATGGTTGAAAACCAATTGACTATGGCTAAATATATTCGGGAATATTTGTCTGACCCGAACAAGGCTTCTGATCTGATTCCTGCCAATACTGGAATATCGGATGCCAATATTGAACAACAGATTGCCGTTTATAATGAGACGTTACTGAAGCGTGACCGTCTGATCAGTAACAGTAGTAATCGGAATCCGGTTGTTATGGATTTGAATAATAATTTGGGTGCGATGAAGCAGACAATCATTCGGGCTATCGACAACCTGATTGTCAGCTTAGATATTAAAAGTGATAATATCCGGATGCAGGAAGAACAGATTACCAAACGTATATCGGCTGTTCCGACACAGCAGAAGTATGTGCTTTCTGTAGAACGTCAGCAGAAGATTAAAGAGGCTTTGTATCTGTTCTTGCTGAACAAGCGTGAAGAGAATGCGTTGACACAGGCTATGACAGAAAGTAACATGCGTGTGTTGGATGAAGCTACGGGTAGTTCGGCTCCTGTTGCTCCGAAATCGGCTATGATTATGCTGGCTGGTTTGATACTGGGATTGGCTATTCCTGCCGGTATTTTGTGGCTGCGTTGGGCTAATGATACGCGTATTCGTTCCATGAAAGATGTGCAAGACCGTACAGCTCTTCCTTTATTGGGTGAAATTCCGGCATTGGAAAAGAATCAGGAGAAACTGGTTGTTAAGGAAGGTAGCCGTGATGCCGTCTCTGAGGCATTCCGTATTTTGCGTGCGAATATGGATTTTATGCGAGGTGGAGATGAACACATGCAGGTATTGTTGTTTACCTCAATGAATGCTGGTGCAGGTAAGACCTTTATTTCTTCCAATTTGGCGGCTAGTTTGGTGTTGACACATCAGAAAGTTGTTTTACTGGATTTGGATATCCGTAAAGGTACGTTGGGTAAGCAGGCTGGTTATAGGGGTGAAGGTATCACGAATTATCTGTCGGGTAAAGTAACGGATGTGACGTCGTTGATCTGTCAGGATGAACTGGTTCCCGGCTTGGATGTGATTCATGCAGGTCCGGTACCTCCTAATCCGGCAGAATTGTTGCAGAACAAACGCCTGGATGCCATGATCGCAGAATTGCGTACTCGCTATGATTATATCTTGTTGGATAACGTACCTGCCGGATTGGTGGCTGATGCGCAGATTGTAGCCCGACTGGCTGATTTGACTATCTGTGTCATCCGTGCCGGCGTGCTGGATCGTCGTCAGATTCCGGCTTTGGAAATGCTTTCACGTCGTTTCCCGAAATTCTCCTTGGTATTGAACTACGTGAAAGGGCATCATGGTGGCTATGGTTATGGTTACGGATACGGCTATGGTTATGGCTACGGGTATGGTAATGAGAAGAAGAGAAAATAAACCATGTTTGGATTATTTGGAAAGAAAAAGATACTGAAAAGTGGACTGCTGGAAGGAATGACAGATATCCATTGTCATTTGCTTCCTGCAGTCGACGATGGAGCAGAGAATACGGATGAGGCGTTGCAGGCATTGAGACTGATGGAGTCGATAGGCGTGCAGCGCCTTTTCTTTACACCTCATGTCATGGAAGAATTGACTTCCAATCGGGCTGATTTTCTTCAGGAGCGGTTTGAACGTTTCTGTTCCGAACAGCCAACGTCCATTGAATTGCGGCTTGCTGCCGAATATATGCTTGATCCTGCTTTCTCGGAACGTCGAAAAGAAGGACTGTTGACTTTCAATGGAACGCATGTACTGGTAGAAACTTCTTATCTGATGCCCCCTTTGGGGTTTCGCGAGATTTTGTTTGATTTGCAGGCCGAAGGCTATCAACCTATTCTGGCTCATCCTGAGCGTTACCGGTATATGAGTCCGGAAGATTATGACTGGTTGTTCGAGCATGGGATAGCTCTTCAGCTGAATCTGATGTCGCTGGCTGGTACGTATGGTCCGAGTCCATTAAGACGGGCGGAAGATTTACTGGCCAAGAGTTATTATACCTTTATAGGTTCTGATTGCCATCGGCGGGATGTGTACGAACGTTCCCTGCAACACCTGAAGGTTTCGACTGCACAACTCAAGGCGTTGAACTTACTGGTTGAAAATAATAAGCGGCTGGCTCAGTAATCACTGCACTCAGATGCCCCATCCTTCACGGTCCAGATTCCGGTAATGAATGGCTTCTGCCAGATGATTGGACTGAATGGATGCCGAACCTTCCAGATCTGCAATTGTTCGTGATACTTTCAATATCCGGTCGTAAGCACGGGCGGATAAGTTCAACTTCGTCATGGCATTCTTGAGTAGTTTTAATCCTTCCGCATCCGGTACGGCATAGGTATGTAATAGCCGGCTGTTCATTTGGGCATTACAATAGAATCCCGGATGGTCTTTGAAACGTTCTTCCTGAATGTTTCGGGCTGCAATGACCCGTTCCCGGATGGCGGAACTTGGCTCAGCCGGTGTTTGTTCCGAGATCTTCTCAAAGGGTACCGGAACGATTTCAATTTGGATGTCAATCCGATCGAGTAGTGGACCTGAAATCCGGTTCATGTATTTCTGGACAGCTCCGGGTGAACATACGCAGGCTTTGGTGGGATGATTATAGTAGCCGCATGGACAAGGATTCATGGAGGCAACCAACATAAAGCCTGCCGGATATTCTACGGTAAAACGGGCCCGTGAAATACTGATCATCCGGTCTTCCAGCGGTTGCCGCATGACTTCCAGTACACTTCGGTTGAATTCGGGCAGTTCATCTAAAAACAGAATCCCGTTGTGAGCTAGACTGATTTCTCCGGGTTGCGGATAAGAACCTCCGCCTACCATGGCTACATCAGAGATCGTATGGTGTGGCGAGCGGAATGGCCGTTGGGTCATTAATGAGGTTTCATTCCCGATTTTTCCGGCTACCGAATGAATCTTGGTTGTTTCTAAGGATTCGTGCAAAGTGAATGGTGGCAGAATGGAGGGCAATCGTTTGGCCATCATGGATTTTCCACTTCCCGGCGGACCGATCATCAGTAGGTTATGTCCGCCTGCTGCAGCTACTTCCAGGGCGCGTTTGACGTTTTCCTGTCCGCGTACTTCCGAAAAATCATATTCAAACTGTAATTGGCGGGCATAAAATTCCTTTCTCGTATCTACGATAGTTGGTTCCAGTTCCTTTTTACCGTCAATGAATTCGATGACGTCCCGTATGTTTGTGACGCCATATACTTCCAGCTTATTGACAACAGCGGCTTCCCGGGCGTTTTGCTGCGGTAAGATGAATCCTTTGAATCCGGCTTCTCTGGCTTTAATCGCAATGGGTAAGACGCCTTTTATCGGCTTTAATGTGCCGTCGAGCGATAATTCTCCCATCAGCATGTATTGGGAAAGCTTTTCGGAACTGATCATTTCGGCTCCGGCCAGTATGCCGATAGCCAGCGGAAGATCGTAGGCCGAACCTTCTTTCCGGATATCGGCTGGTGCCATGTTGATAACGATCCGGCTGCGGGGAAACTTATATCCGCTTTCCTGGAGGGCAGATATGATACGTTCATGGCTTTCCCGTACGGCTACGTCCGGAAGTCCGACTAAAAAGAACTGAATGCCTTTACTACAGTTTACTTCGATTGTGATGATTGTTGCCGATATGCCTTGTACGGCGGCTGCAAAAGTCTTGACCAACATAGTTAAAGTTTTAAAATGAATACTGGTGTTCCCGCAGATGCGGTATCACCTGATTTTATTCTCCCAGCAATTCATCTAATACGTCGTTTACCTCCAGGCTGTTTTCTGATTTCAGCAGAATCTTCTTGTCTTTGTCTATCAGATAGCAGAGCGGCAATTCACTGACGTTGTACAGGTCCATCAAGGCTGTAGCCTGACCTGCTGAATCGGCTACCAGATTCCATGCGATGCTGTCTGATTGAAGGTAATTCCGTATTTGATTGCAATTGTTGTCCATCGTGACTACCAGCAGGTTTAATTCCTTTTCTGGATGTTTTTGGGCGATTTGTACCATGTAAGGGTCTGTCAGTTTCGTCTTTCCTTCCCAGGACGGTACAAATGCCAACAAGGTGTATTTATGCTTGACGGTGTCCAGCTTAAATTCTTGTCCGTGTACGTTTTTAACCTTGAAATCAGGCGCTTCTTCTCCGATATTTGTCCTTTTGGTACGTGCGCTGTATTCTTCCAGTTCTTTGTAAAGGAAGTGGGTACGCAGTTCAGGAGAGATCAGAGCCAATAATTCATCGGCTTCCCTGGTATCGTCCGGATTCGTGAAAAAATATTGGATCAGAGCAAGTGATACCGCTTTGTCCGTATGCTTTTTGATGTAGGCAACGGCTTCTTCTGCCAACTGATGGTTGATATTCGTTAATTTCGCTATCAGGTCAGCTTCTTCGATGGGATTCTTGGCCTTTTGATCGATTTGATGCAATAACTTGGCCTGTTCTTTCCACAGATTGGCCGAGGCTTTTCTCAGATCGGTCAGCTGACTGTTGATTGAACTACCTCCTTCGATTGTCAATAACTTGGGATTTGTTATGTCTCCTGTTATTTTAATTTTCTTTCCTTTTTCCAAAAATACATTCACAACGCGGGTACGGTTCTCAAAGAACAACGTGGCTGTATTGAAATCGCCCGTCTTATGTCTGAGTTTAAAGGTTCCGTCAGTTTCACAGGTAATGGTATCAATTGCTTTCGCGCTTTCGTTTTCAAATACGACATACAGGGTAGGATCTTGCAGTTGAGTGAGTTTTCCTTCAATTTGATAACTCTCATCCTTGCTGCAAGCTACCAATCCTAATAAGACTGTCCATATAAATAGTATGTATTTTTGCATATTCATCTCTTTTTCCGCGAATTTTCGGTAAAGATAGAAAAAGTTTTTTAAAGTACGTTTATAAATAGAAATAATTTGGAAAAATATTGGAAAAAAGCATAAAAAAAGAGGATGCAATGAATGCACCCTCTTTCTTATGATTGTCTGATAGGTAATATAAATTACAATTGCGGACCAGCAGCAACCAGAGCCTTACCAGCTTCGTTACCAGTGAACTTAGCGAAGTTCTTGATGAAGCGAGCAGCCAGGTCTTTTGCTTTTTCTTCCCACTTGCAAGCGCAGTCGTAAGTATCGCGCGGATCCAAGATCTTCGGATCAACACCCGGCAATTCTGTCGGAACTACGAAATTGAAGTACGGGATAGTCTTAGTCGGAGCCTTGTCGATAGAACCGTCCAGGATAGCGTCGATGATACCACGAGTATCGCGGATAGAGATACGCTTGCCAGTACCGTTCCAACCAGTGTTAACCAAGTAAGCCTTAGCACCAACCTTTTCCATCTTCTTAACCAATTCTTCAGCATATTTTGTAGGATGCAAGCTCAAGAAAGCAGCACCGAAGCAAGCTGAGAATGTAGGAGTCGGTTCAGTGATACCACGTTCTGTACCAGCCAACTTAGCAGTAAATCCTGACAGGAAGTAGTACTTAGCCTGTTCTGCGTTCAGGATAGATACTGGAGGCAATACACCGAAGGCATCAGCTGACAGGAAGATTACCTGATGAGCGTGAGGACCTTTAGAAACCGGCTTAACGATGTTGTTGATGTGATAGATAGGATAAGATACACGCGTATTTTCAGTTACGCTCTTATCAGCGAAGTCGATCTTACCGTTAGCATCAACTGTTACGTTTTCCAACAAAGCGTCACGTTTGATAGCGTTGTAGATATCCGGTTCAGATTCCTTATCCAAGTTGATAACCTTAGCATAGCAACCACCTTCGTAGTTGAATACGCCTTCGTCGTCCCATCCGTGTTCGTCATCACCGATCAACTTACGTTTCGGGTCAGTTGACAAAGTAGTCTTACCTGTACCAGACAGACCGAAGAAGATAGCTGTGTCAGTACCTTCCATGTTGGTGTTAGCTGAACAGTGCATAGAAGCGATGCCACGCAACGGGTTCAGGTAGTTCATGATTGAGAAGATACCCTTCTTCATTTCACCACCGTACCAAGTGTTCAGGATAACCTGTTCGTTTGTCTTCAAGTTGAATACAGTAGCTGTTTCAGAGTTCAGACCTAATTCTTTGTAGTTGTCAACTTTTGCCTTAGCAGCGTTGAATGATACGAAATCAGGTTCTCCGTAGTTAGCCAGTTCTTCTTCTGTCGGACGGATGAACATGTTCTTAACGAAGTGAGCCTGCCATGCAACTTCCATGATGAAACGTACTTTCAGACGAGTAGCCGGGTTAGCACCACAGAATGTATCCATTACGAACAGACGCTTGCCTGACAATTCTTTAACAGCTTTAGCCTTCAAATCAGCCCATGCAGCTTCAGAACATGGTTTGTTATCGTTCTTGTATTCGTCAGAAGTCCACCATACAGTGTTTTCGCTGGCTTCATTCTTAACGAAGAATTTATCTTTAGGAGAACGGCCGGTGTAGATACCAGTCATCACGTTTACAGCACCTAATTCAGTTACCTGTCCTTTTTCGTAGCCTTCCAAACCATCTTTAGTTTCTTCGGCGAACAGTACTTCATAAGAAGGATTATGCAAAATTTCCTTCACATCGGTAATACCGTACTTGCTTAAATCTAAATTTGCCATCTTGTTAATAATTTAAGTGATTGACTTTATTTATGTTTATTTATTTTCTTCTTAGCCAGTCCTGAAACTTTTTTGTTCCCGACTTGCCGCACTATATAGAGAACAAGCCGGAGCGTCTTTTTGTTTAACGCGTACAAAAGTACTATTTTTTTTTATTGGAAATAGCAGATTAAGGAAATTTTTCAGCAATAAATTCTCTTTTCCGGAAAGCCTTTCTCCCTGGCCTTTGTTTTGTAAACTGAAGTTTGCAAAATGGTGTTTTTCTGCATCCTATCGCCTTTCTTTTCATTCATGCCTATGAATGATCCAAAAGCCGGCGTCTTTTCATAAATTCCCGGCGTATATGGATGAAAAGCCGGCGTCTTTTGCCTCAAAAGTAACGAGTATCAAAATCGATCTTCGTCAGGTTCGTTTTTGATACTCGTTGGAATTGATTATACCTATATCTGATTTTCTTTTATACCCTTCACACACCTGTTTATCTGTCTCATATTCTGTCTGTTCCTGTGAAGGATGTGAAGGCTGTCCGTTCTTTTGGCTTAACCCAAGTGATTGTCCGTTCTTTTCTCTTGAAAGAAAAGAACCAAAAGTTCAAGGCTTACACTACGGAGGCTACGGTCTCGGTCGCTGCGCTAAAATCTCGGAAAACTCGCCTTCGGCTCAGACAACCGAGATTTTTTGACGCTCCGCTCGGTCGACCGCTTAACGCCTCCTCCGTTAGGCCAAATCAATGGACAATTGAAAATGGAGAATTGAGAATTGAAAGTTCATTTGGCACGGGGTTTTACGGAATTTATCTGTTGAACAAGCCTAATGCGAGTAGAGGCGCAGCGTGCTGCGCCTCCAGCCAACGCGACAGGATAAAACAATAAATAACACAATAAGCTCATTCGTTTTTTATTGATTGTTATTTGGTTGTGAAGAACGTCGTTATGAGGCGCAGCAGCGCTACGCCTCTACAGTCGCAAGGCAAGTTTCATGGATAAACGCAAGAGAAAAAGAAAATTGTCAATCGTCAATTATCAATTGTCAATTGGATTGGCCTCGTTCTGGTGAGCGTTAAGCGTAGGAGCGAAGTGAAGCGGCCGGAGCGTCGCTGTCTGAGCCGAAGGCGAGTTTGCGGCGCGCACAGCGAAACGAAGAGACGGAGTAGCTCAGCAGACGCAGCCTTGACCTCTTTGGTTCTTTCTGGGTCAAGCCAGAAAGAACGAATTCGATCTTATCTCTATACCTTATATTATATATACAGCTATAGAAATCTCAACTGCCAACAGCCTTTGGGCTATACTTCGATCATAGAAACCAGGTTTCGTTATCCAAACCCATGGTTTTGTCGCCTGAAAATAGGGGGTTGATAAGAAACCTAACCAATTGATAAAAAAATAGGTCAGTTTATTTGCAGGTATAAAAAAAGGATTTACCTTTGCATTGTTGATTGTGGCTAAAAATGAAATGCCACCGCTTCCGTTTTTAGAACTTTCGGAAGCCTGATAAGAAAAAGAAGAATTTATTATTACTCTATTATTAATATTAATTTATTTATTATGAACAAAAAGTTTTCTACTTTGATGGCCTTAGCCTTACTGGCGGGGTCTCTTCCGGTAGCAGCTCAGTATTGCCCTCAAAATGGGGAGGTGCCTTATCGTACCCGTGAGGTGAAAGCGGCTACTTTGGATAGGGTATTTAGGGACGTTAATAAGATTAACCCTAATTATTACTATCAATTGCAGGTGAATCCTTCAAGTTTGGGTATTACTTCTGATAATGATGCAAATACTTTTATTGAAAAATCGGAATTTCAATATGTTTTGACAGTTGAGCGTGATTACTCAACAGGTAAATTGTATTTGACTGCACAGAAGGTAACAGATGCAACATTAACACATTCTTTGTGGCAAATTGAAACAACTGGACGTGAAGCTAATAGCCGTGTGTTTAAGTTTGTAAACAAAGAAACGGGATTTGAGTTGTCATTTGATCATTTTAATGCGCTTCAGCGTGTTAATAATAAGTATTACATTCCGAGTCTTGCTCAGAAAAATGCAGGAGCATCTCAATATACAGACAATAAAGCAAACTTTGGTTGGACATATGAAAAAGACGGTTTGTTAGATGGCTGTAACTTTAATTGGGCTTGGTATACGACTGATGATAATGGAGATAAACCATTTCCTTATAAAGCTCTTTTCTCTTATTATCATGCTAATCAGGATTCTGTAATGTATTTGAAGGCTGTTAAGAGTGCAGATCTGACAGCTAATAACAATATTGCTCAAGAAACTTACGCCATTACCGATGTAAATGGTGGGGAACGTTGGCGGTTGGAACTCGGTTTAAGTGAAGACGGCTTAAATGGAACTGCAAACGCTAAACGTGGTTTTGCAATTGTAGCTGCTAAGGATTCAAAATCAAATGCTCAAAATTATTTAGCAAAGGCAGGTGACGCTTTGCAGATTCGTCCTGTAGTTGCAGGTGCAAAAGTGTTGGATGCTAATGAAATCAATCGAATGATTGATGCTGATGCATCTTTATTGAAGTTTAAGCCTCATGTTGCTGAGTATAAAGAGTGGAATAAGGCTGAAGCTGCAACAGATTCAAAAACAGATGCAAGTCTTTATACCAAATTTACTCTTTTGGAACCAGGTGGAAAAGAAGCATTGACTGTTGCTGGTGTTAATCCGTTAGGTTATGATTTTAAGGCTATTCAGAATCCATTGAATGCTTTGGATAGAAAGTCTTATTCTTCAACCAAAAATATTACAGCAGGACCTACTGATAAATCGATTTATGCTGGTTACAATATTTTGTTCCAAACAACAGAACCTATTGATCAAGCAGGTAATCAGGAAAAGTATGGTTATTTGGCTGTTCATGAGCATAATTATGAAAATACAGAAAGTGGTGTTTATAACGGTTTGCAAGTAGTTGTTCAGGAATATGCTACCTTAGGAAAAGCTGCTGGTACGGCAAAAGCAACACGTAATAATTATTTAAATGTAAATGATGCATGGGACAAAGATCCCGCTGCAAGTAAATATGTTCCAGACGCATTGGAAGCTCGTTATCATTGGAAGGTAACTTATTATGCTACTAATGATAGTTTGGTATTGGAACCATTGAATGCGTCTCGTATGAAGCAATCTGATATGGATAATAAGGTGGCTTTTGAAAAGACGCATTTGGCAACAGTGGCTCCTCAAAATTTCTTTAATACAATTAATGCTGGTACTGCTTATACGGGGGCAACTGTGACTGATGCACAAAACAGTATGTATAATAAAGCTGAAGGAGTTCCAGTTGCATTGTATGCGATGAATAATTCTTCTGTAGGAGATACTGATTATCTGATAACTGTTGGTCCGGCTGCTAACAAGGCTATGAATGTAAATGCAAATGAAGCTACATGGGCAGCCCGTTCAAAATTTGGAGATGAGACAGTTTCAACTAGCAGAAATAATCCTGCTTATGTAACGAATGCTGTGAATTCAAGAACTGTTACAACTTTGGCTCAGGCAAAAGCGATCTCTTATCAGTCTGAGATGAAGTTGTTATTACGTTTCGATCATAAGTATACTTGGTTGAAACGAGCAACTGTTCCGACAGGTTTGTATTACATCAATTTGCAGTCTAAGAAAGTTGGTAACAATCAGCAACATACTGAAAACCGCGAATTTGGTGCTTACATCGTAGAAGACTTTAAGGGACATGTAGTTTATGATGCTTCTCAGAAAGAACAAGACTTCTCTCATATGCCGGCAACTCAATGGGTAGTTGAACAGCAGCCTTGTACTGTAGATGAAGCTAGTGGTATGTTGAATTATAATAAATACCCGACAGTTAGTATTCATAATCGTGAGTTTGCTAATGAAGTATTCAATGGTCAGTTGTATCAAGACCGTGAAGATCCGAATAAGTTGTTCACAATCAACCACCGTGAATATAGATGGTTTAATCTTGCATCTACAGTAGATGACCATGCTCATTCTAACTTGAACTGCGCAGATACAATCGCATTCCAGAAAGTGTCTAATCCGACAACTTTGGGTTACTTCAATGCAAGTGAAGATATCTTGCGTGAAAATGTATATCGCTTCCAGCAGATGTACAACATGAATTTGGATCAATTCTTAGGAATTCAAGATTTGACTGCTCAGATGGATACATTGAAGTTGTTACCTGAAACGGCTGACGGTTTATCTTGTGAATTCGAATTGTTCCGTGCAGAAGGTTGGTATCCAGAAGCTGAAACATACGAATATTTTGAAAATGGTGTGAAGAAAACCGGTTATACTGGTACATATAAATTCAATTATTCAGATTCATTGAAATATGGTTATCCAAGTGAAGATGCACCTCAGTTGTATAAGACATATTATAAAGTAAAACTGAAAGATGCTAACTTGATTGATAACGATCATCGTTTCTTGGCTATCAAGAACCAGCACAAGTATGTCATTGCTCGTGAAGCTGATATCCAGAATCCGGCAAACAACTTGCAGTTCGCTATCGTTTCTTTGAAGGAAAATAACTGCTTGAATGGAGAACATGGTTATGCTATCGTTAATGCAGAAAGATACACCATGATTAATAACGCTTCTTCAGAGAAATTGGAAGGATTACATCAGACCTATGTATATGATGAATACAACAATGGTTATGAGGTTTATTTCTTTAAGAAGGATGTTTCTGCTGAAATGTTTGCTAAAGCAATGGCAAATAAGTGGACTTATGCAGAAGCTAAAGCATTCGGAAAAGTGGTTCGTCCGTTTGGTTATATGAATAATCCTAATGGTAATTGGGATATGAATTGGGCTGCTAACCACTATAATGTGGAAGGTAAGTTGTTGGTAGAACCGATTACGCTGGAAGCAAAAGTTTCTACCTCTTGTGAAACTGTAAGTGATGTATTTGCTTTAGTACGATCTAACCGTCCGTTGTATCGTACATTGGATAACGAATTGGTTCTTAACGATAAGAAAGCAATCGATATCAAGACAGTAGATGCATCTGGAACAGCTGGAGACGAAAGCTTGATCGAAGATTCTCATTCTTCACAGTCTAAGCTTTATAATATGAATTACCTGGGTGTTGAGAACTATGGTAATCCTTCAAAGAACGAAGGTTTCTATGTAGACTTCGTACAGGCTTCTAAGAATTCACGTATGCCTCAGTACATGTTTGTTGTAGCAGCTGATAGTGTTCCGGCTTATACTTATTGCGATTGCGATATCCACGATGTTAAACATGGAATCAATTCAGACTGTGGTCACTCAGAAGACTATGCAGGTTATGTTGCAGGTCGCTTCTTGGTTAACTTCAACGATTCAGTGAAAGCTTCTATCGATAAGTTAATCCCGGGTATTGATAAGTTCTCATTCAATAACTACACACGTTTGGGCTTCGTTGAAGCAGTTCACCGTGGTGATAGCTTGTATGTATTGAAAGCTCCTTACACATTAGATATGATTAATATGGTAGCAGCAGATGGTTCTGGTAAGAAATATATCAAACCGACTTATTTGTCAAAAGACAGTGCAGGCGTAGTTTATGATTTGATCACATTGACAGGTAAACATAACAACGTAGCATTTGCTTTGAGAAATACAGGTGATGCAGAAGGTGAAAATGGCGAAAGCAGCTTCTTGATCGAATCTAACGATACTCCAAATGGTATTACAGGTTATTCTAAGGTTGGTTCATTTGCTGGAGCATGGATTAAGATCCACAACAATGTACCGGTATTGGCTAAGATTAGCGATAAGAATGGAAACCATAACACAGGTGATACAACAGATTCTTGGTTCAACATGGGTGACTGGGTAACAGGTGGAACTTATGGTGAATTGATCAACCAGGCAGCTCGCTTCACATTCGACACTATCGAAAAAGATTCTGAAGCAACAGCTAACGAAGAAATCGCTACTTCAAGCGTAATCGTTGCTGGTACAAACGGTGCCGTAGTAGTTAAGGGTGCTGAAGGTAAGTCTGTAATCGTAAGCACAATCTTAGGTAAGGTAGTAGCTAACGAAGTATTGACTTCTGACAACGCTCAGATCGCAGCTCCTCAGGGTGTAGTAGTCGTATCAGTTGACGGCGAAAGCTTCAAGGTAGTTGTTAAATAATTGACAATTGATAATTGACAATTAATAAAATTGTAGAGACGTGGCGTGCCGCGTCTGGGTTTCGGACCCGTGGCCGTGCCACGTCTCTATTAAGAATTACACGAATATATTACAATTACACGCACATGAATTCGGATATGGTTCTTGTAACGAGTAACCCGTGAGGGCGAAAGCGTGTTTTTCCAAAATTATGTCAGAATCCGTGAGGATAAAGATACTTGTAATAAGAAAAAAGGTCTCTCTGCTTCGGTAGAGGGACTTTTTTTGTTGTTGCGGGGTCGCTTCGAGGCAAAAACAATCGTTTTCGGTTGGATGCGAGCGTCGGAAGGCTAGTTGGTAACCTGCATTCAATGGCGATGAACAGGCAGAAACCAGTGTTTTGATGAAGAATCTGCTGAAGATTTTAATAAAAACAAGGTGAAGTAAAAAATAATCCGGTTGAAATGGATATTTTATAGATTTTATTCCTATTTTTGCGACATATCAGCTTTTGTTAACAGCTCAAGTGTGAGTGAAAGTTGCGTGAATAGGGGATTAAGCAAAGACTTGATCCGTTTTTATGACAAAGATTGTATAGACATATATTACACAAGTAGGACTATTAACTTAAAAATTATATTTTATGAAACAACGATTACTTTTAGCATTACTGATGCTCTTCTCATCAGTAGGGTTTATGAAGGTAGATGCGCAGATTCGCGTTACGCTTCCTAAAACAGAAAAGGTAGAAGATGTTACGATAACCTTCACATCTTCTACGAAAAAGTTTAAGCCCAAAAAGAATCCGACTCCTTCGGGATCTTATCCTATGATTGGAGAATTTGATCCGACAATTAGTAAAGATGGAGCTACGGCTACTTATAAATTTAAAACAAAAACAGATGCTCCTACATCATTGGAAATAGCTAAAGGTGTTCCTGCTAATGCATCTGATTCATGGGGTGATATCACATTGACTTTGAATGGTAAGGTCTCTTCTTTTGTGGCTGGAGGAGCTGCTAAAGATTTTATCCTTTCAGTAAAGTCTTTGTCTTTTACAAATAATGGTGAACTGGCAACTTTAAAAGTTGATGGAGCAAATTAATTACAAAAATTAGATGCCTCTAAGAATAAATTAAAAGATTTTACTGGTGCAGGCTTGTCTAAGTTGGAGGAATTAAACCTGTCAGAAAATGAATTGGCTTCATTTGCAATTTCTAATTTAGAATATGGTTTGAAGTCTTTGAATTTGTCAGGAAATCAATTTACCTCCCTTAACCTTTCCTCATTGTCAAAATTGACAACGTTGAACGTAGAAAATAATAAGCTGACATCTTTAACCGTTCCGGCTTCATTGACTACATTGAACGTTGATGGAAACAAGTTGAGAACTGTCTCCAGCTTGCCAGAAAAATGTGTCGTTGCCTGGGGAACACAGGATTTGACGGCTTCTCCATTTTATGGAATACGTGCCAATGATAAAATGAGCGTTAGCTATTATGCAGAAAACACTCTTGGTTTACCTAACGGTAGCTATACCTTCTCTGATTCTGCGTCTGATTGGAAAGTGAAAGACGACCATGGTAATTATGGGCCTGTCTCTACTGTTCCGGCTCGTAAATTGGATGATGACAATACGGATTCTTATAAGTTCTATGATGCAACGACTAAATCTTATATTTCTGGGGATTATGAGGCAGTGATTATAGATGCAAAAGATCGTAGATTTAAAGTTCGTTTTACAGTAACACCTGCCAAATTTAATTTGAAAGTTGTTAATCCGGTTAAAGGAACTTTGAAGGGCGTTTGTTCTTCTAGAGGTGGTACATTTACACTTTCTTCTACTTCTTCAACAGATGCTGCGGTAGAAGTTTATCAAGGAGATGTCTGGGAAATCAGTTATGAACCAGTTGCTGGATATGAATTTGGAGGATTTACAGCAAATAAAGCTTTGGATTTATCAACTGGTTATGAGTGGAGTAAAAATCCGGTAGCTTGTGTTGTGAATGGTAAGTTTACGGCTCCAGGAGCAGATGATTTAGCTCCGGAAATTTCTGTGAAATATAAAGGTTCTAACAAGAAAATTACAATCACAAAGGTAGATGAAGAACAAGGTTTAATTGTTGTTCAGAAGAAGGATGCGAATGGTAATTTGTCACCAGTTAAGTCGGGAGATGAGGTTCCTTATGGTACAAAGTTGAAGATTTCTGTAACACCTAAGCCTTCTTATTTGGGAAGTTTGTTTATGAATGGTACGAACATTACCAATTTAGTGACTAATCCAAACGTATTAAATACTCCTGATCCGATTGTTGCTGACAATTATGAAGTAACATCTGATTTGGAAATTACGGCTTCTTTTGTGAAAGTGAAGGAATACGCAATATCTGCTTTGGTGAATAATAAATCAGTCGGAGCAGAGGAAGCGGTTGAACAAGTGAATGTTATTGCAGCTAAGCAAGGTGCTACTACAAGTGTACAGACTATAAATGAAACAACTAAAAAAGCTAAATTACAATCTGGAGAGATTTATCAACTTGAATTTGAAATCAAGAAAGGTGAAGTTCTACATGAAATTTTGTTCGATGGGAAAGCTCAATTGCAATATACTCAATCTGGAAGTAAATATTATGTATCTTCATTTGCTCCTACTCAAGATGGCGTGATTTATATTCACACGAAGAAGCTTTCATCAGTGGCTGTCAAATTAGCAAATTTGAATTCGTCAGGTCAACAGGTATATGTTTATGATGGAAATGAAAAAGCACTTAACTTTACTACTGATCCGGCAGGGTTTGAGAAAGATGTTAAAGTGGAATATCAGCTTACAAGTGGTGGTGCTTTTGGTGAAAAGAAACCTGTCAATGCGGGAGAATATACGGTTAGATATTCAATGGAGGTTGAAGGAAATTATGCTTCTATCAAACAAGCAACCGCTACATTAATTATTAAAAAAGCTGTTCCTGAATTTGAAACTGTACCGACGATTTCTGTAAATGCAGAAAATAATAAGTACGTTTTGAAAGACGGTAAGGTCGTGTTTGGAAATCGTACATTGACTGGTGAATTTGCTACAACCACGCCTGTAGATAATACGAAATCTCAGCTGGTTGACATAACATTCACACCGAAGGGTGAAGATGCAGTTAATTTTGAAGCTGTGACAATTCAAAAGGAATATACACCTGCCGGTAAGGATGCATTGGCAAAACAAAAAATTAAGATGGCGGACGGTCTACCGGAAGGAGTTTCAGCTGAACTTCTTGAAGGTGGTACAAAACCTGTGAAATGGGAAACTCAGTTTGCTGTGGGTACTAAGTTGGTTATCTTAGTTCATTATCCGAAAACGGCTCAGCCTACTAATGTAAAATTGGAAAGTACTTTCTTTACTAGTGTGCAGCCAACTGAAAATACAAATTATTCAAATGCTGCAGAAAATATCAAAGCGTTTGACTATACTGTAAATGAAAACTCAAAGGGTTCTGAGGCATTTAAAGTTGTTTTGGGTGATTTGCCTGAATTCGATTATATCGTAACAACGACTAAAAATGAATATGTAGAAAAATATCAGGTAACTCCGATTGAATTTCTAAAAAGGTATCTGAATATTGTGAATGATACTGATGATGATCCTGCTACGTTTACTCGTCCAAGTGATGACAATATCATTGTGACATATAAACAAAACGAAAATGAATTGAAAGGTTTACCAACCAATGTAGGTACTTATACAGTTTGTGTACGTATCAAAGCAGATTTGTCTAATGGATATAATGAGTTTTATAAAGAGTTTCAGAATATCCTGACGATCCAGAAAGCTACACCGATAGTAAAGGCATGGCCTACGGCAAGTCCGATTGCGCAAGGACAAACGTTGAAACAGGCTACGTTATTGGGTGGTTCAAGTACAGTTTCCGGTACATTTGATTGGGAAAAACCGACTATTCAGCCGAAGGATGGAGACGTTTGTGTAGTAGTATTTACTCCAGACGATACTCAAAATTATGAAATTGTTAAATCATCCAGAGGTACAGAAGGTGGTTCTGTGGAAACCCGAGTAAAAGTTACGGTTTGTGATTATCAGGTAATAACATTCGGTAATCCGAAGAATGGTATTATTTCAGTTATTGATAGTGAAGGACATCGTTACGAGTCTGGAGAACAAATCACGAAAGGCACTAAATTGTATATTACAACTTCTGCTGAAACTGGTTTTGTTCAGAAATCATTGACGGTTAATGGTAAACCATTCAGTAATCCATATACAGTAGGTGATGCTTCAATCGCAGTGGAAGCTGAATTTAAAGAAGGTATTGATCAAACAGAATACAAAGTTTCATTTAAACAGACAGCAGGAACTGTATTGACATATAGTAATGATGGTTGGGTTAATAGAGGTGAGTCTTATAGCTTTAAGGTACAGGCTTATTCTGCAGATTTAAATCGTTTGGTTGTTAAAACGAGTGATGGGGTAATTTTGAAGCGTGAAAATGATGGTGTTTATACAATACCTACGGTTATGCAGAATTTGACGGTTGAAATTTCTTTGCCGAATCCGACAAGCTTGAAAGTAACCGTACCTGCCGAGTATAAAGATAAAGAAGGAAACTTGATTGGTACTGTAACTTGGACAGGTGGTTCTACAAATTGTTATTATGGTGAAACAGTTCAGTTGACCGCAACTCCGGAAGCTGGTGTTGAATTTAAGGGATGGAAAGGCTTAGACTTTGCATCAACTTCAAAAGTTGTGAACTTCCCGGTTTACCGAAATATGGAAATTGAAGCCGTATTTGAAGGAGAAGCAGTAGTTATTGACCCTGATAAAGAATGTACGGTTAAATTACCGACGATGGGAACAGTCAATGGCGTTTCTTTGAATAAGGATGGTGTTCAGATTGTTGAAAAGGGTGGTAAGTTTGAATTTGAAGTGCTTACTTATAAAGACGATAAGGATAAGTTGGTTGTTAAAGCGAATGGTGTAGTCTTGAAACCAGGCGAAGACGGTAAGACTTATACGCTTCCTGAGGTGAAAGAAAACACAACTATCGAGATTAGTCTGCCGAATCCGACTCGTTTGAAAGTAAGAGTACCTGGTGAAATTAAGAACGATAAGGGTTATTTGTTAGGAAGAGTAGAAGTTTACGGCTTGAACTCAGATAGTACTTGTCTATATAACGAAATGATCCAGTTGGTTGCTTATCCTGAAACAGGTGTTAAATTCAGTCATTGGTCTGATGATAAGACTAAGACTGCTTCATTCCGTGAATTGTATGTATTAGACAATATGGAAATTAAGGCTGTCTTTGAAGGTACTCCGACTGGTATTGAAGATATCATGGCTGCTTCTATTGCAACTGGTAAGGGTTGTGTATGGGTTCGTGGTATTGCCAATGCTGATGTAACAATTGTAAGCATTGCAGGTCGTGTACAGGCAAGACAGCGTATCAGCGGTGATACTCGTATCGATGTTCCGGCTGGTATTTATGTAGTAGTTTTGGAAAGCGGTTCAGACGTAAAACGTGTAAAAGTAATCGTAAAATAAGTTTTTAATTTGTTTCTAATGTAAGAGGGCGTGTCAGCAATGGCACGCCTTTTTTTGTTCATTCCATTTCCTGTAGAGACGTGGCGTGCCGCGTCTCTAAAATGCATGTGTGTGTTACGTAATATTAATCATTCATTTATTATCGTATATATTATCAATCAATGTATATGTGCGTTACCATATAAAACATTCACATATATAGAGACGCGGCACGCCACGTCTCTACGTGTGTGTGGAAATGATGTGTAAATTGTGGATGATTGTTTGGGGCTTGGAAAATAATTTGTACATTCGGGAAATTATTAACAAAACCTGTAATTATGAAGGATTGTGAACTGTTTAGAAATTTTCGGGTGAAATCGGCCCGCGCCTCTTGGCATGATTATGGAAATGGATTTTATTTTGTAACGGTTTGTACTGCCCATCGTGTTCATCATTTTGGTAGAATCAGTAATCAGAGAATGTATTTATCGGCTGTTGGTCAGTTCTTGTCTTATCAGTTGGAACATATTTCTGAGCATTATCCTTATGCTCAGATTCCCTGCTTTGTCGTGATGCCCGATCATTTTCATGGCGTTGTTTTTATAGATGGAGATTTGGTCCCTTCTTCAAAACGGGTGGAATGTGTAGCCGATAATTTGTGTACGGATAAAAGCCAATTAGCCCGGCTACAAGGATGGTTGTCGGTCGTTGTTGGCGGAATCAAAAGCGCAGTTACTAAATATGCCCGGATTGATCAACCCGACTTTGCCTGGCAAACCAGATTCCATGATCGAATCATTCGTGATGAGAAGGAATGGGAGAATGTATGCCATTATATTGAGACCAACGTCGTGCATTGGAAAAAATAATTCCCAAAATTCTACCTGTTTTTGCAACCTTTGGTTTTGCGGTTTCGTCTTATAGATAGAAAACAGAAAAGATATGGAAGATTCAGTTCAGGAACTCATTGCCGGATGCCGGAAACGGCATCGCCAGTCGCAGCTGGCGATGTACCGCCGGTTTGCTCCGCTGGTTTATCCGATATGCCTGCGTATCGTGGGTCATTCGGAAGAAGCAGAAGAGGCGATGCAGGATACTTTCTTGAAGCTGTTCGAGAAACTGGATCAATATCATGACGAACTCTGTTTTGAGGCGTGGATTCGCCGGATTGCCGTCCGTACGGCCATCGATTATGTCCGCAGACGGTTGCCGGAAGAAGAACTGATAGAAGAAACGCTGCCGGATGTGCCGGACGACGAGGAAGAGCTGCGGGAGCAGGAAGAACAGACATTGTTGACGGTTGCTTCCGTCCGGAATGCGTTGGAGAAAGTACCGGCTCAGGCCCGTGTGGTGTTGTCGCTTTATCTGTTTGAAGGCTATGACATGGAAGAAATCTCCCAGATCCTGAAGATACAGCCATCCAGTGTGCGTAGTCAGTATTTGCGGGGCAAACGGCGATTGATCGAATTATTACAAAAAGGTAGAGACGTGGCGTGCCGCGTCTCAGAAGAATTAATGCCGA
>UMLG01038424.1_pt1 | contig 64687 bp, 54 predicted proteins | sample 1966511 | NCBI WGS metagenome assembly UMLG01 (sample SAMEA4836195, study PRJEB28245) | human gut metagenome | biome: gut microbiome; material: fecal sample | place: Denmark | collected 2008
GAAGAACAAGAAAACGTTTCTGAAAATACATCTGGGGAAACAAGCAGTGAAACACCTGAAGCAAAACCTGTGTTAGCAAGTAATGTTTTCGATGTTTCAGAGTCCCCATTAAGCATTGTACAGCAAGGGGACGGCTATAAGGTGTTTTACAGAGATACTGTTTATGAAGATGTTAGCTTATCTGAGATTTATCTAGAGGGTAGTTCTAACGTCAATACAATTTATATCTCTTCTGCCAGTGGAATTACAGTAAATGTCAAAAACTTAAACATTTCTTCGGAAGACGCACCTTTAACATTAGAAGGTAAGTGTGACCTGAATTTGGAAGGTGAGAGTAATTTGTACTCAAGTAAATCCAGCCATTCAGTTGTGTTGTATGGTGATAACACTGAAGTAACTGTAAAAGGGGATGGTTCTCTTTTAACAAAAAGTGTCTCATCAACAGAAGATTCTTCTTGCGGTGTTCTTGTTGTTAAGAGTGGATTAGTTTCTACGGAAGGAATTGGGTACAAGGCTCTTTATGCTCTTGGAGGAAATATTCAGTCTTCCTCAGGCAATATTTTGAATTCTGAAAATGTTTGTGTATATAAGGCGACTGTTTCCGGGTTAAATTCTTTGAATCTTGTGTCACCTATTGTATTTTGTAATGATGAACCCTATACTTATGGTCAAGGATTGGTATCCAGAGATGGTAATTATACTTTGTATTTACCAGAGGGCGATGCGGAGGTAGAAATAGGAGAATTCACATATGTGGGTACTGTCACAAAAGAAGGTACGGTTCTTGTTTCGCTGGAGGAGTATTCATCAAATCAAGACATCCAGGTGTTTTCCAAAAAAGATCTTGAGGAATCAGATGATCTTAAGGAATCAGATGATTTTGAAGAAGAAGACGCTGTATTATTAAGTAATGACGCTGAAGACCTCAGCTACATCTCTGCTTATGAGATAAGTAAAGTGATCGATGGGACAGCTCCCTTTGATTCAGATGACGCAGCAGGCAATGATAGTGGTGATAGTAACGGAATCGTAAGGTCTTTTGATACAGTAAACTACACATTAAAGTATACAACAGCTTTAAGAGATACTGCTGTTAGTGGTGTAGATGAGGCTGACGTAATGGTAGATTTTTGTCTGCCTTGTGACCCGACTGTAGCGCAGTTTAATATTGATACTATGAACTGGTGCCAAGATTTAACGATTACTTATGAGTATTCTGATGGAACGTCCAGTACCACATGGGATAAGTCAAAAACAGTTTCAAATCAGAGATTAACAGGTAAGAGACATCTCGCTAACAGTGAATCTGGAAACACTATCCCGGGCACAGGTACTTTATCTACAGGAATTAAGGTGCAGGCAGCTACAAATGGTCTTGTTTTAAATCCATCTTTCTCTATTTGGGTAAATGGAAATGCGGACTCAGATAAGAAGACTGTGACAAATCAAATACAAGTTTCAGCAGCTCCAAAATACAACATTAAGCTTGCAAGAAACGGTACATTAAATCTTCTTGGGTATTATGACCTAAATTCCGGAGACGTGTCTCTTGAAAGCAAAGAAAACACCAAATATGGAAGGCTTCAAGGATATTCTGTAGAGGTTGCAATTAAGAATGACACAGCAGCTAAAGGTATAAAGGGTATCGAATTACCATCCGGAGATATTACTTTTGATATTTCAATGGCTGAGTTTGTAAACAGCGTGAATGTGTCCGATGATGACAAATATACTCCTATTTTGTGGGATTATAGAATGAATGTCGGTGGAGGAGTAAATACGAGAGGAACTCTAGGAAGAAATATGGCTTCCATGGGAGAATCTTTTAACTGTTATTCTATCTGGCAGACAAACTCTCCTTTAAATAAAGGAGGAGGCACAGGCGCCTGTTATGACGGAGGAAATATGGCTATGTCACAAGATTCCTCTAATGAGAATCTTTGGCATGTTTCATTGACAGGGTACAAGTTCGACACTACTAATTTTGTTTTTCCTGATAGATGGTCTGGCGCTCCATACAAATCTATACAAGATAACATAGGCGTTTTTTCCGTAGGTTATTTTCAGGTACTGTGTCAATTCCCTACAGTAGTTCAAAATATTGAAAATGTGCAGTTGGAAGTAACAGCCTCCAATATAAATGCGACTTCGGCTTCTGGTACAAAGGTAACTACTGAAGTGGATATGACCGATAACAAGTCATCTGTGGCTTTAACAACTTATCCAGCTGGTAGTCATTCTAAAAGAAATTTCTTTTACACTGAGTCTGGTTCTTATACGAGTAGCACTTGGGATGCAGGAGATTCATATACTTATTTAGGAGCAAAGGTACAGATAAATGGTCAGATGACTTATACTGGGGATGGTTATCTTCGGGCAACAAATATTCTTCAGAAATTTGACGATGAAGCATTTGAGGTGCTTCCAGGTACAACAAGGTACTGTGGTCTGTCTCTTGCTAACCCAATATCAACATTAGGATATGTAAACACACTCTTTGCAGCAAAGCCAGACAAGTCTGGTTGGTCTAGTGATGATGAAATGAACTCTACAAGAGAAGAAAATTTGGTTTATTTCAGGACTATCGATGAGTTGACGTCAGCAGGGTATACTTGCGTAGGTGTTTTGTATGAGGTACGAAACAGCAAAATATATCCTTGGAATGCAGGAGCAGGTATTTCCATAAGTACTATGGTAAAAGTCAAAAAAACCGCTACAGCAGGGGTTGTTTATATGACTAAAAACGATGTCAGATCCTGGAAAGATAGTGGTGAACCTTTCTCATGGTTAAATGTTCCAAATTCCAATGGTTCCTATGGTTTAGGAAACACATCTTGGTCAGAAGGAAGTTATACAACAGGATACCCACAACCATCTTATTTAACTTACTTACCCTACGGTAAGGCTGTTTATAGAGAGGGAACAATGGTGGGAGGTCATACTAATGGGTATCAAGGAGGAAACTCTCTACTTGTAATAGGAGATAAGACCAGTGTTGGAATAAAGGTTGCAGATAAATCTTCTTCTGGACAGGTAAAATCTGTATATGACTTAGACCTAGGTGAGAGAACTGCCACCTTTACTGTCAGCCCTATCTGTAGTATTGCATCTTCAAATAGTGAAGTAAGTACAACAAGCTTAACTGACAATGTTACTGTAAAGGTTGTCTTGCCTAAAGGCTTGTCTTACAATGATACTGGGGTAAGTACCACTCCTAAATCTGTAACCCCTAACAGTGACGGGACTACTACTGTTGTTTGGTACTTTGAAAACGTTAAAGTAGGTGGCGCAATGGAGCCTATTACCTTTTCAACAACAATAGGAGAAGAAGGAACTAAAAATGATGTATCTAACAACGACACATTTACTGTAACAACAGCTATAACTTCTGATTTGGATACAAGAAAAGTATTAGCTTCGAATGGTAATTACTCAGAAACAACTATCACAGTAATTAAGTTAGCAGCTTCAGCGGTAACTAAGAAGGTAATGAACCCTCTTGTAGAATCTGGTCAGAATATAGAGTACCGTTTAAGATATAGCAATCTTTCAGACACAGCAGCAGAGAACACGAGACTGTATGATATTCTCCCTCACAAAAGGGATAATAGGGGTACTTCTTACTCAGGAGGTTATGCAGTTACTAAAATTGTAATGGATTTTAGTAATGCTAAAAACACCTTTAGTAACGGATCAAGCGACGTAAAACTTTTTTACACTACAGATAACAATGCTAGAACTGCTAGTGAAGCAGATGCTAAGTTGCATGGGACAAGCACTGTTACTTACAGAGTCTTATCTGGTACAGTAGGAGATAATACTATAACGTGGTCTAATCTTTCAATTCAAGATGCAACAGCGTTATACACTTATATAGGGTATACTTTTGGTCACGAGTATATAGACACCTATATAACAATATCTCCTTTAAGTACTTCTGGTTCATTCATCCAAGATGGCAACGGGGGTCGTCAGCAGCCAGGAGATGTTTATGCAAATAATTTCTATCAATATGCAGACAATCAAGCAGCGGTAGTAACGAGTAATATTGTAAGTGCCAAGGTTGTAAAACGTACTATCAGTGGTTTAGTGTGGGTAGACAGAAATGCAGATAACTTAAGAGGTTCACAAGAGTTACTTTTCTCTGGAGCTGATGTGGCTTTATACAGAAGCGATAAGTCCGGATACGATTCAGGGTCATCTATTTTAAAGATAGATGGTAAGAGTCTTTATAAGGCTTATGATGTATTTGGAAGTGTTGTTAGTTCAGTAAAAACAGATGGAAATGGTAAATATAATTTCGATTATCTCGAAGCAGGAACTTACTACGTTGTAGTAACAGGGGTATCTGACTACAGACTCTCTAATAAAGATGTAGGAGATGATGATACTGTAGATTCAGATGCTTTTGGTATTCTTTCAACAAAAGATAAAACCATCGAAAAGGCTTATATTGCTGAAATCACTCTTCCAGATATTAAAAACATGACGAATTATGCTTATGAAAGTGCTAATAATGATGTAGGTCTAATTAAAGGTATTACTCAAAAATTACCAGAGACTGGCTCTTGCGGAACAGTATTGTTAGTTGGCTTAGGTTGCATATTTGTTTTGCTATCTTTAAGAAAAAGAAAATTTGCTTAATAGACATGAGAGGGAGGTTAACCTCCCTCTTTTTGTATTAAATAGAATTGTCTTGTAGTTTTAAATGTGTTACAATATAATTATCTTAAGCTTAGGGAGGGTTTTTGTTGCTGGCGTTCTGGTTTGGTGATAGTATGGTATAGGGGGTTGTTTTGCGGTAAAATATTGTAGAGGAAGATAGGTGAACTATATGGAGGAACATGATGGTAGCGACAGAACAGAGTATATAGTAAGTTTGTCTAATTTATATAGCATTGTTAGAGATGTGCCTATAGTAGTATGTACATTTGTATTTATTTGGAATGCAATTTGTTTTTTGCTAGATTGCAAAATAAATCCTATAATAGCTTTAGCATTGTTAGTATCTATGGTTCTGTATGTAAGGATAATGTCTTACATAATGAAACATTGGTATATTGGGGTATATAGGGACGTACTTGTAATTAGTAGGGTATTTAGAAAGCAATTTATCCTGTCTGTGAGCGAGGTTGTTTATGATGTAGATAAATATGGAAGCATAGTAATAGGTAGTATGTGGTTAAACCATATTACAACAGTTCCAGTATTTGCAGAAAACAGGGACAGACTTCTAAGAAAACTTGAAAAAGAATCTCATAAGGATTATGTAGAGGGGTATTAGGAGTTATTTTAGATTTAGATATTGCATCAATTAGAAATGCAAGTAAACATTTTACATATTTAAAATACATAATCAAACCTAACAATTCATATTTTAGAAGTTAAAATCAAACTAAAGAATACCTAATATAAGTTGTAGTCTCTTTTAATTTTTGTTACAATAATATTGTATGAAGTATTAATATATGTTATGATACTTTACAAACGATCCAATAGTGTAATATTCTTTGAAGGAAAGGGTATAAGAATGAAAGAAATTTTAAAAAGAGAGGAATTGCTGAAGAAAGCAGACGGAGATTATATCTCCGGATGCGTATTAATGAAGGCTTATTCAAAGCAGCCAACGAAGAACGGAGGATTTTATCTTACTGGAAATGTAGAGGCTGTTGGAACGATGGCTTTTAAGGTGTGGGGTAATGCCGAGTGTTTTAGTAGCATGGACAATTATGATTTTACAAATCATGTGGTAATAATCTCCGGAAAGGTAAACGTCTATAATGGTGTTGTTGGTCTTGTTATTGACACATGCAATGATGCCGTAGATGTACCTTACAGTGCTTCTGACTTTTACCAGTCAAAGTATAATGCAGAAGCTTACTGGAATAAGATGCTCCAGAGCATTTCCAAGAGGGTATCTCCAGAGGCTATGCAGGTGCTGGGTTTACTGTTTACAGATGATGTAAAAAACAAATTCATGGTAGAATTTGCCGCTGTAAGCCATCATGATAACTGTAGATCTGGATTACTTGCTCATACTGCTAAGGTAGTTCAGCTGTGTCAGACTGTTAGTTTCTATGATGAAATCTCCAATAGGGTATCTAAGGATGAATTATTTATTGGAGCGGCGATTCATGACATCGGTAAGATTGTAGAGTATGATGGTGGTGTAGTTTCCGGCACTGGAAAGGTTCTTTCTCATAACACGATCGGTATTTTAATGCTGGAAGAGAAGAAAGATCAGATCATTGCTTTGAAGGGTGAAGATTTTTACTTAAAGATGCTTTCAGTTATTGCCCAGCACCATGGTGAGTACGGAGAAAGACCTAGAACAGTTCTTGCATACGTAATTAATCAGCTTGATTGCTTAGACTCAGTTCTCACATCTATGAATCAGCAGTTAGAGGGTAGCGAAGATCAGATTGTATTTGACGGGATTAAGCTCCTCTAAGCGTTAAAGAATAGGCAGGGTTTTGAGAGCCCTGCCTTATTTTTATGATATACGATTTTAGAAAGTTTGTTATAGTATAGTTTCTAGTTGTTTGTTAGGGTATGAGTAGGTGGAGTAGATATGGCTGATGCTAATTTATTAGATGTACTTAGTAAGATAGGTAAGAAAAATGCTTTAGAGAATGTTATAGTATTCGGAAGAGTACGATGTGCAATCAAGCAACCTAAGGTATATGAGGGTCTGGAGGTTGTTGGTGGAGTGTATGCAATTATAGATGCATATGCTTTTAAATGTTTAGGAGAGGATTATTTTAGATCTGATGTATCTGATGTGAATAGGGTATACTTTACTAAGGGTAGTATGGTAATCGTAATTGACTCTATGAAATGGGTAGGCAAAGATGTTAAGGTATTTGGACCCTCTTTCAGGAGAGGTTGTAAGATAAAGAAACAGTGGAACTCTGGTAGCAGGGATGGTATTGGAGCTTTGCAGTTTAGCAGGGTAGGAGATAGTTTTAAGGTTGTTCCTAATAAAATATTAGAGTTAGGAGAAAGAGATCCAGATGCTAAAGGAACCGCCCTTGAAGATTTTATGGTAGGGGTAGTAAGGGATGCAGTGGGTATTACGAAATACCCAGTAAGCCTTGACAGCATAGCTGAATACAGTGGCGTAACAGATTATGTTGAGTTAAAAGAAAAAGATGTTGACATACCTAAAACCACATTCGTGGACGATGGAAACAGGGTTGACGTATCTAAGATTAACTTACATTTAACTTACCATATGAACGGAAAGGAAAAATCTCCATTTTATAATGATTTTGCAGAAGAAATAGAAGTAATGTCAGAAAGACGAAAGAACACCACTGACAGTATGTTGCAGGGTATTAAGTTGCTTTGGAGTCAGGAGTCAGATGGAGAATTGGATTACAGTCAGTATGGTGCTAGAAAAGATCCAATGAACATCGAGGATATAGCTCAGGACATTAAGGGTAGATTTGTTTCAAGAGTAGCATCTAGACATACTGAGATGTTAGGAGAATCTAAGTTAAGAGGAGGCTATTATACCACAATCTTATTAGATGAAGCAGAGTCTGGTAATCTGTGTCCATTTGAAGACAGCGACACTAGAAGATCTGTTAAGGAAGCTGTTGAGAGCATTGCATCTTCTGTGCAGGTAGATAGTCGTGTGTTAATTACTGATGTAGACGGTATTGAGATGCTTTCTAATCCGATGTACTTTGCAGTAGGTGTGGTAGGAGCTACTTGTGGGGTAGATCTAGAGAGTCTTGCATTTAATATGAATTGGTGTAATAGATATTTTTCTGTAAGTCCTGATATGTGGTTCTACATGCTTATCAGATACCCTTATGTACTGGGTATGATAGGACCAGGGTTGAGTATTAAGGACTGCGATGTGATTTACTTAAGCTACAGTAGAATGTATAATGGTAGCTTTTTGGCTGAACAGAATTTAAATGCTAGAAAAGACTTGTTATTCCTTGAGAATCTGCATAACGCAAGTGACAAAGATTCATTGGTAGGAAAGAAAGTATTGGCATCTTTAAATAAGGGATGTGGAAAACTTGTAGAGAAGTATTTAAACTCTTATAAGTTCCCAGCTAAGCTGGATATAGTAGAAGTTCTTAGGGTAATGTTTGGAGATGGAATACTTTTGTCTGACAGTTCTGTAAAGGACTGGGAAGGAATGAAGTGGTATTCCGAGGACAGATTAAACAATCTTATAGATAGGGGTATGGTAGACACTGTAGATAACGATGTAACCTTAGAGAGTGATCTTGAGAAGGAGTACTTAATTTACAAGGTCTTAGTAGACAAGGGTAATCAGTTAACAGGTCTTGAGGATGATGTGATAGACAGTGTAATAGTAGACTTCGAAAAGGAAGCTGGTTTTAAGTTAGAGAAACTTCAGAAAGATGGGGTTCATTTAACTAAGTATCGAGCAGCTGTTTTAAGCGGTTGTGCTGGAAGTGGTAAGACTACTACAAGTGATTGTATGACAGCAGCTTTAAAGAGACTTAAGGATTTTGATAAGAAATATCAGATTATCTATTGCACACCAACAGGAAAGGCTTGCAGGAGGTTAGCTGAGGTAGTTAAGAGCACCGTGAGAACTATTAATAGCCAGTTCGGGGTAGGTATTGGAGGCAGTTCTTACCTTGCACCTGTATATATGAAAGCTAAGAATAATCCTAATGAGAAGATTAAGATCTACATTATGGATGAGATGGCTATGTGTAATATGGGTTTGTTGTATGAGATCTGTAGAAACCTTGCTGAGAACGATATCATTTATTTCCTTGGAGATATTAAGCAGTTACCACCTATTGGTAAGGGTAACCCTTTTGCATTATTAATGAAGTTATTACCTTGTGTTGAGCTGGGTGTAAGTAAGAGAGCAGCTGAGGGTAGTGACATTAATTACAATACGACATTGGTAAACTGCTTATCGGATGGAGTAGTAAAAGAGCTGTCATACAACGACAAGGATTTTATGAAAGTAGAATGTGCCGATGCTGTAATACCTATGGAAGTAACTAAGGCGTGGTCTAAGTTCATGAATGGTACTATGAACGGCACTAAGTATGAAGAAGACGATATACAGGTTATAACAGGGTATCAGAAAGAAGAGATTATCTTTTCTGCTCCAAGGCTGAACAAACCGTTACAGCAGTTGTTGAGAAAGAATGATACGAAGTTATTCGTAAACGGAGACAGAGAGTTCTATACGAATGACAGGGTAATACATTTAAGACTGAATAACTATTCAATGAATAGATATGTAGAGGTTGAGAAAGGTGTTTATCAGAGTGTAGTAACTTTTGGAATTGTGAATGGTGAGGTTGGTAAGCTTGTTGGTGTAGCGAGATCCGACATGATGAATATTATAGATTTTAGCGATGACCAGTGCACACCAGGAGAAGGTATTTATGAGAACGTAGATGCTGATACAATGAAAGATCTGATAAAGAAAAGAATGGATAGAGGTGACACATTTAGGGAAGATTCTCGTACAAGAAAGAACAACATTTATTTTATCCGTGTAGATGTATATGATGTAGAGCTTGGAAGAGATGTTTGTGTACTTTACCAGGCTAAGGGTAGAATGGTAGGTGTTGGTGAGATAGCCTTAGAGGGTAGTGATGTTGGATGCATTGATCTTGCTTATGCGTTATCAACTCATAAGATGCAGGGTAGCCAGAGTAGGGTAGTGATTTGTCCTTTTGGAACAGAGTGCAGCCCTACGTTCATTAATAGGAATATGATGAACACGATGTTTACGAGAGCTAGAGATTGTGTTTGTTGTGTGGGTAGTGTTACCGGAAGCGAGTCTCCGATAAATAGAGGTAGACAGTTTAAGAGTAAAGAAGACTGCAATGATACATTGTCTGTTCTTGTAAACTCTTAGAAAATCGGAGGTTTAAGAATTGAGCATATTAGAAGATCATCTGAAAGAACGAAAGAAATATATAGAATGTTTATCTAAGGAAGAACTCGAGGAGTCGAGAGAGCAGTTAGTTCGCAGTACAGTATTAAACTTAATATTTAGTTTATTATTGTTGATAGGTAGTGTGGCTGTCTTTGTTGCGCTACTTGTGAGGGTATAGTTTTTAGTAGAGAGGGTTGGTCGATTGTTAGATCGTAGTTATTTAGAGGATTATTATAAGAGGTTTTCTTTATGCTGGGGGTACTTGCGGTCAGTACGCCAGAAGGATTATGATACAATACATGAGATATGCGAGAAGCGTGGCTACGAGTTAGAAAGAATGCAGCGGATATTATTAGAAGCTGAATTTATCCGGATACCAAGTGAGACTGTTGATTTAGAGAGACTCATAGGTTACGGTGAAGACTTAGGTGTTGTAAGTAAATCTGGTAAATTCATACTGGAAGGTAGATATATTTTTCCAGTAAAGGACATGATGGGTAATGTAATAGCTTTAATAGGCTGGTATCCGGATGAGAAAAAGTATATTACGACACCGAGCAGGCTGTTTAGTAAGGAGTGTTTGTTTTACGGTCTGGAGCAGTTAGGAAAGACCGGAAGAAATAAACCTTATATTATTACAGAAGGTATCTTTGATAGCTTATCAGCTAGAGCTGTTGGGTTGAATTGCGTAGCAATGATGGGTATCAGCTCTTCGAGATATAAGGAAGTTGTATATTCGCTGTTCAGCAGGATAGTAGCAGTTCCAGATAACGATGAGCAGGGCAGGGATGTACTTATCAATGATAAGTGGAAGATACCTAGAATGGGTAGATATTTTAGATGGTCTAGCAGAGGGTATTATTTAAAAGACCTAGATGACTTCTGCAAGAGTTTCGAGGCTGAAGATGTACGGGATACCCTCTGTCAGGTGTTTAAGGAGCCTGAGAGAATAGTAACATTAAAATTGTAGCTGAGGTAGTTAGATGAACAAGAAAGAGTATATAGTTTACTGCACGGAAAGTGTTTTAAACTTCTTAAAAGAAAATGAATCATTAGTAAATAGGTATCTGTTGGATGTATACAGCAGAGGTGGTAGTCCTAATTACTCGGAGATGCTAATAGGAGTTATTAGTGGAGAGACTAAGGACGGTATTAGTTTTGATAGCATTTATGTGGATAGAGGAGTTGTAACAGCATATCTGAGAAGATCTTATGTGTCGCTCTATGGAGAGTAGTACACTGAGTTCTAATAAACAATAAGATAAATATCAAGGAGGATCAAGAGATGAAAACAATGACACCATTACAGTTAGAAACGTATCTGTCTACCACAGAACGGAAGATCGTTTACACGAAGGGATGCAGGGAGTTTAGTCTGCTGACGAATATGTTTAGAGCATATGGTGATGCCTGCCAGGATATGTTTGATGACGCATTATTCCGGTGTAAGATGGTTAGCGAGGGTGACACTGGGTTACTGAGAGTTGCTTGGGCAACGAGTGATGAGGATGGTACGTATCAGGAGCTCGGATTTATCTATAAGTACGGCGGTGCGAAGGAGAACTATGGAGAGGTTTACTATGAGGGTAACCCTAAGTGTAAATTCCAGAATGAGTCTAAGTTAAGACAGCTCACATCTGAGCTGTTAAGTTCTTTAGACAAGCCTGACTGCATGAAAGCTATGAAGGGTAGATGTACGGATATTATTTACTTTTCATATGCTCCGACTTACTCTAAGGTGGTTCTTACACCGAGCCCGAGAGATGGTGAGAGCTTCATCTTAAGTGTGGTAGATGATCTTCCTCAGAACCATTCGTTAGGTCTGGATGGATTAGCTTCTCAGATTAGAGGGGATGAGGACTTGACCTCAAACTGGTATCTTAGATAGGAGATTCGTATGTACAGTTACAGTGCATTCTTTGAGTTGCTTGCCAGCAATAAGAGATATGCTCTTGGAATAGCTGGGGTAGTGATAGTCATATACTGGGTATACAGTATTGTAATCACTAGGTTATGTAGGCGGAGAGGCATGGATATTTGTGCTAAAGGTTTTATAGCAGGGTACAATATTCTGTTAGTGCCTAAATTACTGTTGACAATGTTTTTACAGAGACCGAAGAAGCTTAAGAAACCTAAAAAGAAAGCTAAGGAAAAGAAAGGTAACACCAAGTCAGAAATTTCTACAAAGGAAAAAGAAAATTCTTGATATAGGTTGTAGGGTATTATAAGGTTTGTTATACTTATAGTATCCTAGAGCGGTAGGTATACAGCTTGTAGGGTAGTATCATACTTGTATGATATATAATACCTACTTATGATGTAAGGTAATGAACATTCCCCATGTCGTCCTTGATGTTATATAGATAGGTACTATCATACTTGTAAGATATTAGATACCTGCATAGAGATAAGGTCACCAATAATATCTCTCTAATGTTATCCTATATGTTATCTCAGTGGGTATCTAGCCTACATATCTGCCTTGTAAAAATAAGAAACGATTTTTATAAACGCTTAGGTAGGTATGTAGGCTGTAAAAAGTAACTAGAGGACAAGCATGATGTTCGGATTTTCTATATGAATATAAGAACATTAAATATGTAAACATGAAGAATATATGAATATGTAAACATCGAACATCAAAACTAAAAAAAGAAAGGAAAGAAAATCATGCTTGGAAAACTGAAACCGATTGTAGCAGTAGAAGGAACGGGTATTGAGAAACAGCTTGGAGTACAGGAGCCACCGAAATCAGCTCCGAAGTCGGAGGATCCGGTGAACTTCCCTGTATGGGAGATTCCGGTAAATAAGAAAGTGCTTATTTACGTACCGAATCATGTAGTTGTTGACAGCAAGGGCGTAGAGAGACTTAGAATGGATACGCCGCTGATCCATCCGGTAACTGATGGTAGAAGATTCTACAATTATCGTTGCATCAACGGTCTGGAAGACGAAAGTCTTGGCTTTAATGGTAGCTGTCCACTCTGTGATGGAACGGCTGAGCCGTGGGAGCTGGCTAACTTGCAGATCAATGAGAAATGTAAAGCGCAGGGTCTTGATCCGGATGACAGCGATAATGCATCTGTAAAGAGCATTCGTACTGATGCATTCAACGATCGTGCCGTTAAAGACACAGTACGGTACTTCACATTCCCGATCGTAGTCTTTGAGACGGAAAACGATGACGCTAAGAACATCGTGAAAGATGAGAACGGAATCAAATATCGGGTATACTGGTACTCCATCTCCGAGACTCAGTATCAGGACAAATGGCAGAAGACTCTGGACGCTATGGAAGATGAGCCTACACATCCGGGCGGACGTTTCTTTGTACTGGATTATACTTACACTCCTAAGAAGGGCGAACCAAACAAGCGTGATTCGGCACGTGCATTATCTGTAAACCCGAGAAATATCAAGGGTGGCGAGCCGATTAAGAAAATTCTGGACGCTCAGACAGAGGGTTGGACTCCGGTACAGGCTATCAATACTGTAATCAATAACCATCTGTACTCATATGATCAGCTGGTTCAGGTTGCAGATGAGGCTCTTGAGAATACTCGTAATCTGCTGATTATGTATAAGAACCCAGGAAAGAGCATTGAAAAAGAAAACGAGGAACTGTATAAGCTGGATAAGAAACCAGAGGTTCCGTCGGACGATGCTGACGATGGGTCAATTGCTCTCGATGATGTAGATGAAGAGTAGTAAGAAAATTTAAGGGGCTTTTCGAAGCCCCTTTTTTCTTTTATTAATTTATGGTATACTTAGTATAGTTAGTAGAGTATGTGAGAAAGGAGAAAAAGAGTGTACAGTAAGATTACTTCAATAGAGTTAATAAACTTTATGGTGTATTCTCACGCAAGGGTATCATTCGATGAGAGTGGAATCTTAAACCTCAAGGGGTACAATAGTTCCGGTAAGTCAACTATAGAAAGAGCCTTACAGGTATGTTTTACGGATGCCTATAAGAGAAATCAGCAGAAATTTATCCGGTACGATTGTGATTACTTTAGAATCATCGTAGAGTTTGATGACGGAGTAAGAATTGTAAGAGACAAATATATCAACGGTCAGAGCTTATACGAGATGTATAAGTATGATGAACTTCTTTTTACAACTAAGGAGGGTAATAAGTTAACTAAGATAGCTGATGTGCCTGACGTAATAAAGAAGTATTTAGGATTGGTTGTATTAGAGGATGGTTGTTTAAACTTCCAGAGTCGTAGAGATCCGTTATGGCTGGTAGAGACAGTTGGTAGTGCGAACTACTATGCGTTGAATGAGGTTTTAAAGACAGAGTCAATCGCTAGGGCGAATGCTTTGTTAAACAGTGATAAGAATAAGTTGGGAAGCGAGCTTGGGGGTATTGATGTCGACCTTAGAGGTGTAGAGAGTGCATTAGAGGGTTGCGGAGATGTAACTGAGGAGTTAATTAGTGCTTTAAGTGAGCGTGAAATGTATGCTCAGGGTATTTGCGATAAGCTGGAGTTAGTACGAAATATTGGTAGAATATTACGAGATTTTAACAGCATTATTGAATACCCAGCGCAGGAAAAGATTAAGAGCGACAGGCTTGTAAGTATTAGTAGCATCCAGAGTAACATCTTAGAAATCGAAAATATGCCAGAAGTTTCTGAAATAGAAAAAGTAGAAACTAAAAAGTTTGCTGATATCCAGAAATTAGTTGCAGGTATTTTAGAGTATGACAGGGTGGATGGTACAGAATATATTGTACCAGATAAAATCATGGATGTAAGATCTGACATTCAGAATCTAATTAACGCTTTTAGCAGTTATGTGAAGAGTGCTAATGAGCTGAGTAAAGTATCTAAAGAGCAGAAAAAAGTAAAAGCTGATCTGGATAAGGTTGTAGAGAAAGCTCATGAGAGTGGTATCAGATTTGTTAAGTGTAAGAACTGTGGCTCGTATATGGAAGTAGGTGAGGAAGTTGGCTAAGACAGTAAAAGATTTTATGGACACAGAAGAGGATTATACGTCCTATACAGCTAGGGTATCCGGTAAGAACATTCTGGTATTCGGAGATCTGCATTTCAGTTCATCTTTTGAGGGTCAGCATAAGTCATACATTAGAGAATGTTATGACAATATGAAAAGAATTAAGTCTATCTGTACTGAGAAGAAACCATGTGCCATAATCTTTTTAGGAGATTTGATTGGTGTAAATGAGCGGATGATACGTGATAGACAGTTCTTTACATCTGTATTACAGTTTTTTATGTACTTGAATCGTTTGACAGGTGGTAATGTATTTTCTGTCAAGGGAAACCATGATATGGGAGACTTTACTGATTTCGATTGCCTTGTTGGATTGGGTATGATACGGAATCCGAAGTACGTAGATTTCTATGGTGTAGATGATGATGGATCTGAGAGTTTAGAGGTTCGTTTTCATTTAGTAAACTATGGGTACGAGGAAGCTCCATTGGTACTTACAGGCGATGAGTACACAGCCAGCAACGTTGTATTAGGTCACGCAGATTATTATATCGACGGTGTGAGTAACTGGTATTCAGCAGGTAAGGGCGTAGAGGTGAATAGACTCGGTAACTTCTGTGGGGTACAGTTGATTATTTCCGGTCATATACATATCCCGAGTGATGAGATTCTGTATACTACTTTAAAAGATGGATCATCAGTAGGTCTTTTCTTTACGGGTAGTCCTAGCAGAGCTGTAGAGAGATATGATGACTGCTGGTACATCAATTTTGAATACAGTGTAGAGAATGGTGTAGGTTCCACTGACTGTAATCCAATTTTAATGGGATTGCCGAAGGCTGAAGAGATTTTCTATCCAAAAGAAGATTTCGAGATGTCAGAGGAAGAGAAAGAATTAAAAGAATCTTCGGAGAAGCTTACAGCTCTTGTAACAGAGATTATTGATAGTAGACTTGCATCCGGTGATATTATTAGTCAGATACGAATCAACCCAGTAGCTGATGAAGAAACAAAAAATCTTGCTATAGAATACTATGAGAAGGCTGAGAGAGGAGAGTAACATGGGAGTATCAGTAAAAGAAGTAGAAAATCTGAATAAGAGAATTGAGGTATTAAATACCGAAAGAACTAAAAGAGAAGCCAGAAAGGGTATGCTGAAGGAGCAGCTCTTAAAAGAGATCAGCAAGTATAAAGATAAGTACGGTGTGGATCTCGGAAGCGAAAACCTGAGAGAAATGCAGGAGAAGATTCAGAAAGAAGCCAACAGTATCGAAGCGCAGGTAGAAGCGGAATATGCTCTCAAGAAGAAGGTAGTAGAGTGCTTGGAAAACCGTGATTATGATGGTGCTAAGCGGTTACTGGGTATCGAGGATCCTGTAGAAGATGTTGAAGACTCATCTGAGGTGATTTTGGATGATGATCTTGCTGAGTCTGAAGAGGAAGATGATTTTGGCTTTAGCGATGAAACGTCTGATGAATCCATGGAAGATGAAAGTGATTCTGAAGTTGATCTGTCCGATGATTCGGATGATTTTGAGTTTGATCTGTCTGATGATTCCGAAGAGCCGGATGATGCCGAGGATGTTGTGGAAGGGGTTTCGGCTAAGGATTTCATGGATGCTTTCAACGCCGAAACAAAAGAAGAGAAAAAAGGTAATTCAAATGTAAGCAACGGACTTAATGGCTTAGATTTTGGAGACTTCGAGGTAGAGGATCCAGCCGATGAAAGTGATGATATGACAGATCCTTTTGAGAATTCAGATGATCCTTTCGGTTTTAAAGATATGCTGTCTGGCGGTGTTAAATTTTAGGAGGTCAAAATGAGAATTTCGATGAAGTACAGCGAGCTTATGAATACGTTAGGGTATGTAAGCTCAATTTTAGCAGATAAATCAGTAGAGGATAAGCTGAAGAATGTAATCTTTATGGTAGATCCTAATACAATAAAGATCGTAGGGTACAGTGCCTATATCTTTTCTAGAACTACGGTAGAGGGAGAGATTGAGGATGTACCTGAGATTGGTTGGAAATTCCAGGTAAAAGCCAGTAATCTGATGAAAGTTCTGTCTAGCTTTTCATCTCTGTCTAAGACTTTTGTAGATCATCTGGAGTTTAGTGATGATGGCGTTAGAATTAGACTGGATGTGTTCGAGGAACCTATGGAGGGGGAAAGCGAGAGGTTTAGACAGACAAGTTCTTTTAAGCTGGAAAATGTTCCGATCCTTAGTAAAGTTGAATCAGAAATCATGATGGAGTATCCAGAAGGAGATGATACGATTCCTAGTCAGGATCTCGGAATGTACATTGAATCTTTATTCCCGTTAATGAATAATGATTCTGTGGGTAAGACAGACAGTAAGCTGAATTTTGCGGAGGATTACGTGTTCGTAACATCATCGCAGTTGTCATCCTATATGAAAAACCGCTTGCCAGATGCATTTAAGGAGATTACTCTTAGTTATTCGTCTGTAAGCTTTTTAAAGAAGGTAGTAGATAACTTTGATGATTTGGGTGTATGCAAGACAGATAAATATCTTTGCGTACAGACAGAGTCAACAGACGCCTTTATGCGTTACCAGAATATCAAGGTCAAATACAGATCTTATCTGAAGAATTATAAAAAAGATAAGGGTATTGTAGTAGACCGCCAGTACTTCAAGGATGTACTGAAACGTATGTCTAATGTGGATATAAACGGTGTAGCAACAATCGGCGACGGAGATGAGATGGAAGTAGTAAACTCTGTTTACAGTCAGCCGTTGCCATTGCTGAATCGCAAGGGTGATGTATCGGGTATTTCTTTCAATATGGTAGTATCTTTCTTCGAGAAAGCTATTATTGGAAGAGATGACTTATTTAAGTCAGAGGTATTTATGTACTTTGTAAATACGTCAAGAGGTTATATGATCTTTATGCAGGACAAAACAGATTCGTGGTTATCTCATTTTGCTGTAACGAGAGCTTAGGGGGTAGGGTATGGAAGGTATTAATAGAGATTTCTATTCAGCGGCTATTGGGTCGCTGAAGAGGGATCTTTCAAATAAGAGACGTTTAGAGAAGAAGAGAGAAAATCTTAAAAAGAGCTTAGAAGAGGGCACGGTTGTTTACAATAGAATGGTAAATGCACAGAAGCTTCTTGCAGCTATCAGCGAGGAGAATACAGATAAGACTCTTGTATTCATTACTTCAATGGTAAACAAGGTACTTGGAGAGATCTTTCCAAACAGCGTAAGACGTATTGAGTTGAAAAAGAAACTGTTTGCTGGAAGTAAACCGCATATTAATCTTGTTCTTGTAAATGGAGATGGAAACACTCTGGATTTGGATTTGCAGGAGGGAGACGGCATCAAGCAGATTGTTAGCTTTATGTATGTAATCTGTATGATTGAGATGCGTAAGGGTAGACGTCTGTTGATTTTGGATGAGCGTTTAAACGGTTTACACGCGAGAGCTAAGCAGGTTCTGGCGGAGATCATTAAGATTTTCTCTGATGGTGGTTTCCAGTTTATCTTTGTGGAGTATTCATTAAACAACTTAGGAAAGATCTACAATATTGAGTTTAGGAACGGAGAATCTACTCCTGTATGTGTAGAAGGAGAGTATTCAGATGATCTTGTGTATATGGATGGAGCAGATCTTAGTTTAATGGATGATGATTACATCGATGATGTAGATGGGGAGGAAGAGGTGACGATCGAGTGAAAAAGAGAGTCGTAGTAGCAGTTCTTAGCATAGCTTGTGTGGCTATGCTAAGTTCCTGTCAGGGTAAAAATAATAAGGAATTATATGCTGGCGCAGATGGTGATTATCAGTATAATAGTTTAGAATACTCTGATAGGAAAGTATCTAACTTGCGCTCTGAAGATTTTGGTTTTAAGTTACCTTTAAGTTTAGAGGAAGTAGGTAGTTGTGCACCTATGTGGAACTGGGAAATTTCGATGACGGACTTCAAGGGTAATAATCTGGATGTTTCAGAGGAAGAGAAGAAATCGTTGTGGGGTATAGAGATAACTCCAGAACCAAACAGTTCTATCTCAGAAGAACCTACATCTGAGAATGAATCTAGTAGTTCAGAAGACCAATCTAATGAAACTACGAGTAGTAGTTCAGATGTTATGGAAGAGTCTGTTGTAGAGGTTAGATTGTTTGGTAACTCAGAGGATTTTAATTCTTTAATAAATAGTGATGTTGTATTAAAGAGCGGTCAGACCTATACGTTAAAGCCAACATATATGAAATCTACAGTTGAGGACTCAACGCAGGAAGATGGGACTACTAGTAGTTCATCAGAGGCTAGTGCTAGTTCGGAAGCTGTAGATAGTAGTTCTGTTGTAGAAGAGGAATATACGAAACGGTATATTTCTAGCATTAAGGTAGTAAACTTCAGTTCTGAGGATAAGTCTATAAAAGACTGCGTATCTTTAAATTGGTATGTAGTTAACTTAACAGATATAGCAAACTATTTTAATCTTGACTTAGAGGATGAGGATGCTGATGATCTAAACGTAATATTTACTGATTTAAACGATACCTTTGGCAGTCCAACGGTAATGTGGCTGGAGAACCCTACTAAGGATAGTTATGCAGAGGGTAGTAGGGTTGTACTTTACGGGTACGAGTTTCCGGAGTATACGTTAGCTGTGTTATCAGATGAAGATTCCGATGGTGTGAAAGACTTATCTGTTTCTTACATACCTAAAAGCTGTTGGTTGAGTGGCGATGAAAATGCAGATGGAATTAAGGATCTTTGTAACGGAAAATACTCTTACGTAGATAAGACTGTAGTAACTGTTCCGGATGTAACTTCCAGTAGTTCCGAAGAGGGTAGTTATAGTGAGAGCAGTTCTGATGAGAGTAGTTTTGACGAGAGTAGTGCAACTACTGATAGTGTGGAGTAGGTGTTAGTGTACGAGATAAGTATTAAAGAAATATCTAATGAAACATTAAGTAGGAAAGATAATGAATGGGTAGTGACTGTTGTTGCTACCCTGTTTTAATTATAAGAATAGTTTTACTAGATGGAGTTTCATATTCACTTAATTTGTGGTAAAATAAAATATAAAGTTTAATGTGATCGTGCTGTAGGAGGGAATATGAGAATTAATCAGGATTATAATGTAGAGATGCTCGGTGAGTCTCTGAGAGCGTTAAAGGACGTATCTCCTAACGCTATAAATTTCACAGTAGGGTATATAGATAATATTGCTACACTGGAGATATTCTTCAGCAAGGAGTTATCATGGTTTTTCCGTATGGATAAGGGTATCTTAAAACGTAGTGTAGTATCTAACAATAAGGTAGTGAAGTATAGAAAATTCGCTAACGATGTGGCTGAGAATGTACTTGAAATCTTTACAGAAAGTGGTTTCGTATTCTGCACCTATAATTGTATATTTGATAACTACTATGTAACATTAAAAGATGGAAAATGTGTAGAGAAAATATACATCTTAGGTACAAATGAGTTAACTGCTTGTTTAAACAGAATTTTAAAAGGTTTAAATTTCTACTTCAAGAAATGTGATGAATTATTGTCATATAGGTTAGAAGATACCAGTGAGGGTATTTGCAGGCTGTGCAAGACATATAGAGGTGGTTCAGAAACAGCTCTTGTTTTAAAAGAAGATTACTCTGTTGTAATGGACGGATCTAACAGCTCTCTAGTAAGCAAGGATAGTATTAGAGACATTATCTCAACTGTAAACACAGTTGCTAACGTATGGTGTGATGTGAATTGTGTTTCGGTTGATTTGGTTTGTAATACAATTACTGTTTTTAGAGAGAGTGGAAGTGTAAGTGTTGGTTTATTAGGTAGCGAGGGCGTAGTGAAATCATACGTGCAGGAAGGTAAAATAATAGGTACAGAATAGGAGGAGTATTATGGGATATATGTACGATGAACTTAAGAAGATCTTAAGTCCTACCAATGGAAGTACGGCTAGATGGTCACCTAATAATATTAGAGCTTTGTACATTACTAGAGGGTATCTGATATATGTTCGTCATGTTGGTGGAAATGCAGTATGTAGGGTATTAGATGTTGTTAAATCTTCAGAAGATATTAGTAGAAATGGCTCGACAGGTGCGTTGCATAATCTTTTATCCAATAGGAAACTGAGTTGTCTGGAAGAGATCTATGTAGATAGTGTTTTTCAGAATTACAAGGGAGCAATGAACTTAGAAGCCTATGTGAATAGCCTTGTAAACGATAGGGGTAGACTTAGATTCTATGGATATGTAGACTTCCAGACTTTAGATCCAAGTGAGATATCTAATAAGTATGGCAATGACACCATAGAGAAAATATTATACAGTTATGCAGAGGACAGTTCAAGAAGTGCTAAATTGCAATACTGGTCTGTTGGAAATCCTAACTGGTATTTAAATCATAGTTTAAGACCACAAGATTATCCTTTAGACGGTGAAAGGGGTAGTGTTGGACGATGGTTTAAGCATTGTGATTTGGTAATCGGCGATGCTTTAAAGAAGATAGAAGCAGAGAATAAAGATAAACAAAGGCTTGTAATGATTACAAGTGCTGTTAAGAAAGATCTTGAAAACCTTGAAGACATTAAGATAGTGTTGAATCTTGCTCTGTATGTAAAAAAGAAGAATATCTATGATGATGTATACAGTGCCATAAGATCTGTATTCATTAGGTCTTATAATTACTCAGATATCTTTTTATCAGATCTTAGGGAAGTGAAGACTGTAAATGTGAAAGATATGGAAAACTTACTTGGTGTGTACAGAACGTTAGGTGTTTTTGTAAAGACTAAAGACTCCAAAGAGATAAGCTTTATAGATGCTGTAAAATCCAACGATGGATTAGTAGGGTATGCAGGTAAGATGAATGAACTTCTCATAAGATTAAATAAGAGTAGTTTAAAACTCAGTCTTTCAGTAGCAGCCTTACAGCTGAGAGATAGAATACCTGCTGGTAAGTATAGGGATATGCTCCCTGTTAAGTCTGCTGGCGAAGGAGATAATGGGGTATATGCAGATATCTTATTAGGTGCATGTGGATTTACTAGAGAATCATTTAATTTAGTACAGAGAGAAGGATAAGAGTATGGATAAGAAATCATTAGAGGATATAATGAAGTCAAAACTAAATGGTGACTACTCTAAGGTTATTGAGATACTTCCTGCAATTGCTTCTTCGAGGCTTGCTGAGTGTGCTAAGAGTGGTATTAGTGGTTTAGGCAGTATAGATTCTTTGTGTCATGGCTCAGATGAAGACCTTATGTGTAGTTTCCTTGAGGATGCTGTAGGGTATGCATTATACGAGAGAGGTGTAGTAGATAGCTTTGCGTACACCCAGGATACAACTTCTTTAGCTATTAATTTATTAAACTTATCTAGAAAAGACAAAATAAAATCATCTAAAGTATCTTTAAGTGATGCAGATCAGTATTATGGGGTATTTGCAATAACTGAGGATGCTTTTGATGGTACTATAGGAGATAAAAAAGAAGACGAAGAAGAATCTGTAGAAGAAAATACAGAAGATGTAGAAGAACAGGAGAAAGAGAGTAAAAAAGATTCAGATACATCAGAAAAGATTCGTAATTTAGTAATGTCACAAACGACTGGTGTGTTGAGTGAGTTGTTAAAAAGATATAAAGGGTTGTTTTCAAGTGGGTACGAGGTAGAGAAGCCTGCTGGTTTACTTACATCTATAGGATTGGTTTCCTTATCCGGTAGTGAGATGAAGGTTAAGTATAATAAAGCCGATACTATGTTCATGTATTCATTGTTTAAAGATGCATTTGGATTCAAGGAAGACCAGTCTAGATCAGAGGTTGATATTGCCCAGGCTATGTTAAATGAGTACAGGGGCAGTCGAACAGTTATTTATTTTCCTTTTAAGATGCTTGAGTATGCATACGGTAGAAAAGCTCCAGATGGCGATAAACAGTCCAGCTTGCATACTTACAAGGAGCACGCAGATAGCAATTCATGGGATGCTTTTTCTAGGAATGAGCTTACAAAATCTATAAGAAGACTTTTAGACGCTGTTGTTTTATGGTATAATGATAATGAGTGCGAGGGTAGGTTAGCAGAGACACTTAGCAGTCATTTAGTAGATCTGGTAGATTTCTTAGGGTATGTTGGTGAGTGCTTAAGTATGTGCTTGCTGATGTGTAATTATGATGTTGTCAAGAATAAGGAGCTCGGTACGTTTGATGTATCAGTATTCAAACTTAGAACTTGTGATCCTAAGAATAAGTTAGGTACTCGGAACTATACGAATGATATCATAGCGTATGGTTTTGCTGGTGGTAGGGGTGTAGATCCTTTAACACTGGAGCCAAGGTTCGAGGAAGGTACTTTTGTTAAGGAGTATGGTCATGAGTTTAACCATAAGGTATCTCAGGCTATGCCATTGTTTGCTTATAAGGCTTTTGATGCTTTACAGAGGCAGGGAGTCAAGCCGGAATGGGATAATATGGTACTGGGTAAGTTTGAGGATGGTACTGTATTGAAGAATGGTTCTCATGGGGTATCTTTAAATAAGAATTTAGTACACTTCATAACGGCTGGATCTAGAGCTGGTAAGGGTGTAATGACTCTAAATATTATGGCATCGGGAATTTACTCTAATAAGAGTATATTTTATCTGGATGATAAGCCGGATATGGCTTCTATGTTCGCTGGAATGAGTAACCAGATGTTTGCTGTAAACGGTAATGATTATAAGGAAAGCTACGACTCATATCATCAGTTCGTAAAACAGCAGAATTACAGTGCTGGAGAAAGAACTCCTAAGGAGTTATTAAATATCATAGGAAAAAGCAATACATGGATGAACTTAGGTGGTTTATATTATTTAAGGGCATTCCGGTTGTGCATGGGTATTATAATGGCTCGTGGAATGTGTTACCCAGATGGAGATAAGGAGAATGTAGCAATACCAGAAAATCTTGGTGGTAAGGATGGTATACTTCTTGTAGTAGATGAGGTATCAAATATACAGGCTAATTTGCAGGAATTACTTGGAATGTTTGAAGAGAAAATACCGCCTAGAGAGAATCAGATTAAACTTGCTAGAAAGTCTAAGGACGGTATTCCAGATGGTATAGCAGACAATGATAATTATTATGCATTGAGCTTCATGAAGAATCTGATCGAGGACGTAAATACATTAGGAAACTATGCAAGAGCAGGTTTTGCAACTAGAGAGATCAGTCAGTCGGATGTAATAGTAATAGGTCAGAATGTTGACTATGCGAAGCAGGATACATCTGTATTCAAGAGCTTTGACAGTATGAGATACAACATGAATAGATGTGGTCTTGGTAATGAGGCAGCTCCGTTCAAGGCTAAGAATGGTTCTTTCATACAAACAATGTTGAGTTTCAAGACTACAGACGCTTTCTTCGGGTATAATAGTGACTTTCCTAAGTTTTTTGCTTCTACGAATAGAAATTCGAAGGCTTATGGTAAGTTAGATAAGGTTACGAGAAGTTTTGGATATGCAAGTAGCTGGTCTGAATCAGATAGACAGGCTTTGGTACAGACTAACAACGATAAGAGAGAGCTGGAGTTAGCTGGTAACTTAACATATTTCAGACCTTATCTGATACTGAATAACAATACTCCACAGTATACGGAGCCGTTATTAAACTTTTCGGAGGAAGCTGGTATATCGAAAGACACTGTAGTACAGAGTAACGAAGATCCTAATAACCCAGGTAGTTTAAACCCGAGAGTAGGTTTTGAGAACTATCTTCGGGGTATGGGAATATCTGATTATCAGGAGAGACTTAGAAAGGGTATTGATATAATAAACCATGTAATACATGATTTATTAGGATACCCAGGTAACTGGCTGGAGTTCATTACGGATATGCGTCCTCAGTGGATGTTCAGTATTCGAGATATAGTAGAGGGAGTTAAGGGAAATGTTAGTGAGATGCCTTTAAAGAATATTCCTACGAACCCAATACTTCGTGAGTATTATGAATATGATCCTACTTTTGGAGGATGCTATAATGGCGGTGACGCTGAGGGTAGTAGTGAATCAGTATCAGAGTACTTCGAGAACGATTTTGAGGAAGAACAGGAAGAAGAATCAGATGACTTTATTGACGATGAACCTGTTGAAGATTTTGTAGAAGAGTATGATGACATAGAGAAAAGTCTTAATAAACAGTTGAGTTCAATTCTTGGTGATGAAGAAGATGACATTGCTCAGTTGAACGAGGCTGATATTTATGAGACAGGTTATGGAGAAAACAAAACTCCAACGGATCAGTTGCATAAATCTCAGGATATGCAGCTTTATGATATCTTAGATACACTTCGTACAAAATATGGAATAAACATAGAGACAGATGGAAGTGGCTGGGTAGTAGGTCAGAATGTTCCTTTAGAAGAGCCGAGAGTTAATAGACAGGCTCCACCGGATAGTTTAGGCGAAGAGATAGAGGATATAGACTTTACATTACCGAGTTCTGCATTGGAAGAGATTATCAATACAATAACTAAATCAGCTATTAAGAAGTATGGTGGGTACAGAAATATTATTTCGATACGTGTAGAGGGCGGAGGTTTGTGGATAAATAATTATCAATATACTTGTCCTGTTGCTAAGAAGTATGCTAAAATAATGCCATACGATTTAGCTGGGGAAATTAATGCAGGTAATATTGCTAGGTTGTTTAACTACGAGACTCTGTATCAGATGAAAAATTTAGCAAAGTTAAGTTTTGATTCTGTATCATTTACTTATGAATACGTAAGTACAATGATGGGATTCGGAAGTAGTATTAGTGTAGATAAGTTCTTCAAGTATTTAACCCACTTACAGGTATTAAATATTGGTGATAAGCAGTTCACCCGTGGAGATTATGCTGAGAAGATGAAAGAAGCTGGAGATATGTTTTACCATTATGGTAGGGCAGCAAGATTCGGAGATATGTGTGATAGTATTCTTGAGGGTAGAAAGATAGCTTGCAAGAGTTACACTCATGACGCTTGGCATAATAAGAATGATGGTTTACTTATGAGATTAGGTAAATCAACCATCGGAGTTTTTGGTACAGTAGCTTTTGGTGCTACTAAGGAGGGTATAGGTATGGCTAAGTCAGTTAAGAATGGCATTGGTGCATTTGCCAGAGGTTTTAGGGGGTTGTTAGAAGATGATTAGTCCATATGAAATATTGGGTTTGTCAGTGTATGATGGGGAGGAGGTGGCTAAGGAGAAGTACAGGGTATTATGTAAAAAATATCATCCTGACAACAGTGTAACTGGAGACATAGAAAAGTTTCGCAAAGTAAACGAAGCTTGGAAAAAACTTAAAGAACTAGGTTTTTCAACCGAGAAAGGTATATGGTGTCACAAAACATTATTCACCATGGAAAGGAAGATAATATGAGTAAATTTGTTAGAAATGGCGTAGTCAACATGGATTGGAGAGAGGATTGCTTTTTTGAGTCTAAGGAGGATGGGTTTGTAGCGGCTGTACAGGAGTATAATACTCCGAGAGGTGTTACACCTCTGCTGTTCATGGATAAGCATATCATGATCGTTGCAAACGAGGAGGGTGAGCCGTGTAGCGTAGATCAGCTGTATGAGCGTGTAGCCAAGAATTATGATTCTGAGGAGGAATTTACCGATGAATACGAGGAAGATATCGTATTTATGGATGATGATGAGGCTCTTCTCGATGAAGGATTTACGCAGGAGCAGATCGATGATGTAAACAACCGCTTTAACGATTTAAGCAGTTATTTCGCTGATGAGTACTTCGACAACGAGGGAAATGTGTACCACGACTCAGACCTTTAAGGGATAACGCATACAAAAGATAAAGTGAGATTAGTATAACGGTTTGTAGGGTATCTAATACACCTATAAACCGTTATATGACGTTATAGCGAATTAAGAGAATATAATAAATATATTAAATACTTTAAAAAGTTTAGTAAAATATATTGGCTTTTTATTTGGTATGTGTTATGATGTAGTAGAAAGGTGGAAGAAAATATGTTGGTATTAACGGTTCAGACTAGAGATGTAGTAGAAAGAATTCTAAGTGGGGAGAAATATACCCCGGATCTTTCTAAATCAACATATGCATATTTGTCCCCGAGATTCACAAAAGCGTATAATAAGACACTAAAAGAGCTATCAAGAAAGACTAAGAAGTATTATACTATGGGAGTAGATTCCTGTATATGGGGATGGGTTGGAAAACCTTTCTTAGATTTTTATGCTATTGAGAGTGGAAGCAAGAATAGCGGGAAATATGCTGTGTTCTGTGAGATCGATGAAAAAGATCTGGTATTTTCAGACTATGACAAATATTCAGATTATATCGAGGGGTATACAGACTCATTAGATTTCATGGTGAGTGGGGTATCAAACGACGCTTGCATTCAGTGTGCTTTTTGGTCATTGAGTAAGAGGAACATTGTAAGTATTGTAGAGCTTAACTCGATAGGTATTAAGTATCGGTTGAGCGACAAAGCTGACTATGCAACAAAGACAGTTTCGGATATAAGAGAACAGGAGAGGGTATTTGATGTTAGATTTAAATTTGATGGTAGGATGGCTGAATTTTGTGGAGGAATGTAGACTTGTCGGAATCTTAGACAAGGATTGCTGGAGAAAGGTAAATCGTTTAAGCAAGAAACAGGGGAATTGATAAGATAATTTCAGAAGCAGTAACTGTGGTCTATCTAAAGTCCTTGATAGGGTAACTCTTAGGGTTGTATCTTGTACACATCATTGTGTCTGGCAGTGATCTGAGTACTTTCTTTTTCCGATAATACGCACCTCCTATAAGTGTTATTGTTTGAGCCACATTGCATAATTTACTTCTGATGGTAGCGTTGAGTGGTCTTTATAGGAGTTCGATTCTCCTAGACGCTATCGTAGGGTATTGATCTTGTAGAACTAGCTTTAGATGATATCTATGATAGGTTAGATTTTGAAACTGATGACATTATGAGAGGAGGAAATACAATGACATATTCAAAAATCAAACTTTATAAGGCAAATGGAATTCCGGAGTCACTCAGTAACCTCTGGTATAGAAACGATAGTTCGGTGGTCGAGATTGAGGATGCCGTTGAGGATGCGAGTGATAGCAATGATCTTTTAAACCGTATCAAGAAGTTAAATCTTCTGAGAAAATTCACTCTCGATAGAGAGAACGATAAACGAATTCGATTCAAGTGTATAGACTGCTGGGGAAACGTAAGTTATCTTGAAGTTATTCGATAAATGAAAGATAGATAGGCGCAAAGGCTGGTAAGTTCCAGACCCTTGCGCCTTTTGTTTTTCATGACTTTAATTCTTTGCAGAGAGTACATTTAAGACACTTCTAAGATACTTTTAAGACAGTGAAAATTTAAGATTTTCTGTACTCATTCTGTTTTTATCGTTTATGAAAGGGGTATTTTATATAATATCAACAACTTCATCTATAATCACTTTAAACGCTTTAGACATAATATCTTTTTGATTGTCTTAAGCGTTATTTTAGTTGCTTTTAGATTGGGTTTAGCGTTGGTGTTTTAAATAGTTGAATTCGGAATTCTGTAAAATTCGCTCAGTTTTTTAAGTTGCGATTTTGCGTGTTTTAGACATATAAAAATAATAGCAGAATAGTATGTAAAAATTGTAGATTTTTCTGTAGATTTTGCTTCGTTTTTTGGTGTTGGGTTATTGGTCGTGTAGGGATTTGAAGTTTTGTGTTTTTGATATTTAGTTCATATGATTGCTTTAGTTTCTATATGAAACTTATCAGATATTGTATAATTGAAATATTTGTAATTATTTTAGAATTCCGAGATTTAATGTGTTGATTGTATTAGGGGTGTATACTGATTTGTATATTTTAATATGGAATATGTTGAGTTAATAATGAAAAAATAATTACTGAATAGATATGTGCCTAAAACTTTATATATCTGTGGAATAATTTGTTATTTAGATATCATAGAAATACAATAGAAGTATATTACAAATACAATACATTATATTTAGAAAATAGATTTATAAATATGTAACTAAACGTATGTATTAATATAGTTAAGCAATAGTTTGTTATATGGAATGTATCAGCTATGAATTTTTAAATGAAAATTGTCTGTTTTCTAATTTAATTATGTTAGATTCAGATTGCAGTAGTGTATGGATTTTAGTGGAGAGGTTATTGTTGTATTTATGGAGGGTTTAGTGGGTAGTTTGTGTTGGGGATAGTATGGAGGATTTTGTGTTTGCATGGTGGATACTTTTTGGTGGAGTGCCTTTTATTTTTCCGTTTTCCGGCGTGGTTGCTTAGGTTGTAGGAATTTTTATGTGGGGTAGGGGTGGGAGTGTTGCTGGCTGGGTATGGAGATTTCTGGAGGATTTCTCTTTTTCATATATGGAGGGTTTCTGTGGAGTGTTTTAGGGTAATATTTTTAGGTTATTTTTGAGAGAGGTATTCTAATTTTTGTCGAAATATGTTAAAATATGTAAATAAATTAAAAGTGGAGGTGCGAAATGAAATCTTTTATGGATGAAATGAGAGAATGGAAAAAAGATCTGTCCAACTCTTCTCCAGAAGAACGTGCTTATTATAAGAGAGTAGAGGATTTTGTAAGAAGCGGAACTTACTCTACATACAAGCAAGCTACATACCTTGTAGATCTGTGTTTAGCTGGTAGGACAATCAAGGAGATCTCGGAAAGAATCAACGTGCAGGAACCGTCGATACGATATTACAAGAGTTCCTTGTTATCCCAGCCCTTATACAAGATCTTTGGAAACGACTTTTTCGACCTTGTAAGATCATTTTCCGATCCAGAGACAAGAAAAGTTTTGTTGAAAAGACTCTATATGGCTGAGACTATGAATGCTCATAGAGAGACTTATTGTAGCTATGATGTGATCGACAAGACTAGCGGAATACAGGTAAATTATTCTGAGTATAACTTGAAGGACTGCCTGAAAGAAATTCAGTTTCTTAAGAACTTCAACAAGAAGAAAATACAATCTGCTCTAGATAAGTTAGATCCTTACAAGCTGGAGTATCTTTTAAGTATCATTGATGGTACTTGCGGTAGTAAGGAAGATAGGTACAGTTTAATTTACATCATGGAGAAAGAGAATTAGGAGGACTTAGATGATCAGATTCAGTGAAATACTTGGAAGAAGTTGTATTGAGAATAGCTCTGAGTTCTATTTAATGCTTTGTGTAGCAGCCGATATAGCTTGTAGGGGTAGTAAGCTGGACGTATCAGACATCAGTGTAAATGCTAAGGACATTACAGATGACCTTAAATTTTATTATAAATACTTAAGATCTGTATGTGCTTTATATGAATCTGACTCTGATGTGTCCAAAGATTACATTGACTCTTCAAGAGTTAAGTTATATGTTAATATGCAGGTTTTTATGGATGCAGAAGATATTCTCGTAGATGAGACAAGCGATAGTTATCTGTGGAACAATAGTATGCTCGAGCGATATAGAACTAAGTCAGCGGTATTAGGAAATGTATCTAATGTTGGAAAGATTTTAATGCATCTGGTTGGTCATTTTATCGTGTCTGAGTATATTGGTGAGAGAAAACAGAAGCCTATTAGAGTATCTTTCGATAACATCTTTATCCGTAACTTAGATTACTATATGCATTTATACATCTTGGAGAGAAGCTGGTCTGGTAGTAGCAAGTACATAAAGCTGGATATTGATTTTCTGAAAGAGGGTATTGATATTGAATATCAGCTGTTCTGTAAGCAGAGTATGGATGCTGGTAATTATAGATTACTTTCTGTAAAAGAGAAGCTGGAGAAAATGTCTGAGCTGGGTATCGGCGTTGGATCTATAGTAATCATGTATGCGAGAAGTAATTTGAATGCAAGTAACCTTTCAGGTAAGATCAGTAGATCAATTATTGCTCGTATAGACGAAGTTGGAGACGATTACATTGGTTATTTAACAATACCATTAAACAGAACAAAAGAAGAGATTAAGTTAGACTATGAAAGCATGTCGGATACTGGAAAAGAGATCTATGGTAATGATATGTTAAGTTTTAATATCTCAACTAGGATGGAGGTTAGTAACCTTTATTCAATCGGTATAGGAGATTGTTTTTATACGGAAGATATTCTGATGGAATTGATTAATCCAAACGAAAAGATTGAAAAGATGGTTACTATAGATGGTACTGTAAGTAGCGTAGAGATGTCGGAGATAGATGCTATTTACTGGTTACTCTGCCAGTTCGATATTCCATTTGATAGAGAGTTGTATAGGATGATGTACTCTGAGGGTAAGGATTTGCTTTGGGATGTTTGTGCAGATGAATCTGAGGAGTGTTTTGATACTGGAAATTTTTAGAAGTGGAGTAGTAGTAACTCAGTTGTTCAATAAATAAATTTAGTATTACGATAAATGAGAATAGAAGAGGAAAAGAAATGAATAGAAGATGAAATGATAAAAATAGATTTAAAATAAATAAAATTAGATTAAAGAAAGAAATTATTAGTTCTTTAAAAATACTATTTTAGAAATAGAACTAAAAATCTGTGATTTTTAGATTAGAATAGTATTTTGGTAAATGGCATTTATAGGATATTTAAAATATGCTAAAATATAGTATAGAAAGAAATTTTTCATACTTTCAATTACTTATTTTAAAGTGTTTTAAAGAAATATGTAATTCCAGAAGTAGATTTACGCAATAGTAGTTATTACAAAATATAAAATTAGAAATGGAAACAATTTTAATTTTATAGAAAGGTAGTATTTAGAATATGAAAATCGAAAGGTACGATATAGTACAGCATTTTAAAAGAGAGTTGGTAACTGAGGAAGAACGTAATAATGGAGTATACCTTTATCAGATATTAGAGATTTGCAAGCATACAGAGACAGGTGAGACTCTGATAGTGTACAAGGCTTTGTATAATTACGGTAGTGTCCACAAGGGAGATGTCTTTGCAAGACCTATAGACATGTTCTTTAGTAGGGTAGATAAGGAGAAATACCCTTACATTAAGCAGGAACAGCGTTTTGAAACTGTTGCTAGTGCAGATAAAGAGATATCAGAATGGAGGGGGTAGAAATGATTAAGTCTGAAAGATGATACAGTTAAGGATTGCATTTTAGGTAAGATTCATTTAAGGTTGGAGGTTTGTATGTGCGAGAAAGATATTTTTGATAGCTTAATGGAGTTTAGTGCTGTTGATTTTAGCAAGAAAAAAGTTGAGAAAAGTGAAACAAAGTTAAAACCATCTGAGAAAATCATTAAGGAGATCAGAGAGAACGGTTTTGATATGTCACAGCTTGAAACAGTCCTGAGAACTAAGGGTAATCAGCTGATATTGTCTTGTGCAGGTAGTGGAAAGACTACTTCATTAGTTTTTAAGGTGATTTATGATCAGAAGACTGCATTCGCAACTAGAATTGTAGAAGTGAATGGAAATAAGGTTCCTAGATCGGAACCAACATGGGTATGTACATTCCTGCATTCCGGAGCGGAGGAGTTAAAATCTTCAATGATCAAATGGCAGAGAAGATTGAAATGTAGAGATACCTCAGATTCGATACAGTTTAGTACACTTCATGCTGAGTTTAAAAGAGCATTAAACCAGATGGCAATCCAAACGGATATCATAGATGGCATGGAGAATAGAAGACTCCTCAAGGGTATCGTAGAAAAGTATTGTCTGACAGGGAAAGATGGAAGACCGTTAAATGCAGACAATTTAAAAGATTTGGAAGGTGCTTTAACTTATACCAGAAATAGACTGGACAGTAGCAGATACGACAACGAGGTATATGATGACTTAGGTATTACTAAGACTATCATAGATCACTTATTAAGAGATTGGAAAACTGCTAGATTAGAGCAGAAGAAATGTGATTTTGAGGATTTGCAGGAGAAACTCTACGAGGAGTGCTATGTAAAAGGAAACCAGGCTGTAATAAATTTTATCGCAAACAGGTATAAGCTGATCTACATTGATGAGTTCCAGGACACTTCTCAGATTCAGTATGCTTTGCTCAAGATTTATGGCGGAAACGCTAAACAGGTAGTAGCAATCGGTGATGATGATCAGACTATTTACTCTTGGAGAGGTAGTTACAACGGTATCATTACTAAGGAGTTTATCGAGGACTTCAACCCTGTAAAGACAGAGTTATCAACCAACTTCAGATGCCCATCAAATATCTTGAACGCAATCAAGGGTAGTATTGAACAGAACACAACCAGATTCCAGAAGAACCTTAAGTCTTATAGAGAGGGAGGTCTTGTTAGGGTAGGGGCATACCCAGGGTATAAGGCTATGGTAGAATCCTTAGAGGAGTTGATAGCAGAAGATATTAAGAACAAGAGATCTGTAGCGATTCTTTGTAGAGTAAACTCTGATGGTCTTGTTCCTGCAATTATCTTAGATAAGATGGGTACTGTTGGCTTTTCAATCTCCGGAGATGGTATGACATTTGACTCCTATATCGGTAGAAGTGTATTGAGTATTGTTAAGCTGTTTACTGAGAGAGCTACTCAGTCTGTGAAAAATGCATTAACTTCTTTGTCATGGAAAGATCAGTATTGTGTAACTAACTTATTGAGGGTATGTAAATCTTCTCAGAAAAGCATCTGGACTATTGATGCTACTGATCTTGCATATTCATGCCCGTCGATTGCAAGTCAGATCCTTACTTGGAGGAGATGGAAAGAGGAGTACGGTGATGTAAAGGCTTTAAGACTAATCTTAAAAGAGTATCGTTTAAACGTGTACAACAGTGATTCTCAGTTCAACGAGGTTGCTCGGTCTGTTATCATGAGTGTAGAGACTTTATTAGATTTCTACAATTATGATAGTGTAGAAGACTTTCTGATCGAGTTAAACGATATCAATGAGAGATTAAAAGCCCGTAAGAAGAAAGCAAATGCCCAGATCAAGGTATCAACCGTACACGAGTTCAAGGGTAAAGAGGCTGATAGTGTGTATGTATGGAACGACTCAGAAAATGTTTTTCCGTATAGAGACTCGATAAAGGATATGGAAAGATATGAAGAGGAACGTAGAATCCATTATATTGCATGCACCAGAGCTAGCAAGATTAATACTATTATGTATTTGAAATCGAAACCTGGAGATTTTGTTTTAGAAATGGATTTATCAAATGCAGAAAACATTGCAAACAGTCTGAAAAGCGGTGAGAGTATGTTAAAGCTTGGTAGTGGTTCCAATTACCAGGAAGCGGTAAACAGAAATAAGTTTGAGGAAAAGTTTGTAGATGCATCAGATGATGGTACAGAAGACAACCCATTTTGGGGTGGAGACGATGGAGAGTAGGTGGGGTAGTTGAATTGTAGAGGAGAGAAAGTTCTTTTAGACAATTTTAGAAAACTGTACTCAGAGTATAGTGTTGATGTGCAGGATGTTATTAGAAGTGCTATACTAGATGACGTGGATATAGCAGAGTTTGTAAACTCCTGTAGAGAAAACCCATACAGGTTAGACCAGATAAGATTGGCTCTCAAGGAAAACATCACGGGTGGTATTCTCTCTATAGGAAATGGAGAGACCATCCGTGAAATAAGAAACATGAGAGCTGTAGGTGTAGATATATCAGAAATATCTAGGCAGTTAGAAAATGCTTCACTTTCAGAGAAACATATTTCGTATTTACTGAAATGGGTGAGAGCAGGATATGATACCAGTGATATAGATGTAAGTATCGTCCCTAAGAAGTTATTAGAGGCTTTTGACTATGGATTAATGCAGGGTAGGAAAATGGGTAAGTACTCTAAATGCTGTTCCGGAGACTATATTTTATCATGTCTGAGAATAGAAGGGTATAATAAGGACGTTGGTTTCTTACTTAAGAGTGAATACCAGATCGGTGTAGTAGAGTACCTTGCATCTTTTGCTAAACAGAGTAATAGGGTATGGCAGGAGCTTATAAGGCATATTGATAGTAGTATCAGTAGAGAAAGAATACAACTATTAGGGTCGATAGCATTATGTGGTTGTAGTTTGTCGAGACTACAGGAAAAAGATAAGAAAGAGTACTTGTTCACCAATGAAGCTCTTATTGTAGTATTAGATGCTTGTCAGCGAAAAGTAGATGTTAGTAATGTGATACGTGATACATATAATGAGCGTGAGTTAAAAACAAGATTTGCTGAAATAGATCTTAATAAAGGAAAAATAGTTCAAGTTAAATTAAGAAAAGGTTGATTTTGTTATTAAGAGGAGTAGTTTCGTTTTAGATTTTGCGTTATACTAAGTGTATAGTCGATGGGGCGGTACTTAGGAGGTAGCCGTTCTGGTTGTTACGAAAGGAGAAAGAGTATGTATTACGGATCATTATTAAATCATGTAGAAAGTGGAGATTTTTACAGAGGAAAAGGAGCTGTTCGGTTTGAGTATGTAAAAAGCAAAGATCTCATGAGAGACGCTAGTCTGGTCTTGCAGGATGATAAGCTGAAAATCGTACCAGGTGCAAAGGAAAACCTCTTCATGCAAGGTATTCAGGGAGTTGATCCTAGTGAGAAACTGGACAAGAAGCTGTTTAAGCTTGGTAGATATGAGGATCTGAGTTATGCGGATGTACAGGATAGTGAGGAGAATCCTCTGATTATTGTTCTCTGCAAGAAGATCAACTTCATCCAGGGTACTAAGGCATTTGTAAAATATGTACAGCTCCAGGATTACATTCTTGCAGTACTTGTATATGGGGTATGTGAGTTTGTAAACGATGATGATGAACCAGTCTTCATGTCGAGATGTTATTCGGCTGATATTGATGGAAAACAGCGTCATACATATACTGCTGAAGATATGAAACGCCTTTCCCGTATGGTTGATCCGGAGTCTGGTTATGATCTGTGTAGGGATGCCGTTTGTGCTGTAGTTGTTGATTACAGCGGTGCTAAGTCCGGTGCGATTAGCTCAGTTTCTTATAAGACAGTGGGTAGTTGTGTAAAGATTTTTGATGCGAGAGGTCTTACAGCAGCAAGAGAGAAAGCAGCAATTAAGAAAGCACAGGCAGAGGCTGAGAAAAAGCGTAAACATGAGGAGATGATGGCTTTCGAGGCGGCTAGAAAAGCTAAGCTGGAAGAAGAAGCTAGAAATGCTAAGAATGCTACGAAGCTGAAAACAGAAAAGGTTAAGAAACCTGTTACTTCTTCAAAAAAACATATGGAGAATATGCCAGAAAACGAGGGAGCTAGAGCATTTATGGAAGCATTCTATAACATGGTATAAGTTGACACAGGGCAGAGAGATCTGCCCTAAAGTCATATTAAGAATAATTTAGGAGGTAATATATGTTTTTCGAGAACAAAGGGTTAAACGTGAGAATGTATCCAAGTGTGTATTGCAGTAAGAGTGATATTAAGTCTTGCGTAAACAAGGACGGAAGCAGAAAGTATCCTTTGAAAGATTTAAAGAACATTGACTGTAATGTGATCTGCAAGGAAGGTTTTATGAAACCTATCATGCCAGCTTCCAAAATTATGCCTTTCGGTTTAACTGAGGAAGAGTGGATGGCTAGGAGGGTAGCTGGGATTGTGGGAGACATTAAGCCTGTTTCCGGAGATGTACATGATTATGTAAATATCTTAAAGTTTATGGATGTTAATCATCTGGAATACGTATCTACAGGGTACAACATGACATCCAGCACAGACTACGCAATGGTAGGTGTAGTGCGCTGGAGACATGACGAGGTCGGAGAGGATGCAGCTATGTTCGTATTAACACATGGAGACATTGGAAGTCTTGAGGTTCAGTATGAATATATCTGTACTGTGGATGAGAAGGTTGTGTTTAGTCCAATCTTGAAGACACGGAATGAGTTTTTACAGTAGAAAGTAGAGCAGAATGATTTCAGTAAAGAAAGAGACTTATAAGGTAGATAAAGCTATAAAATATCATAAGTTCAGAGGGTCTGAGAGGCTCTCTGAACTTGTTAGTAAGATGGAGAACCCCATTGTATATCTTGATCCGGATGTAGATGGGGTATTTTCCGGTTTTTTAGTAATACAGTGGTTATGCAGACTGGGTAAGAAGTATTCATGGTACATTAATACTAATAGAGAGCACGGCTGGACTTTGGATTTAGAGAAGGCTAGGGGTAGAGACATTATTGCAGTAGACTTCTTAATAACTCCAGAGGTTTTAAAGGATATTGTAGATCATGACTGCAACATTATCAGTATGGATCACCATGAGAATGTCGACTATTTTATAGAATATGTAAATAAGAATGGAAATTATGGTTTTGTTATAAACAACCAGTATCCATTTGAGGAGGAAGATAGCAGGTACTTGTCTGGAGCTGGGGTAGTATTCGAGTCTGTAATTGCGGTTGACCCGTCTTTTGAGACATTAGTAAATAGATGCATAGTGGGTATAACTCTGCTATCAGATATACGAAATATAGAGAATCCATTGGCTCATGGCTATTTGTATGACCTATATCACCATAAATATAAAGGGTACATACGTTACTTAATCGATGGTGTAATGGGAGAGAAAGATTTCGGTTTCGGTGTACCGAGGTTAGATAGAAACTTTGTAGATTTTAAATTTTCTCCTGCTTTAAATGCTTGTTTTAGGTTTAATCAGGAGGATATGGTAGTTAAGTTTGTGCTGGGTAGCGGTATGCTGGATCTTGAGTATCATAAGATGCAGAAAGAGCTTGTAGATACAATACAGAACTCAATGACTATGAAGCAGTTTTCAAACTTAAGAGTTTGTTTCTTCAAAAAATCAGATATTTCTAGTGAGTATTGGGATGTGTTATCATCATTTGTTGGGTTGACGGCATCTCAGTATTTGGATGGAGTTCATTCTTGCATCTGTTACATGATAGATACTGATAATACTGATAAACCATATGTCAAGAGAGCTTCCTTTAGGGGTAATGTGAACGGTCTTGAGTATAGAAAAGCCATGCTAGGGTATATCAATGGTATCGGTCATGGGTCGGCTTTTGGAATTAAGACTATTATTCCATCGAGAAATCTGTTTAAAAAGGTAAACGAGATTTGTGGTAATGTCGAGAAAGATAGTAACTATACAAGAGATATAGTTAAGGTTATGAATATGTCAATGTTCGTAAACAGATATGGTTTTGAGTATGGTGAGTATAATATGTACTGTTTATCTCAGCATAGAAAACTTGTTAGGTACATCGGCAGAAATATTAGTAGAAAACAGACCAGTGCTAATTATATTGAGTACGAGGTGGATGGAATCGTGGTAAAATGTTTTGACAAGAAGTTAGATTTTACAAATGGTCTTGTATCATTAATTAATGAGAGAGGAAACCTTTGTTTGTATTTAGAAGAGAGTGGAGAATAGGGTATACAGAATAAAAATTTTATTGAGATTTGTTTCTTAATAAGAGTGGTACTTTTTCGAGAAATATGTTACTATAGTAGTAGCTTAGGTAGGTGAGTTTAGTTTTTAGAATTTATCTGCTTACAAGTAAGAATAGTAATAAACAGAAACTAAAATGTTGAAAGTCTGTTAGAGGAGGAAAGAGAAATGGTAGAAGGAACAGCAACGCTGATTGTAGATCTTGGCAACAGCGAGACACGCGTAACTACTTACTTCGGTAAGACCCAAAGAGGAAATCGGAGAAAGGTAACATCCCAGTTATCCAATATCTTCGGAAGATTCGGAGATGAAGTTGAGTATCAGAACATCATGAACAGCCAGGATTATTCCGATGACGATTCCAGAGTATTTACTCTGAACGGCGAGCGGTATTGCACTGGAAAGATGCAGGAATCTGAGTTTGGAACAAACAACATCCGTCCATCTGGAAATGTGAAGAAATATGATTCGATTGAAAGTAAGCTGGCTCTGTGCAATGCTTTTTGCCAGGGGTATGAGGATATTGCGAGATGGACTCAGGTGGATCTGGATTCAATTGATGTGGTTTGGAATCTGACAGTTCTTCTTCCGGCAGATGATATGGAGATGGGTGCTAAGGCTATGGCAAACCTTGCCAGAAGTATTGGAGAACTTGATTTCCAGATGCCTGAGATGAGAAAAGAACTTGTGATTAAACACGTAACAATCCTGCCGGAGGGTTTTTGTGCATTCCTCGGAGCAGCATTTGAGAAATTCAAGGTTGTAAGAGAGGGATATGGTAAGCTCTTCAAAGAAGGTACACTGACACTTATCGTAGACATGGGAGCCGGAACTACGGATCTTTCTATTGTAAATGCTGGTGCTTTGATTACGAATTCGAAGTATACGGAGCCGATCGGTGGAAACAATGTAGAGGGTAAGTTACGTCAGATCATCAGACACATGGGCATTCCGCGTGTAAGCAATGCGAGAATTACTGAGGCTTGCAAGACCGGAATTCTCAGACAGGGCGTAAAAAGCTATGATGTGCATGAGCAGCTGAACATCGCTAAGCGGGATGTAGCGAATGAGCTTGTACAGATGATTAAGGACTACCAGGATACTTCAAATACGCAGATTGCAGATATCAGTTACGTGCTGGTTTGTGGCGGTGGTTCTACTACAGATGAGAACGACCCGCAGATGAAACCGATTACGGATTACGTACTGGAGTTCCTGCATAAAGCTTCTGATGGTATTGAGCTTGTAGATCTTCCTATGATCGAGGTAGATGGAGAGTTGGTAAAGGCTTCTCCGAGATTACTGAACGTCATGGGTGCTGGTATCGCAAGCGAGGGCGGAATGGATTAACCTACAGATAAAATGAGAATGGTACATGGTTGTTGCCATGTACCATTTTGTCATATTAAGAATTGGAGGTTTTCGGGTTGTTAAAAGTTTGTTATGCAGGACTACCTTTAAGTGCTTTAGAGATTCTCTCTAAAGCTTGTGGCATGATTTATGGAGAGAATAATATAGAGTTTGAAGAACTACCCAAGGGTAGATTGAGAACTAATGTACGGGTATGTGCACGAATGGCTGGTTGTGTCATGATTGTACTAGATAAGGTGTCTATGAATGAATCTGCAGCTGCAATAGGACCTGTAACACCCGAGAAGATTGTAGAGTATACCAGTGATGCTAATCTTGTTGGGTATTTTAACTCCAAGCACAATCTTAATTTAGAGTTGCCTACTGTAGAAGAGGATGAGAGTGTACTTAGTGTTGGTACAATGAACTCAGATGACTCTGCTATGGTAGAGCAGTTAAAAGCTCAGTTGCAAGACAAGGAAGGTGTAATTAATAATCTTTATGCTCAGATTAAGGAATTGCGTGAGACCTATGAGTCAGAGGATGGATATGACGATGATTTTGTAAAACAGAGTGATTATGACGATTTGAAAGAGTCTTATGAAAATTTACAATCGGAAAATTTATCGCTCAGGGGTAGTGTATCGAACTTAGAGAACAACCTTGCAGCAGCTGAAAATGATAAGGAGAACGCAGAGAGATCTGTAAAAGAGCAGGAAACTAAGATACATTTGTTATCAAAGAAGTTGTCTAAGCTGGAAACGGATTATAAAACTGTATCTGATGATTTAACTAACGCTAGATTAAACTACACAAACCAGGTAAGTCTTGTAAGAGCTCAGAAAGATGAAATTGAAGAGTTAAAAGAGCAAGTAGGCACGGTAGAAGAGTTAGAGACCGATTTAGCGAAGGCAAAAGAAGATTTAAGTAACGTGTCGAAAGAACTGCAAGATAGGGTATCGGAGTTAAAGGATTTAAAAATACAGATTAATTCAAAAGACGAAGATATCTCGAGACTGTCTGAGGAAGTAGCAAAGTATGGTAAGACTGATGAACTGTTAGAAAGCACAAAGAAAAGATTAGATACCGTACAGGCGGAAAGAGATAAGCTACAGAAAGATTTGGACAGCATGTCAGATGAATGTGATCAGCTTGCAGACAGTTACTCAGAGTCAGAAGACAGGGTATCTGAGTTAGAAAAGAAAGTAGAATCGTTAAAAACGGAAAATCAGGAATATAGAGATAGATTAGATCAGCAGGACAAGGACATTTTATCTTTAAACAGCGACAAGATCAGATTAACAGATGAGCTGAATGCAGTAAAGAGCAATATGGAAGATGACTCAGATGTCAGAGATATGGTTGATGAATTAGCTAATCTTAGAATGAAATTAGATACCTTAAACGGATCTATATTTACTAAGATTGCCGGATGTGCTTTACCTAAGTCTAGTATGTCTGTGGATCTGTTAAGAAATAAGATGAACTTAGAGAATATTACATTCGTATTTTCTGGAAGTGTGGAGAGTAGGAAAGGTACTTATAAGTGCTTATTTGAGGAGTGTAAGAAACTTCCTAAGCTTTCTAAGGTGCTAATAGTCGATGCAGTATCTGAGACGGCTGTAGATTACGTGTTCCAGATTAGTAGGGTAGTGAATGGTATAGACTGGTTCCAGAGAGGTGGAAGCGTAATACCATTTTTGTCGAAGACCTGTTTAGATAATGTAAGTGTTCTTTCTGCTGGTGTAGGGTATGTGAATGATAGTTATTTGTTAGATGTCTGTTGGGAATCACGTTTGAGAGAGTTGAATAATAGTGGGTATAAGGTTTTCGTTTATTGCGGAGACGTATCTAATATGGTTGGAAGGATTATGCATGAGTCATTTTCTGGTTGTGCTTCTTGTGTGATTTATGTACAGGGTAATATATTAGGAAGTAGGGCTGTAATTGCTAATATGAGCGGTTTGGGTTGTGCTTCTTCGAGTATTGTAAGGTATTTTGATTTCATACCAGATGCAGAGAGATTTGCAACAGTTCTTAAGGATAAAATAGGGTGTAAGTGCGAGATCATAAGTAGAATCACACCAGTAAGGAGTAGAAGATGAGAACTATTAATGTATTTTTGGAAGTAGATGATAAGGTATATAATCTTGTTGTAGAGCCACATAAGAAAGCTAAAACATTTTCTAAGTTAATGGCATCCTTACTTAAAGGGTATATAGAAGATGAATACGTTAGGGCATATGGTAACTCTACTGTAGATGACATGAAGAAAGCAAGCGTAGATTCATTAGATGATGCTATCAATGGTATGACAGAGTCTTTGATGAATTTAGGAATGTTTACAGATGAGCTTAAGCTGACTTCTGCTAAAGGCTTAAAAGAGTTTAAGAAAGAGAAACCAGAAGCTAAGGCAGAAAGTGTTCCAACTAGCACTACAGATCATACTCCAGAAGATAACCAGCTTAAAGAAGAAGTAGAAGAACTCAGAAATACTGTTAAAGATCTCATGAAGCAGAATGCAGAAATTATGAGTATGCTTGCTGGTAAGGAGAGTGCTGTTGCGAAGGCACCAACATCGAATGGTACTGTCGACAAAGAAGATTTTGTAGAAGAGAAACCAACAGTAAAAGAACCGGAAACTGCTCCAGAGATTAAGTTAAAAGAGGTTAAGAGTGTACCGGACGAGGTATTTAATCTCTTTGCAGATGAGGAAGAACCTAAGGAAGATGGTGGATTCGATATGTCAAGTATACTGGATGGGGTAGGTGTAACTTTCTAGGAGGTAGTGTATGAGTGATTTCGATTTGGATCTGGATGAACTCTTAGGAGAAACTTCTAAGACAAAAGAGAAAGCTCCTAAGAATGGTACACCCAGCTCTTCAGGCAAAAAGAGAAGAAAGAAGAGGGTTGTAAATAAGTACAACCCTAAGATGAGGAGAGTCAGTGGCGGAAGGGTATTTTTAAGTATATGTACTGGCATTATGTCGAGTGCGGTGCTTGCTGTTATGAGTTTAGGGGTTTACACTAAGTATATTAAGTATCCGGAGGAGATTAGTGTAGACGATGATGAGACCGGTTTAAACGCTTTAAACTGGTTTTCAATGTCTGTTGCTAATTTAGATAGCACAGGCGAAGACAGCTATATCCACCAGGAGATAGCATACGCAAATGGTGATGAAGATAAGCTCAACTTTTATAAGAAAGTAGCTGGTACAGTTTCTTATACGCCTGTTGCAACTAGGAATATGAATGTGCTAGGGTATAAGCTGATAGATACAGACAACAACCCCGGATACAGAGATTCAACAGTAGGAGTAGGAGAACCTGTTTTAACTACGTACATAGATTACTCAAGAGTCAAGATTGATAGGGATAAAATATCAGATCTAATGACAAAAGCAAAACTACGTGTTGGTGATGTAGATTACCCTAATAAGTTGGTAGATGTATTTTGCCAGTACATAGATTCATTAAAGGATGATGAGATACCTTTAAGAACTGTATATAGAGTTCCGGATTTGAATGGATCTGTTGGGAATTATTATGTGGGTAATCTTGAGGATATATACCTTGATAGGGTATTATTCAGCAGTGATGAGTTACGTAATCTGATGGAGAGATTTTCTGCCGTTGCAAGTTCTGTTGGGGTAGAGAACCCTGCATGGTCTGAGTGGAATAATAGCGAGGACAAAGAGAATAAAGAGGAGCCTGCAAAAGAGATACAGATTATAGAACCAACAAAGGAATGGAAAGACTGGGATTCCTTATCAGTAGATGAGAAAGCTATGCAGAGTATACCGAATAAGTATAATTGGAAAGAGGTAATGTCTGATAAATGGTGCGGAACTTACTATTTGCAGAACGAGTATTCCGAGGAAGATGATCAGGGTAACGATGTGAAGAAGGCTATTAGTGCTGAGGTTGGAGACGGTACTTTAGAGAATCCGGCAGGGTTGAATACAGATGTTGTAACATATGTTTTATCTGATGAGGACGGTAAGCTTATTAAATACCCAATTAGTGTTAGAATGACAGATTTCGGTGTATCTGAAGATGCTATCAAGTGGATAGAGAGCAAGGATGTACGAAATAGAGGTATTGATGTATCTTCAGAGGTGCAGTACTATTATTGTACATTCAGTATAACAAATATGTCAGACAAGACTATAACTGTTAATGACAATAGCTGTATATCCGATGCATCTGCTAACTGTGGTTCTAGAACTGGTATTATTTACGGATTACAGGATAGTATAACATTGAATCCAGATGAGACTGGCACGATAGAATCGTGGGGTAGGAGCACAGAGCTTAATCTTAGATATTTAATATGGGGTAAAGATTTTGCTAGAAGAGAAGAACCTGTATGGTTCAGGGTACTTGCTGGAGACATTGATGACCCATCCGAGGATAAGGGTGTTACAATCAATAAGTCAAGATATGACGATGATACGGATGACAATAGTGATGTAAACAGCGATTCAAGTACAACTTCATCGAACTCATATTAAAATTTTGAAAGGTTATTGCGCTATTTTTAAAAGTGTGGTATGATATATAGTAGATGGCATATATCTACATATATTAGTGGGAGTAGCGTTTTGGCTACTCCCATTTTTATATAATCACTCATAAGAGAAAATAGTAAAAAGACAAAGGATAATACCGTAAGAAGGATATCATAGGAGGTAAACTTTATGAGAATGTCGGTATTATCTATGGAAGTATTAAACAAGAGAATGGAGGAGTTAAGAACTAAGGGGTATAAGTTACGTCAAGAGATAGTTTTGTGCGACAGAACGATAAAATACACAGACGTCATAAAGAATGAGCTGAAAAGTATAGGAATACAAATGAAGTATATAAAATATAACATAAGTTGTATTAAAATGTATTTCTACACCTTAACCAAAGCTAAGTTATTTGAGATAAGAGTAATAGATGGTAGTGTAAAATATAAGATAGAAGATATAGTTTTCTTCAATAGTTTAACAACTGATAAGAACATACTTGTATTTTTAGGTGAAAAGGTATATGATATAAATAACTATAGGCTTTTGAGTTCATATCCAGTATTAAATAAGATACTAAAGAAACATCATCTTCTTTTAAGCAGTCTGTGCTTATGGAACATGTTTAATAGTTATGAGTACAAGAGTAGTGCTGGGTACTACGAAGAGGATACGTTAGGTCAGCTTAGTTTAGGATTTCTTCCAAAAGTAGTAAGCGATCTTAAAAGTAATAATATGTTTTTGTTTAAGGAAGGTGATACAAGGGTATATAAGAGTGATACTGGAGATGTAACTGTTGAGGTCTTAGTAGAAGATAGTATAAAACTTGTTTACAGTGATGTGTACTCATGTAGTTATGAATCTGAGATAGCTGAGGAAGTCGGTATAGATATAGTGAAAAATCCGATGTTACTGTCTAGAGTAATAGAGAGTGGAAAGGGGTATTGTATATTTAAGTATTCAACCATGAACTTTGAAGAGCTGCTAAGACAGCTAAGATTATATAAGTATAAGTTTGTGTTGTTTGGCTTTTGTGGGATAAGGTTGTTAGAGACGTGCTGTGTGGTATGTGGGTTTAGAAGAGGTTCAGATTATGTATATGTAAGTTTTTATTACAACGAGAATGATAGAGAGTTTTTAATTAAAGTGGAAACAAAATCTACAGAGTTACAAAAGATAAAGATTAACAATGCAAGTGTAACATTAATAAAAGTATCTGTGGATTCAATGGATTCTGTTTCTACTTTAATAAATGGTTTCGATTTGGAAAATTTTAAAGAAAATAATCTAGTTTAGGTACTAAGGAGGAAATATGGATTTAAGAGGGTCATTGGTGAAAATAGGAGAGAGTCATCTTTTCGTAAGAGATATTATGGATACTGGTATGTTATTATGCAAAACGGCAGTAGGGGTAGTGAATAATACTAAGCCGACTCATTTTGATCCATTAGTCAGAGACGTTAAAGTAAGTCATTGTAAGCTGATTGACTATGAGAGGTTTTCTCCAGAGGAGTTGGAGGGTATCGTAAAACTGAATAAGAATATCGAGAAAGAGAAAATAGCATATGCTTATGGGTATAAGAATCCTTTAGGTCATAGCCTATTACTTTTTTCAATGACAGATGGTACGTTACATGTGTTGTATCTGAAGTTTGGAGATGTGTATGGAATTTCACTTTTAAAGGATTCCCTTGTGTGCAGATACTTATATGATACAGATAATATGATTTTAGGAAAGGATCTTGGTTTTAATTGTGTTTCCTGGATTAATATGGCTGTATTGTTTAAGATGAAAGATGCCTTTTGCAATCCTAGTATGTGTCAGACGCTTGGGAGACTGATGCATTTATGCCCATGCAACACTAAGATTAACTTGCAGGTGTTTAAATACAAGGAAAACGAATGTTATTCTGATGTAGGCTTAAAGATGTTATGTGACGGAACATATATGGTGATTAACCCTGCAAAATTTAATAAGGTTTTAGGATCTCTTAATTTAAAATGGGATACGTTAAAAAGAGACACGTTGATTGAATCAATGAGGGAAATGTATGGTGATGTATGCTGTAAATTTTCAGAGTCAGAATTAGACACTGTAGAAAATGTATTGAAACATAATGGGTATGAATGCATTTTGCAGGATGTCAGGTCTAATAATGGGTCTAGAAGTTGCTTTAGGGTATCTGATGATTTATGGGTTGGCATTGTATCTGGAAAAAGAGGTTCTTATACATTAAATAGGTTTAAGATAGTGCCAATCAATAGCGAAGATAGAGTTCTCTGGTATGAGATTAGACGTTATCCTTTATGTGAATCTAGTGAATATAGTCCTGTTTATGCATCTTTCAGCAGAGAATGCTGTGTGAAAATTTTAGAGGACGGTCTTGCTGATATGGCAAGGGGTAGTTTAATTACGTTAGAGGAGTACCCGTTTGAGATCGTAAGTCTTGTGTGCAAGGAGAAATATATCTCCATCAGATACTCATATAGAAACCGAAGCACAATGTATAAGGCTATATACAGAAAAGAAACTATGGTGTGGGAGTACAAGACTCCTTGCAATGATATTAAGGAGAAAGATTTTCTTATAGATGTTTTGAATAGATTTGACCTAGTACAGAGTAATATGGAGTACAAAGGGTACATTATAATCGATGGTAAGGTTATTATTTCAGAGAAAACAGCGATGTGTACTGGCAAGAGCTTAGATTCTGTATGTGAGAGTTTACAGGATGAGGTAACTAATAACTATATTATTGTAGAATATAACGGGTATAAGAAAACAAATATGTGGATTTACAATAATAAAGACAATAAGTTAGATAAAATGAGTATTGTTTACTAAGAAGTATTGTAGTGCTGGTTGATTTAGTGTATAATAAGATATGTACTAAAAATATGATATTGCCATGGTAAGGTAAGGTAGGGTGGGGAAAGTATGATGGTGTAAAGTATAGTTTAGCAATGGTAATGCATCGTCTTGTATGGTATAGCAACGGTGCTGTAGAGTGCTGTCATGTAAGGTAAAGTATAGTTTAGCAATGGTAATGCATCGTCTTGTATGGTCTGGCAATGGTGTCGTGTCGTTCAGTGATGTGATGTACAGCAATGGTTAAGTTAAGTATTGCCATGTAAAGTTTTGTTTAGCAATGGTGTCGTGTCGTTCAGTGATGTAATGTACAGCAACGGTTAAGTTAAGTATTGCCATGTAAAGTTTTGTTTAGCAATGGTGATGTGTCGTGTTGTTCGGTAATGCAAGGTTGTGCAATGATTTAGTGTTGTGACGTAACGTAAAGTTTAGCAATGGTTATGTGCTGTGGGGATGGGTTTTGTTCAGCAATGGTTATGTGAAGTACCGTGAGGTGGTGCATAGTAATGCTTAGGTAAGGTGAGGTAGAGTGACGTATGGTATAGTTGAGCAATGGTTATGTGAAGTACCGTGAGTTGTTGCGTAGTAATGGTAAGGTAAGGTGGGGTGATGCGAAGTATAGCTATGCAAAGGTAAAGTGTTGTTAGGTGGTGTCTGGTCAATCAATGGTAAGGCGGAGTACAGGTTAGCAATGTTTTTGCGTTGTGGGGTAAAGTGGAGTTTAGCAATGGTTTGGTTAAGTTAAGTATTGCCATGTAAAGTTTTGTTTAGCAATGGTATAGTGTTGTCGTGTAAAGTAAAGTAAAGTTTAGCAATGGTATAGTGAGGTGGCGTGTAGCAACGGTTACGTGTGGTTCAGTAATGAACGGTATTGCCATGTAAAGTTTGGTAAAGCAATGGTAGTGTATTGCAGTGTGAGGTGAAGTCCAGTAATGGTGTAGTGATGTGAAGTGACGTGATGTAATTGTTAGGTAAGGTTGGGCAGGGTTTGTAAAGCAACGGCAAGGTAAGGTGAAGTTTTGTAAAGCAACGTTATAATACTGTTGCTTAACGCGTAATGTTATTTAGCAATGGCAGAGTAAGGTGAGGTGGAGTCAGGCTAGTATGGTATGGCATTGCGTAAAGTATAGTTTAGCAAATGCAGCGTGGAGTAAGGCAATGGTAGAGTAAGGTGAGGTGTCGTGCAGTAAAGCAAAGCACTGTATAGCACGATGTAAAGTAATGGTCTAGTTTTGTGGGGTGAGGTGAAGTAAAGCAATGGTAAAGTAATGTGAGGCGGGGTAAAGTGGAGTAAAGCAATGGTAAGGTGAGGTGAAGTTTCGTAAAGTAAAGCAGTGGTATGTAACAAAGTATAGTTTAGCAAAGGCAGAGTGAGGTTGTGTAGAGTAAAGGTAGAGCTGAGTGTAGTCACGTCTAGTTAAGCAAGGGTAATGCGTGGTGGGGCAGTGTGTAGTGAAGCAACGGTAATACATGGTAATGTGTCGTATAGCAGAGGTATTGTAGTGTAATGTGCTTTGTTGTAGGTGTAGCAAAGGTTATGCTCTGTAATGTAGTCTATTGTAACGCTAAAGTAAAGAGGTTCAGTACAATATAGTAACATATTATAAAGCAGAGGTATTGTGGTGTAATGTGAGGCGTTGTTTGGCTGTGGTAAGGTTTTGTCATGTTACGTAAGCTAGGGTAATGCAGTGGTGACGTGGAGTGATGCAAAGTATTGTGTAGCTTTGGCAAGGTTCTGTCTCGTTTCGTAATCTGTGGTAAAGCAGAGGTTATGTACCGTACTGTAACGTTTCGTATCGTAAAGCAGAGGTTATGTACGGTGGTGTGACGTAGTGTGCTGTATAGTCAGTGCAGGGTGTGGTAATGTAGAGTTAAGTCAAGAACATTGTGTAAAGTATTTAAGTTGTCATGCAAGGAAGAATAACTGAAAGAATCGAATTGTAGAGTTATAATAGGAGGCATATATGAGTAACTGGTTCTCTCCCCCTATGAATGGGGAGCTTAGTTTAAATGAGATTAATAAGATGGCGGATGAGGGTAAGTTTCACGAGTGGAATTTTGAACCGTTTGAATCTCAGGAAAATGGGTATGAAGATGTACTTGATGAAATCAAGAAGTACAGAGCTGTAGATTACCTTGCATTGGATGATCAGCGCAAGAAGGCTGTAGAATCTGGGGAAACAGCAAAAGCTAAAGAAATTGAAGCTAAAATGGATAAAATGGTAGATGATGTATTAAAGATCTATCGTGAGAAAGACATTTTGCCAATCCAGTATTTTTCAGATTTCGGTATTGTGGACGAGATTGAGAAATGCATTTCTTACAAGGCTAAGTTTGATGGCAACACTGTAAGCTGTGGTGCAGGTATTGGGACAACGTTATGTAATTACCTGTTCCCGAATATTTTTGATACTCCATCTGCCCATGACCTGGAGAAGACAAACGCAAGATCACTGTATGAGAAGTTCCACAATGATGAATACCTTAAGAGAGCTATTAAGTTCTGTTACTCGTACAAGGATGGTTGTCCTGTACCAACGAATGTAATGGGTGGATTGAGGTTAGTGGGTAGTGCACCTACGAATTTCAGACCTATGAACGCTAAGGCTGTGTATGAGAGGTTTTGTCCAGATGGCGGAGTAATCTACGATTTCTGTTGTGTATCAGGAGATACTGAGTTCTTTTGTGGTGATGGTTGGAAGCCGATTAGTGAATATAAGAAAGGCGATAAGGTTTTGCAGTATAATGAAGATGGTACTGCTGAGATGGTAAAACCAGAGGAATACATTCATTATAAAAATAGTGAACCTTTTTATGAATACGAAAATGAAGAGCTTGCTTCTTGCTTAACTGGCAATCATGATGTTGTTTATGAAAGCTATGATGGCGTTCATAAGATTAAGCAGAGTGAAATATTAGATGGTTTTGAGGGTAGGATTCCAATCGTCTGTGAGTTTGGTGCAAGAGAGCGTGTTTATAGTGATAAGGATATAATCATTATGTCTACCAACTTTGTATCCATGTCTAAGTACGATTTATTTCTGTACAAGAAGTTTTGCAGGGATCTTTATGGTATGTCTTACTATGACAAGTGTCGTTTCTTGGAGAGTATCTTCAAGGGTACAGATACATGGTTTACATTAAATAAAAATGCAGCTGATATTGTAAATACTCTTTGTAGAATGACAGGGTTTTACTCTGTTATGGGTAACGATCGTGTTTCAGAGGATATTTACTATGTAGAGAGAGATGTTAATGGCTATAAGGGTACTTCAAAGTATTTAGTAAACGAGAAGTATAGTTTTAAAAAGGTAGAACAGGAAGATAAATACTGTTTTGTTGTACCTAGTCATATGCTTGTACTCCGGTATAAGGGTAAGATGTTCATAACAGGTAATTGCGGTTTTGGTGGAAGAATGCTTGGAGCACTTTCTTCTAAGAAGAATTTTAGGTATGTAGGAACTGATCCTTGTACTGAGACAATGTATCATCTACATCAGCTTGGTGAATGTATAGAGATGGTTACAGGAAAAGAAGATTCGTATGAACTTCATTGTTGTGGTAGTGAGGATTTTCGGGGACCGGAGAATAGCATTGATTTTGCATTTAGTTCTCCACCGTACTTCAACCTTGAGGTATACTCCGATGAAGAAACTCAGTGCTACAATAAGTTTCCAGAGCTGGAACAGTGGTTGGAAGGGTATGTACGTCAGACCATCAAAAACATTTATCATATGTTGAAACCTGGAGCATTGTATGCAGTAAATATTGCAGATTTTAAGGTAGGTAGTGGCAGAGAGGTAGCATATGTAGATGAGTGGAAAAGAATTTCAGCTGAGGAGGGTATGCCATTATTTGATACCGTTTATCTCGGCGTAACTTCCAGGGCTGGTAGTGCAGAACAGGCAGCTGGTGAGCTGAAGAAAGAGAACATTATGATCTTTAAGAAGCCATTATGATAAGATATAAGAGGGTTAGGTATACTAATCCTCTTATTATAATATATGTAACATTTAGGAGGAAAAGTAGTGAAATACATTAGTGGTGCTGATAAGGTAAAAGAACTTTTAGATAAGTATACGGAGAATCCATTAGGTTTGTTGTACAATAAAGATATCGTAAGTAAGGATGAAAAGATTAAAGTAAGATATATAGAAACAAAAGATAGTGAAGAAGTTAATGCTCTCGTAAAATCTCTTAGAAGCAGGTATGAGAACGATATTGCTGATATGGTAGAATTATTTTGGGACCCAGCTTGTAATGTTTATTTTGTAGGAGATGAGCGTGGGTTGGTAGGTGGATTCATTGTATTAGCAAGTGATGCTCTCAATGAAGAAGGAGAATGTGTAATTGTAGTTGCTAAGGGTAATAGAGGAAGGGTATCTGGATTCGTAGATGGAGTGGAAGCATATTTATCTAGTTTAGAGGAGATGTATGCTGAGTATGGTTTATCTATTGTACTGGGTATTGGTAATTGGGCAACTGAAGAGGAGAATAGTTATCTTGCTGTTGAATTTGCTGTAGGAGCTATTGTAGATAGATTATCAGAGAAATACAGAGTAGAAAAAGAGTCTGGTATGTACAATTTATATTTAAACGCAGACAAACATACAAAAACAGAAGCTGAGATTACAAGTAATCTGATTGCAAGTTGCATCATATCCGCAACAGATAAAGATATGGATATGGAAATGAATTCTGTATCACTTAGCGAATTAGGTTTGGGTGATATAGACCCGAAGGAACTTGTAAAGACTTCGGATGGTAGAGAGCTTTTAGAGAAAGCTATCAAAGAGTATATGAAACGGAAATTTGGAAGTGATTTTGGCACAGACGAATAGTCAGAGGAGTGATAAAGCAATAATATTTTATAATATGTCTGATGTTGTTCCGGATTATTTCATGGATAAGTTGTGGAATATAATTTGTTATAGATACTCATATCTAAGAAAGTTAGATCTTATAGTAGAAAGGAGATAGATTTTTATGGATAGTATAACTAAGAGTATACCTAATAGTTTTCCTAAGGTTGTATTTCCGTTAGAAAACAAGACCTACATCATACGGAATGTAAATTATCCAAAAGAAGATTTGGGTAGGATAGTTATGAATTTCAACGAAGATAAATGTGTATTGTACTTAAGAAAAAGTTATTGTGGATTACATCCTAACTGGTTAATGAGAGAGTGGTCTAGTAGGGGTAGAACTGTGATAGATGGAGAGGATGCTATGTATTGGCTTCATAAGAGGGTGTGTCCACCAGGTAGGCAGAATATCCGTGAGGTTCTTAAGTCTCATGGTTTATCTTCATACAATGCAACTGTAATGTCATCTCATGGTAAGGGTATTTGTGATTGGGATGACTTGTGGTTTGAGGAAATAAATTAGACACAGGGAGACCAGTACACGACTGTAACACAAATTATATTTCTATGAAGAAATGTAGTTTGAATGTTCGAATCTAATAGGGTAGTCAAAGAGACATCTTGTAATATGCTCAAGATGTCTCTTTTAAGATTATTTTCAGGGTAATTTTAAGCTATGTAAAAACGAAATTTAGAATTTTTGTTGAATATTTTAATATGCATTTTTTCGTATTTTAAGTGTAAATTTTCTGGTTTAATACTAGGATAAAAACTGCTTAATTAATACCGTAATTTTTTCGTTTTTCCATTGTCGGGTTATTGGTGGAGCTCGTTTTAGCAAAACGGGAATTTTTGCGTAGAAAAATAAGATTCAATTTTTTCTATATTAATTGTAGGCAATAGGTCACTTTAAAAAGTCTATGGATCAGTATCGCAGGTAGATAAAATAAAAGCTATGTTAAAATAATTACTATGTCTGTCTAGAATTGTTTAAGTAGCATTAGATTACTGTCATATATTACCATACTAATATTACTTATGAAGTGAAATAATTTAATAGCAGCAGTGTGTTTTAAAAAAGCCATACATTTTTATTAACTAGTTTTATGAAATGTGTAGTATTCAGTTATAAGGCATGTTACACTATATATGTACTAAATTAAAGGAGGTACATGTATATGTACAAAACACGTAATATTGAACTCGTAATAAATGATTCTATTCTCAACACCATTAAACAGTGTGGTATCCACATGCAGACCAGCTGTTGCACAGCACATAGTGAAAACAATGTGCACGAACTGCACTGGTCATTGTACTTCGACTCTACTGATGATGCAGTTAAGTTTGCTGATGAGTACAAAAAGGCTTTCAATCCTCATTTTGAAGTGAGTGCATCCGGCGAAATCGTTGACATCTTTGTTATGTCGGATAACGCCAGTGAAGTAGGTACGGATGCAGTACGCAAGTGTCTGGATGATGATTATGCATTCATTGACGCTTACTGCTCCAATCATCCTGTAAAACTGTCAAGCGACCGTGAGTCAGACCTGCTTATCATGCTTGATGAGGAGTACGGCTGGGGTAATTGCTGGTCATACATGGATGGTGCTTGGGTAGCGGATTACGAAGGATGAAATGGCTGGGGTGTGTAAAAGCACCCCAGCCATTTAGGATTTTAAGAAGTTCAATAAAAACAGAACAAAGTGAAAGTTAATAATGGAATGATAGTTAAAACCATTAACATGCTATTATTTGTTTTTGAATTAGTAGGGTATTTTAGAGACAGGATACCCTACATTTATTTTTATTTTTATATAAGATAGATTGTATGTGTGTATAAGGCATGTTATACTATATATGTACTAAAAATAAAGGAGGTACATGATATGTACAAAACACGCAACATGGAACTCGTAGTAAATGACTCTATTCTCTATGTACTTAAGGAAAGCGGTATTCATATGGAGACCAGCACTTGTGTAGCCCATAATGAAGGTGACAATCAGGAACTCCATTGGTCATTGTATTTTGAATCAGCTAGTGATGCTGATAAGTTTATGAAAAAGTATAATGATCTGGTAAAACCAAATTTTGACCTGTTGCCAGCTGGAATGGACAATGATATTGTAAGTATTCACCTGTTCTCACCAAAAGCTGAAGATTACGGTATGGATGCCGTAAAGGATCAGTTGGAAGAGGACTACACTTTTATCGATGAATACTGTTTAAATCATACTGTAAATTTGCCAAATGATCGTGATGAGGACTTACGGATCATGTCCGATAATGAGTATGGTTGGGGTGACTGCTGGGTATACAACGGTAAGGACTGGGTATTTACTTACAAGAACTAAATACGATAGGGGTGCGTAAAAGCACCCCTACCTATTAGGATTTCAGAGTAGTTTTTCTTAATATTACAGTAGTTTTCAGATTGCAGAGTTATTATCTAAGATTTCAGAATTGTTGAGTGTTAAATATATAAGGATGGTTCAGATAAGAACCATCCTTTTTCTATTAAAATGCTGTAGTAATCTGTAAAATATGGTAAAATTAAATAAAAAACAGTTGGAGGTGTCTTATGAATACAGACATTTTAAGAGAGGAGTTACTGAGAACATTCGCAGACAATCCTCATGAAATGCTTTATGCTGGTGACTTGTATTTTAATAAGTATGGTACGAGTAATAAAAGAACTAAAGATTCAATAATCAAGGTATCTTGTTTAAGTAAAGACTCACCATTTAATGTTTCTTCATTTGCGAAAGATAGAGGTTTTAACAATAAAGCTGTGATTGAAACTTTAGAGCATGGTAATTTGTATTCAGTAGAGAATGTAATAGATGGTAAAGAAGACTTAATAGGGTACTTTTCCGCTGGTGTAGCAAAGAGTAAGTTTTACATTTCTCATATTGTTATAATTGACCATTATGAAGGTGTATACTTTGGTATAGCAGGGTATTTAGATATGCTTTATAAGCAGTTAAGTGCACTTGAGAGTACTATCGAGGTAGGAATATTTGCAAAACCGTATATTGATATTTGCGAACAGGAGTGTGATTTTGATCTTCGAACTGTGGTTCATACATTCTTAGGCGTGAGAGGTATTTCCGGAGGATCTATATCTCTTGGCAGCAATGCATTTGTCTTATATCTAGGAACAAACGGAAAAAAGGTAAAGAATGAAGATTTAGAGGTGTCCAAGAGTTATTTTAGTGTGGCTTATGAACTGTTAGACAAAAAGTGTAAATAGTATGAATAATTGTTCTGTAGCTTTAGAATTGCTGGAGGAATAGTATATAAAAATTAAGTTAGTAATAGCCTAACTTTATGTATAAAACACTGGTAATACATGCTTAATGAAGTATTAAAAAGTCTATTAAGATAAGTTGTACCTTTTCTCAGACTATGTTACTATAGGGGTATAGTAAAGGAGGTACGTGAGATGAAAGTAGAATTAAGCAAAAAGCAAAAGAAAGCAGTAGGTGAGTTAGGAAGATTAAAAGTGCTTAGTAGGGCAGGATGGGTATTATCTACAGGTGCAGTGATTTCTTTCTTTGCATGCGCTGGTTTCTTAGATGGTCTAGAGTTCTCACCGTTAGATTTGCAGCATATCTTAGGAATGCTGATATCTGGTGGTGTGGTAGCAGTAGCAATTTTTATCGAGAACTATGTATCAAATAAGAAAGAAGAGATCATTTCTGACTTAAAGGAGATGTAGTTATGGGTAGAATTACTTTAGATAAGAGTGTCATAGACACGAACTCTGTAAAGATTTCAGGTCGGTTTTTGGAGACAGATGATAGGCTAATACAGTTATGCGATAAAGATTTCGAGCTAAAGATAAAAGCAGAGGACTGTGTAATAGATTACATGAAGTCATCTGATCCTGTTGTACTCTATGGTAAGGCGGATTCAGTATTATCAGATGGAAATATCTGTATTACTGGAAGAGTTACCAGAAGTTCTGTTGGAAGGGATAGATTCTACTGTGAAACAGGTAAAAAGGAGTATACAAAAGCTAAGAGTTTTTGTAGAAAGGCATCTGATAGGAATGTAGAATCTGTAAAAATAGGAATGCAGGGAGATTTTGATTATGTTAGGGTAGATTTGGAGAGTGAATACACAGCTAAGATATATGTAGAGGGTAGAGTAAGAAAGCTGGTATCTGCTAGGGATGTTTACTGCAAGGGAGATATCTTTAAGAGTAGAAGTGAACTGTCTACATACATTAGTAAGTAGGGTATTATTACATAGTTAGTTTTAAGACGGTGTGTTATTTTTGAATAGCATACCGTCTTGTTTAATTTTTTCTATATTCTGTATCTTGTTGTAGATTAGGAGGAAGGATATGGATTACGGTGAATATGATATCAGGGCAAGAAGAAAAAGAAAATTTCTTCTTTTATGTGCAATAGCTGGTATTCTTGCAGGAGACTTTCTAACGCTTTATTTTAAAAATGGAATTTGGATGTTTAGATGTCTGATGTTTGCATCTTTGATGACAACTCTTGCGATGCATGGGTATATTGCACGAATCTACTTTAATATAGCTGGTAAGATAAGCGACAGGGAAGCCATACAGATATATTTAGGTTCATTAGGCAATAATATTGTAAATGCAATAATACTGGTAGCAGGGTTAAATGGGTATTTTGGTAATATTAAAGATGATTCTTGTGGTATAATGGTTTGTGTTGCTGTAATGTTGTGTGCGGTTGATTTCATAAGAATAAATAGCAAGGTTGATTTAAAAGAAATTTTTTTAAATTGAGTTGTATCTTATGTAGAATAGTGTTAGAATATGCTTATAGTTCAGGGGCGAGACTTCTTGAATGAAAAAGAGAAATAGAAAAACTTTTATTTAAAATCAGTTGTAGCAAGCGAAGATAAATGCTATACTTATATCATACAAGTTAAGGTATTAGACAGTTAACTGTTTAATATACATAGTATGGCTGTAAAACCATAAAACTCTCGTAATCTGCCAGGGTATACGAGAGTAAGGAGCTTTAGCTCAGTTGGTCAGAGCGTCCGGCTCATAACCGGATGGTCGTGGGTTCGAGTCCCTCAAGCTCCATCGGCATATGTAGTGCCGACTTAGTAATCTAATAGTTATGGGTAGGCATAACGTGAACGGTTCTCCTACATAGAACTTAATAGCTAGATACTAAGTAAATGATAACCCACTGGGTAGTGGGTATTACTCCAAAGAGCAGATAAGGTTCTGCTATTTAAGATTGCGGTGAATCTGTAAGAGATAGAATCACCGTGTAGAAAGTCGGGTGTTGCACAGCATCCGTAAGACGTTGAGTGATAGCGATTAGGTATCTCGGTTTAGATGCTGACTAGCAGGGTATGAAGATTCTGCTAAAGAAATCGCAATGTGTATCATGATCCGTTCGATTTAGACTATGTAGGTTTAAATCATGTGCAAATAATAATCTGATAGTCCACCAAGACAGAGTAGTTATGTGAGATTATCAGTCGTAAATGGTCGCAGCCTTTGAAGAGTATGGTATGCGGATTTACGAAGTTGGTGCAGATATGCCGAGACATCTCCGCTGAGTTCTGTCACCGACTGGGACTTTCCATTGCCGTCCCTAAGTATTGGGTAATGGACCTTTGCTGGGTAATAAAGCGACGTGACGGTGTCTACGATAAGGATACGGCGTTGGTCATGGGGCACCCAATAGGGTAGGTGCTTGAAGAAGACTAACATGTGACAGCCAGATGTCATCTAGATAAGAACTTTGAAAATTCCGGATAAGTATAGGTTCGATATTCTAGTTAGGGTATTAGTTCATATGGCAGAATGCTTAGATACACGAGTACGCAGGAATATTTGAAGCGCAACTTCCCAATTTGTGTTTTCTAAGAGAATTAGGTTCGAGTCCTAAATACCCATTATAGGTGTTCATCTATTTTCATATAAGAGCATTAGTTTAATAGAAAACTCTGGTTTTACATAGAAATCACTTCTAGAATTTCAGAACTACGGGCAGTACGTAGATGCTCTATCGGGTAGTATTAAAGAGAAAAATTCTCTGCCAGAGCTGGCTACCCGAATTGTAAATGTTAGGTGTTAGTTTAAAGAAAACATCAGTGCGCATGAAGATCCGTGGCAGTAGCGGAGCACCTAATCTAATAGGTTTTTGGCGACCTATTAGGACTTCCTTTTTCAGAGTATAGATATGGGTTAGATAGTAGTTTAAAGAAAACGCAGATTATCTGAGATCCGTGGCAGTAACGGACTATCTAATCTGGCAGGTTGTTGCTAGTCCTGCTAGATCTCCTTAGAAGTAGGATAATTAACTGCTTTGTTAGGTAGTAGTTTAAAGAAAACGCAGATTATCTGAGATCCGTGGCAGTAACGGACTATCTAATGGCATTTTAGTATGTCATCTGTTACAAACCTCTAGTTTAGATGGTAGTTTAAGAGAAAACAAGCACTATATACAAGCTGTGCAAGAATCAGTTGCAATGGCTGACCATCTAATAAGGGCAGTAGGTTAATTGCCCTTAAGAGACACTCCTTTCATTTATTCAAAGCAATGGGCAAGTGAACAACGAACGACAGTAGGTGTTAGTTTAAAGAAAACGCTGGTCGCGCATGCCAGAGATCCGTGGCAGTAGCGGAGCACCTATTAAGACTGGGGCATAAATGTTCTAAGTCTTTCTTCCTCTGGTTTTCATTTTTTGGTTAGATAGTAGTTTAAAGAAAACGCATTTTATGAGATCTCGTGGCAGTAACGAGCTATCTACTGAGAGGTTTTGCCGAATTTCCCTCTCTGGACTTTCTACAGGGTGTGTCAGTAGCCTAGAATATAAGCTGATTCCCCGATCAGCATATGTTATGGGTTATTTCAGAAGGTTTTTGGTATTTCCGCTTTCTGATCTCTGTAGAGAGGTTTAGGTGATAGTTTAAGATGTAAAACGTCCGAGCCAGTTCGGAAGATCTAGTTTCAGAGACTAGTCACCTACTTGGAAGAGCCATTACGGTAATTCCACTCTTTCATTTATTTTTCCTTTTTTAATACTGTTGGTTAGCTGGTAGTTTAAGGTAGAAAACACTCATGATTTTATGAGAGAGTCCGTGGCAGTAGCGGATCGGCTAATTGGGGTAAATCCCAACACTACATATTCTTTTTTCATTTTAGATGCTAGTTTAGGAGAGAACACCCTAAGGGGAGAGATAGCTTGCAAGAGTTATGCATCTAATGGTCGAAAGACCTATAGTTCCTTACTTTGAGTACCCATTAGTTTAAAGAAAACGCGCAGCGTTATTAGATATGTTGCGTACCCGTGGCAGTAGCGGGGTGGGTATTCTAAGCGTAACTCCATGCGCTTAGATTATTCTTTTTAGGTATTGTAGTTGGGTATTAGTTCAAAGAGAACGGCATTTTTACCGGTATGCAGATCCGTGGCAGTAGCGGAGTACCCAATCACATCTTGTTAAGATGTGTTTTTGCATGTTTCTTGACTGTTTTCCAAAGTTAGACGTTAGTTTAAAGAAAACGCTCTTTTAGAGAGACTGGCGGCAGTAGTCAGACGTCTAATCATAGGGTTGATTTTGTGACAAGACACTTATTGCTATGATACTTTTCAAGATTGATCTCCGAGGAAAGTAACCCTAATGTACAACCCTGTGTAACCCTAGTAGAGATACTAGGGTTTTTTAATATACAAATAAAAGATAAGGGAGAGATTAGAGTGAAAAAGAAGATAGTAGCTGGAATGATGGGGATAATTGTTGTATTTGGAGTAGGGTATTTTGCTGGTCAGGCTGATGGTACTGAGACAGTGAATACTCCGTACAGTCAGAGTACATCATCTGTAATAGATGTAAATGGTGCTTCTCAGAGTACAGCAGAGAATATTTCGCATAGTCAGAGTACTTCAGAAAAGAATGAAAGTACAGTAGAGACCACGCCATCTGTAACAGATATTCAACCTAGAAGTAGGATTTCAAACGATATTAATCTTACTTATAATTACGATGAAAGTACAGGTATATTATCTATAGATTGGGATAAGCTGGCTAAGAATGAGTACATGAGATTAGATTCATTGTCGAATTTTAGTATAATGGTTCAGTATTCTCACCCAGAAGACTCAGATGACTTTGATTTATCAGTTGATACTAAGGAATTATGCCATTTTATAAAAGATCAGTGTATAAACGAGATAGATGAATGCAAAAATCCAAGTGCTTATTCTTTAGGGGTAAGATGTTATAAAAAGATAGATGACATAGATGATTTCTACTTGATAAGCCTAGGAACTGAAGATACACCTGTTCCATTTAATATTAGTTGGTATGATTCAGAAAACAATAAATTAGATATTAGTTGTAGTGATATAGAGCATAAGTTAAATCACTTAGAATTAAAATTTAATACGACTGGAAATATAAAAATAGAGCAGGTAGACGTAGTTCAGGCGGAGACAAGTTTAAGTAGAAGTTACTTTAATGCAGATTTGTATGATAAGATACATTTTGCTGAGCGTAGGCTTACAACAGAAGATAACGAAGGGTATCTGATGCACACCTCAAATTATTATGATGTGTATAATATGGCAGAGAACGAAAGGGTAAAAGAACTTTGCGGAGAAGATGTATCTTGTGGTACAATAGAGGATACAGATAACCACAATGAAATAATAGAATTAGATTAGTTGTATCCTAATAAGCATTGTAACAATATGTAATATATGTTACAATATAAGAAATCAAGGGATGTAGTACACCACTTGAAATAGATATTTGAAAGGGTGATTAAATGAGCGTTACATTTGCATCAAATGGAGATTTAGTTCTAAATGAACGAAACTTAGAGGCTTGTAATATGTTGGAATACTATGCAGTAACAGTAATACAGTACTGCAAGGAGACCTCTAACAGAGATTTAAAAGTCTACGATCTGAAAGGAACTGCTGTAAGTCATATGGCAAACGATCTCAAGGAGTTTGCTAAAGGGTATATTGATCGAGATGGTAAGAAAAAGAACTATGATAACTATGCGTCAGCTTCAATGCTTCGTAATATTACGAATGCACTAGAGATGTTCGGAGAAAGTTACAATTCTGGTAGTTGCAAGAGCGCAGCTAAGGCAATGAAAGAGAAGTATTCGAATGCATTTATGTTTGAAGATATTGTGTCTGCCTTTACAAAGGGTCTGCTCGACAAACAGTTTAGGGTATCAATGTGTAGATCGGTTAGTTCAAGCAGCATCTACTTAGATATTGATTATAAGCGAGTAGGATCAATTCGTATTTCGGATCATGTATCTAAAGACTATAAAGGGTATCAGGTGATTTTTGGAAAGAAACGATGTGCCGAGAGCGGTAGCAATGGTATTTACAGTATTTGCGAGAGTACGATGTCTCATGATCTTGATGCTGTAAAAGGGTATATTATCAAGAACCTTGAGTACGAAAGAGTATTAAAAGGCAGGGAGCTGTATAAGTCAGACTTAGGAAATTACAAGAACGAGTATAAAACAAGCAATCCAAATTACAGAAGCTTAGACTTGTCGAGTGTAACTGCTTAGAGCTTTAAATTGCCTGTTTTAGATTTGTTTTTTATGTAAGTTTACAGGTTTGTCTCTTATTTTAAGTAGCGATTTGTGCTGTGTTAAGCAGTAATTTTTCATATTAGAAACATAGGTAAAATATGTTTAAATTTTTACTAATTTTAGTTGTTTTCGGTATGTTGGGTTACTGGTGAAGCTGAAAATTACATAGCTGAGTTTTTTCTTACTTTTTAGAGATAAGTAAAATTTTCAAAGTTAATTTAAATTTACAGTGTCGAGAGATAGAATAAAAACATATTTAAATATTATCAGTCAGTAGTATGATAGTATTAAAAAGATAAGGGGTGGTTATATGGGTTTAAATATTAAAGAGCTGAGAAGTGGAGACGAGAAAAGAATCGCTAAAGAGGTATCGAGATTTTACAAGGATTGTTTTAATATGTCTCCGGAAGATACGTATATGTATGTAACAGCAAGAATCTCATACAATAAAGGGTATCTGAGAGCAAGAGACCCATTTAAGTGTTACACTAAAGAGTATCTGCTCGGCGGTATAAGATCTAAAGATCTTGAGGTAGATATCGTTGAGGAGTATGCTAATAACTTGCGGTACATTCTGGATACCACTTTGTTAGCAAAAGGAGATCTTGACTGGACATTGCCATGGGAGTATTTCCATGAGAGAATGTTCGTAAAGGATATCCTTGCAAGATACAATATTGAGTATGAGGAGTTTGCTAAGTACATTGAAGGGTATAAGAGTGAACTGAATCGATTAGTAAGCGAATATACAAAGACTCTACTTGATGTAGACGGTACGAATCTCTACAGTATCTTTCTTAGAAGAAGACTTAGAAAGAAACTCATGAAACACGGATATTATACTGTAGAGAGTTTATATAACCTGTATTATACAGGTGATGAGGACCTTGAAAAGGAGCTTACGAAAGAAGAGAAAGAATCCTTAAACGATGCCCTTAAATTAGAAGCCTTATAGGGGTTTTATGAAAAAATATATTTTAGCAAAATTAATTTATAGGTTGGTGAACGAAAGTGAGAGATTTATCTGAGGGAGTCGTTAAGAGAGCCATAGTTGGAGTGTGGTTAGTTGGCTGTTTAATAGGTATGTATGTACTTATGAATGATGGAATTAAGGATGTAGAATTATTTGTAAGGCTTTTGCCGAGGGTGTGGACTGGATATGCTGTGGTACTTATCGTATCAGTATTAATACAGCTTAGGATGCATGATGGAAAGTTCTTACCATATGGAAATTTACAGTTCAGCGAAGTCCTGTTGAGGGTAAGCAATGTATTTGCTGTTGTATTGATACTTATAGTATATTTCACATCTATTGGCAATAAGGATGATGCTTATGATGTAGCTCAGAGGGCATACTCAACTGTTGGAATTATCGGTGTTATGGTAATGCAGTTTGTTTCAGTAATGTTACCAGAGGGTATTAAGAATCCAGAATCCAAAGAAAAAGCTGAGGATGACTCTAAGGAGGATGTAAAAGAAGTTAAGGAAGAGGAAAAAGAGACAGCAGTAGAGAAGAAAGATACGACAGTAGAGAAGAAAGAACCTGTTGATTTTCCTTTACCAGCAACGAAACCAGAGGGTAGGGTATTGTCGGACAAGGATGAATCTGATGATGTAGAAGAGAGTGTTGAGAATCCAGAATCAGTCGAGGAAGACAAAGCAGAGAAAGAATCTGAAGAAGCTGATACCGAACTTCTGGACGATGAAGAAGAAACTATAAAAAGGTAATAAGGATTAAATTAGGGATGTACATTAGTACATCCCTTTGGAGGTTAAAAGATGAGTGCTTTGTATATTATAAATTTAGAAGATTTTGAAAATGATAAAACACTGGAATCATTTAAGGAACCATCTGAGGTTACAAAAGAAGTAGGAGCAACGATACTGGATGTATACAGTAAGGCTTTAGAGTCGAATGTAGATATGTCCGGTGTGAGTAGGGTAGTAGTAAATCCAGAAGGTAATGTACTCTTTGTAAGAAGCGATGATGAAGAGTTAGATTTGTTATCTTATCTTAATGCTAAGTGGTCTTTGGGTAGTGTGAATTGTGCTAGTGCAAAGTATATATTTCCGGAGAAAATGTCTGTTGGGGTATTTGACTACTGTGAAAGCACGAATGATATGGATGATGAAAGTGCTACAGAGCTAATAGATGATAACGATGACCTACTCTTAGGTAGAGATAAGTATTTAGTATACATGAAAGATGAGGTTCGTTTACCGTTTACAGAGTCAGGTACTGTAATCGGAAGATCGTCCTCTCAGTCGGATTTCGTAATACACGGAAATGGAAGTATTACTAAGGCTCATTGCAAGATCTATCTTGAGGATGGAAAGGCAATGATAAAGGACTTAAACTCTTCAAATGGTACATACATTAATGGTAAGAGAATGCCTAAGGGAAGTTCTCATGTACTGCATCCAGATGATGAGGTTGTTTTAAGTCATGGAAATGGGGAGGTGTTTGTGGTTGAGCTCTAGGGTCTGAAACAGCAAAACTAAAATAGGTATTTTCTTAAATTTATTTTTATTTTTCTTATTTTTAAGCGAGGTGATATCAATGATAACAGCGATTGGTTTTAAAATATGCTTGTTTCCCACAAAACAACAAGAACAATTATTTTGGTTGTTTTCAAATCATTCAAGAGGATTGTATAACATTCTTTTAGAAGAAGCAATAACAGCATATAAAGAGAAATCAATTTCTGTATCATTTAATTACCTTTATAACTACTATAAAGAAATAAAAATGTTAAGTGAGTATTCATGGTTACAAGAGATGCCAGAAGCATGTGGTAAACAAGTCATCAAAGACTTAGTATCAACATTTCAAAGGTTTTTCAAAAGTAATTTTGGTTTTCCTAAATTTAAAAAGAAAAATAAATGTAAACCATCATTTTACCAAAGAACAGATGGGATGTATTTCATCAATAACAACAGAGTAAAATTAACAGGTATAGGTTTTGTAAAACATCAAAAAGGTGACTACCCAACAACAGGGTTTTGTAACCCAAGGATAACATTTGATGGTAAACATTGGTATCTTAGTTTTTCTGTTCAGGGTAACTTCAGTGAAGAAGTAACACCAATGCCAGATGGTATTGGTATTGATATAGGCATCAAAGAATACGCTACAGCAAGTAACAATATAACATTACCTAATTATAACAAATTTCCAGAGTTACAAAGATTATATAATAAACTGGTAACATTACAACAAGTAGTTTCTAAGAAATATGAAATCAATAAAAAGGGTATGACATATGTAAAAACAAACAATATCATAAAGTTA